>VFSW01010153.1_pt1 | contig 13372 bp, 10 predicted proteins | sample 5358111 | NCBI WGS metagenome assembly VFSW01 (sample SAMN11554181, study PRJNA540505) | mine drainage metagenome | isolation source: sediment from site ElyBrook_90M | place: USA: Ely Copper Mine, Vershire, VT | collected 2017 | reverse complement strand
AAACCCCCCCGGGGGCGCGCGCCGCGGCCGCCGCGGCCCGCAGCGGCATGACTCCGCGCGACCCGGGTGCGAGCACGAACAACACCCCCCCGAGGCCTGCGCCGATGGCGAGCCAACGGCGCACCGGCACGTGCTCGGCGTGCAGGACCACCGAAAGCGCCGTCATGATGAGCGGTGCGGCGAGGAACAGGGAATATGTCTGCGCCATGCTGAGCCGGTGCACCGCATACACGAAGCTCGTGAGCATGACCACGCCGAGCACGGCCCGCAGAAGATGCAGCCCGGGGTTGCGCACCCGCAGGCCGAGCCAAGCCCGCCGCCAGAGCATCGCCGGCAGCAGGCATGCGAAGGAGGCGGCGCTGCGCAGGCAGGAGATCTGCATCGGTCCGTAGTGCGCGGACAGGCGCTTCATCAATGCATCCATGATGGAGAAGACGAACACGGCGGCGATCATCGAAGCGATGCCGCGTAGACGCTCGCGCGCCGCCACAGCCGTGTCACCAGCCGCCACTGCCGTGTCACCAGCCGCCACTGCGACCTGTCGACCTGTCGACGTGACGATGCGCGAACTCGGCCGCACGATCTTATGAAAACCGCTTCCGATACTCCACCGGACTCACTCCCACCTTCTTGCGAAAGTGATGCCTCAATGTCGTCGCCGTACCGAGGCCGGCCCGGGCCGCAATGCCATCCATGGAAAGCGTCGTACTCTCCAGCAATTCCCGGGCGCGATCCACCCGCCTTCGCGTGATCCAGTCGGCCGGAGTCATCCCGGTGGTTTCGCGGAACCGGCGCATGAAAGTGCGTTCGCTCATCGCGGCGAGTCGAGCCAATTCTGCGATGGGCAGCGGCTCGCCAAGTCGCCGGTTCATCTTGTCCAACAGCGCAGACAACGACCCGCGCTCTTCGTTTTCGACGGGCCTTTCCAGAAACTGCGCCTGTCCCCCATGACGGTGGGGCGATATCACCAAGCGGCGGGCGACTTGGTTGGCCACCGCCGGACCGTAGTCGCGGCGCACAAGGTGCAGGCAGAGATCGAGGCCGGCCGCGCTGCCCGCCGACGTTAGAATCTGGCCTTCATCCACGTAAAGAACGTTCCGGTCCACCTGAATCCGCGGGTAGCGACGTTGCAGCACGTCGGCGTAACGCCAATGGGTTGTCGCACGCTTACCGTCGAGCAAGCCCGTCGCGGCGAGTACGAAGGATCCCGAGCAAATGGACAGCAGTCTGGCGCCACGACCGTGCGCTTTGCGAAGCGCCCCGACAACCGGCGTTGGAACGGGAACGTCGATGCCTTGCCATCCCGGAATCATGATGGTCCCGGCCGCAGCGAGCCGCTCGAGCCCGCCGTCGACCTCCATGCTCAATCCGTACTGTCCGCGAATCCTGCCGCCGCCCATCCCGCAAGTTTCAAAGCGATACCAACCGGCACCGAGTTCCGGCCGAGGCAGACCAAAGACCTCCGCCGTGCACGAAAACTCAAATGCACAAAGACCGTCGTAAGCCAGCGCGACGACCAAAGGATTGAATGTTTCCGAACGTTTCTTCGACTTTGGCATGATTTGATCGGTAGATGGCGATACTGCCAATTGTGCACACTCGCGCCCCCTGGAACAATGCCGGCCTACGTCAAAAGAAGGGTGCCTTACATGCCCAACTCCGTAACGCTGGTACCGGCGGCCCCTTGCGAGGCGGCGGTACAACATTTCGAGTCGGAACTGAGCTTCGAGACGGACTGCTGGGATACGCATGAGGCGATGCGCAGTGCCGACCCGGAGTTCGTACTGCTCGACGTGCGCAGTCCCGCTCTGTTCGAGCAAGGCCATGTACCCGGAGCAATCAATCTTCCGCACGGAAAAATCGTTGCCGCCAAGATGAGCGCTTACCCCCGTGAAACGCTGTTCGTCACGTACTGTGCGGGTCCTCACTGCAACGGCGCCGCACGCGGCGCCGCGAGACTTGCGCGTCTCGGCTTTGCGGTAAAGATCATGGCCGGCGGCATCGCCGGGTGGCGGGACGAAGGCTTCGAATTGGAGCGCGGCGTGAACACGCCCTGAATTTCTCCACCGGTATCTGCATACGCAAGCGGCGCGGCGGGCTGGCCGGCAACCGCCGTCGGGGCGATCAATGCGCCTGCGGACGCATCAGCAGATCGTTTCGATCGACCGAAAGCAACTGGACTTCGCGGCGCGCAGCGCGCCTTACCAGAGTCAGGCGGATCGCGCTTCCGGCCGGACCGATCGCCCAGACGCTGCGATAGAAGTGAGCGAGGCCGGACACAGGCAGCTGCGCGACGTGGGTGATCACGTCGCCTTCGTGGATGCCGGCGATCTGCGCCGGTCCGCGTTCGCTCACGCCGGTCACACAGACCGTGCCGTCCATCTCCACCACGTACAGACCAAGCCAGGGCCGAGCCGGGCGCGCGGCGCGGCCGCGGCGGACCAGGTCCTCGAGGATGGGCGGCAGCAGATCGATGGGCACGAACATGTTGGCGTTGGTTTCCACGCCCCCCACGGCTTCCCTCACGAGCAGCGAGCCGAGTCCGGCGAGGCGGCCGTCGGGGCCGATCAGGGCGGCGCCCGACCAGTGCGGATGCGCCGGCACAGTGAATATGGCGTCCTCGAGCAGATACTCCCAGGAGCCGGCGAATTCGCGCCGCGCCAGCACCCGCACCGCCTGGGGATCGCTGAACCCCGGGAATCCGACCACATGGGCGGAATCGCCGGCGGCCACGGCGCCCCCCGACCCCAACTCGCGGGCCGGCCGCGCGCGCCGGCACAGCGGCATCACCAGGCCGAAACCGGTGACCTGGTCGTAGGCAAGCGGGTGGGCCGCGATCTCGGTGTCTTCGTCGGACAGAGTGAGCCAGGCATCGCTCGCCTCCGTGACCAGGTAACCGATGGTCAGAATCAGGCCACGCTCGTCGATGACGATGCCGCTGCCGACCCGCTCTAGGCCGAGCACGCTCGCGGTCAGCGCCTCCTCCGGCACCACCGCGCGCACCCTCACCATCGATCGCCCGAGTTCCTCCGGATCGAATGTTACCGTCGGCGTATTCGCGGCAGGCATGCGTCGAAACGTTAACTTGAACTCGTGCCGCTGTCACGCAGGGGAGCGCCGCATTCAGGACCAGTGTCGATGCGATGCTCCTGCTGCCCATTTTTTGGCCGATCGGACTGATAATCGTTCTCAATGCTTTTCGCGGCCGCCGCCCGCCGCACAGGCGCCGCGGCACTGTCGTTTCTCCAGCAAAGGATTAATATCCTCAGCCCAATCACCAACAGGGGAAATATCCGCTATGGAAAAAAAGATCTCGCGCCGAACCCTCGTCAAGGGCGGAATCGTTGCCGGCGCATTGGTGCCGGGCCTCGGCTGGCTGATGAACGACGCCCGTGCGGCAGGCCTCCCGGCGCTCGATCCGAGCGATCCGACCGCCAAGTCGCTCGGCTTCATCACCGATACCACCAAGGTGGATGCGGCGGCCAATCCCACCCATAAGCCCACGCAGAAATGCGGCAACTGCGCTCAGTATCTGGGCAAGGCGGGCGATGCCACCGGCGGCTGCAACATCTTCGCGGGCCATAGCGTGCCGGCCAACGGCTGGTGCAAGGTCTGGGCGCAGAAGCCGGGCGCCTGACGCCTCAAGAGTGTAAGAGACCGAGACTCTCGGCGCGGCGCAGCAGCTGAATGGCCGTGCCCGCGCCGAGTTTCTGCTTGATCAGCGTCTGATGATTGGCGACCGTCTTCGGCGTAAGGCCGATGGTTTGCGCAATCTCCTTCACGGATTGGCCGCTCGCCAGCAGGCGCAGCACGTCGACCTCCCGCGCCGTCAATCCCTCGGGCGTTTGCCGATCCGCAGACAGCTCGCCCAGAGCGAGCTTCTGCGCCATCGAGGGGGTGAGGTAGCGCTCGTCCGCCGCCACCGCCTGCACCGCCGCCACGAGTTCATCGGGGGCGCTCGACTTCGGCACATAACCGCGGGCGCCGGCCTGCAGGGCGCGTTTCGCGAAAATGGTGTCCTCGTGCATGCTGAAGATGAGCACGCGACCGCGCGGATCGTGGTCGAGCATGCGGCGCATCACCTCGATTCCGCTGATGCCCGGAAGGGTGATGTCCATGACGACGATGAGCGGGGCGAGCCGGACGAATAGTTCGAGCGCCGCGGCCGCTTCGCCGGTCTCGCCGATCACGGTGATCCCGCCGCCGCGTTCGAGCAAGCGGCGGTAACCTTCGCGCACCACGGCGTGGTCATCGACCAGCAGGACCGTGATGGTGTCGGGCGTGGACACGATCAGGCGGTCGCCGCTATCGGCAGCCGCGCCTCGAGGCGCAGGCCTCGGCCCGGAGCGCTCGAGAGCAGGAGCCGGCCACCGGCGAGTTCGACCCGCTCGCGCATCCCGCGCAACCCAAAGCGCGGCGTGGGCGACTCCGCGGTCATGCCGATACCGTCGTCGGCGACCAGCAGGCGCAGTTCCTCGCCGCGATACAGCTCGAGCTCGACATGCGCCGCGTGCGAGTGCTTCGAGACGTTGGTGAGCGCTTCCTGGATGACTCGATACACGGTCAGCGCCAAGTTCTCCTCGAGATCGTCAAAGTCCCCCTCGACCGACAGGGCGAAGCGCGTGCCGCTCAGCCGCTGCTGCCATTGGTCGACGCAATGTTCGACGGCCGCGATCAAACCGAGCTCATCGAGCCCGACCGGCCTCAGCCGGGCGATCATCCCCGTGACCACCTCGTGCAGATGATCCACGCTGCGGACGATCGCACCGGCGCCGGCGCCGGCGCGCGGGTCCGGATCGAGGCCCTGCCACCCGCGCAGCGCCAGGGCGTCGAGCTTGATCGCGTTCAGGTACTGCCCGAGCTCGTCGTGCAGCTCGCGCGCAAGATGCTTGCGTTCGTCTTCCTGGATACGCAGGTGCTCCTGGGCGAGCCGGCGGTTGTCGGCGAGCGCGCCAGCGAGGCGCGCTTCGGCGATCTCCCGGGCCGCGAGCGCCCGCCCCGCGTGGCGAAATCGGCGCCAGGCGAGCCACATCAGCCCGACGGTCAGCACCAACAGGCCGAGGGGCAATTCATCGAGCTGTACCGACTCGAACGTGCGGGTCACCGCATAGAGCCGCTCGCTGACCTGATACCGGATCGACAGCGCGATGCTCGCCGCGGTGGCGATCAATACCCACGCGACGTCGCGCCATGGCGCATCCGGGGCGGCGGGAAAAATTCCCGATTCGGGCGGGAGGGACTCCGTGGTCGGATCGTCGGGCTTCGTGGACACTGGAGCGGCCTTTGGGTTTAGCGGCGATGCGTGTGGGGATGGCCTGAACCGATGAGCTTAAGACGATTCCTGGGCTGCTGCGCCGCTCTATTCTATGCAATTGCCTGCGCCGCCGGTACGTCCTCGGGGCCGGCGGCGAGCACCGCGCAGGACACTCTCCCGCCCGTGGTGGTCGAATCGACGGCGATTCCCGGCGCATTCATGGACGCCGACAAGATCCCGGGCCACGTGCAGTCCCTCGGTGCCGAGGATCTCTCCCGCGAGGGCCGTGCCAGCTTGACCGACGCGCTGAACGGGCGGCTCGGCAGCGTGAGCATCAACGACAATCTCGACGATCCCTTCCAGCCGGACATCCTCTTTCGCGGCTTCGAAGCCTCTCCGGTACTCGGCACCCCGCAGGGGCTTGCGGTGTATCAGAACGGCGTACGCATCAACGAGGCCTTCGGCGACACGGTCAACTGGGATCTATTTCCGGACATTGCGATCCAGAGGGTCGAGATCGTGAGCTCGGACCCGGTGTACGGGCTGAATGCACTCGCGGGCGGCATGTCCGTCACCATGAAGAACGGATTCGACTACCACGGTACCGATCTCGAGCTGTCGGGCGGCTCGTTCGCGCAACATGCGGCGGCCGCCCAGTACGGCGCCAGCGGCGAGCACGTGGCGGTGTACCTGGCCGGAAACGTGCTCGATCAAACCGGTTGGCGCGAGTTCGCGCGCGACGTACTGCGCCAGTTCTATTCGGCATTCAGCGCGCGCGGCGACTCTCTCTCGGGTACCCTCACCTATACCCATGCCGACAATCGCCTGAACGGCCAGGGCGCCGCGCCCGTGCAGGAGCTTGCGGTGAACCGCTCGCTGGTGTTCACCGGACCGCAGTCGAATCTCAACAAACTGGATTTCTTGACCTTCAACGGATCATGGACGATGAGCGAGGACTGGTCCGCGCAGGGCGTGCTTTATTACCGGGAGTATCGGCAGCGATTGGTCAACGGCAACACCACCCTGTACACCGCCTGTGCCTCGGCGGCCGCCTCCGGAGTGCTCTGCCAGGCGGACGGCACCACGCCGGTCACCGACGCCGCCGGCCGACCGCTGCAGGATCCGTCCCAGGGAGGCACGCAGCCGATCGGCCAGAACGATTTTCAAAACATAGCGACATTCAGCCGCGGCGCGGCGCTGCAAATCACCGGCGCCCAGCGCCTTGCGGGCCACGAGAACGCCTTCTCCGCCGGTGCGACCTTCGACTATGCGCTGGTCGACTTCGCCTCCGGAGAGCAATTGGGCGTCATCAACCCCGACTTGCTGGTGCTGCCCTCGAACGTTTTCGTGAACACACCGGAGGGCGGCGCGTTCACCGCGACGCCGGTGGGACTCAAAACCTACGATCAGCACATCGGCTTGTACGCGAAGGAAAGCTTCGACGTGACTCGGGCGTTCACCGTGACGGCGAGCGGGCGATACAACATCGCCGCCATCGACCTGCGCGATCAGCGCGGCAGCTACCTGACGGGCGACAATCGGTTCACCCACTTCAATCCCGCGTTGGGTTTTACCTATAAGTTGACGAGCACGCTCACCGGCTACGGCGGCTTCGCGCAGAACACGCGCACGCCGACACCGAGCGAGATCGAATGCTCGGATCCCGCCCGGCCGTGTCTGTTGCCCTCCAATCTCGCCGGCGATCCGCCGACCCTGCGCCAGGTGGTCGCGCGCACGGTCGAGGCGGGGCTGCGCGGCTCGATCCAGGAGCGGGGCGCCGATTCGGGCAAGTTTACCTGGAACGCCGGCCTGTTTCGCATCCTGTCCACCGACGACATTTACGGGATTGCCACCTCGGTGAGCACCGGTTATTTCCAGAACATCGGTTCGACCCGCCGCCAAGGCCTGGAAGCGGGCCTTGACTATGCGCGTGGGCCGTTCAAGGTCTACGCGAACTTCAGCTTCGTCGACGCGACCTTCCGGTCGCCTCTGACCCTGCCGTCGGCCTCGAATCCCTATCAAGACGCCAACGGCGACATCCACGTGGTGCCGGGTGACCGCCTACCGGGGATCGCGCGACAGCGCTTCAAGACGGGCATCGATTATCGCGTCACGGCGGATTTTACCGCCGGAGCGAGCTTGAGCGTGGTCGGGAACCAGAACTACTTCGGCGACGAGGCGAACTATCTGCCGCCGATTCCCGGCTATCACGTCGTCGGATTGCACGGCACCTATCAGGCGGGCGAACGTGTGCAGCTGTTCGGTTCGATCGCCAACCTGCTGAACGCCCGGTATGCGACCTACGGCATCCTCGGGAATCCGACCGGTGTCGGCGCGCCGGGTATCCCGCCCGCCGCGACCGGCCTCAGCCCGGGCGTCGATACGCGCTTCCAGAGTCCGGCGGCACCGTTCGCCGTGTTCGGCGGTGTTCGCCTGACCTTCTGACGACGCCCGGCCGGCGGGAGCGTACAATCGCGACTCCATGAACGCCGAGTCAGATACGCTGTCCGCCGCCGGCCCGAGCCTCGAGTCGCGCGCACTCATCGAGCGATTGCTCGCCTTCGAAACGGTTTCGCGCGACTCCAACCTCGGATTGATCGAGTGGGCGCGCGACTATCTCGAGGGGCACGGCGCGAAAACGCGGCTCACTTACGATGCGACGGCCAAGAAAGCGAACCTGTTCGCGACCCTCGGGGATTCGCCGAGGCCCGGGCTCGTTCTCTCAGGGCACACGGACGTCGTGCCGGTGGACGGCCAGGCGTGGGACAGCGACCCATTCTCGGTCGTGGAAAAGGACGGGCGGCTGTATGCGCGCGGGTCGGCCGACATGAAGGGATTCATCGGCGTCGCCTTGGCGCAGGCGCCGAAGTTCGCCGCCGCGCTGGCGGCCGGCAGGCTCGATGCACCGCTGCATTATGCGCTGAGCTACGACGAGGAAGTCGGCTGTCTCGGGGTGCGCGGACTGATTCGCGATCTCGAGGAGCAGGGCATCCGGCCGGGCGGTTGCGTGGTCGGCGAACCGACTTCCATGCAACCGATCATCGCGCACAAGGGCACGCATCGCTTTCGCTGCGCCGTGCATGGCCGCGAAGCGCACTCGAGCTACGTCACCCACGGGGTCAATGCCATCGAGTATGCGGCCCGCCTCATCGTGTTCATTCGCGGTGTCGCCGAGCGCCTGGCCGAGCGCGAGCAGCGTGATTACGGGTTCACGGTGCCGTACTCGACCCTGTCCACCGGACTGATCCGCGGCGGAATCGCCGCGAACGTCGTTCCCAAGGATTGCGAGTTTCAGTTCGACATGCGCACCCTTCCGCAGACCTCGCCGGAGGATCTGTATCGCGAGATCCGCGCGCAGGCGGAGTCGCTGTCGGCCGAAATGCGGCGCATCGATGCGCAAACCGGCATCGATCTGACCTGGGTGAGCCAGACCGTGGGGCTCGCCGCGTCCGAGACCGACGCCATCGTGCAATGGGCCATGCGCCTGTCGGGCGATCGCACGGTGGGCAAGGTGTCTTACGGCACCGAAGCGGGCCTGTTCCAGCACATGGGCGTTCCCGCGGTGATCTGCGGCCCAGGCGACATCGCGCAGGCGCACCGGCCGAACGAGTTCGTGGCGCTCGATCAGCTGGCGCGCTGCGAGGCGTTCATGGACGGCATCCTCGCGCACGGTTACGCACGATGAGCGCGGTGCCGAAGCAGGGCATAACCGTGGTCAAGGGGGCGTGTCCGCACGATTGTCCGGACACCTGCGCGCTCGAAGTGCAGGTCGAGGACGGCGTGGCGGTCAAGGTACTGGGGTCCGCGGCACACGCGCCGACGGCGGGTGTACTGTGCACCAAGGTCGCTCGCTACACCGAGCGGACCTATCACCCGGAGCGGCTGCTGTACCCGCTCAAGCGGGTGGGCCGCAAGGGCGAGGGTCGCTTCGAGCGCATCGGCTGGGACGAAGCGCTCGCGGGGATCGCGAACCGCCTGGGGCCCATCGCGGCCGAAAATCCCGAGCAGATCGTCCCGTACAGCTACGCCGGCACCATGGGCCTGGTGCAGGGCGAATCGATGGCGCAGCGCTTTTTCCACCGGCTCGGTGCGAGTCTGCTCGATCGTTCGATTTGCGCCGCGGCGGGCTCGGCCGGACACTCCCTGACGCTCGGCTCGCGGATCGGAGTGGACGTGGAAATCGCGGATCGCGCCAAGCTGATCGTCTTCTGGGGATCGAACGCGATCACCTCGAGCGTGCACTTCTGGGCCCGCGCGCAGGCGGCCAAGCGCGCCGGCGCAACCCTGGTGGCCATCGACCCTTACCGCTCGCTCACGGCCGAGAAATGCCACATACACGTCGCGCCGCTACCCGGCACGGACGGTGCGCTGGCCCTTGGCCTCATGCATGTGCTGATTCGAGACGGCCTGATCGATCGCGACTACGTGGCGCGCCACACGCTCGGCTACGAGGCGCTCGCGCAACGCGCGGCCGCTTACGATCCTGGGCGGGTGGCGGCCATTTGCGCGGTCCCGCGCGAGCAAATCGAGTCGCTCGCGCGCTTGTACGGCACAACCGGTCCCGCGCTGATCCGGGTCAATTACGGGATGCAGCGGGCGCGCGGCGGCGCCATGGCGACACGCAACATCGCTTGCCTGCCGGCACTGGTGGGTGCGTTTCGCGATGCCGCGGGCGGGCTCTTTTTGTCCACTTCCGGTAATTTCTCGCTGGACGAGACGGCGCTGACCCGCCCCGATCTGCTCACCGGGCGCCGGCCGCGCACGGTGAATATGTCGACCATCGGTGCCGCTCTCGAGGCGGCGACGCCGCCGATTCGCGCGCTCATCGTCTACAACTCCAACCCCGTGGCGGTCGCACCCGCATCGGCACGCGTGGCGCGAGGCTTTGCGCGCGAGGACCTGTTCACGGTGGTGCTCGAGCATTTCCAGACCGATACCGCGGACTACGCCGACATCGTGCTGCCCGCAACCACGCAGCTCGAGCACCTGGACGTGATCAAGCCCTACGGCCACTACTACCTGGTGGCGAACAATCCCGCCATTCAGCCGCTCGGCGAAGCCAAACCGAACACCGAGATCTTTCGTGGTCTGGCGCGGGCGATGGGTTTTGCCGATCCGTGCTTCGCCGATACGGACGAGACCATCGCGCGCTGCGCGGTGCGCGGCTCCTGGGATTTCGACGCGGTGCGCCGGGTCGGATGGCAGCGGATCGGTCCGCCGATCGGCACGGCGCGGTTCGCAGAGGGCGGCTTCGATACGCCCTCGGGCAAGGTCGAGTTCCACTCGGAGCAGGCCCGGGCGGCGGGTCTGGATCCGCTGCCGGACTACATTCCGCCGAGCGAAGACACCCGTGGTGCGCTTGCCGCGCGCTATCCGCTCGCCATGATTTCCCCGCCGGCGCGGCATTTTCTGAACAGCACCTTCGTCAACGTACGCAGCCTGCGCGCCGTGGAAGGGGAGCCCTGGCTCGATATCCATCCGGACGATGCAAGCGCGCGCGGGATCGTCGATGGCAGCCAGGTGCGCATATTCAATGACCGGGGGAGTCTTACGCTGCGGGCGCGCATCACCGATCGGGCGCGGGTCGGCGTGGTGGTTGCGCTGTCGGTGTGGTGGAAGAAGCTCACTCCGGACGGCAGGAACGCCAACGAGTTGACCAGCGACGAGACGCTTACCGATCTCGGTAACGCGCCGACATTCTATGATTGCCTGGTCGAGGTCGAGACGACCGCCTGAGTGGCGGTCACGCCCCCTCTGCCGGGCGGTTGGCTGTGCCAGTGCTGGTTGGCTTCAGTCCGCGACGCAGCGGTTTCGGCCACCCTGCTTGGCACGATACAAGGCCGCGTCGGCTCGCTCGAAGGCGCCGGCCGGGGTGTCCTCGCCGCGCAATTCGGTCAATCCGCAGGAGATGGTGACGGTGACCGGAGTGCCGCGAAAATGCAACTTGAGCGCGGCGATGTCGCCGCGCATGGTTTCGGCGATGCGGCTCGCCTCGGCCAGGTTCGAGCCGACAAGCAGCGTCACGAATTCCTCCCCGCCGTAGCGGGCCAGGAAGTCCACCGCTCGCCGGCCCGTACCGAGCCAGGCCGCGACGGCGCGCAGCAGGGCGTCGACCGCACGATGCCCAAAGGCGTCGTTGATCGACTTGAAGCGGTCGATGTCCCAGACGATCAAGGCGGCCGGGATGCCCACGCGTCGCCGGCGCGCCAGTTCCTGCAGGAGGCGTTCGTCGAAAGATGCGCGGTTCGCAATGCGCGTAAGCGGGTCGGTGCGCGCGCGCCGCTTCTCGAGATCGAGATCGCGACTCAGGTCGCGCATGCCGTCTTCGAGCTCGCGGATGCGATCGCGCATGCGCCGGTTGCGGGAATCCTGCTCCAGGAAACGCGATTCTGCGCGCTCGCGAAACGACTGCAGGGTCGACGTGACGACGTCGAGCCGGCCGGCAACCACCGCGCGCAGCGAGTTCAGGTCGCCGCCGGTGCGCACGGCGTCGGACAGCTGGACCATCTGCGCGAGTACTTCGGTATTGAGCGACTCCGTGGCCTCGTGATCCTCTCGCTGCGCCGTGCCGGCGCCCACGAGGTAGGAGGCCATCTCCGCGAGGCGCTCCTGCACCTGCTGCAGGATCGCGGCAGCCTCGTTGCGCTCGCGGCCAAGGACGTCGGCGCGTGCGGCGACCAGCTCGGCGGCGCTTTCGAGCAACGGCGGCAGATCCGCCGGGCCGGCCGCGGCGGCGAGATCGGTACGCAGCGACTCGAGAGCGGTGGCCTCGGTTTCGGCGAACTGCCCATCGAGACGCTCGATGAGCCGGGCGACGAGGTCCCGGAACTGCTGCGCGTAGGCCGGCTCGGCGAGCGACGCCGATTCTCGGGATGCGGCCGGGGATGGAGGCGGGGCGGCGGCGTCCTCGAGCGCCTTCGCGGTCTCGGACAGATGCTCGCACAGCGTCCACAATTGCGCGGGCTCGGCATCTCGGCGGCAGGCATCGGCGAGTTCCGCAAGTTCGGCGTTGAGGACCGGATCAGGGCCGTGCGCGACCGCACATAGCCGGCTGACCAGCCGGCGTAGCATCTGCTCGGTCGAGCGCCAGCGGCGCTCCTCGAGCTCCATCTCGCGCAGGCTCTCGAAATGCTTTCGTTTCCAGTCTTCGGCGTCCATCGGTGCGGCATTGTAGCCGTCCCGGGGGGCGTTCGGCGCTCCAATGATGCGTAGTATTAGGTATTTACCGAAGGTCGGCGGAGATTTTGCGGATTGCCGGCGAGGAAAGTGCGCAATAATCTTGGGATGAAATCCAGGGAATTTCGAGGGAAGCGAATATGCGACGAGAAATCCGGTTACCCGCCGCCGCACTCATTGGTATGGCCTTGGCGGCATTCCTGGCAACGCCGGCCGCTCATGCCGTGCCGAGCTTCGCCCGCCAGACCGGCATGAGCTGCGAGGCCTGCCACACCGTTTACCCCGAATTGAATCATTTCGGGCGAATGTTCAAGGCCAACGGATACACTCTCGACAACCTCAAGCAGGTGCGCGGAATCACGGCAACCAAGGACCAGATGCTCTCCCTGGCTTCGCTGCCGCCGCTGTCGGCGATGGTGCAGATCTCCTACACCCATCTTGCCGCACCGCTCCCGGACGGCACCGGCGCCAACGGCCATTCGCAGGCCGACACGGTCGACTTTCCGCAGCAATTCAGCTTTTTCTATGCCGGCAAAATAGCTCCACACATCGGCGCCTGGGTGCAATTGACCTACTCGAATGCGTCCGGCACGATCGGCATCGACAATACGGACCTGCGGTACGCGAATAACTTCGTGCTGCCGAACGACAAGAGCCTCGTGTTCGGCGTCTCGATCAACAACAACCCGACGGTGCAGGATCTCTGGAACAGCACACCGGCATTCGGCTTTCCCTACGCGGTGACCAATGCGAACGTCACGCCGCTGGCGGCCACGCAGATCGACGGCGCGCTTGCGCAGCAGGTGGCCGGGATTTCCGCGTACGCGATGTGGAACGAGCAGTTGTACGCGGAGGTGGGGTTGTACCGGTCGGCAAAGCAGGGTGCCTCCAATCCCATCACAGGGGGGGCCGGTCCGCTCGATGGGTCCACGACGGATGTAC
>VFSW01010152.1_pt1 | contig 13372 bp, 11 predicted proteins | sample 5358111 | NCBI WGS metagenome assembly VFSW01 (sample SAMN11554181, study PRJNA540505) | mine drainage metagenome | isolation source: sediment from site ElyBrook_90M | place: USA: Ely Copper Mine, Vershire, VT | collected 2017 | reverse complement strand
ACCCCAAACTGCTTGGCAGTCAATCTCCTAAAGAAGAGCCGATCTAGACACTAGTTTACTACAACTGCTCACAATATTCAAGCATGTCGCCAGGAGGAAGCTGGTAGAGCGAAAGGAGCGAGCACGATATGCTGGGAATAGCAAAGGAGAGATAGCTAAATCAAGTGAAGAAACCAACGGCCCGTCCGACTATGCGCTGGCTGTTTCAGTGTTTTGAGGGGATTAGCCTGGTGCTCCTTGAGGGTGGAGGACACGCTGCCATCGTGGACATGACGGGTCTGACTGACCTCCATCTTCAAGCCTTTCGCTTGCTTGGGCCCAGCTATAAGAAAATCTACGATGTCACCAAGTAGACGTGCGGAAGGTGGGGTTTGTACGGTTTCCCTCTCCGAAACCGTACAAATGAGACAAAACAGACATTTGCCGTATCGGCATGGTGGCGCGTATGGCCCGCCTGGGCGGAGGGATCCATCCAGACCCTCCCCCGACTTCGCCTGAGGGTCGGAGATTCCCGGCAATTTCCCGCCGCGCGACCGGACCGCCAGGCGAGCGCTACTTGACAAGAATGCTGGATGTCGTGTTATATACAGAGAGGCTTATATGAGAGCGCCTTGGCGAGGAGCACCCCCAGCGGCATGATCGACGACGGGCACGAGCTGCACGACCTCAAGCGGCGCCTGCGCGCGCTGAGCGACAGCTCTCGGCTGGTCATCGTGCGCCTCTTGGCGCGTCACAGCGAGATGACCGTGACGCAGCTCGTCAACGCTCTGCGCACCAGCCAGCCGCTCATCTCGTTTCACTTGCGGCTGCTGCGCGCGGCCCGCCTGGTCACGAAAATCCGCCGGGGGCGGATGGCGCTCTATTCGCTCGATGCTGAGCAATTCGCGCTCTGCCAGCGCATGCTCGCCGATCTGATCGCGCCCGTGACGGGTGGCGATGAGGTCAGCCCATCGTTATCACCAATAGGAAGCATCGCGGCTCGCGGGGCGACCAGCGGGGAAGCGCCACGAGATTCGCGCCAAGGGCAGCCGTAATTCGCAACGCCCTCCGGGGCAGGTAGAGTCCTCGTACTAGTGAGGTGAAAGGCACATCGTGGGTAAGAAAGTTCGCGCCGCCATCATTGGCGTCGGCAACTGCGCGTCATCGCTCGTGCAAGGCGTCGAATATTATCGCAGCGCCAGCGAGACGGATTTCGTCCCCGGCTTGATGCATGTCAACCTGGGTGGCTATCACGTCAACGACATCGAGTTTAGCGCCGCGTTTGACATCGACAGCACCAAAGTCGGCAAAGATCTCAGCGAAGCCATCTTTTCCGGCCAGAACAACACCTATAAGTTTTCCGACGTGCCGGCGCTCAAGGTGCCGGTGCATCGCGGCATGACGCACGACGGGCTGGGCAAATATCTGTCGCAGGTCATCACCAAAGCGCCCGGCTCGACCGCCGACATCGCCAACATCTTGCGCGACACCGGCACCGACGTGGTTATCAACTACCTGCCGGTGGGCAGCGAGACGGCGACCAAATGGTACGTCGAGCAGATCTTGAGCGCGGGCTGCGGCTTCGTGAACTGCATTCCCGTCTTCATCGGGCGCGAGCGGTATTGGCGCGACCGCTTCGAGGCTGAAAAGCTGCCCATCGTCGGCGACGACATCAAGAGCCAGGTGGGCGCGACGATCGTGCACCGCGCGCTGGCGCGCCTCTTTCGCGAGCGCGGGGTGCGGCTCGAGCGCACGATGCAGCTCAACGTAGGCGGCAACACCGACTTCCTCAACATGCTCGAGCGCGAGCGCCTCGAGTCCAAAAAAATCTCCAAGACCAACTCGGTCACCAGCCAGCTCGACTATGACATCGGCGCGACCAACGTGCACATCGGCCCCAGCGATTACGTCCCCTGGCTCAGCGATCGCAAGTGGGCCTACATTCGCCTCGAAGGGCGCACCTTTGGCGACGTGCCGCTCAACCTCGAGCTCAAGCTCGAAGTGTGGGATTCGCCCAACTCAGCCGGCGTGGTCATCGACGCGTTGCGCTGCGCCAAGCTGGCCAAAGACAACGGCATCGGCGGCGCGCTGCTTGGCCCCTCGGCCTATTTCATGAAGTCTCCGGCGGTGCAATACACCGACGATCAGGCCCGCCTGCTGGTCGAGCAATTCATTCAAGACTACGGCCAGAAGCCAGCGCCTGAGCCTGTCAAAAAGGACGCGGCGCCCAAGGGTGGCAACTCCCACACCGGGCCGCAGCCTCCCGCGCTGAGCGAGTTGCCCGTCGATTAGCGGCTGGCGCGTGAGCGCGGCCAGACATGAAGATCGCAGCCGCGCGTTCACGCGCCGGGGCGCCGTTTCCGTTCTCTAGAACTTACCCAAATAGGACCTGCCTACTCGGAGTCTAGTTCCTGCTTCGACGAGACTGTCCGCAGTGCACGCACGTTGGGTCTTACGTTCTCTCCACAGGCGTTGATTTCCGCCGAACTGGCGGTATACGTTTGGGAACGGTCAACACGCTGTTCGCAAGAACAAGCAAGGTGTGACGTGGTTTTTGTCCCATCCTGCTTGTTCAAGCGCGCTGAGTCTACCACAAAAGGATATGTTTGGGGATGAAATTGGGAACTATGTACTACCCTCACGCCAAAGGGAGCGAGACCGAGCGATGATCTATTACATGACCCGGTTCGGCCAGCGCCTGGCGGGGATTATCCCCCAGAACGTGCGCTGGGCGCTGGGCGGCTTTTTTGCCCAGTGCGCCTATTGGGGGTGGACCAGCAAGCGCCGGGCGACAATCTTCAACTATGCGGTCGTGCTCGGTCTGCCGGCGAGCCATCCCCAGGTGCGGCGCGCGGCGCGCCTCTCGTGGCGCAACTACGGCCGCTTTCTGGCGGACTTTTTCGATCTGCCTAATCATCCGGCGAGCTTCTTTCTCGAACAGATCACCGACGTGAGCGAGGGCGGGCACACTGCGCTCGAGACGGTCGCACAGGCCCGTGCGCGGGGCCGGGGGGTCCTCCTCATCAGCGCCCACTTTGGCAACTGGGATTATGCCGGCATGCTTGTCGCGTCGCAAGCGCCGCTGTGGATCTTGATCGAGCACCTCAAAGACGAGCGGCTCAACAGCATGGTGCAAGAGCAGCGGCGTGGGGTCGGCATGCATCTGCTGCCCATCCAGGACGCGCTACGCCCGATGATGCGCATCTTGCGCGAGGGGGGCACGCTGGCGACGCCGATCGATCGGCCCATGCCGCCGGGCGAAGGAGTGCCGGTGCGCTTTTTTGGGCGCACGACTTTCGTGCCGCGCGCTCTGGGAGCGCTCGCGGTCAAGCTCGGCTCGGCGATGGTCCCCGGCTTTGTGTGGTACGACTGGCACGGCGGTTATTACGTGCGCGCCTTTCCCGCCATGACGATCGAGCCGTCGGGTGACGACACCGCAGACGTCATCGCCGCCACCCAGGCCATGTTCGACGCCCTCGAGATCATAGTGCGGCTCGATCCCACGCAATGGTTCATGTTTCGCCAGTTTTGGCCTGACGACGCGACGCTGGCCGCCTATGAGGCCGCCAGGGCCAGCGAGCGGTCCCCCGCCGCCGTGCGGCCAAAGGGGCAGCCATGATCAAGACGCGCCTCTATCGGCTGGCCTTTCGCGTGTTGCCGCGCGTGCCGCGCCCTTTGCTCCTCTGGCTCGCGCCGGTCGCCGGCGGCGCGTTCTGGCTCGTGTCAGGCGGAGCGCGCGCGACGGTGCGGGCCAATCTCGCGCACATCCCCCGGCTCGCCGGCAACCCCGCCTTGCTGAACCGCATGGTGCGGCGCTGCTTCACGAACCTGGTCCTCAACTACATCGATCTCTTCGTGCCGCCGCCTCAGGGCCTCGCCACCGACCTGAGCGCGGACTTCGTGGCCGAGGGGCTGAGCACCATCAACGAGGCCGTCGCGCAAGGCAAAGGTGTCATCCTCTTTTCGCTGCACACCGCCGCCTTTGAGCGAGCGCGCTATCGCATGCGACAACTCTTCCCCAACCACGCGATGGTCGGCCCGATGGAAGCGCTGGACCCACCCGAGCTGTTCGATCTGATAGCGACCGCGCGCGGCCAATCAGACATGACATTTTTGCCGATCAGCAGCGGCGAGACGCTGCGCACGCTGATCAAGACGCTGCGCCAGGGCGGCGTCGTCTTGCTCGCGATCGATCGCGACGTCACTGGCACGGGCGTCGTCATGCCCTTTTTCGGCGCGCCGGCGCGTCTGCCCACCGGCATCGTCTCGCTGGCCCGGCACACGGGGGCGGCGGTCGTTTGCGGCATCTGCTGGCGCGACGGAGTGGCGCGCTATCGCGGCTGGCTGCGCCGCGTGCCTCTGGCCCTCAGCGGCTCGGCCCAAGACGACGACGCCACGCGCGCCGCGCTCGCCCCGCTCATTGCTCTCATGGAAAGCGAGATCGCCGCCCACCCCGACCAATGGCTGGCCTCTTTCGCACGTGATATATGGGTGGCCCCTGATTCGTCGTATACTACAGCAGCAGTGTCAGCCACGGAGTCGTCCGTCTCATGAGGGGAAGAGGATTTCATCGAATCATCACAATGCGCAGGTATGCTGAACAGGGACGGTGGCACATCCGTCTATCCGAGCGCGGCGGCGCGGGCGCGAAGAGGGGAGAGCAACGCCTTTGAAAATTGCCCTGGTGTCGCCCTATGATTGGAGCTATCCCGGCGGCGTGCGCACGCATATCGAGCACCTGAGCGCCGAGCTACGTCAGCGCGGGCACACCGTGCGCATTATCACGGCGGCGTCGGGACCCAAGAGCAAGATCGTCGAGTATGGCGTCTATAAGCTCGGATGGATCGCTCCCGTGCGCGTCAACGGCTCGGTGGCACGCATCGCCGTGACCGCCGATCTGACTGGAACGCTACGGCGCCTGTTGCACCACGAGCCATTCGACCTGGTGCACCTGCACGAGCCGCTCGTCTCGTCGCTGACGCTGGCGATGCTGCGGCTGGCACATCACTACCATATTCCTGTCGTCGGTACCTTTCACTCCTCTTCGAACCGCCGGGCGTCGACCGCGACCTGGGCCTATGCGATGGCCAGCCCGTTCTTGCAATCGGCTTTCCACCGGCTCGACAGCGCCATCGCCGTCTCTGAGGCCGCCGAGCGCCACGTGCAGCGCTTCTTTCCAGGGGAGTATCACATCATCCCCAACGGCATCGACATCGATCCCCTTGCGTTGCCCGCGCACCCGCCGCGCACCCCCGACGAGCCGCGCACCGTCCTCTTTTTGGGCCGGATGGAGCCGCGCAAGGGATTGCGCTATCTGCTCAAAGCCATTCCGCTGGTGCGCGAGCAAAACGGCCAGCAAGGCATGCCTCCCGTGCGCTTCATCATCGCTGGCGAGGGTCCCCAGCGAGTGCATTTCGAGCGATTCGTGCAGAAAAAAGGCTGGCCCGATGTCGTTTTCACCGGCTATGTCAGCGACAGCGAAAAGCGCCGGCTTTTCGTCGAGGCCGACGTCTATTGCGCGCCCAACACCGGCAACGAGAGCCAGGGGCTGGTGTTGCTCGAAGCGATGGCGCTGGGCACGCCTGTCGTGGCTTCCGACATTCTGGGGTTTCGCGGCGTCATTACCGCGCCCGACATGGGCTTGCTCACGCCGCCACGCGACGCCGAGCATCTGGCCTGGGCGTTGTGCCACCTCTTGCGCGACGACGAGCTGCGCGCGCGCTTGAGCGCCGGTGGTCGCCAGCGCGCCCTGGACTATTCGTGGAAGCGCGTCGTAACTGAGATCGAGCATGTCTATGAGGAGGGCCAGCGCCATTGTCAGGAGCGGTTGCGCCTGAGTAAGCGCTCCCCCGCCCTGGTGCGGGGAGCGATGACAGAGACGATCGCCGGCCTCGCGGAACCTTCCGTCTGGCACATTTCCCCTTTAGAGGAAAATGTTGTAGAATAGGAATAGGATTGGCGAGGAGCCGTTATGTTCGGAGCACAAGTGCAGCGGTGGGCGCGCTCTTTGATGGAGCGCCTGGTTCGGCCTCTGGCCACGCTGCATCTGTCGCCAAACGTCGTCTCGCTCGCGGGTCTGGCTCTCAACGGCGTGGCCGCGCTGGTTCTGGCGTTAGGCCCCCTGCGCCTGGGTGGCGCGCTGATTTTGTTCGCGAGCGCCTTTGACATGGTGGATGGCGCTGTCGCGCGCGTGCAGCAGAAGACATCTGTCTTTGGGGCATTTCTCGATTCGACGCTCGACCGGTATTCGGAAGGCTTGCTCTTCTTAGGCGTGATCGTGCATATCACGTATGCCGACAGGTGGACGAGCGTGACATCCTGGTTGATCGCGCTGGCGTATGCGACGGCGATCTTCTCGCTGATCATCAGCTATACGCGGGCGCGCGCCGAGAGCCTGGGGTTTGACTGTAAAGTGTGTCTGATGGAACGGCCCGAGCGTGTGATTTTCCTGGGAGCAGGATTGCTCATCGGTGGTGAGGCGTGGCTTGTGTGGGTTTTGTCGGCGCTGGTCGTTTTGACCGGCATCACGAGCGTGCAGCGCGTCGCGCATGTCTGGCGCGTCAGCGCAACAGCGCACCACTCCACACAGTACGCGACGGGGGCATTTGCCCCGGCGCCGCCGACTGAGGCGTGACGCACCGGCTCACCGGCGCACTCAGGGTGCCGCCCGCCGCGCAGAGCGGGCTGTGTGACCCGCGCCAGGTGAGACAAGGGCGCACATCTGCCGATAGTGAGAGACGAAGCGGGAAAACGGACACGCTCACCGCGCCAGCCCGCCAGCATGCACGTATCGCGCCGGCTGCCACAAGAGCCGGCGCCCGCGCTGACACTCGCGTGGCCGTCGCCTATCGCGACGCCACAGCTACCAGATAACCAGGAGCATCTTCGCATCGACAGTCACCAGGCCGGCTGACACGCGCGTCGTGAAACGCCACGCAGCCGCTCGATTCCGCGCCGGCAGCGCACACGCGCGCCGCCAGAATGACGAGCCGCCGCGCGTGCTCCGCGAACCGGGCCACGGCAAAGGATGCGCCGCTTGCTGGGAAAGTTAGGGGATCAATGGAAAACAAGGATACTCAGCCCACCGAGACGCTGCACAGCAGCGCTCCGGCGACCGAAGTCGCCAGCATCGACCCGGGCGCGCCTGCCACTCACCGGCGACATCGCCGCCCGCCAACACGGGCCACGCGAGCCACGCGCGCCGACGACAGCGCCGAGGCCGCCGCGCCCACCGAGACACCCGTTCCCGAGGTCGCTGAGGCCGCACCCGAAGCGCCGGCCACCCCCGCTTCGCGGCGCCACCGTCGCGGCTATCGCGGGCGCGGCGCCGCCGAGACGCCCGCTGGCGCCGCAGCCACCCCCGCCGCCGTCGAGCAGGCGATCACGCCCATCGTCGAGACCGTGCGCGACATGCCCGCCGCGCCGTCCTTCGACTCGATCGTGCCCTCCTACAGCCCGATGTCTCAGATTTACATCAACGGCAAAGCGGCGACCCCCGTCGCTCCCGCCGCCGCGCCCGAATCGTCCGCCGCGCCGGCCACCAGCGAGCCAAAGCCTCAGCGCCGCTATCGCTTCGATCGACCCGCGCCGACCGTGACCACCGCGCCAGCGACGCCGGTCGCCCCCGCCGTCAGTGACGCCCCCGCGCCCGCCGCCGTCAAGCCGGCGTCCTCGCGCCGCGCCGCGCAACAGACGCCTCTCTGGCGCCGCCTCGAAACGCCACCCGCTGTTACACCAGACTCCGCGCCCGCCCCGCGCGAGCCAGAGGTCATCACGGCCACTGAAGCGGAGTTCATCCTGCGCGACGCGATCGGCGCCGATATCGGCGTCACGTCAGGCGACAACCTTCCCGTCGAGCAGCTGACCGACGACCATTCACTCAACGGCGACGAAGTGGCCACCCCCGCCGAGCGCTCGCGCGGCCGCCGCCGCCGTGGCCGTGGTGGTCGCGGCACCGGCGCCCAGGCGGCGTTCGAGCCGATCGCCGCCGCGCCGCTCTATCAGGCCGAGGAAGAGCGCCCCGTCGCCGCCGCGCGCTACGCGCCAGAGTCGCCAGCCGCAATGCGACCGGCCACCACGGTCACCCCGTTGATGCCCTCGCCCTATGGCTCGCCTGAGCCGATGTCGGCGCGCGGCTTTGGGGCCACCCCGCGCGGCGTCGCCTCTGAGCTACGCGCCATGCCCACGCCGCGCTCGCGCGCCGATCGCGGTGGCGACGCGCCCATCTCAGTCAACCACATGGCGGGCGTCTTGCTGGAAGCGATCCAGCAGCAAACGGATCGCTTGTTGGCCGACCAGCGCCGCAGCACGGCGGCTCCCACCTTCACCGTCGCCTTCCCCTCGACCGAGCGCGTGGGCGTCTTTGTGGATGTCGCTAATCTGCTCTATTCGTCACGCAGCATGCGCATTCCCATCGATTTCGGCAGCCTGCTCGGCTTTCTGCGCGGCGACCGCCGGCTCATTCGCGCGCACGCCTATTGCCCGACCAGCCCTGAGCCCTACGCCGACCAGCAGTTCTTGCAAGCGGTCAAGGGCCTGGGCTATCGCATTACGACGAAGGATTACAAGACCTTTTCGAGCGGCGCGAAAAAGGCCGACCTGGACCTCGACCTGTGCATGGACATCGTGCGCATCGTCGATGCCGGCGCGGTTGACACCATCGTGCTCGTGAGTGGCGACAGCGACTTTTTGCCGCTGCTGTCCTATTGCTCAGATCACGGCGTGCGCGTCGAGGTTGCCGCCTTTGACGAATCGACTGCCGCGATCTTGCGCCAGAGCTGCGATCTCTTCATCAACTTGTCACTCGTCGAAGACATCCGGGCGTAGGGCAACCCCTCACCCCAAAAGCCCACTCTCCACCACGGTGGAGAGTGGGCTTGACGCTGCCCGCAACGGACAGAAGGGCGGGGTGCTCTCCTCTTGCCCCTTTTGCTTTAGCTCAGGCCTAGAGCGTGGCGCATGGCGTCGAGTGGCGCCGGCTGGCCGGTCCACAGCTCCCACGCGAGGGCGCCCTGACGCGCGAGCATCGGCAAGCCGTCCATCGCCGCCAGGCCGCGCGCCCGGGCATGCGTCACAAGCGCCGTCGGCGTGGTCAAGAGATCCGCCACCAGCGCGTGCGGGGGCAGCGCCGCCAGCTGCGCCGCGTCAAGTGGCGAGCCGGGCGCGTGCGCCATGCCGATCGGTGTCGCGTTGATGACGACATCCGCATTGGCCAGGGAAGACACCAGGCGCCCGCCAGTGACCAGCGGCCCGGCGTCGAGCGCCACGCGCGGCAGGCGGGGCTGCATCTCATCGACCAGCGCCTCCGCGTGATCGAGCCGGCGGGCGGCGACCGTGATTGCCCGCGCGGCGCAATCGGCCAGCGCCACGATCGCCGCCCGCGCCGCGCCGCCCGCGCCCAGCACAATGCCGCGCGTCACGTGGCCGCGTCCCACTTCGGTGAGCGCCGCCGCCAGGCCGGGAGCATCAGTGTTCGCACCGGCGAGAGCGCCGTCCTGATTGACGATCGTGTTGACCGCGCCTACACGCCGCGCCGAGTCATCCAGCGCATCAAGCAGATCGATCACCGCCAGCTTGTGTGGGATAGTGACGTTGGCGCCGAGCACGTCGCTCTCGCGCAGGCTGGCGATGCGCGCGGCGAGATCCGCCGCCGGGGTGGGCCATAGCGCATAGCGCGCGTCGATGCCGGCGGCGGCGAACGCGGCGTTGTGCATATCCGGCGACCGCGAGTGCGCCACCGGATCGCCGATCAGCCCAACACGCAACATGCCGTCACCTCTTTCACGAAAGTGGGCGAGACACGAACAGCACAATACGAGAGGAAGAGAACGAACGGCTGTTGTGACCATCGCTCACCTTCGTGTTCCGTGCTTACTCCGCGAGGACCGCGCGGGCGACGGCGAGCAGGGCGTCTTTGGCGCGGGCGAGTTCCATCGTCAGGGTGCAGCCGCTGGCGCGGGGGTGGCCGCCGCCGCCAAACGCGGTGGTGATGCGTGTCGAGTCCACCGCCGCCGTCGCGCGCACGCTGACGCGCACCTGATCGGGGCCAAGCTGGCGGAAGAGTACAGCGACCTCGGCCCCTTCGATGTCGATGAGAAAGTTCGAGATGCCCTCGTCGCCCGCGCCGACGGGCAGATCGGCGGCGCGCCACATCGCGGGAGTGATCTCGGCCCAGACGAGCCGCCCACCTGGATCGCTCGCCAGCGTCGCCGTCGCCAGCCCAAAGAGCCGCGCCGCCGGCAACCCGCGCAGCCGATACATCGGCTTGATGATGTCGAGCGGCACCGCCCCGCGCTCCATCAGATAGGCCCCGACCAGCATCGTGCGCGCGGTCGTCGCGTCGAATTCGAACGAGCGCGTGTCGGTGATGATCCCGGCCAGCAGGCAGCGCGCGGCGTCGCGATCGATGGCGATGCCCTCTTGCGCCAGCCACAGCGCGAGCAATTCGGCGGTGGCCGCCGCCGAGGGATCGATGATATTCACGACGCCGCAGCCCCGGCTCGTCGCGTGGTGGTCGATATTGAGCACCGGCGCGTCGCCCCACAGGTCGCGATAACGCTCATAGACGCCGCCGAAGCGCTCGAGCTCGCCAGCGTCGAGCGCGACGACCAGATCGAAGGGCGCGCTGCCTTCCAGTGTCGTGGCGACGCCGGCCAGGCCGGGCAAAAACGCGGCGTACTGGGCCGGGGGCTGGTCCGCGCAGACGACCACGCAGTCCTTGCCGAGGGGTCTGAGGGCGTAGAGAAGTCCCAACCCAGAGCCGAGGGCGTCAGGGTCGGGGTTGTGGTGAGCCAGGAGGGCGACGCGGCGCCCGCCGTAGATGAGCCGGCCCGCCGCCCCCGCGAGATCCGGTGGAAAAGCGGCGGGCAGCGTCACCCCCAGAGGGAGCGGGTCGGGCCTGCTCACTGATCCTCCGCTCCAGGCGTGGCGCTCAGCGTGTCGTCTTGAGTGGTGACCTCACGCAAGAGCGAGAGCACGCGCGTGCCCTCAGCGATCGATTCGTCCAGCCGGAAGATCAGCTCTGGCGTATAGCGCACGCTGAGGCGCTGGGCCAGCTCGTGGCGCAAAAAGCCGGTGCCGCGCGCGAGGGCGCGCATGGTGGCCTGCTGCTCCGCGTCGGACCCCAACACGCTGATGAACACTTTGGCGTGACGCAGATCGCCGGAAAGCTCGACCCCCGTCACGCTGGCAAAGCCGACGCGCGGATCTTGCATCTTCGTGCGAATCAGCTCGCTCAGCTCGTGAGCGATCGCCTCGCCTAGTTGTTCTTGCCGGTAGCGCATGGCTGGCACCCCTTCCTGATGAACAAACGCGAACAGTGCGCGGCAACGATACGCCACGCGAATAAGTGCGGCAGAGGCGCGGTGAGGGGGCGGGGCACAACCCTCATCCCCCAATCCCCTCTCCGTCGGAATGGAGAGGGGGAGCAGTCAAAAGACTCTGTGAGCGGCGCTGGCTAGACACGAACCCTGACGGTCGTCTCGATGACGTCGCCGACTTGCAGGTCGTTGAAATCATCGACGGTCAGGCCGCACTCGAAGCCGGTCAAGACCTCGCGCGCGTCGTCTTTGCCCCGGCGCAGCGTGCTGAGCGAGCCGGTAAAGATCCTTTTGCCGCCGCGAACGACGTGCACAGTCGCCGATCGGGTGATTTTGCCGTCGGTGACGCGACAGCCACCGATGATCGTCTTGCCCGCCTTGAAAAGCTGCAAGACCTCCGCATGACCCTCTACTATATCTTTATACACCGGCTCCAGCAAACCCTTGAGGGCCGCCTCGATGTCATCGACCAATTTATAGATGACCTCGTACTGCCGGATGTCGACGTGCTCGTTTTGCGCCACACGCTGAGCCGCGCCGTCGGGCCGGGTGTTGAAGCCGATGACGATGGCCTTGGAGGCCGCCGCCAGGTGCACGTCGGTCTCAGAGATGTCGCCCACACCCTCGTGAATGAGCCGCACCTTGATCTGGTCGGTGCCCAGCCGGCTCAAGACCTGGTGCAGCGCGTCGAGCGACCCCTGCACGTCGGCCTTGAGCAACAGGTTCAATTCTTTGACTTTGCCCTGTTGCATCTGCACATAGAGCGTGTCGAGCGTGACGCCGGTAGCGGCGATCGCGTCTTCGCCCCGGTGCCGCTCGATGAGCGCGCGGGCTGTTTTTTCGTCGGGCACGACGGTGAAGTGATCACCAGCCGCCGGGGTACTGCTCAAGCCGAGCACGCTGACGGGGGTACTGGGGCCGGCTTGCTTGACGCGCTTGCTGGTGTCGTCAAACATCGCGCGCACCTTGCTGCTCTGAGTGCCGACGACGATGATGTCGCCCACCTTGAGCGTGCCGTCTTGCACCAGCATGTTCGCGGCGATGCCGGCGCTTTTGTCGACGCGCGCCTCGAGCACGGTGCCGACGGCGGGGCTGTTGACATCCGCTTTGAGGTCTTGCAGGTCAGCGACGAGCAAGATCATCTCAAGCAATTCTTCGATGCCGATGCCTTTTTTGGCCGACACCGGCGCGCAGATGACCTCACCGCCATATTCCTCAATGACGACGCCGATCTCGGCGAGCTGTTGCTTGACGAAATCGGGATTGGCGTTGGGCTTGTCGATTTTGTTGAGAGCGACGACGATGGGCACCTGAGCCGCGCGGGCGTGGTCGATGGCCTCGATGGTCTGGGGCATGACGCCGTCGTCAGCCGCGACGACGATGATGGCGATGTCGGTGACTTTGGCGCCGCGCGCGCGCATGGCGGTGAAAGCCTCGTGGCCCGGCGTGTCAAGGAACGTCACCAGGCGCCCGTCGGCGGTCGCGACCTGATAGGCGCCGATGTGCTGGGTGATGCCGCCAGCCTCGCCTTCGGCGACCCTCGTTTTGCGGATGGCGTCGAGCAAAGAGGTCTTGCCGTGATCGACGTGGCCCATGACGGTCACGACAGGCGCGCGCAGCGAGCGATGGGCGCCGACCCTGGCAGCGCGCTGGCTGATCATCTCTGATTTGGCGGCGCTGGCCGTCGGGGGCGGCGCGGCCTCCGTCGGCTCGAAGCCAAGCTCGGTGGCGACGGCGGAGGCGGCCTGATAGTCGATCGGCTGGTTGATATTGGCGAAAACGCTGTGCCCGATGAGCTTCGAGATGATCTCGTTGGGTGTGGCGCTGAGCAGGTCGGCTAGATCTTTGACGATGATCGTCGTGGGGATCGTGATCGGGCCGGTGGGCTTCGTCTTGAGCGCGGCGCGCTCGCGAGGTCCGCCTGCGGGGCCGCCACGCCGGCCTGAGCCACGGCGACCGCCACGGCGCCCGCCAAAGCCGCCAGGGCCGCGACTGGGGCCACCGCCAGGGCCGCGATTGGGGGCGCCAGCGGGGCGTGGAGGACCGCCGGGTCGGGCAGGCCCGCTCCCAGGACG
>VFSW01010151.1_pt1 | contig 13373 bp, 7 predicted proteins | sample 5358111 | NCBI WGS metagenome assembly VFSW01 (sample SAMN11554181, study PRJNA540505) | mine drainage metagenome | isolation source: sediment from site ElyBrook_90M | place: USA: Ely Copper Mine, Vershire, VT | collected 2017 | reverse complement strand
AGAACACCACAAGGATGTTATCTGCCGCAACATTCGTCTTTGAGCGTCTCATCGCAAATGCGGAAAAAGTGAGTCGAGAATGGAGCGTGTAGCGGGAGGGGAGATGCTAACTATCGTTCCGTTAGGAAAACACACAACGTTCGGTGGGCGTTCACGGTAACGTGGGGGCGAAATCTGAACTATGATCCTTCAGCGGCCTCACAATAAGCTTTAAAACAGGAGCACCCGCCTAATAGGCGGGTGCTCCGAATGCAATTCGATGAATAAGAATTATCGTCCCCTATTGCCGTGGGCCGAATTGCCTTGATCGGAATTGCCGTGATCGGAATTGCCGTTGTGTTTGCCCCAGCCATTGTGCTTTCCATTGTCGTGGTGGTCGCCATTATCATTTTGGCTGCGGGCGTCCCTGCTATAACTGCGGCTGGGCGCGCTGACGACTCTCGATCGGCGGGATGTGCCCCAGCGGCCCTCGTAGTAATCGTAAGAATTCCCGTTGCGGACGTAGCGTGGCGCAACCCAGACTTCGCGGGGCGAAGGAGGAGCTTCCCACCGGCCCGGAGTCCACATGTAGTCCTCTACGCTGCGGTCGTACACGTAATAGCCGGGAACCCATACGAGGCCAGCACTCGGCGCCCGGAACACGACCTCGCGCCGAGGCCGTGGCGGACCGATGTTGATATTGAGATGGAGCTGCGCGAACGCAGGAAGTGCAAGGGCCAAAAGACCCGAAAATACGATCGACTTAAGGAAAATGCGCATGGTTGTTCTTTCTTTCCAGTCACGTTAAGCAATAAGCTGTCCAATCGAGATTTCGCTGGATAAGTAAGGATTCATGCTCTCCGGGATTGCGGCGGTTCGCTGCCACTCGTTCTAAAGTTACGTGCCAAAGATTGGTATTACCTCCCAAGCAGCTTGCTCCGTCCCCGGCATTTCTTGATTATTTCTTACTGGCGGTGCGAGGGAAAATTGGAAATGGGATGGGTGGAGGAATTGGGATGGCGAAACGGATCCCACAAATCATTTCCATCCAAAAGATTTCAGTTCAAATAGTTGATAGATGGGTTTCGCTCCGGTTCCCGCCTTCGACCGATGGGCGGCAATTCGCGGAGAAGATATGCTGGCTGGGGGAGCATGATGACCAGATGCACCAACCTCGGCGAAAAATTTCAAAATATGTTTAGGGAACCAATGTTCGTGTCATCAGAAAGCGACCAAGTCGGCGCCGGTCACTCGAATTCCGAGTAGGGCATATTGGGTATTGCTGGGGATGGGGGTTTGTCCATCGTCTTCCCAATGTTCCCAGCCGGCGTAGAACTGAATGCGCCCTTGGCGGCCGTGGAATTCGTAGCCAAGTTCGGCATGGCCGTCGAAGGTGAACTTCGAAATGGATCCGAAGCGGCTGATAAATCCGCTATCGCGCCCAAAGGCGGTGAAATCCGTGTTGAGCATAAAATAGAGCGAACTTGCCTGCCACTGAACGAGCTTCGACTGAAACGCTTCGCCGAACGACCACGCAAGGTTCTGGAAATTCGGCCCGATGCCGTTGTCGGAAGTGGGGATGCGGTAATCTTCGCGGACGAGGTAGGCATCCCCATGGAGCCAGGCGGTGGTGGGCATTGGCAAACCAAACAGATCGTCGCTCGTCCAGATGGCTTTTCCGGAGAGCGAGCAGTAGATAAGCGTCCGCTGCTGGTTTATGTCGCTGTATCCGTTGGGATCGATATTATCGAGATCGTGGCGGCAGCGATAAATGGTTCCGATCTGCCAATCGAATTTCGAACTTTCATGGACGGCATAAACGAGCCCTTCTTCCCACATCGCGCCGCGCGGCTTAAAGTCGATGTCGTTATGGGTATTAGCGAGGAGTTCCATTCCGGTGTAGCCGAGTAGGGATTTATCGCCGTCCCATCGGGCGAATTCCCAGATGGCGCCCATGGAGACGGACCATCCCCATCGGTCGCTATCGCTGCCGAATCCGCGCTGGACCTGCGCCCAGTAACCAGCGTGGTCGAAGACGGAAGTGGTGTCAGTTTTGGCGTACCACTTGGGGTTGAGGAGGAATCCGCGAGTGGGGAAGATAGGTCCGGCGAACGCCGGAACCGTGAGGAGCATCGCCGACGATGCGAGAACCAAGCCGAGTGCGATAATAAGCTTCATGCCCATGAAGCACCGAAGACTGCGAAATGGTTTAGCGGTGGGCCTCATCGCCGGTGCCGGTATCGCGGTCGGGCGGGTTGGGAACGAGGATCGGACGATGCTCCGCCGCCTGAGCGTAAAGCGAGTGCATTTCGTGAAGGGCTTCATGTACTGCGGTTTCATAAGCGCTGTCGAAGCCGATTCCCTTTGACATCAGGGCGCGTTCTTTCGTCTCCGTCAGCAGGGAAAATTTTATATCTTCACAGGACATTGAATTATCGAGCCAAAGTTCACGATGTGGAATAAAGAGATAGGCGAGATCATTTCCGCTGAACCCAAAATCGGGAAAAATATCGCGGCGAACCACGTTGCCATCGACGATCCAGACTTCCGTGCTGTCGGGCAGCGTTTCAAAATGCTGGAGATAGACGTGCCGAAGCCGAATGCGGTCTGGCAGGCGGGGAAGTTCCTTAGTGCTGTCACAGTCGATGGGCGGGACGTTTGGGAGCGCGGCTTCGTGCAGGGCGCATTCGAGGGAATCGGCGATGCGCATGTTGTTTTCGAGCATGAGGGCGGAATCGTGGGCATCGTCATAGGTCCATCCGAATTGTGCCATGAGGTGGCGCTCGCGAAGTTCGTGGGCCAGCGTATAACGGTATTCCTGGCAGCTTATGTCGTTGTCGATCCAAATTTCGTTCCGAGGATTGAAGCGGTAGCGCTCGCCATTGCCGCCATAGAGCCAATCCGTATAAACGGAATCGCGGACTTTATTTCCATCGACGATCCAGACGGAGAATCGGCCGAGCTGCTCTTCTTTAAAGCGATAGACGCCGCCCACGCGGTGTTCCGGCGGTTTTGGCCGAGCCATAATGACCGGCGGCACGGCCAGGAGGATCATGGCTGTAACTATTGGGAACCGAATGCAATTCCGAACAATGGGTAGCAGCATATTGGAAGAAAAAGGAATCTTATAAGGAACAAACGGCTGGAGGCAGATGTAAAAATCCCCCCTCCTTTGGCGGAGAGGGAATATTAATAATCCTGCTAATCCTTCAAATCCTGAGAATCCTGGTTCTATTCTTTTACCAATTTCACCGTTCGCGTTTCGCCGATGGGAGTAGAGATGCGAGCGTAATAGGTTCCACTCGGAAGATTCGTTCCGTCAATTGCGAACGTATGCATTCCGGGATTTAAAACCGTGCCTTTGAAATCGCCTTGTACTACTTTACCAAGTACATCGAAGACCTGGAAGCTTACGTAAGCGTATTCTCCCATTTGGAACGAAACTGTCGTCTCCTTCGGGAAGGGATTCTCGCTCGCAATAAGTTGGCCAATGCCCCCTTCCGACGGCGAGGATGCCGACACCGCGCTCGGTGGCCCCATGAGAATATCCAAACCGAGATCATGGATAGAGGGAATAGTTGTGTCTTCCGGGAAATGCGTCGTATCTCCATTATGGAGAAGAAAGACGGTATCCAACCAGTTCTGCTTCCGCTGTCTGGATAAACCCGTGTCGCTCGTCATCGCCGCGATACCATAGGCGCCGGAATCCTCATACGCGCAATGACCCGATTGCAGAAGATAACGCTCGATAGAGATCATTGCATTGTAATCGGCTGCCTCGGAAGTATTATAAGTGCGTATTATCGAGCCGGCGCAGGCACAATACCAGCCTGGATCCACCTGGTTGAGCCAGAGAACGGATTTCAACCACTCCCGGTAGTTCACATACCGCGAAGGATCGGTGCTGAGATTTTGTACCGCGCCATCAGTCACCCCGAACCCGATAAATGCCTCGTGACCCGAGTCGTAGCAGGTTTCGAGATATAATTTGCCCCAGGAATAGGCAAGATCATATTCATAATTTCTAAGACATCCTTCGGCGATATTATACTTATCTTGACAAGATGTATCGGTAAGAATTGATTGGGGTTTCGCATTTTTATGATACGTGATTGTTGGTTCATCCCCGCAAAAGATGGTGCCCGGAACCCTCTGTGTCCATGTGGTGCAGATTGGCTCTGTCGTTGGAACAGAGTAACAGAAGGTTAGCGAGCGTGTAATACCGTCGGGCGTGAGGAGCCAACTCGATGGAGCGCTAAGACTTGTTGGCGCACAAGCGGTCTTCTGGTCGAAGATGGGATTTATTAATGCGCTCCCGCTCGTGCCCCAGAAATTTTGGGACATGTCGCCCAAATTATCGTCGTAATCAGGATCAGGTTCCGTGCCACCGCCTTCAACACCAATATAGGTTTCAAGAAGGGTGGGAGAACAGCTCTCGCAACCAGTCATGAGAATGTTATTTCTCGACCAGTCCGACCACGTCCAATAAGAAGTTTGTTCGGCATTGCCGAGGTAAATGCCCTGTGTCGGTAAAATTCCAGGAAGGCCTGCTGCAATCATAATTTGGGCAGTCCCATTGTTTTCGATGGTGTCGAAAGCCGCGTAATCTTGATCGTGTGGGTGTGCAAAGTCAGAATGAACCCCCGAAAGATCAGGAACGACATCTGGGTCAAGAGTCTGTATTCCCGGTCCTACGTTGTTCGAGTAGTTAGAGAAAACAACGCTCGGAATTACCGGTTGTGGTCCAACCCAATTTGCATTGAAGAATTGATGCCCCGCCGCGCAAGCGGAGACGGAATTCAACTTAGAGTACCCATCCCAATAGCCGGTGCTAATCCCGGCAATGCTTGAGTGTTGGATCGTATTGCTGCAGATGAGCGACTCACTTACGTAGCTCTCTGGTATATAAGTGTAGGAACCTTGTCTTATACCATACTCGAAGCCAGTCCCCGTAATTGTGTTATTCTCGACAAACGCCTGGGAAGCATCGGTAAGGTAAATAGCCGCGCCGAGGCTGGCTGTGTTATCAGTGGTGAACGTATTATCGACAATATGCACATGATTCATCGGGGATGCTGAATTATTCATTTTATGGATAGTGATGCCGTTTATATTATTATCCGAAAACGTGCGGAAATGGCAGCCGGAGATTGTTTGAAGTCCGTATTCACTATATGACCATGGGATTCCTCCCGGAGCCTTTTCCATCGAAATTGCACAGCGGCACTCAGCGCCAGTTCCCCCAATGAAGATGTCATTAGAGAACCCTTGAGAGGAACCGCCGGGAATGTTATCGAAGACCGCATCCTCTATGGTGGTTGGATTGAGTGGGAAGCAAATCTGAATCATGGTATTATCGAATTTCCCCCCAGAGATGGTAACAGGGAGGACGGGTTCGTCGCTACTGGCAGTACACCACGGTGCCTTTCCGAACAAAATAGATGCTCCCCCATCGGATTCGAAAAGCGAGTTTGTTATTTGAATCGTTTCACTCGAAGCAGAGTTACCTCCAAACCAGAAGAGGTTATCCGTCAGAGCTGTACTGGGGGGGGCAAAGTTATACATCGTTCCCTTCGTAATGCAGTCTGTGAGGTAGCATCCGCTGTAAAGTAAGATCGTACCGGAATGATCGAGGCCTTCCCATCCGGCAAGCCATGTTATATCGTTCCGTGGCGGAAGTGAGACGATTAGGCTGCTGGATGCGTCCAGAATGGCGCCCTGTCCTAGCTTCAGGAGCGTTCCGGGATATATATTGAGCGTGGCTGGGTTCGAAATTGGATCGCTCGGGTATCCGTTATCGCCTCCGACGATGGTTGCTCCCGAACCCTCCAACTTCAAACCACCGTTGGGCCACGGGCCTTCATAAGTGCTCAAGCATCCCGATTCGTCCTCATAATCGCTAAACCACTGAACTACCGATCCCGGTTTGACGTGGATAAGCTGGTTTCGATTGAACGCAATGTCCCAAAAACGCCGAAGCACAACCAAGCTCGATGGAGCCCCGCTTCCGGTTCCGATAACGAGTTCGGTCGCGTCACCCGTGGTGGTGGGAAAGTTGATACTAACGGGATCTGGGCGATTAATAAACAGCGTTTCATTGGGATTAGAATAAAATGCCATGTTCTTTCCCGGCTGGAGCGTGGGCGGGTAGTCGCCAAAATGGCTGGTACCGTCGCCAACGTAAACATCATCCGTCGCGAGAGTATTTTCTTCTATATTCTCATCAAACGTTCGCCTGTCGCGCAAATAATAATGCTCGGTGGCGTTTCGCCAGTAAACGTGAATGCCCATTTGATTTACAGCGCCATTGTAATTATCCGTGTAACCGCCATCGGTGTTTGGACCGGGATCAAGGTAAAAAGTATGCCCACCAAGCTCCGTGTTATTATTTCGGACAATCGTTGTTGGTGTTCCGCCCCATGGCAACGGCCCAACCTCGAGATTCACGCAGACTTTTGGCGCTGCCATCGTTGTAGATCCAAATACCATGGCTCCATGAACAATCATTAGAGGGTAATGGGTGATGTAATTTATACCGTCGGGGGTGTAGACCCTTGCAAGTTGATAAAGGCAATGATACTCATCATAGTCATTGTCACTCTCTCCGTCATAAGGATTTGCGAATGCTCGGATGGGGTTGTCCACCACATCGAAATATCCATCATCCACACCGGTCGCGTGATTGTACAGCATATAGCCATCGCTATAGTAAGCCTGAGGATCAGGGTTGTAATATTTGATTTTGTGCATTATCAAATGTGTCTTTCCATCGGGGACACCGCCTCCCTTGTCGCCTTGCACTATTGCATAGATTGCGCTTCGAAGACCCTCATATCCCTCCGTGCTAGCGTCGAGTATTCGGACGTGCGAAACAATAGTGTATGGAAAGACGCTGGAACTTCCAGGAAATTGGCAAATTTTGCTCATGGACATAACGGTAGGTGGAAAATATGAACCACCGGTGTAATTTACCCATTCGATCATCGCCCCCGCTGTGCCAGGGGCGACGATATATGCAAGATCGAAATTCGGAAGCCCAGCTATGCGAACGTCGGCTGCTATTGTAGGGCGCTGACCGGGTGGTCCATATACCGGGGTTATTTGAATGGCATCCGTTATTGCACCTGTGTTAAGGTCTTCGGTACGGACCCAGATATTATAAGTTCCCGGACCGGCGTTGTATTCTTCCCAGACGATATAGAGATTTTCTCCGTCTATGGCGACATCGAACCAATCTCTTGGATCAACTTCATTCGCCATTGTGACTACCGGATGATAGATACCACCCATATCGGCAGCAGGTACAGAAGGATAAGCTTCAGTGCTACTTGCCTTGATAACATTCTCGGCAAGAAACCCATTACCAGTGTAGTCGGCATTATATGGGAAGTCCTTGAATTGGAGGTTAATTCCAGTAATGCTGCTTTCCGAGCACTCATCGAACCCTTGCACTATAAAGCTATTATGATCCGCCGATGGCCACACGTAGCGTACCTGACCTTTGAGATTACAAGCCACCTTAATATCGGTAAGATTACTCGTTCCGGTTACGATCGGATAGCTCGTGCCCGGCGTAAAAGTGCTCGTGCCTACAATTCCGGTGGAGACCATGTTGGAGGCTGGACCGCCTCGAAGCCCGTTACCGAGAAGAAGGAGACCTTGTGGTGTCGATGAGGCCGAACTCATATAGGAGCTCGTCCAAATACCATAATTATTGGCTGCCATGCAGTCGATTGAAAAATCGGTCGGCGTTTGCGAGGTGCCATCGTTCACCTCGAAGATATTGCCGAAATTATAAGGAACCGGCGTGTATGTTTGCGCGCGGGCGCCCGAAAGGCTGATAAGAAACGCGGCGAGAAGTGCCAGCATGGTTAGGAATCTTTTCGAGACGCGCTTGTCTCGTTTTGCGTGTTGCGTTTTGCGCGTTGCGTGTCATGTAGTACCTCAATTGAAGAAAGTTGCGTGAATGTTAGAAACCAATCAGCGAGAGGCAGGGGCCTCGGGCTTAGAGCTTATGCGAGGGAGCCGTGAGCGGTACAAAGGGGCTGCCGTAGGCGGTTCGGACGTATTGATCGGTACAAAAATACGACATTCCCAACCCCAAAGTCAAGTAAATTCGTAATATATTTCAAAATAAATTTTATTATTGGCAATCCGCGCGAATTTCCGGGATTTGGGGAACTCGGCCCATTCCATGAAAATTAAACGTATCCCGCAAATTCATATTACTGATTTCGAAAAGACAAAATGGCGAAAACGGGCTAAAATGGACATAAGTCATGAGGCACAAACGTTGCGTTTGCGAATTTGACAAATATAAATCTAAGAACTCAGCCCATTTTTTACAGAAAACCAATGAAATAAACCGAAACACTTGACTTTCGGGTTAGAATTTTGTATTTTGCACCTTGCTTCTAATTTGAATAGGCCAATGCCCGTCTGAAATGGAACGCTCTGTTCTACCCGAGGATACTACCGATATGATGGACGCCCAGGACCGCCTCCCAGCCGAGGAGGGCCATGGCGAACGCTCTGAAGCCAAGGCTCATGCGGGCCGGTGGCAGGGCGAGGATCCGTTCGATTGGGAGATTGGCCGCTATGCAAAGCTCGATTCCGAAGGTGCTCGCCCGACCTATGGCTTCGCTAATACCCTGCGGCCACGTCCGTTGCCGCGCATCAGCGAGGAGGTCTTCGAGCAAATCGCGATCGAGCGGTCGGAAGCGGCTTTCAGCGAATTTTATGAGGGACTCGCCCCGAAAGTATATAGCTTTGTTTTCCGGCTGCTTCGCGTCGAGGACGATGCGCTTGACGTGTTGCAGGATACTTTTACGGAGGTATGGAACCGGGCTCCCATTCTGTATAATATTCACACAAATCTCGCGGCCTGGGCGCTGCATCTTGCCCGGAATATCGCGGTGGACCTATTCCGATCGAACCATTATCAGACGCGCCGGATCACCGAGTCATTCGAGCCGCTGCGGCATGAGGGCCTGATGATGAACCATGAAACGCCGGAGCAGGAAATGACGTTAACCGAAGGCCGCCTGGAAATCAAAAATGCAATAGAAAAATTAAGTCCGGAGCAACGGAAGAGCATCGAGCTGGTCTTTTTTGCCGATCTCACCCAAAAAGCGGCCGCGGAAAAACTGCACTTGCCGTATGCCCGGTTTCAAAGCATCTACTATGAATCGCTGACGGAATTGGAACACGAGCTCTTTCCATATTTACACCGGCGGCAAGCACCGGAACATCAGACCAAACTAAAGCGCGAAGCCGTGGTGAAAAAACGAGGGAAACTTCTGAGGAAGAAGGAAGCGAAGGAAGATGCCACGAGCCGCGAGGATGTTCTCCGGAGGTTTGTTCTGGGAATACCGTTCTCGGATGGGAGAACGATTACGTAGCGGAAGGGATTTTATGCCCGATCTGTTTCAGACAGTACAACCAGCCTCGCCACTTTACCAATCGTAGCATGGATCGGCGTTTATTTTTAAAAGGCGCGCTCGCCACGGGCGCGCTCTCTCTTGGGAGTCTCGATCTTCTTGCCGCTCGTGAAGCGCGCTCGGCCTCGCCGCGTGGCGGGCCGCTGGCGAAGCCTTCGCCATCCGATCAGGGGATGGTGGACGCACTTTTGGCTCATGCAAAAACGCTCGGCGCGACCTATTGCGATATTCGCCTTGTCCGGATGCGAACGCAATCGGTAAGCGCGCGCGATCAGGTGGTGACTGGGCTTTCGGATTCGGAATCCTACGGCATGGGCGTCCGGGTGATCAAAAACGGCACATGGGGCTTTGCCGCGACGCGCGATGTCGATCTCGATAATGGAAAGCTCGCGGCACAAGCTGCTGTTGCCATGGCCGAGAGTAATTCGAAGCTGCAAACGATTCCGCTCGACCTCGTGCCCGTTGCTGCGGTGCAGGCGGAATGGAAGACGCCGATCCAGAAAAATCCGTTCGATATTTCGTTCAAGGATCGCGCGCAATTTCTGCTCGATATGCACGCGCTCGGCGCCAGCGTTCCGATCGGCGGAAATAAGTTAACGCTCTATTCGGATTTAAACGCGGTCCGCGAGGAAAAATATTTTGCATCGAGTGAAGGTTCGAAAATCTGGCAGGAAGTTACGCGCATTGATCCCTCCACCTGGGCGACAGTCGCCGATCCCGTAAAGGGCGAGTTCGCGTCACGCGCGCTGTTTGTACTCCCGCAGGGGCGCGGCTTCGAATACGTCGAGCAATATCCTTACAAGGATGAGATCAAGCAAGCTGCCGCTGATGCACACGAAAAAATTTCGGCCATTTCCGTCAAGCCCGGCAAAAACGATCTCATCCTTCATCCTACCCATCTCTGGCTGACGATCCACGAGACGGTTGGGCACCCGACGGAACTCGACCGCATTATGGGCTATGAAGCGGATTTCGCCGGTACGAGCTTTCTCAAGCCTGATAAATGGAAGGGGTTCGGGTATGGCTCCGATTATATGAACATCGTTGCGGATAAGACGCAGGAAGGCGGCCTCGCGACCGTTGGATTTGATGACGATGGCGTGCCCTCACAGTCGTATCCACTCATCACGAAGGGCGAACTCGTCGCGACCCAAACCACGCGCGAACAGGCGAAGATGGCTGGTGAAACAGCCTCGCGCGGCGAAAGTTATGCGGAAGGATGGTGGAACATTCCATTCCAGAGAATGCCGAATGTGAGCCTCCAGCCAAATCCAAAGAAGTATTCGCTCGATGATATCGTCAAGGATACGGGCAAGGGAATCCTCATCAAGGGGAACTCGAGTTATTCGATTGATCAACAGCGGTACAATTTTCAGTTCACCGGACAGGTCGCATTTGCCGTGGAGGATGGCAAGATTACGCACATGCTCCGCGATGTAGCCTACTACGGCAAGACGGCCGATTTTTGGGACGAACTCGATGCCCTGGGCGACAAAACTGAATACATGCTCGGCGGCGCGATGTACGATGGCAAAGGCGAGCCGATGCAGCTAAATCCCGTTTCGCACGGCTGCCCCTGCGCACGCTTTGCAAACCAGCGGGTGATTAATACGCGGGAACAATCGGCAAATAGCAAGCGGGGGATGTCATGATTTTAGATCTCGATCAACTCGAAGCATTATCCAAGAAAATCCTCGGCTACTCGAAATCCGAGTGGGCCGAGGTTTCCGTGGAAAGCAATCACTCCGCGAATTTACGATTCGCTGCCAACACCGTAACGACGAGCGGGACGTATGAGAATACTTCGTTCACCATCACGGCGGTCAACGGCAAGCGTGCGGGCTCCGTTTCGACGAACGACATTTCTGACGATGGTCTCAGCCGCGCGGTGGCTCAAGCCGAGGAAATCGCAACGCTGGCCCCGGAGGACGACGAACTCATGCCGCCTCTTACCGGGCCGGAGACGTATCTCCGCTCCTCGGCGTATGACGATCGCTCCACGGACCATGACTGGGCCTCGGAAGAACGAGCGAAAATTGCACAAGCCGCGATCAAAGAAGCGACTGCCCATCAGTTCCAAACGGCGGGGTTTCTGGAATCGGGAACCTTCCATAATGTCTACCGGAATTCCAAAGAACTTTTCGTTTCCGATCGACACACTCGTAGTACCTTCTCGGTCACGATGCGGACGTCCGATGGCAAATCGAGCGGATGGAATAAACGGGCTTCGCAATCTATTGCGTTGTTGGATGGCGAAAGCGCGGTGCTCCGCGCGAGCGAAAAATGTGTGGCCTGGAAAGATCCGCAGAGCATTGATCCCGGAGTGTATAAAGTAATTCTCGAACCATCACCCGCTGCCGATTTGCTTCAGCAGTTTATATGGTCGCTCGATGCGCGCGATGCGGAGGAAGGCCGCAGCGCATTTTCGCGTCCGGGCGGTGGGAGCGCGCTGGGGCAGAAAATTGTGAGCGATAAAGTTCACATTTACAGCGACCCCTCGCATCCGCTCGTTCCGTCCGACATTTACGGAGAAAGTGGCCTTCCGGTTCGACCGGTCGATTGGGTAACAGGCGGCGTGCTGTCTAATCTCACACGTGGCAGATATTGGGCCAGCAAGTCGGGCAAGCCTCCGATACCCGGTCCGACCAATCTTATCATGGACGGTGGGGATATGCTCCCCGAAGATTTTCTTACCAATGTGAAAGAGGGTCTGCTGGTTACGAGCTTTTGGTACATCCGCGATTTGGACGACCAGTTGCTGCTCAAAACTGGCCTTACTCGCGACGGGCTGTATTGGATCGAAGATGGAAAAATTCAGTATGGCGTGACGAACTTCCGATGGAACGAATCGCCGCTCGCAATGCTGCAGAATGTGATCGACTTCTCCAAGCCCGTCGTCACCGCGCCACGGGATGGTTGGGATGGAATGCCGATGTGCGTGCCCATGCTCTATGTGAGCGGATTTAATTTCGCCTCGGCGAGCGATGCGGTTTAGTATTCTCCCGGCGGCCGCATGGTATTGACCCTCGAAATCTTTGGCGCATTCGAGAGCGTATCCGGTTTTGAAGTAGTATCTACCGGTGGCACGGGTGCGCCGGGATAGCTGGTATTAAAATATTCGATCGGCGGACGCAGCGCATCGTAGGTATATTTCATAAATTTCCCCCAGATCGGTGCGGCTGCGCGGCCGCCCTGGCCATTCGCGCCGGTGAAGGTGATGCGCTTATCGTCGAAGCCGACCCAGACGCCAGTGGTATATAAGGGTGTGTAGCCAACGAACCAGGCGTCGGCATAATTTTGCGTTGTGCCGGTCTTGCCCGCGGCGGGATAACGGAAATAATTCAGAACACGCGCGCCGGTGCCATGAAGGATAACATCTTCCAGCGCGGAAGTTAGTTCGTGGCATATTTTCGGTTCGAGCACGTAATTAAATGTTGGCTTCTGCTGGAACAGAATCTTGCCATTACGATCCTCGACCCGAATAATATCATACGGTGTAGCGCGAATGCCATCGTTCGCGAACGTAGAATAGGCGCTTGTGAGGTCGAACGGACTGACTTCCGCCGTACCCAATGCAATGGAAGGATACGGCGGAATATTCGAGCGAATGCCAAGCTGCTTCGCGAGTTTTATCACATCCGTTACGGAGGTCAGTTCCAGAATCGCATGGACCGCAGCCAGATTGACGGATTGTTCAAGCGCATAACGAATAGTGATCGTGCCGCCTTCGAATTCGCCCGCAAAGTTATGCGGATGCCAGGTACCAATGGCAATCGGCTCGTTGGAAACGCTTGATTCCGGTGTGGCGCCATGCTCAAAAACGGAGGCATAGAGAATCGGCTTGAAGGAAGAACCCGGCTGCCGGTAAATTTGCGTCGTATGGTTCAGGCCGTACCGCTCTTCTTTGTAATTCGACGCTCCGACCATTGCGAGAATTCGCCCCGTCGCCTGATC
>VFSW01010150.1_pt1 | contig 13373 bp, 10 predicted proteins | sample 5358111 | NCBI WGS metagenome assembly VFSW01 (sample SAMN11554181, study PRJNA540505) | mine drainage metagenome | isolation source: sediment from site ElyBrook_90M | place: USA: Ely Copper Mine, Vershire, VT | collected 2017 | reverse complement strand
CCCCACCCCGGCCCCTGCCCCCTGGCGCGACGCGGCGGTTCGGCTGCAAGATTTGCCACGCGTCCAGGTTGGATGGCCGGTTCGCCTGCACGTGCCGACCGAGCGTCAGGAATTCGGACCACGAGGGAGACTGCAATGCGAACCAAGCTGCTTCTCGCCGCACCGATCGTGGCGATGATCCTGGCAGTCGCGCTGCCGGGAGTGGCCAGGGCGCGCGCGCTGGTGGTGATCGCCTCCGCCCCCGCCGCCGGAGCGACGATCGATGGGCCGGGGCCGGGCTTCTTCGTGCGCTTCGACGGGCCGGTGAACCATCGCGAATCGGCCTTGCTGATCGTCCGGGGCGGCCAGGTGACGGCCACATTGCGGCCGCTGCTGGACAGCGCCCCGAACGAATTATTCGCCCATCCCGGCACGCTGGCCGGCGGTGACTATGAGCTGCGCTGGGTGGTCCGCTCGATGCCCGATGGCGAGGTGTCCCAGGGCAGTATCGCGTTCTCCGTCAAGCGCTGAGGCAACCACGCCGGACCGGGGCGCCACCGGACCGGTGCTCCGCAGTCGGCCGGCCCGCGATGCACGGCGTTCTCACAAGATCGCGCAGGGCGTTCGTATCGTCAGCGGCCCTGCACGTGCTCCGTGAGCCAGGCGATCAGATGCACGGCCTCCTCGGAAATCCGCTCCGGCGCCAGGATCGCCAGCCGCAGCCCGGTGCGGGCAACGATCGGAAACGGCGCGACCAGGGCGCCCGACCCGAGATGCGGGCCGATCAGCGCCGCATGGGCCATCAGGACGCCGGCCCCATCCAATGCCGCCTGCACCGCCATGCTGTAGAGCGAGAAGGCCGGGCCCTGGTCGGTCACGAGGCCCTTCAGCGACGCAGCTGACAGCCAGCAATCCCAGTCCCCCGACCAGGTCGTATCCCGCAGCAGCGGCATCGTCGCGAGATCGGCCGGTGACGCCAGCGTCCGCGCGATGTCTGGCGTGCACACCGGAAAGATCACATCTTCGCCCATCGGCACGGTCCGGCAGCCCGCGGGGGCGTCGCGGACAAAGAACAGGGCGAAGTCGAACAATTCCCGGCGAAGGTCGGGCGGCGCCTCGAGCGCATGGATGGAGGGCGAGAGCTTCGGGAACGCGGCGCGCGCGCCCGGCAGCCGGGGCGCGAGCCAGAGCTGGGCGACCGCGGGCAGGGCGGCGATACTCACCTGTGCCCGCGGCGATGCGCCGCGCAGGTCCCGCACGGCACGCCCCAGGGCATCGAAGGCGGCGGAGAACGCGGGCAGCGCGGACCGGCCCCGGTCGGTCAGGTCCAGCCCATGCGCGCGGCGCACGAACAGCGGGGCGCCGAGCCAGGCTTCCAGGGCCTTGACCTGGTGGGACACCGCGGCCGGCGTGACCCCCAGTTCCTCGGCCGCCGCCGCGAAGCCCGCGTGGCGCGCGGCCGCCTCGAACGCCTTCAGGGCGTTGAGCGGCGGCAGACGCGGGCGCGGCGGGTTGATCGCGATCGGGCAGCCTCCTCGTCTCGCCGGCGCCGGACCCCAACCGTCAGGGGTTACCCCCCAAGGGACGTGGCTCCAGGGACCTCAGATCCCTGGCGGGTCCGGGCAGAGCCCGGTCTTCGGTCCTTCATGGTTCCATGTCAGCGCCGGCCGGTATCGCATGTCGACTCATGAGGAAAGCGCCGCCGGAAGCCGATGCCAGCCCGTTCCCGGAGCGAAGCGGCTCGCCGGAGGCACCAAGACGGCCGGCCCATCCGGCTGCCGGGATCAGTTGATGAAATGGAGCGTGCGGAAGCGCTGGCGGAACGCGGTCACGTCCGCCGCCACCTGCTCGCCGCCGTCGTTGCCACGCAGGCCGCGGGCGATGAGGGAGGCGAGTTCCGGCATGTCGTCCACCGTCATTCCCCAGCGCACGATCTCGGGTGTGCCGAGCCGCAGGCCGTTCATGTCGCCCTCCACGCCGGCGATCGGCAGGCCGATGCCGCAGGCCAGGATACGGGCGCCGCGCAGCTTCTTCGCCGCTTGCTGGCCACCCCCGAACGTCGCCGCCTCGATCGCGAACTGGTGCGAAAGGGTGACGCCCCTGCCGGTCGTGAACACCGGGATGCCCAGCGCGAGCAGCTGCTCGGCGAGCGCGCGCGCGGTCGCGACCATGGCGGCGGCGTAGGCCCGGCCGTGGTCCTTCCAGTCGAGCAGGGTGATCGCCAGCGCGGCCGATTTCGCGGCATCGAAATTCGCGGTCAGCCCCGGAAAGGCGATGGCGTCGAGTTTCTCCGCGATCGCGGGATCGTTGGTGACGATCAGGCCGGAGGCCGGGCCGCCGAGGCTCTTGTAGGTGCTCATCGTCATCAGATGCGCGCCCTCCTCCAGCGGATGCGGCCAGGTCCGCCCGGCGATCATGCCGCAGAGATGGGCGGCATCGAACAGCAGCAGCGCACCGACCTCGTCGGCGATCCGGCGCAGTTCGCGAACCGGGTGGGGGAACAGGTTGAGACTGCCGCCGATCGTGATCAGCCTGGGGCGCAGCGCATGCGCCTGCGCACGCAGGGCGTCGAGATCGACCGTATAGCCCTCGGCGTCGATCGCGGCGGCGTGGATGTCGAGCCCGTAGCGGCCGGCGCATCCCGCCATGTGGTGGGTGACATGCCCGCCGATGGCCGGCGGCGGCACGATGATCCGATCACCCGGCTTCGCGGCCATCATGAAGGCGTAGAGATTCGCGATGGCCCCCGAGGCGACGCGGATTTCCGCGTAGCGTGCGGCGAAGATCTCGGCGGCGAGCTCGGCGGCGATGACTTCGATCCGCTCGATCCCCTCGAGCCCCATTTCGTATTTGTCGCCCGGGTAGCCGAGCGACGGCCGCGATCCGAGGCCGGATGCGAGTGCGGCCTCCGCCTTCGGATTCATGACATTGGCGGCCGGGTTGAGATTGATGCAGTCGGTCTCGTGGATGGTCCGGTTGAGGGCGATGGCGCGATCGATCGCCGCGGCGATCGCGGCGGATGTCTGGCCGCTGGTCTCGCGGGCGATCGCCTGGACGAAGTGTTCGCAATGGGGGGGGACCCAGTTCCGGTATGCGAGAGCTGTCATGGGAGCGATCCGTATTGTTGCCTGCCACGACACTCCGGTTGCCGGGGCCGTCTCGCAAACGAATAGTTCGAGGGCGAAGGCCTCAAAAAACTAAGCCTGGCCATCGGCTGGGAGGCCCGGACGGTGATCGGACCATCGGCCCGAGCCTGGTGCACGGATCCCCGGCGGGAACAGTGAAGCAGGACGTCACGTGTGAAAGCGCGTCGGCGTGATGGTTTCCGGCGAGATCGATCACCTCCCGCAACCTCCCGGGTGGAGGGGAACGCGCCCTTTGGCCCCGATGGATCACCCCCGACGCGGACAGGCAGGCAATGGTGATATGTGTTGGCGCGCGACATCGTCCGATCAGATGATGACACGAGATTTCCGTGGCCGGGCTGGGCGCGGTGGGAACGGGCGGGGAATTCGGCGGAATGGACCAGCTTCAGAACGAGACCGCGCGGGCCGATACCGAAGCCTTCGCGGCACTGCGGATCGCCGTGCTGATCCCCTGCTACAACGAGGCGGTGGCGATCGCCAAGGTGGTCGCTGATTTCCGCGCGGCCCTGCCCCGGGCCGTTCTCTATGTCTATGACAACAACTCCACCGACGCGACCGCGGCGATCGCCGCCCGCGCCGGGGCGATCGTCCGGCACGAGACGCTGCGCGGCAAGGGCAACGTGGTGCGGCGGATGTTCGCCGATGTCGAGGCCGACATCTACCTGCTGGTCGACGGCGACGACACCTACGATGCCGCCGCCGCCCCGGCGATGGTGCGCATGCTGGTGGACGGGCAGCTCGACATGGTGACCGGCACGCGGGTGACCGCGATCAAGGCCGCCTACCGCACCGGCCACCGCTTCGGCAACGCCGTGCTGACCGGGATCGTGCGCGGCATTTTCGGCGACCGCATCACCGACATGCTGTCGGGGTTCCGCGCCTTCTCGCGCCGCTTCGTGAAGTCCTTCCCCTCGATGGCGGCGGGGTTCGGCACCGAGACGGAATTCACCATCCATGCCCTAGACCTCAAACTGCCGATCGGCGAGGTCGAGGTGGCCTATCGCGACCGCCCGCCCGGCTCGGCTTCCAAGCTGCGGACCTATCGCGACGGGCTGGTGATCCTCCACACCATCCTGGTGCTGATCAAGGAGGAGCGGCCGCTGCAGTTCTTCTCTCTCACGGCGCTGGTGCTGCTGGCCGCCGGGCTCGGTCTGGGCGTGCCGGTCGTGATCGAATTCCTGCACACGCATCTGGTGCTGCGGCTGCCCAGCGCGGTGCTGGCGACCGGCCTCACCCTGCTGTCCTCGCTGTCGCTGATGTGCGGGCTGATCCTGGATTCGGTGGCGCATGGGCGGCGGGAGACGAAGCGGACCGCCTATCTGCAGATCCCTGCGCTCTCCCTGCCCGACCGATAGGCCCACCCGCCGGCGGTCCCCCCTGGAGGAAACCCCCGGGGGGCGGTGCGCGAGCCCCGTGCCCTGCTCCGCCGTCCGCCGCGCGAGCCCCGGAGCCCGGTCCTGCCCGCGTCGCCGGAAGGGATGTGGTCAGAGCACCTGCAGGATCGCTTCGGCCTTGCTGACCTCGAACCCGCCTGGCGCTTCCACCGCCAGATGCGTCACCTTGCCGTCCACCGCGATCAGGGCGAAGCGCTGGCTGCGCACGCCAAGCCCGCGGGCCACCAGATCGAGCTCCAGCCCGAGGGCCCGGGTGAACTGACCCGAACCGTCCGCCAGCATCACGATCCGCCCGTCCACGCCCTGGTCCTTGGCCCAGGCGCCCATCACGAATGCGTCGTTGACCGCCAGGCAGACGATGCTGTCCACCCCCTTGGCCTGGATCGCCGCGGCGTGTTCCACGAAGCCTGGCAGGTGCCGCGCGCTGCAGGTGGGGGTGAAGGCACCCGGGGTGGCGAACAGCACCACCTTCTTCCCCTTGAACAATTCGTCAGTGGAGACCTCTTTCGGCCCATCGGCCGAGGCCACTGTCAGCTTCATCGCGGGGATAGTGTCACCGACCTTGATCGTCATCCGTCTGGATCCCTGTTCTGCGCTCCGACGAATTCAGTACTAGCCCGCCGCGACAGGCGTGTCACGCCGGCTTGCGGGCGGACGCCGGCACCCCCAGATCCGAAGTCATGTCCAGTACCTCACTCCCCGAACCCGATGGCTTCCTGACCGGGCAGCTGCTGATCGCAATGCCGGCGATGGCGGATCCGCGCTTCGCCCAGAGTGTGATCTATCTGTGCGCCCATACCGACGAGGGGGCGATGGGCATCGTGCTCAACCGCCCGATCGAGCGGCCGAGCTTCGACGATCTTCTGCGCCAGCTGGATGTCAACCCGACGCCCCCGGCGCGACGCATCCGGCTGTGCTCGGGCGGGCCGGTGGACAATGCCCGCGGCTTCGTGCTGCACACCGCCGACTGGACCGGGGATGGCAGTCTGCGGGTGGACGGGGCGGTGGCGCTGACCGCCAGCCTGGACGTGCTGAAAGCGATCGCCGAGGGTGGCGGGCCGCGCGCGGGGCTGCTGGCGCTGGGCTATGCCGGCTGGGGACCGGGGCAGCTCGATGCCGAGCTGCAGCAGAACACCTGGCTGTCGGCCCCGGCCGACGAGACGCTGGTGTTCGACGGCGATGCCGATACCAAATGGCGGCGCGCGCTCGCCAAGCTGCGGATCGACCCGCTGCTGCTGTCGGGGGAGGCCGGGCACGCCTGAGGTCCGGCCGGGCAAGGGTTGGACACGCCACGGCCAGCGCCTTCTGCCGATCGCGCTCCACGCGCGAAGGCTCAGGTGAGGGTCATTGCAACCAGCGCGACGCTCAACGGGCGCTGGTCCTCGCCGCTGTCGAGATCGGGGCGGCGGGGCGTGGGCGTGTGTAGTTCGAGCCGTTGCGGCCCCTGCCTGGCCGCGCCGGCCGGCACCGTGAACCGGCTGGTGAGCGCTTCGCCGGTCTGACGATGGGTGATCTGCCCCAGCGTCACGCCGTTCAGCGTGACCGTGGTCTGCTGCTGCGCGAAACGCCCCGGCACGAAGCCGATGGTCTCCAGCGTCAGGGTCCGTGGCGCGCCGGCCTCGAACGCGAAGCCGAGCCCGCTCGCCAGCCCCAGGGCCCAGACCAGCGGCGGTTCGGGCGAGGCCCAGCCCCAGCGCAGCAGCCCGAGCCCCGGTTGGCCGGTGCCGAAGCCGATGCGCGCGCCGCGTGCGACCCCTTGCTCGAGGGGCGGGTTCATCGGCGGATAGGGATTCTCGAACCCGGCTTCGGCCAGGCTCGGCAGCTGCGCCGGCGGCGGCAGATCGACCGGCCGGCGCATCCTTTGGGGATGGCGCCCGGCATAGCAGATCGGGGCGGTGGCGATCGCGCCGGGCCGGCGCAGCACCGCGGCGAACAGGGTCGGAAAGATCCGGCCGCCGGCGATCAGCCGATCCTCGACCTGCTGCAGCGCATCGAGCAGCAGGCGGTCGGCCGGCAGAGCGAGATCGAAATTGGCACCGAACCGCGGCGAGACCATCATCTCGGTGAGCCCGCCCCAGAAATGGCAGCGCTCGAAGGCGAAGCGGGCGCCCAGCACGTCCATGATGTCCTGGGCGCGAATGCCCTCGAAGCCTTCGATCGAGCAGTCCCAGTCCTCGAACCACGGATCCGGCCGGCCGAAGGCGTGATCGTGCTTGAGGCGCGCGGGCAGCAACGGCCAGAGTTCGCGCAGCAGCGCCAGCGTCTCCGGCCAGCGCATATGACCGTTGCGGCCGATCATATCGATGGTGACGATCGCGCCCTCGGGGTGCAGTGTGTCGCGCACGCTGTCGAACAGCGTCTCCAGCCCGACGATGTGGTGCAGCGACATATGCGCCATGAACGCCGCGACCGGGCCCGGCCGGTCGAGCGCGCGGTTGAGATCGGCCTCCGCCATGGTGATCCGGCCTTCGAGGCCGGCGGCGGCGATTGCCGCGCGCCCCCGCTCGATCAGCACCGGCGAGAGTTCCAGGCAGGTGATCCTGACCGGCGCCAGGCCGAGACGCTGCATGGCCCGCGCGATGCCGATCTCGAGCGTCGCGTCGCCGGCGCCGAGGCTCACCGCCTCGGCCACGCCGCAGCGCTCCGCGGCGCGGGCGAGTTCGACCCCATAGAGCGACTCGATGTCGGTGACGCCGAACAGATGCTCCAGCCGCGGGGTCAGGAAGCGCTGGTTCAGCCAGTCCGCCGCCGGGGGGGTGGTGTGGATCGGCCGGTCCACATACTGGCCGATCTGCGCCTGGACCTGTCTGGCATAGGCCGCCGCCGGGTCTTCATCCATCGGTCGGACCTTCCGTCTCGCGCCATGGTCCGGTCTGGCCGGTCGCAGCGATCGCGACGCGGCGCCGAACGAAGGATAGTCTGGCATGGGATGGCGGCTGCCTCAAATCCAAGATGACGGGCGCGGGGTCCCCCGCCCCGGCCCGCCCCGCCGCCGCGGCCATCCGCCCGGCTGGCGGGGCCGGGCGGCAGGGGGCTGGCTGCCCCCCGCGCCCCGGGCGACGCCGCCGCGATGTACACCGCCAGCACCGCCTTCCTGGAGGCGCTCGACGAGGCCGGGGTGTCCTGCATCTTCGCCAATTTCGGCAGCGACCACCCGGCGCTGGTGGAGGCGCTGGCCGAGGCGCGAGCCACCGGCCGGAAGGTGCCGGCGCTCTACACCTGCCCGAACGAGATGGTGGCGCTGAGTGCCGCGCACGGCCACGCCCAGGCCAGCGGCCAGGCCCAGGCGGTGGTGGTGCATGTCGAATGCGGCACCCAGGCGCTGGCCGGCGCGATGCACAATGCCGCCAAGGGCCGCGTGCCGGTGCTGATCTTCGCCGGCCTCTCGCCCTTCACCCAGGAGGGCGAGGCGCGTGGCAGCCGCAACGAATTCATCCAGTGGATCCAGGACGTGTTCGACCAGCCCGGGATCGTGCGCGGCTACGTGAAATACGAGAACCAGTTCCGCAGCCCCGGCAATATCCGCCAGATCACCTGGCGGGCCCTGCAATTCGCCCATAGCGACCCACAGGGCCCGGTCTATCTGACCGGCGCGCGCGAGGTGATGGAGGCCGAAGCGACCGAAACCGCGCGCCGCGCGGCGGAATTCCGCCCGATCGCGCCCTGCGCGCTGCCGCCGGACGGGCTGGACGCGCTGGTCGGCGCCCTGCGGGCGGCGCGACGGCCGCTCGCGGTCACCTCGTTCCTGGGGCGCAATCCGGCGGCGGTGGGCGAACTGGTGCGGCTGGCGCAGCGCCTGGGCATGGGGGTGCTGGAATCCGTGCCGAACCGGGTGAATTTCCCGGCCGGGGATCCACTGTACCAGGGCAACCAGTGGAACCAGCCGCGACAGAACGAGGCCCTGGCCGGCGCCGACCTGGTGCTGGTGCTGGACAGCGACGTGCCCTGGATCCCGAGCGTCAGCCGGCCGGCCGAGGACGCCGCGATCTACCATATCGACATAGATCCGCTGAAACAGCAGATGCCGCTGTGGTACATCGCCGCGCGCGGGGTGTTCCGCGCCGATGCGGCGACCGCGCTCGGCCAGATCAACCGGGCCTTCGACGCGACCCCGCCGGACCCTGGCCCGGCCGCCGCGAGTCGCGCCCATTACACCCGCCGGCCCGCCGCCCGCGGCGCGGCGCTGGCCGAGCGCGAGGCCTGCCCCACCGGCGAGATCACGGTGGAATATCTCCTCGCCTGCCTGCGCGACCGGATCGACGCGCAGACGATCGTATTGAACGAGGCGATCTCGAGCTATCACAGCGTGATCGACCATCTGCGGCTCGACCGGCCGGGGGCGATGTATACTTCGGGCGGCGGCTCGCTCGGCTGGCATGGCGGGGCGGCGATCGGGGTGAAGCTCGCCCTGCCCGAGGCGGATGTGGTCGCGATCACCGGGGACGGGTCCTACATGTTCTCGGTGCCGTCCTCGGTGCACTGGATGGCGCGGCACTACCGCACGCCGTTCCTGACCGTGGTGCTGAACAACCGGGGCTGGAAATCCCCCAAGCTTTCGGCGCTGGCGGTGCATCCGCAGGGCCATGCCAGCCGCGCCAACGAGATCGGCGTGAGCTTCGACCCGCCGCCGGACTACGCCGCCATCGCCGCCGCCGCCGGCGGCGCCCATGCCCGCACCCTGCGCCGCCCCGAGGAGGTGGCCCCGGCCCTGGCCGAGGCGCTGGCGGTGGTGCGCGAGGACAAACGCTGCGCCGTGCTGGATGTCTGGCTCGCCCATCTGTGACGGCGCCGGCCGGAGCGGCCGACCCGGCGCCGGGGCGATCCGGCAGGACCACCGCATCCGGGCCCGGCCGGCTACCGGTCAGGCGCGAAGACGCTCCATGACCAGGCCCATCATCTCGATCTGCCTCGCGATACGCGACAGCGCCTCTCCCGCCTCGCCGGCCGACGGCGGCAGGCCGGGGCGGCGGGAGAGTTCCGCGCCCCTGGCCAGCGCCTGCGCCGAGCTGTCGATCCAGTCCCGCCAGCGGCGCCACAAGGCGGGATCGAGCGTCCGGGCCAGGGTGGGATCGAACTGCATCGCGGTCAGCCGTCCGGCCATGCGCCGCAGCGCAGCATCGATCAACATCGCCGCCTCCAGCCGCGCCTGGCCGGCATGGGCGGGTTCCAGCAAGGCCCGCTGCAGCGAGGCTTCGAGGTTGTTGCTGGCCAGGCCGGCGGCGCGGCGGGCCGGCAGGACGGCGGCCGGCTCCGCCTCGCCCAGCGGCACCGACAGCACCGCGCGGGCGAAGCCGCCATGCGCCCGGATCGCCGCGCGCGCCTCGCCGGCCAGACGGGTTTCCGGCTCCCAGCTCGGCCACAGGAACAGACATCCCAGCACCGCGAGCCCGCCGCCGGCCAGCGTGAACAGCGCCCGCATCAGCGCGATGGTGAGTTCACTCGTCTCCGGCCGGCTGAGTCCCGACAGCAGCACGATCAGCGGCGTCAGCGCGGTCATGAACAGCCCGAAGCTCACCGCGCGCACCGACAATGCGATGACCGCCAGCGGAAACAGCGCGACCGCGATGGCGAGCGGGGTGTGGCAGACCACCGCGATGCCGCTGGCCAGGAATCCGCCCAGCACGGTGCCGCCGATGCGTTCCAGCGCACGGGTCAGGGTCGCGGCGAAATAGGGCTGCATCGTCACCACCATGGTGATGGTCAGCCAGCGCTCGTAGGGGCCGTACCAGATCACCGTGAAGCCGATTGCGACCGCGGCGATCAGTGCCGCCCGCAGCGCATGGCGCAGCGGCGCGCTGCGCCAGTTCAGATTGGCCTTCACCGGCCCCGACAAGCGGTCCCATAGCCCGGCCCGCGCCGCTTCCTGCGGCAATGTGCCGGACACCGGATCGCTCGCCGCGGTGGTCATGTTGGCCGCGATCCGCAACCGGTCGATCAGCGCTTCCAGCACCAGGCTCAGCGGCTGATCGGCCGGCAGGAACGCCCGTTCGGCCTCGATCGCGGCGATGCTGCGCTCGATCCGCCCGCGCGTATCGGCCTCGCCGGGAACCAGCAACTGGGCGATCACCAGCAGCAGCGGTTGCAACCGGCGCAGCGCGCGGCAGATCGCGGCGCGCGGCACCGGTTCGCAGGGCTGCTCCAGCAGGTCCGATAGCGCGATCAGGGCGGCGAAGATCTGGTCCGCCGCCTCCAGCCGGATCAGCCCCAGCGCGGCATAGCCCCGCGCCGGCCCACGTGCCCGCACCGTCGCCAGCACCGCGGACCGGGCGGTTTCGATCGCCTCGCGCACGGCGCGGCGATGGGCGCGGCTGTGGCTCTCCCATTGCGCGTCCTGCGCCTGCTCGTGCAGCGCCAGCCGGCGCAGATCGCCGGTCATCAGTGCCAGGCGGCGATAGGCTTCGGCCACCGCCCGGCGGGCCGGCCGATAGGGCCGCACCCGCCAGATCACCAGGGTCAGCAGCAGCGCCCACAGATTGCCGCCCCAGAAAGCCAGAGCCAGCACCAGCGCCTGCTTCGGCTCGACCGCCCGGTCGAGCCCGAGCACCGCGACCACGCTCAGCAGGTTGCCGACCTGCTGGGCGGACTGGCCATAGATGCGCACGAAGCTGTTGAGGAAGATCACCAGGCTGGCCAGCGGCACGATCAGGGCGAAGCCCTCGCCACGGGCGAGGCCGAGCCCGGCGGTCAGCACCGCCCCCAGCAGGCCGAAGGTCAGCAGCGGCGGGGCCCGCTCGCGCACCGTGCCGCCGGCGTCGCACAGACAGGTGAACAGCGCGCCCAGCGCCGCCTCGGCCATCGGCGGCCAGGCCAGCCACTCGTTCAGCGCCACCAGCACCGCCACCGACAGGGCGGCGCGGATGCCCTCGGCGACGCTGATCGCGCCCAGATTCAGGCTGATGGGCAGGCGCGCGAGATCGTGGCCGCGGGCGACGCGGTGGGGGCGGAGATGGAGCGTGTCGAGGAGGGAGGTCATCGGAGCGAAGGTCGGGGCTCCGCCCCGAGCCCCGCCAGGGACCAGCGGTCCCTGGACCCGGCATTCCCCGGGGGGTACCCGGCAAACCTTCGCGGGCCCAGGGCAGAGCCCTGGTCTTCCCTTCCCCCTAGGCGCTGACCCTGTCCGTCCAGGCCATGATCAGCCCCGACACCACGAAGGTCAGATGGATGGCCAACTGCCAGGCGACATGCATCGTCGTGAACTCGTCGACATGCATGAACGTCTCCAGCAGGTACACCCCGGAGATCGCCACCAGAGAAGCGAACAGTTTGAGCTTCAGCGCGCCCAGGTCGATATGGCCCATCCATTCCGGCCGCTGTTCCAGATCGTCGGTCACGATCTTGGCGACGAAGTTCTCCCACCCCGCCAGCATCACGATCACCACCAGATTGGCCGCCAGCGACAGATCGATCAGGCTCAGCACCTTCAGCAGGATCTCGCTGTTGGACGCATCGAGCGTGCGCGGAACCGACAGGATCAGGTCCTGCACGAACTTCACCAGCAGCATCGCCAGCGTGACCAGCAGCCCCAGATAGAACGGCGCCATCAGCCAGCGCGACCAGCGCGACAGAAAGACGCCCTTGCCGAGAACGGCGAGGGACTGCCATGGGATCTTGACCAGCGGGTCGCTCATCGCGCGTCACAAGACCGGTCAGGCCGCCTTCGCCATCTCCCGCAGCACGTAGTGCAGGATGCCGCCATGGCGGTAATAGGCCACTTCGTCCAGCGTATCGACGCGGCACAGCACCGGCACGATATCGGTCGCGCCGTTCGGCCGGTGGATCACGAGCGACAAATCCATCCGCGGCGACAGATCGGCGAGCCCCAGCACGTCGATGATCTCGGCGCCGGTCAGGCCCAGGCTCTTGCGGTCCATCCCGTCCTTGAAGGTCAGCGGCAGCACGCCCATGCCCACCAGGTTCGAGCGGTGGATGCGCTCGAAGCTCTCGACAATCACCGCCTTCACGCCCAGCAGCATGGTGCCCTTGGCCGCCCAGTCGCGAGAGGAGCCGGTGCCGTATTCCTTGCCGGCGAAGATCACCAGCTTCACGCCTTCGGCCTTGTAGCGCATCGCCGCGTCGTAGATCGGCAGCACCGCTCCTGAAGGCTGGTGGGTGGTCACCCCACCCTCGGTGCCCGGCGCCAGCTCGTTCTTGATGCGGATATTGGCGAAGGTGCCGCGCATCATGATCTCGTGGTTGCCGCGCCTCGCGCCATAGCTGTTGAAATCATGCGCCAGGATCTGGCGTTCCAGCAGATAGTCGCCAGCGGGCGAGGATTTCTTGATGTTGCCGGCCGGGCTGATGTGGTCGGTGGTGATCGAATCGCCCAGCAGCGCCAGGATGCGCGCGCCCTGGATATCGCCCACCGGCGCGGGCTCCATGGTGATGCCCTCGAAATAGGGCGGGTTCTTCACGTAGGTGGAGCTGTCCGACCAGCGATAGGTATCGGCCCCGCCCTCGATGGCGATCGCCTGCCATTGCGGCGGGCCCTTGAACACCTCGCCGTAGCGCTTGAGGAACTGCGCCCGCGACAGGCTCGATCCCACCACCGCGGCGATCTCGGCATTGCTCGGCCAGACGTCCTTGAGATAGACCGGCTTGCCGTCCCGCCCGGCGCCGAGCGGGGCGGTGGTGATGTCCTGGTTCATAGTGCCCAGCAGCGCATAGGCCACCACCAGCGGCGGGCTGGCCAGGTAGTTGGCGCGCACGTTGGGATGCACGCGGCCCTCGAAATTGCGGTTGCCCGACAGGACGGACACCGCGACCAGCTTGTGGTCCTCGATCGCCTCGGCGATGGCCTCGTCGAGCGGGCCGGAATTGCCGATGCAGGTGGTGCAGCCATAGCCCACCGTGTTGA
>VFSW01010149.1_pt1 | contig 13374 bp, 11 predicted proteins | sample 5358111 | NCBI WGS metagenome assembly VFSW01 (sample SAMN11554181, study PRJNA540505) | mine drainage metagenome | isolation source: sediment from site ElyBrook_90M | place: USA: Ely Copper Mine, Vershire, VT | collected 2017 | reverse complement strand
CCGGGGCGCGGCCCCGGCCCCCCCCCGCCGTGGCTGATCCGTCTGTTGCCCAACACGGTGGCGTCGGGGGTATTGCGAGGCAAGGCCAGCGCAATACCCCAGGCGAAATCAGTGGGAACACCCGCCCGGACGGATGCGGGTCCAGCGACCTCGGGTCCCTGGCGGGTCCGGGCAGAGCCCGGTCTTTCCTACCGGATAGCCCCGAGATGAGTGCCCGCCGGCCGCTACAGCGACCATCCCAGCCGTGCCGCCAGTTCGCCCACGATGCCGCGCCGGAACGCCAGCACGCAGGCGATGAAGATCAGGCCCTGGGTCACCGTGACCCAGGCGCCGAACTGCGCCAGGTAGTTCTCCATCGCGGTCACCACCAGCGCGCCGGCGACGGGGCCGAAGATCGTGCCCAGGCCGCCCACCAGCGTCATCAGCACCACCTCGCCCGACATCGACCAGTGCACGTCGGTCAGCGTCGCGATGCCGAACACCAGGGATTTCGTCCCCCCCGCGATGCCGGCGAGGAAGGTCGAGAGCACGAAGGCGATCAATTTGTAGTCATCGGTGCGGTAGCCGAGCGAGGTGGCGCGGGGCTCGTTCTCGCGGATCGCCTTCAGCACCTGGCCGAAGGGCGAGTGGACGACGCGGTGGATCAGCAGGAACCCGGCCAGGAAGATGAACGCCACCAGGCCGTACATCGCCAGATCGTTCTCCAGCGGCAGCGCGCCGAACAGCTTCGCGCGCGGCACCTGCTGGATGCCGTCCTCGCCGCCGGTGAACGGGGCCTGCAGGCAGAAGAAATACACCATCTGCGCCAGCGCCAGGGTGATCATGGCGAAATAGATCCCCTGCCGGCGGATCGCGATCCAGCCCAGCACCAGGCCCAGCGCCGCCCCGGTCAGCCCGCCCAGCAGGATCGACAGTTCCGCCGACAGGCCCCAGGTCTTGGCGGTCCAGGCGGTGACATAGGCGCCCATGCCGAAGAACGCCGCATGGCCGAAGGACAGCAGCCCGGCATAGCCCAGCAGCAGGTTGAACGCCGCGGCGAACAGGCCGAAGCACAGCACCTTCATCAGGAACACGGGGTACAGCACGGCCGGCGATGCGGCGATCAGTGCCAGCATCACCAGGAAGGCGACCGACTGGCTGCGAAATGACCCCATCATCTCAGGCCGCCTTCCCGAACAGACCGCCGGGTCTCGCCAGCAGCACGATCACCATCACCAGGAAGATCACGGTGGACGAGGCCTGGGGATAGAATACCTTGGTCAGCCCCTCGATCACGCCGAGGCCGAAGCCGGTGAGGATCGAGCCCAGGATCGATCCCATGCCGCCGATCACCACCACCGCGAACACCACGTTGATGAAACTGGTGCCCATGTTCGGGTTCACCGAATAGATCGGCGCCGCCAGCACGCCGGCGAAGGCCGCCAGTGCCACGCCCCCACCATAGGTGAGCGTGATCAGCCTGGGCACGTTCACCCCGAAGGCCTGCACCATGGCCGGGTTCTCGGTTGCCGCCCGCAGCAGGGCGCCAAGACGCGTCTTCTCGATCACGAGCCAGGTACCGAGGCACATCACGATCGCGACCAGCACCACCCAGGCGCGGTAGTTGGGCAGGAACATGAACCCGAGATTGGTGCCCCCGCCGAGCACCGCAGGGATTTGGTAGGGCATGCCGGAACTGCCATAGGCGTTGCGGAACAGCCCCTCGATCACCAGCGCGACCCCGAAGGTGAGCAGCAGGCCGTAGAGATGATCGAGCTTGTAGAGCGGGCGGATCAGCGTGCGTTCCAGCACCATGCCAAACGCGCCGACGATCAGCGGCGCCAGGATCAGCGCCGGGAAATAGCCGATGCCCAGATAGTTCAACAGCATCCAGGCGACGAAGGCGCCCATCATGAACAGCGCCCCATGGGCGAAGTTGATGATGTTCAGCATGCCGAAGATCACCGCGAGCCCGAGCGAGAGCATGGCGTAGAAGGCGCCATTGATCAGGCCGAGCAGCAACTGTCCGAACAGCAGCGGGGCCGGGTAGCCGAGGATCATCATCATGCCGGAACGGGTCTTTCGCGCTGGCGGCCCAGGGGAATCAAGTCCAGGAGGATCAGGCCTTTATGAACGGGCAATGGCCGTCGGCCAGCGGCCGGAACGCCTGATCGCCCGGGGTGCTGGCCAGCAGCTTGTACAGATCCCATTCGGCGGTGCTCTCCGCCGGCTTCTTCACCTCGAACAGGAAGGCCGGCACCAGCGCGCGGCCATCCTCGCGGACGCGGCCGGTGCCGAAGCAATCGTCGTCGAACGGCATCGCCTTCATGCGGTTCACCGTGGCGATGCCATCCTGCTTCGCCTGCGCGATCCCCATATCGGTTGCGACCTTCAGATAGTGCAGCGTGGCGGCGTAGCAGCCGGCATGCACCATGCTGGGCCAGTTGGCCGGCGTCTTGGGCACCACGCGTTTGGTGAAGGCGCGGGTGCGGTCGTTGAGGTCCCAGTAGAAGCTTTCGGTCAGTACCAGGCCCTGTGCGATCTCGAGCCCCAGCGCATGGACGTTGTTGACGAACAGCAGCAGGGCGGCGATGCGCATCGATTTCTCGACGCCGAATTCATGGGCCTGCTTGATCGCGTTGACGGTATCGCCGCTGGCATTTGCCAGCCCCAGAACTTTTGCCCCCGAAGACTGCGCCTGCACCAGGAAGGCCGAGAAATCGGTCGTATCCGGGAACGGGTAGGGGGAATCCCCCAGTACCTTGCCCCCTGCCGCCAGCACCAGGGCGGAGGTGTCGTGGCGCAGCTGCTGGCCGAAGGCATAGTCGGCGGTGATGAAATACCAGGTGTCGCCACCGGTTTTGACCATCGCCCCGCCGGTCGATTTCGCCAGCATCCAGGTGTCGTAGGACCAGTGGATCATGTTGGGCGAGCACTGCGCCCCGGTCAGCGCCGAGGTCGCCGCGCCGGAATTGAGGAAGATCTTGTTCTTCTCGCGCGCCACCTGCTGCACCGCCAGCGCGACCGAGGAGGTGGGCACGTCGATCACCACATCGACCCCGTCGCGGTCGTACCACTGCCGGGCGATATTGGCCCCGACATCGGGCTTGTTCTGATGATCGCCCACCAGGACCTCGACCGTGAAGCCCTTGGCCGAGACGCCGAAATCCTCGATCGCCTGGCGCACGCAGGCGACCGAGGTCGGCCCGCCGGTATCGCGATAGGGGCCCGACATGTCGGTGAGCACGCCGAGCTTCAGCACCGGCGCGGCCGCACGGGCAGGCCCGGCGAGCGGCGCCGCTGCGGCGGCGACGAGCAGCGTTCGGCGGGACAGATCCATCGCGTCTCTCCAGGTCAGGCGGGGATGAGTTTGCAGTGTTCCTCGGCGAGCGGCGGGGCGGCCTGCTCGCCCGGCAGGGTCGCGATCAGCCGGTACAGATCCCATGGTCCGGTACTTTCCGGCGGCGATTTCACCCGGAACAGATAGGCCGGCACCAGGGCGCGGCCATCGGCGCGGATCAGTCCCTGGCCGAAGGCGTCGTCGTCATAGGGCAGCCGCTTCATCTCGGCCACCACGCCGGCACCATCTTCCCGCGCCTGCGCCACACCCAGCGCCGCGACCGCCTTCAGGTAGTGCAGCGCGCCGGCATAGCAGCCGGCCTGGGCCATGTTGGGATAGATCGTGCCGCCGCTGCCGGCCAGCAGCCGGCTGGTGAAGGCGCGGGTGCGCTGGTTGAGGTTCCAGTAGAAGCTTTCGGTCAGCAGCAGATCCCGCCCCGCCTCCAGTCCCAGGCTGTGCACCACCCCGAGCGAGGCGAGCAGCCCGGCCAGCATCTGCCCCGGGCCGCCCAGGCCGAACTCACGCGCCTGCTTGATGCTGTTCACCGTGTCGTTGCCGGCGTTGCAGAAGGCGATCACCTTGGCCCCGCTGGCCCGGGCCTGCACCAGATAGGACGAGAAATCGGTGGTTTCCGGGAACGGATACACCGCGGCCCCCAGCACCGTGCCCCCGGAGGCGGTCAGGAAGCGCGTCGCATCGCGCTGCAACTGGTGGCCGAACACGTAGTCGGGCGTGATGAAGAACCAGCTCTGCCCGCCCTCGCGCACCACCGCCGTGGCGGTGGATTTCGCCAGCATGTAGGTGTCGAAAGTCCATTTCACGGTGTTGGCGTTGCAGGCCGACCCGGTCAGGTCGGGCGTGCCGGCGCCGGAATTGACATAGACCTTGTTCTTCTCCGCCGCCACCGCCGCGACCGCGAGCGCGACCGAGGAGGTCGGCACGTCGATCACCATGTCCACACCGCCGCGGTCGAACCATTCGCGCACGATGGCCACGCCGATATCGGCCTTGTTCTGGTGATCTCCGGCGATCACCTCGATCGCGATGCCGGGCAGCATCCGGGTGAATTCGGCCGCCGCCTGGCGCACGCAGGCGACCGAAGTCGGACCGGTGACATCGCGATAGGGGCCGGACAGGTCGGTCAGCACGCCGATCCGCACCGGATCAACCGGGGCCTCCGTCGCCGCGCGCGCTCCTGTCGCACCGAGGAGAGGCACGGTCGCAAGCAGCGCACGGCGAGTGATGCCCATGGCCTGTTTCCTCGTGTGGCGGTGCGGAGCGCTGCCGGTTCAACTTTTGACGAAGGCGCAATGTCCGTCGGCGAGCGGGCGGAAGGCCTGCTCGCCCGGTGTGGTCGCCAGCAGCTTGTAGAGATCCCACGGGCTCTTGCTTTCGGCCGGCGTCTTCACCTGGAACAGATGGGCCGGGACCAGCACCCTGCCGTCCTCGCGGATCCTGCCGCTGCCGAAGCAATCATCCTCGAACGGCATCGCCTTCATGCGATCGACGGTGGCGATACCGTCCTTCTTCGCTTCGGCCACCCCCATGTCGTGCACCGCCTTCAGGTAGTGCAGCGTGGCGGCATAGGTGCCGGCATGGTTCATGTTGGGATAGTTGTCGGGCGTCGCGGGCAGAACGCGGCGGGTGAAGGCGCGGGTGCGGTCATTGAGGTCCCAGTAGAAGCTTTCGGTCAGCACCAGGCCCTGCGCAATCGCCGGCCCCACGGCATGCACATCGTTGAGGAAGATCAGCAGGGCCGCGATCTTCATCTGTGCCGTCAGGCCGAATTCCTGCGCCTGCTTGATGCAATTCTGGGTATCCGACCCGGCATTGGCCAGCCCCAGCACCTTCGCCCCGGTCGCCTGCGCCTTGACCAGCAGGGAGGAGAAATCGGTGGTCTCCGGGAACGGATAGGCCGAGGCGCCGAGCACCTTGCCGCCTGCCTGTTCGACGAAAACACTCGCATCCTTCTGCAGCTGCTGGCCGAAGGCGTAGTCGGCGGTGAGGAAATACCAGCTGTCGCCGCCGCTGCGGACCAGCGCGCCGCCGGTGGAGTGGGCAAGCATATAGGTATCGAAGGTCCAGTGCAGCATGTTGGGCGAGCACTGCTCGCCGGTGAGCTTCGTGGTGCCGGCCGAGGTATTGACATAGACCTTGTTCCGGTCGCGCACGACCGACTGCACCGCCAGCGCGACGCCGGAATTCGGCACATCGACGATGAAGTCGACGCCATCGCGGTCGATCCATTGCCGGGCGATGCCGGCGCCGACATCGGGCTTGTTCTGGTGGTCGGCGAACATCACATCGACCTCGATGCCCTTGCCGGTGGCGCCGAAATCCGCGATCGCCTGGCGACAGCACGCCACCGAGGTCATGCCGGTATCGTCGCGATAGGGGCCGGACTGGTCGTTCAGCACGCCGATCCGGATCCGCGCTGCCTCAGCGCGCGCCGGGCCGCGCGGCAGGACGGCCGCGGCGGCACCGGTGGCAAGCAACGTTCGGCGGGCGATCGGCATGGACGCCTCCCCTGATGCGGTGACGCGGTCGGAACATCGCGTTCCGGATGCGCCAGGGCCGCGTGTTATTGTCAGGCCAGTCAAACGATCGATCCGGAACCGATGAGTCCGGATCGGTCGCTCCCTCAGCTGTGGACCAGCGGGCAGCCGCCCTGATCGAGCGGGCGGAATGCCTGATCGGCCGGTGTGGTCGCCAGTTTCTTGTAGTAGTCCCACGGCTTGGTGCTCTCCGCGGGTGCCTTCACCTCCCACAGATAGGAGGGCGAGATCTTGCAGCCATCCTCGCGGATCGTGCCCGTGCCGAAGCAATCATCCTCGGTCGGCATCGCCTTCAGCCGGGCGACGGTGGCGGCGCCGTCCTTTTTCGCCTCGGCGATGCCCATCTCGGCGGCAACCCGCAGATAATGCAGCACACCGGAATAGGTGCCGGCCTGCACCATGCTGGGCCGCACGCCGGGCGCCTTGGGCGCGATCCGTTCGGAGAAGGCGCGGGTGCCCTGGTTGAGATCCCAGTAGAAGCTGTTGGTCACCACCAGGCCCTGGGCGATCTCGAGGCCGATGGAATGCACATCGGTGATGAACACCAGCAGCCCGGCCAGCTTCATCCCGCGCTGGGTGATGCCGAACTCGGCGGCCTGCTTGATCGAATTGATGGTATCGGCGCCCGCATTGGCGAGGCCCAGCACCTTCGCCCCCGATGCCTGCGCCTGCAGCAGCAGCGAGGAGAAATCAGTGGTGCCGGGGAACGGATAGGCGACGCTGCCCAGCACCTTGCCGCCCGCGGCGGTGACGAACTCGGTGGTCTCGCGCTGCAGCGTGTGGCCGAACGTGTAGTCGGCGGTGATGAAGAACCAGCTGTCTCCGCCGGCCTTCACCATCGCCCCGCCAGTCGATTTGGCCAGCATGTAGGTGTCGTAGCACCAGTGGATGGTGTTGGCGTTGCACTGCTTGCCGGTCAGCTCGCTGGTGGCGGCGCCGGTGTTGATGCAGACCTTGTTCTTCTCCTTCGCGACCGCCGCCACCGCCAGCCCCACCGCCGAGTTCGGCGTGTCGATCACCAGATCGACGCCGTCGCGGTCGAACCATTGCCGCGCCAGGCCGGCCCCGACATCGGGCTTGTTCTGGGTATCGCCGGAGATGATCTCGACATTCATGTTCTTGCCGGAGACGCCGAAATCGACCAGGGCCTGCCGCGCGCACACCACCGAGACCGGGCCGGCGAGGTCGCGATAAGGGCCGGACATGTCGGTCAGCACGCCGATCTTCAGCGTGGCGGGCTGGGCCCGGGCGGCGGGCATGCCGGCGGCGAGGGTGGCGGAGGCGATCAGGCTGCGGCGGGTGAGGGTCATCGGCGTTCTCCGGAAGATCGTGCAAGGCCAAGGGCTCCGCCCTCATGGTCCCCTGGGGAACCCGCCAGGGAGCTCAATTCCCCGGGCCCGCCTCCGCCGGGGCGTTCTCCCCAGCGAACGGGGGCGGGTGGCAAAGCCCCAGTTGTGGTCTCAGACGCCCAGATACGCATGCAGCTGCTCCATGCGCTGGGCGAGCATCTGGTTCGGGATCATATCGACCACCTGGCCGTGCTCCATCACGTAGTGCCGGTCGGCCACGGTCTGGGCGAAGCGGAAATTCTGTTCCACCAGCAGCACCGTGAAGCCGCGCTGCTTGATCTCGCGGATGGTCCGGCCGATCTGCTGCACGATCACCGGCGCCAGCCCCTCGGTCGGCTCGTCCAGCAGCAGCAGCTTGGCCCCCGTGCGCAGGATGCGCGCGATCGCCAGCATCTGCTGCTCGCCGCCCGAAAGTCTTGTGCCCTGGGCGGTGCCGGCGCGTTCTTTGAGATTCGGGAACAGGGCGTGGATGCTGGCCAGATCGAGCCCGCCCGGGGCGATCACCGGCGGCAGCACCAGATTCTCGGCGACGCTGAGCGAGGCGAAGATGCCGCGCTCCTCCGGACACAGCGCGATCCCGGCGCGCGCGATCATGTCCGGGCGCAGGCCGATGGTCTCGCTGCCGCGGAAGCGGATGCTGCCCTCCCGGCGTCCGACCAGGCCCATGATCGATTTCATCGTCGTGGTCTTGCCGGCACCGTTGCGGCCGAGCAGGGTCACCACCTCGCCCTCCTGCACGTCGAAATCGACGCCATGCAGGATGTGGCTTTCCCCATACCAGGCATTCAGCCCGCGCACTTCAAGCATCGGCGGTGCCCAGATAGGCGGCGATCACCTCCGGGTGCTGCGACACGCTGGCATAATCGCCCTCGGCCAGCACCCGCCCGCGGGTCAGCACGGTGATCGTGTCGCACAGCCCCTCGACCACCGAGAGATTGTGCTCGACCATCAGGATCGTCCGACCGGTGCGGATCCTGCGCACCAGCGCGACGATCCGCTCGACATCCTCGTGGGTCATGCCCGCGGTCGGCTCGTCGAGCAGCATCATCGCCGGCTCGAGCGCCAGCGTGGTCGCGATCTCGAGCGCCCGCTTGCGGCCGTAGGACAATTGCCCCGCCGGCGTCGCCGCATCCTCGGCCAGGCCGACATCCCCGAGCAGGCCATGCGCCCGATCGTCATAGCGGCGCAGCACGCCCTCGCTGCGCCAGAAATCGAACGAGGCGCCGCGCGCGCGCTGCAGCGCCAGACGGACGTTCTCGAGCGCGGTCAGATGCGGGAACACCGCCGAGATCTGAAAGCTGCGCACCAGGCCGAGCCGGGCCACCTGGGCGGGCTTCAGGCCGGTGATGTCCTGGCCACGAAACCGGATCGTCCCGCGGGTCGGCGCCAGGAACTTGGTCAGCATGTTGAAGCAGGTGGTCTTGCCGGCACCGTTCGGGCCGATCAGGGCATGGATCGAGCCCTCCCGGACCGAGAGCGCGACGTCATTGACCGCGACGAAGCCACGGAATTCCCGCGTCAGCCCGGTCGTGGCCAGAATCGTATCTGGCTGCACCCTGGATAGCCTCCCCCGTTCCTTGGACTTGACCGGTGAGTTGCATATACCACGCTCTTGCGCAAGATTGTGTCTCGGGCCAAGGAATTTTGACGGGATCGGACGAAAAATCCTTCCCCCGCGCCAGGTTGCAAGGCCGCTGCACGCGGGAGTGTGCCGCCGGGGGAGGCTGCGGGATCCTGCCTGCTGGATCCTGCGCGCTACGCAGGCGACGCATCCCGTGCCGGGCCGAGTCCCAGGGAACGCTGCCTCACAGGGAACGCTGCCTCACAGGGAACGCTGCCTCACAGGGAACGCGGCCCGGGGGAACGCTGCCCGGGGGAACGCTGCTCAGACAGGAACCCTTGCGGGCCGGCGCGACGAGATCGATGGGAACAGGACGGAACGTGAAACGACCGATCGGATCGACCACGGCGCGGGTCGGGCGCGGGGCCGGTGTGCCCTGGCTGCTGGCCGGGCTGTCCGTCCTGCTGGGTGGCTGTGATCTCGGGCCCGATTATCATCGTCCGGACGCCGAACTGCCGGTCGCGTTCCGTGCCGTCTCGACCGGGGCGCAGGCGTCCTGGCCGGAGTCCGATTGGTGGCACGGTTTCGGTTCGGCCGAGCTCGACGGGCTGATCGCGAAGGCGGAGACGCAGAATTTCGACATCATCGCGGCGATCGCGCGGATCCGCGAGGCCGACGCCCAGGCGGCGATCGCCGGATCCCCGCTGTTGCCGCAGCTGAACGGCAACGCGGGCGCAAGCTGGGCCCAGATCGACAACCCGGGAGGCATTCTCGCCCCGGTGCTTGCCCCCGGAACGCCGCTCAAGACCTACGCCACCCAGCGTTTCTACAATGTCGGGCTCAACGCCAGCTATGTGCTCGATTTCTGGGGCAAGAACCGCGCCGCCTTCGAGGCGGCGCTGGCGAGCGCGAAATTCAGCCGGTTCGACCAGCAGACCGTGGCGCTGACGGTCGTGACCTCGGTCGCCTCCACCTGGTTCCAGGCGCTGGGCTTCAAAGACCGGCTGGATGTCGCACGGCGCAACCTCAAGACCAGCGAGACGGTGCTGGCGGCGGTGCGCGGCCGGCTGGAGGTGGGGACCAACAGCGCGCTCGATGTCGCGCAGCAGCAGGCGCTGGTCGAAGGTGTGCGCGCCACCATCCCCAATTTCCAGTCGCAATACGAACAGCAGGTGATCGCGCTCGGCATCCTGGTGGGCGAGCCGCCCGAGCGGGTGCAGATCAGCCCGGTGCCGCTGACCGCGGTGGCGCTGCCTTCGGTCACTCCCGGGCTGCCGTCCGATCTGCTGCTCCGCCGCCCCGACGTCGCCGCGGCCGAGGCGCTGCTGGTCTCGCAGAATGCCAATATCAAAGTGGCGCGGGCGGCATTCTTCCCGAACGTGCAGCTCACCGGCGCCGGCGGGTTCGCCAACACCACGATCGCCACGCTGTTCGGGCCGGGCGCCATGCTCGCGTCACTGGCGGCGAGCGCGACGCAGACCATCTTCGATAACGGCCTGCTGCAGGGTCAGTTCGACCAGTCGAAGGCGCGCTATGACGAGCTGGTCGCGAACTACCGCAAGACGCTGGTGCAGGCCTTCACCGATGTCGAGACCGCGCTGACCGCGCTGCGCTACGCCACCGAGCAGGAATCGCGCGAGCAGGCCGCCGTGATCGTCGCTCAGCGCGCATTCGATATCGCCGAGGCCCAGCTCGCGGCCGGCACCATCGATCTGGTCACCGCGCTCACCACCGAACAGACGCTGTTCACCGATCTCGATCTGCTGGCGCAGGTGCGGCTTGCGCGGGTGCAGGCGTTGCTGGCGCTCTACAAGGCGCTGGGCGGGGGCTGGGTGCTGCCGGTCACCGAGGCCATGCGCTGACCGCCTGGCGCAGGGGCTGCACCCGCAAGCCGGGGCGGCCGGCAGTCAGCTGCGATAGCTGCCGTTGATGTCGATATAACCGTGCGTCAGATCGCAGGTCCAGGCGGTGGCCTTGCCCCGGCCGAGACCCAGATCGACCGCGATCTCGATCTCGCGTCCCTTCATGTGGGCGACCACCGGCGCCTCGTCGTAGCCGGCCACCACGCCGCCCTCGCGGGCCATCCACACCCCGCCGACCGCGACGCTCAGCCGGTCGCGATCGGCGGGCTCGCCGGCCTTGCCCACCGCCATGACGATGCGGCCCCAATTGGCGTCCTCGCCGGCGATCGCGGTTTTCACCAGCGGCGAATTGGCGATCGCCATCGCCACCCGCTTTGCCGAGCGGGCGGTGACCGCGCCGGCGACATCGATGCGCACCAGCTTCTGTGCGCCCTCGCCGTCACGCACCACCTGCAGCGCGAGGTCCAGCAGCACCGCATCCAGCGCGGCGCGAAAGCCGCGCAGCAGGGGGCCGCCCTCGGCCGGCACGCGGGGATGCCTGGCCGCGCCGGTGGCGAAGACCAGCACCGTGTCGCTGGTGGAGGTGTCGCTGTCCACGGTGGTGCGGTTGAAGCTCGCCTCCACCCCCTTGCCGAGCATCGCCTGCAGGGCAGGGGCGGGGATCCGTGCGTCGGTGAAGACGAAGCACAGCATGGTCGCCATGTCGGGCGCGATCATCCCGCTGCCCTTGGCGATGCCGGTGATCCGCACCTCGGTCCCGCCGATGCTGGCGACCCGGGTCGCGGCCTTGGGGAAAGTGTCGGTCGTCATGATCCCGCGCGCCGCATCCTCCCATCCCTCCTCGGAGAGGGCGGCGTGCAGCGCCGGCAGGGCGGCGGTCAGACGGTCATGGGGCAGCGTCTCGCCGATCACGCCGGTGGAGGCCAGGAACACCTCGCGCGGCTTGCAGCCGGTGAGCGCAGCGGCGGCCTCGGCGGTGGCGCGCGTCGCCTCGGCGCCGGCCCGGCCGGTGAACACGTTGGCATTGCCGGCATTGACCACCAGCATCCGCGCCCGGCCGGATTTCAGCGCGGCCCGGCACCAGTCCACCGGCGCGCCGGGACAGCGGTTGCGGGTGAACACGCCGGCGACGGTGGTGGCGGGGGCGAATTCGGCCAGCACCAGGTCGGTGCGCCCCTGGTAGCGTATGCCGGCCGCCGCCGCCGCCAGCCGCACCCCGGCGAGCGGCGGCAGAGGCGGCAGCGCCACAGCCAGAGGCGAAAGCGGCAGCTTCCCGGCCATCGATCTTTTCCCTCGGTCGGAGCGTGTGACGCACTCTCAGCTTGGCCTGTTTTGGCGGCGACCCTGCGCAGGAAGGCCAAAGGGCGCCGCCCTTTGGAAACCCGCTGGGGCCTGGGGCCCCAGACCCCTTTCGCTGGGGGGTTTCCCCCAGCGAATGCAGGGCCCCAGGACCTATTCCCAGGGGGGTATTCCCAGGGGGGTATTCCCTGGGGGGTATTCCCAGGGGGCTATCCCCCAGGGGCTATCCCCCAGGCGCGGCCATGGGGCAGAGCCTGGTCCGACCTGCGACGGCGTCCCCCGGCGCCGGAGGGTGCTCCGTCGCAGCGCCTCAGGGCTTGGCCGGCTGCGGCGGCTCGGCGGCGTCGGTGGCCTTCTGCGGCGTGCCGTCCTGGTTGAATTTCTCGATGCTCACCCCGGCGCGGGCTTCCTGCACGGCCTTCTGCACGCCTTCCTGGATCATGGTCTGGCGCAGCTGATCGCGGGAGGCCTCATAGGTCGCGGGGGTATCGGTCCGCCGCTCCTCCACCTTGATCACGTGCCAGCCATACTGGGTGTGCACCGGCGTGGGGGACACCTGCCCGGGCTGCAGCGCGAAGGCCACAGCGGAGAATTCCGGCAGCATGTCGGCCTTCTTGAAGAAGCCAAGATCGCCGCCCTGCTGGGCACCCGGATCGGTGCTGTATTTCTTGGCGAGTTCAGAGAAATCGGCGCCGGCTTTCAGTTCGGCGATGATCTTCTTGGCCTCGTCCTCGCTGGCGACCAGAATGTGGCGGGCGTGCACTTCTTCCTCGCCGGGCTTGCCGGCGACGGTCTCGTTGTAGCGGGCATGAACTGCCGCCTCGGTCAGGCTGGGACCGACCTCTTTCTGCAGCAGCGCCTGCTGCAGCGCCTGTTCCTGCGCCCGGTTGATCTGCCGCTGCACCGCCGGGTCCTTGTCGAGGCCCATCTTCTGCGCCTGCAATACCAGCGCCTTGCGGTCGATCAGCTGATCGAGCAGCATCGGATAGAGCATCTGCGGCGGCATGTTGCGCATTTCCTGCGGCAGCGCCTGGGCCGCGTCATGCAGGTCGCTGGCATGGATGTCCTGGCCGTTGACCCGGGCGATCACGGCATCCGGCTTGGCCGAACCCGCATCCGCCGCACCGGCCGCAGCCGGCGCCTGGCCGGCCGGAGCCGACTGACCGGTACTCTGAGCGAACGCCGGACCACAGCCGAACGTAGCGGCCAGCATGGCCGCGGCCAGCTGCCGTGAATATTTGTGCATTGCCTCACCTGTCGAAATTCGGCGGAATATGGCCGAACTGGGTACGCTGGACAAGCCGGGCACCGAGCGACCGATGGCGCGCCGCCCCGGCTGGCGCAGGCCCGCCCCGGCTGGCGCTGGCCCGCCCCGGCTGGCGCTGGCCCGTCCCGGCTGGCGCAGGCCCGTCCCGGCTGGCGCTGGACC
>VFSW01010148.1_pt1 | contig 13375 bp, 8 predicted proteins | sample 5358111 | NCBI WGS metagenome assembly VFSW01 (sample SAMN11554181, study PRJNA540505) | mine drainage metagenome | isolation source: sediment from site ElyBrook_90M | place: USA: Ely Copper Mine, Vershire, VT | collected 2017 | reverse complement strand
CGACCCAACCGCGCAGTATGACCCGCGAGATGAATACCTCACTTATTCAATCCCCGGGTGGCTGGGGCGTGAAGTATGTAAATCCCAAGCGGCCTCCCTCCTGACTGCTTGGTTTCAGGGACGGCCCAGGGGGATGTGGTAAGGTCTTGCCCTGTGTCGATTGCCAATTTTGCCGTAACTCGCCGCGTCACCGTGGCCATGATTGCCTGCGCGATTCTCGTGCTCGGGTTCTTTGCCATTCCGCGCCTGCCCGTCTCGCTGCTGCCGTCGTTCTCGCCACCGGTCATTACGGTGACGGTGAACTACCCCAACGTCGGCCCGGAGCAGATGGAAGCGCTCGTCACCCGCCAGATCGAAAACGCCGTCAGCCGGGTCAACGGGATCTCGCTGATCGATTCCACCTCGACGCAAGGGCAGAGCCAAGTTCGGGCGACCTTCCATTACGGTGTGAATATCGATACCGCCGCCGTCGATGTGCAACAGCAGGTCGATCGCGTGCGTTCGAGTCTGCCCAACGATCCAACGCTGCAACAACCCCAAATTTTTAAATTCGATGCCAACTCGCTGCCCATCGTGCGCGCCTATGTGACCGATCCGAATATGACGCTGCGCAATCTCGGCGATCTTTTCACCAACCAACTCGCTGACGAATTTTCATCCGTCGACGGAGTGGCTGCGGTGACGGCGACGGTCGATCAACAACGTGCCATTATGGTCGAGCCCGATGCGAATAAACTTGCCGCCTATGGGTTAACGATGTCGCAAATCGTTACCCGCGTCTCGCAAGAAAACGTCAATCTCCCGGCGGGTATCGTGCGCATCGGCACCAACGAATTTCAAGTGCGCACCGATGCGCTCTTCAAATCCGCGTCGCAGATCGCCGATTTGGTCATCGCCACGAAAAACGGCGCACCCATCTTCTTACACGATATTGCATCCGTGAAAGATGCCATCACCGAAGAGCGCTCGTTCGAACGCCTCGGCGGCAAACCCGCACTGGGCCTAGTGATCAACGCGCAACCCGATGCCAATGTCGTTGCAACCTCCATCGGCGTCTACCAGAAAATCAAACAAATCGAAGGCCGTTATCCGGGCATGAGCATCGGCGTCGTCTTCGATCAGGAAGGTTTCATTCTCGAAGCCGTCAGCGCGCTCGAGCACACGGCGCTCTACGGTGCGTTGCTGGCCATCATCGTCATCTTGCTGTTCTTACATTCCTGGCGTTCGACGCTCATCGTGGCGATATCGCTACCGATCTCGGTGATGGGCACGCTCTTTGCGGCATACATTCTCGGCTATTCGCTCAATATCATGACGCTCGGCGGTTTAGCCTTAGCCGTAGGGTTGATCGTCGATGACGCTATCGTCGTCATTGAAAATATCGCTCGATGGCGAGCGCGCGGCGGTACTGCGTTACAAGCGGCCAAAGGCGCAACCGCCGAAATTTTTAGCGCCGTACTCGCATCGTCCGTTACGGTCATCACCGTCTTTTTGCCGCTCGTACTGATCCCGGGTCTTCAAGGCTTGATTTTCACGCCGTTTGCCGTGATGGTGATGGTTGCTGTCGCGTTGTCACTGCTTGTCGCGCTCACGACCGTGCCGATGCTCTCAACATTGCTGTGGGCAAAAAATACTCCGAGGTCGAACGGCGCAACCAACGGTTCCCTTAACGGCTCGGCTAAGGGTGGGCCCTACGCGCGCTTCGTCCGCCGTTTCGATGCGGTCTACGAACGCTTTGCCGCGTGGTATGCGCGAACGCTGGCCCGTGCCATCGATCGTCCAATGATCATTTTCGCCTTTGCGGCATTGGTGCTCGTCGTAACGCTGGTCGTCATTAAGACCGGTGTCGTCGGCACGGAGACGTTCCCGCCATCGAATTCACGCTTCGTTCGCTTCTTCTTACGCACGCCCAACGGCACGGCCTTAGCAATCACCAATGCAACGGTCGCAAACGTCGAAGCGGCGATGGGCAAGGATCGGCGCGTTGCAAATATCGGGGCAACCATCGGGACCGAAGGCCTCTTTAATTCTACACCGGTTACCAATCAAGCCACGCTTTCCGTCACGCTCAAATCCAACGTTCAAGGCAACGCCGCAGCACTTTTCGTGAACCAGTGGGATAAAAAACTCAGCCGAATCCCGGGCCTAGCGAGTTTCGGACATACCGTCGATATCGTCTCGAATATTATCTCGCGCGGGCAAAACGATCTTGACATTCAAATTTACGGCCCCGATATTACCACCCTCTATCATCTTGCCCACGATGTCGCGTTGCCGAAAATTGCTGCAATTAAAGGCATCTCACGGCCGGATACGTCGGTCCTTCCTTCGCAACCGGAACTCGATGTTAAAATCGACCGCACCAAAGCCGCACAGCTGGGCCTTTCGACCGCGGCGATTTCAAACACCATAGCGACGGCAACGAACGGAAGCATCGCGTCGTACCTGCAAATCAACGGGACGCAATACCCCATTGTCGTCCAACTCCCACCGGATCAGCGGCGCACGTTTGCAACCATTGCCGGCCTTGCTATTCCTAACGCCAGTTCGCCGACGAGTCTCGTCGTGAACGCGACGCCATCAGCATCGCAAGCCTACACGCTCAACACCGTCGCGCTCGGTGAAATTGCGAATATCGCGATTGGCGCCGGCCCATCGAAAATTACGCGCGAAAACAAACAGCGTGAGATCGATATCTCGGCGACGCTCCTAGGCATTCCACTCGGTCAGGCCGTTGCCGAATCGACGAACGTTATGAACGCCATCACCCTTCCGGCCGGCTACCACTGGCAATTCGGGCAAAGCGTGAGCGATCAAGCCGATACCTTCGGGAGCTTGGGTCTCATCGTTATCCTGGCAATCGTTCTCATCTACATGTTGCTCGCGTCGCAGTTCGAATCGCTCGTACATCCGCTGGTGATTATGGTAGCCGTTCCGCTTTCGCTTGCGGGTATTGTCGGCGCACTGCTCATCACGCATCGCTCGTTCGGGCTCACGGCATTTATCGGTGTCTTGATGCTCGTCGGTATTGTCGTCAAGAACGCCATTCTTGTCGTCGAATTCACCAATCAATTACGGCGCGAAGGCTATAGCGCTCGCGATGCACTGCTACACGCGGCCCCACTGCGCTTACGCCCGATCCTGATGACGACGCTCGCAACGGTGGGCGGCATGTTACCGATTGCACTCGGGTTAGAATCCGGTTCGCAAACGCAAGCACCGCTAGGAACCGTGGTCATCGGTGGCCTTCTCGTCTCCACCACGCTCTCACTCATTGTCGTCCCGACCCTCTATCTCTGGACGGCAACCCATATCGAACCGCGTTTCGGCGGCGGCCCAAGCGCCGAGCACAACGAGGGCACACAGCCGGAGATGCCCCCGGAGCTCGTCAAAACGACCTAACACCCTCATCGTCGGCGAGAGCGGTAAGAAGGGGGCCTTGGCATCGCGCGATAAGTGCCCACGGTATCGATGGGCTAACGACGTGGAGGTCTGAAGTGACATCACGATTTGCGATTTCGGGCATTGCCATTGGGTTTGTGGCTGCCGCTCTCTTGGCGGCCTGCGGCGGCTCGGGTGGAACAGCATCCGGGCCTGGTGCCCTTCCCGCCCCCGGCCCGGGGCAGTCGCAAAAGGCGATCACCGTTACCCTTGCCATCCCAGGAAACACGCCGCAAAGCGCAGCGCGCAAGCCGCAGTACGTCTCACCGAACACGCAGTCGATCACGATCGCCGTCGCCAGCGTCAACGGCGTCGCGCCGGTTCCACTGCCGACCCCAACGGTGTTTGCCATCGCCGCACCCGCATGCACGACGACCGCTCCGATCACGTGCACCTTCACGATGGGCGTCCCGTCGGCGACGAGCGTGGTCCTCACGATCTCCGCATTCGCATCGACCAACGGCACGGGAACGCCGCTATCGACCGGTTTAACGCAGTCGGTGAATACCACGTTGGCAAATCCGATATTTCGTGCGTCCCTCGGCGGAACACCGAAATCGGTCATTTTTACGATCGGATCATCGACGACGCCCGTCACCGCAACGTCGATGTCGACATCGTTTCCGTTGCAACTCAATGTCATCGCCCTCGATGCATCGAACGCAATCATTATCGGATCGACAAGCGGGACCACACCCTATACGTCACCCATCACCCTAACGATGACCGGTGATCCGAGTCATGATTTAAACTTCACTACCGCAACGATTACCGCGCCCGGCTCAGTTGGTGGAGCAACAACCTATCCGATCACCTATGCGCCCGCTTCACTTGGGACGCAACTCACCTCCGTTTCGCTGGTTGCTTCGATTGGAAGCTCAATGGTCGGATCGCTCACGATCAATCCCTTAAACCTCATCACCTCGGCAACCGGATTGACAACCCTCATCAACGGCGGCGCGTCGTCATCAATAGCGGTACAAGAATACGGAAATACCAGCGCATTCACTCTTGCGGGGCCGGGAAGCTTCGCAACGGTCACGTGTGCTCCGGCCTCATGTGCGCCCAGCACATCGGGCGGAATTGTCACGCTCACGATCGCGCCAGCGGTACTAACCGGCCCTAGTGGCGCCGGCGTACTCACCATTACCGATTCGACGGGAATGTCACTCGGCGTTAACGTAATCGTGACTGGCGCAACATCCGGAGGGCTCACGGTTCCTCCGACGCTTCCCATACGAGAGTTTATCGTTCCGACAGCCTCGTCGGCCCCGACCGGAATCACCGTCGGCCCGGCTGGAAACAGTCTCTGGTTCACGGAAAATCCCCTCGGAAGAGTCGGCAAACTGTTCGTACAAAATTGCACGACCGTCTCGCCCTATACGTGCCCGATCGTCGACGAACCCTTGCAAGGTTCCGTCACGGCGAACGGCATTGCCACCGGATCCGACGGCAATATATGGGTCGCCGTTTCCGGCTATGCCGGCGCAGCGGGAAGCATCGAACGCGTTGTCACGACATCCGGTTGCGCGACGACACCGAGCCTTACGTGCCCGGTAAGTACCCCATTGCAATTTCTGTCGACGTCGGCAATGACACCTGAATTTACCGGCTTAGCAACCGGAGCCGACGCAAGTCTTTACTACGCGTACAACGATGCGACGGGAACCTATCCATCCGGTATCGGTGCGATTAATGCACCGATACCCTCAGCCAGCACGCCATCGCTTTCCGTGCCGCTTCCCACCATTGCCCCGTCGACGCAAGCGAATCCGCAAGTGTTGGCCGTCGGCCCCGATCACAATATGTGGTTTACGGATTCTGCGGCCGGCGGCGGAATCGGAACAGCGACCTGTTCCATCAATACGTGTTCCGCGACGGAATATTACGGTGGGCTCGGCAGTTACGGCACCTATGGCATCGTCGCAGCTCCCGACGGATATCTCTATGTGAGTGAAGGCCCAAGCAATGCCATTGCTCGCATTTCACCCGCAAGTTGCACGGGTGTCGCTTCGCTCGCAACTTGCGTGGTGCAACAAACAATCAGCACCAGCGGGAGTGTTTACGGCCTTGCCGTCGGAGCGGACGGGAACGTATGGTATGTCGACCCCGTAGCTGCACTTGGGAAAATCGGGGTGGTCACGCTTTCGACATGCGCGACGGGATGCAGCACCCATGAATACTCGATCCCGAGCGGCAACGTAGCAGCGAACATTATTCGCGGACCCGACGGAAATCTTTGGTTCACCGAACCACATGGAAATGCAATCGGAGAGGTGGTGCTTCACTAATGCAACGCAAACTCTGGTATCGACTCTTTCCCGTCATCACTCTCGTCGCGCTTGCTGCGTGTGGTGGTGGCGGCGCTGCGCTTGCTCCCACTTCGGCCGGGCCAAAGGCACTGCAAAGCGTGACGCTTACATTACGCGTTCCACCGCTGAACAAACAAGCGGTTGTCCGCAGGCCAAAATACGTCTCTCCAAGCACTCTAGGGTTTGCCGTCGTCGTTGGAAGCTCATCGTCACCCTCGTTTACGACGACGCAGGAATACGCGCCGACGTATGCCGTCGATCTCACAGCATGCACGATCACGAACAACTGCACGACGCTTTCCGATGGATCCAAGAGCTTTACGATCACGCTCGATATCGTGCCCGGAAGCTATAATCTCGATCTCGTGACCTTCGACCAAGCTCCAACGTCCCTTGCGCCTCCAACCTTTGCTCCAAGCGCAAACGCGCTTTCAAAATCTATCGTCCCATTGAACGTCTCCGGAGGCTCCGGAGGAGCGAGCATCTCCTTTACTCTTAATGGCATTCCCGCTCGCGTTTCCATTATGCCGAATACCGGACAAACGCATGTCGTTCCGAACGGCACCGGATTTGACATCATCGGAAATGCACCGACGTTATGGAGTATCGTCGCGCTTGATGCCGATGGGTCGTTTATCACCGGCTCAGGAGCTCCTACCGTAAGCGCGACCGATCCTAGCAATACGTTTGCGATCGCCCCAATTTCATCAAATGCGTTCACGATAAAAGCAAACGCGTTTGCTCCGTCCACGGTCGGCGTCATCGTTACGGCGTCACCCCCCGCCGGGAGCGGTCTCTCGCCGGTGTCGATGACGGAAATGTTCTCGACGATTGAGGAACTCTGGACGGTTCAAGATTTCGGCGCGCCACCATATGCCGTCTACGGATATCCGCTCTATACGGCGCACACCGTTCCAACGAGCCCAATCGACGCGATCAACGATGCGGGAAATCTCAACTACGAGAGTGTCGCCATCGATGCCTCGGGAAACATTTGGATTGCGCAATGTGTCACGCCATATACGATCGCTGAATTCACGCTGACGCAATTCTCCGTGCCCCCGACGCAAAACGCCAGCGCTACGGTCACACTGCCTGCCGGAGCTGGCCAACAAAACACCATCGCATTTGACTCGGCCGGAAATCTCATCGTCGGCGTGAGCGCGATCAATAAAGTCGAAGCCTATCCAGGCATCGGAGGGACGAGCACTGCGCTTGCATCGGCATCCGCAACGCTCTCCGGAAATACCTCGCTTGCCATTGCACCGGCAGCGACCGGCGCGCTCCAGGACAGCATATGGTACACGAACGGCACAACGATCGGCGCGCTTACCTCCGTTGCAAACGGTATGGCGGCCCTCACGATTACCAACGCGCCGACGGCTCCGATTCAAGGGTTGGGATTTGATCCCGCCGGGCACCTCTGGATGACCGATTCCTCAAATAACGTTTACGTATTCAGCGTCACGGGAACGGCAACCACAGCCACGCTATCGACTTCACCCGTCGCACAAGTTAGCACAAGTACCAATCTGGGAAGTTTTAGTTTCGGTTTTACCGGCAACAGCACAAGCACCGCGATCGACGCATGGATTCCATCACAATATGTGAGTAGCAGTTATCACGGATTTACGCTCACCTGTACGCCGACATGCAGCCTCGGTACCGGAGAATTCGGCGCGCTCTCAACACCGGGAACGGCCTCTGCAGCCGTCGTTGCTCCGTAACTTACGCCCGTAGAAAGAGCGCGATCGTCATTGAGGTGCCGATCGCGATGATGATTCCCCGGGCAATCGGCGTGGGCACATGGCGAAAGGCCTTCGCCCCGAGATAGCCACCAATCGGTGCCGAAATCGCCATCATCAAGGCGAGCGGCCAATCGATAATATGTGCGATCGCAAAGGGAACGATCGCGACGCCGTTGATGGCAACGGAAAGCAGATTTTTTATCCCGTTCGCGGCCGAAAGCGACGGCAATCCCGAAAAGGCCAATATCGCCAACATTAAAATGCCTTGGCCTCCGCCAAAATAGCCGCCGTAAATCGCAACAAAAAACTGGGCGGCCAGCTGCCAGTGCGCCTGATGCGGATGTTCGAAGGCGCTCTTGGTGAGCCGCCCGGAAAACGAAAACAACAGCACGGCAAACAAGAGCAGCCACGGAAGCAGTCGCTGAAAAAAAATCGGAGGCGTCAACAACAGGAGTAAGGCACCGATGATTGCGCCGCAAATGCTCACTACCAGAAGCCTTGGAAGCAACCGCCGATGAGCGGCAATCTCGCGCCGAAAACCGCGTGCGCCGCCGAGGACGCCAAACCACAGTGCCGTGTTCGATGTCGCATTGGCAATAATCGGAGAGACACCCGAAAAAATCAGGGTCGGCACCACCACAAACGCACCGCCGCCGGCGACGGCATTCATTGCCCCAGCTAAAAACGCAGCCCCCGCTAGCAACAGAAGCGTTGCTATAGTGAGATGTTCGGGCAAGCCGAGTTAGCCGCTGGCCCGCTCGCGCTTGGTAACGCGATAGACGCGGCGAACGTCCTTGAGGGATTCCAACTTCGTGATCAACTTATGCAGTTGGTCGAGATCGCGAATCTGTACTGAAATTGCCGTCATCGCGCTATGATCGCGCCGCGTGCGCGCGGTGACGGAGTTTACCGGCGTCTTATACTCGGCGAAAACGCCCATAATATCTTGGAGCAACTGCGCACGATCGCTGGCCTCGATTTCGATATCGACGGCATGCGTTTGCTCGGCATCCGCCACCCAACTCGCTTGTAAAATACGCTCGGGGGTCGCATTCATAAACGCAACATTCGGGCAATCGGCGCGATGGACGGAGACACCGCGACCGATCGTCACATACCCCATAATCGGATCGCCCGGAACGGGGCTACAGCACTTCGATAAACGAACGAGCACGTCGTCAACGCCGGCGACGCGAATCGGCGAACGCTTGCGCGTCGCCCTCCGCGGAGTCGGACGGGTGATTTTCGAAATATCGATGACCGCTTCGGTCTTGACTTCTTCGCGAATTCTATTCGCGATCGATTGCGCGGATTGATCGCCGAATCCAATTGCGGCGAACAGATCGCTTGGCGAAGCGTAATTCAGACGATTGGCGATTTTTTCCAGGACGTTGCCGCGCGATAAGTCTGCACGCAGCCCCATCCGCACGAGCTCGGCCTCAATAGCGGCTTGCCCCGCGAGCACGTTTTCATCGCGACGTTCCTTGCGGAACCACGATTTAATTTTGTGTTTTGCCCCACTCGTCTTGACGATACCGATCCAATCAAGCGACGGATGCCCCGTTGATTTATTGACGAGAATTTCACAGATATCGCCGTTTGCCAGCGTTGAATCAAACGGAACGATCCGGCCATTGACTTTTGCGCCGACGCAATGGTTCCCGACATCGGTATGAACGGTATAGGCAAAATCTACCGGCGTCGCTCCAGCGGGCATCGAAAACACATCCCCGCGCGGCGAAAAGATGAAAACCTGACTATCGAAGAGATCGAGTTTAAGATTCTCCATAAACAAGCGCGAATCGCGCATATCTTTTTGCCACTCGAGCAGCGAACGCAGCCAGGTGAGCTTATTCTCGAACTGATCGGCCTTGCCGCCTTCTTTATAGCGCCAGTGCGCGGCAATGCCGTACTCGCAGGTACGATGCATCTCAAGCGTGCGGATCTGAATTTCTAGCGGATCGCCATTTGGGCCAACGACCGTCGTATGCAACGATTGATACATATTGGGCTTCGGCATCGCGATGTAGTCTTTAAAGCGCCCCGGCAACGGCGTCCACAAGGCGTGAACGGCACCTAAGGCGGCATAGCAATCTTTAAGCGAGTCGACGATGATGCGAATCGCGATAAGATCGTAAATGGTTGAAAACTCGCGCCCTTTGCGCATCTTATTCCAGATGGAATAAAAGTGTTTTGGCCGGCCTTGAATCTCAGCTTTGACTCCTAAGCTCGCAAACTCGCTCCGCAGCGCAGCCATGACGGTTTGGACATCGGATTCGCGTTCGCGACGCGTCTTGGCAACGCGATCGACGATATCTTGATAGGCAACCGGATCGAGATAGCGCAGACAGAGATCTTCCATCTCGAACTTCACCTTCCAGATCCCTAGACGGTGAGCGATGGGCGCATAGATATCGATCGTCTCCCGAGCAATCGACTGGCGCTTTGCTGCGGGCAAACTTTCGAGCGTGCGCATGTTGTGCAGACGGTCGGCAAGCTTGATGATGATGACGCGAATATCGCGGGCCATCGCCATAAACATTTTGCGCAGGTTTTCCACCTGCGCATCTTCTTTTGACTGGTAGGGGATGCGCGTGAGTTTTGTGACGCCGTCGACGAGAGCGGCGATCTCATCGCCGAACCCAAGCGCGACTTCTTCCCCGGTGATGGTGGTATCTTCGACGACATCGTGGAGGATCGCCGCGGCGATGGTGTTCTGATCCATCTCCAACTCGGCGAGAATCCCGGCAACGGCCAAGGGATGCTCGATGTACGACTCGCCGGAAGCACGGCGTTGCCCCTCATGAGCACCGGCAGCGACCTCATAGGCGCGCACGATCAACGAGCCGTCGCACGACGGGTCGTAGGCCTGCACTGCCGTCACGAGTTCGCTAATGGTCATCGGTATCTCCCCATAGTGCCATAACCGGGGAGCCGACGCTACGTTTTCGGCGCGATGGTCGGGAGAACGTCCCGGTAAAGGACGCCGGCGACCTTGCCGTCGGCATCAAAGCCGAACTCGGCATAAACCGCTCCACCGGCGCAGACCATGTGGTAGAGGTAGACCGGCTGGCCGTTGGCGATATCCGGATCGGAGAGGTAGCCCACCCAGACCACGTGCTGCAACGCGCCGAGCGATGATAATTCATTGGCCGTTTTCGCCACTTTATCGGGCGTCAAGAGGGCGGCGAAATCAGCGCTATAGTGCGCGTGATTCACGACGCCGAGTTGCCAAGCGATAAACTCTCGCCGCGCGATCGCCGTTGCCCGCGGATTTTCAGGGGCAGCTTTAGGCGTTGGAGCCGGAGTCGGCGTGGCGTGTGGTCGTGCACTTGCAACACCCTGGCTAAGACTACCGAAGCCGGAAAGTGCGAGCAGGCAGACGAGCGCGAAAAGTCGTTTTTTCATCTAGTACTTCAAGAACGAAACTACATCGATGCCCGTTAGCGCCTCACGACCATGCAACGCCTCAAGCTCGATGAGAAACCCAAAAGAATCGATGGTAGCACCGAGGCGCTCGACCAAACGACGGGTCGCCTTCGCCGTCCCGCCGGTCGCCAGCAAATCGTCGATGATCACGACACGATCTCCGTGGCCCAGGGCATCTTCGTGGATCTCCAGCGAATTCGTGCCGTATTCAAGCGCGTACGACTCGGAAAGTCGGCTATAAGGAAGTTTCCCCGGTTTGCGTACCGGAACGAATCCAGCGCCGATTTCACAGGCCAGCGGTGCGCCCAGCATATAGCCGCGGGCTTCAATGCCGATCACATAATCGATCTGCCGACCTTTGAATTTCTCGACAAACAAATCGATGGTAGCGCGAAAGCCATCTTTATCTTTAAGCAGCGGGGTAATGTCGCGAAACAGAATTCCGGGAATCGGAAAATCCGGAATCGCGCGAATAAGCTTTTCAATATCCACGAGGGACGCGGGTTCGTTTTCCACGGCATGACGGCCTTCGTGGGACTCAGGTCTCGCACACGCGAAACGTAAAATTCGTGTTGTGGTTTCGCGAAAAGCTCATGGATGACCGGCGATTTCGGCTCTTCCTCGCAGTGATTGTCGCGCTCGCGCTTCACATCATCGCCGCCGGATTGTTCTGGAAGCCACAGCCGCCCACGAAAGAGAGGATTGAAAGCCCGTGCATGTGCGAATATTCGGTCCGCGTCGTTCGCGCGAAGCCAACACCTAGTCCCACTCCCGTTCCCACCTCGGCTCCGCTGCGCATCGGCCGCCCCGAAGGTCGCTCCGCTGCGCCCGCTCGTCTCAAGACGCTAGCCGCCCCCAAAGTTGCCCCGCCGCGCGCGATCGCCAGCCCAGCGCTCTCCGGTCCACCGGTGCAAAGTGCCGGAGCCGGGCAAGCCCAAGTGGGAAGCCCGGGGAATGGAACTAGCGGCACGGGCAGCGGGAGCTCCGGAAGCGGAAATGGCAGCGGCGGGAACGTCCCCTGCGGCTACGTATCGTTTCAAAATATTCCGCCCGATCACCCGAGCCCCGACGGCGGAATCGATGTAAACATCCTCATGACCGTCCACTTCCCCGACGGCAAAGCCGCATCGACTCGGCTGGATTATCCGTTTCACTATCCCGATGAAGCGACCAATCCGTTCTCGACGATAAATATGCAGCGCTCGATGAAGATTACGCTACAACGCCCACCGGCTGATCGCGCGAACAACGAGCCCGCTCTCGTTACGTACGTGCTCTCGCACACCAACGCAGCCGGATACACGCTGCTGCAGCCCTGCCCGAGTGCAGCACCTTGACAAGAACACCCGATGCGTGATTTAGTGGCCTCCACATGAATCGCATGTTTTCGTACGCATATTCCTTTTATTTCGGCGGCCCGCTGGGTCGGCTCGGGGTTGTTTGCGCGTAACGAAGTCACAAAAGAAAAACACGCAAGCCCTCGCCGATCCGGCGGGGGCTTTTTCTTTGCTTTCACAGACGAGGACGAGAGAATGGTTATCGGAGTGTATCAGGGCGTCGCAGGCGCATACTCGCAATTGGTCATCGACCACTTCCTGCGACAGCGGGGATTTGAGGCGACGACGGTCGGCGTGCCGCGCTATGCCAACGTCGCCACAACCGTCAGCGCACTGCGCGCCGATATCGGCGTGCTGCCGATTGAAAACGCCATCGCCGGTACCGTTCGCGAGTGTTACGACATCGTCGCCGAATTCGGACTCGTCCCAGTGAGCGAAGTGCTCTGGCATACGGATCATCGCTTACTCGGCATCCGCGGTTCGGAGCTTCGAGACGTCCGTGAGATTCTTGCACATCCGCTCGTCATCGCCGAATGCGGGCAATTTTTGGCCAGCTTGCCGAACGCTCGCGTGATCCCGTGTGAGGATACCGGCGTTGCCGCACGCGAAGTTGCACGCGGCGGCAATCCCAACGTCGCGGCCCTCGCACCATCGGTTGCAGCCGATATCTACGGGCTCGCGGAACTCGCCGCACACTGCGCCGATGATCTGGAGACGTTTTCTCGATTTCTCCTCGTTCGATCTCCCAACATGGCACCCGGACATCCGCTCATGCACCAAGAGCGAGGAACCGCGAGAAAGACGTCGCTCGTTTTCAGCCTTGCCGATGCACCGGGAAAACTCGCTGCATGCTTAACCGAGTTTGCCAGCCGCGCAATCAACGTCCACAAACTCGAATCCAAACCCCGCTTGGGCCATGGGACCGACCACGTTTTCTATCTCGATCTCGATGGCGACGCACGAGATCCACACGTAGAGTCGGCACTTGCCGCCATCTCGTCGGAAGTAAATACGTTCTCGCTGCTGGGAAGTTACGAAGCGCACGTCGGCGCACCGCCTCGCCCCTCGGGTGTTGTCCCACCCGGCCTCCCCGCGCAAGAATTGCGCG
>VFSW01010147.1_pt1 | contig 13375 bp, 13 predicted proteins | sample 5358111 | NCBI WGS metagenome assembly VFSW01 (sample SAMN11554181, study PRJNA540505) | mine drainage metagenome | isolation source: sediment from site ElyBrook_90M | place: USA: Ely Copper Mine, Vershire, VT | collected 2017 | reverse complement strand
AAACGACAACTATGCTCCGGTTGCTCTGGCCGCGTAAGCGGCTCGAAAGACCGACCTAAAGCCCTGGCGTCTTAGCAGCGTTAGGCGGGGTTCGGAGGCACCTGGCAACAGAAGCCTCCACTTTCCAGCCGTCAGTAATCAGTGGTCAGTCATCGGAAGCGGGGGGACAGGCGCAGTCTGGACCACTATTATTCCACTGCCTATCTGACTACTGACAACCGAACCGATCTGCCATGGCTACCGATCACATTCGCTATGACCTTCTTGCGCAGGCGGCATTGCGCGGCGTCGTGCGCACGGTACTCGCCGATGCGGCGAAGAACGGTCTGCCTGGCGAACATCATTTCAAGATCACTTTCAACACTACGGCGCCCGACGTGAAACTGTCGGAGCGGATGCGCGGTCGCTATCCGGAGGAGATGACAATCGTTCTGCAGCATCAATTCTGGGACCTGACCGTAACCGAACAAGGCTTCGAGGTCGGCCTGTCGTTTGGCGGCATTCCGGAGCGCGTGGGAGTTCCGTTCGATACTGTGACCGCCTTTTACGATCCCGCCGTGCAATTCGGCTTTCAGTTCGAGATCATCGCGGCCGCCGCCGATGGCGACGCCGAAGCGAAGGCGCCGGAAAAACCGGCGGACGCAGTGACCGCGAAGCCGGAAAGCCTGCCTGCTTCCGCTCCTGCCGCCGCCGAACCGCCGCCTCCGACGCCCGACACCGGCGCCGGTGGCGAGGTCGTGAGGCTCGACCGGTTCCGAAAGAAATGACGGCGGAGGGCAGACGACGGACGACGGACAGCAGACGGAAAACCGCGACACCTGTCGTCCGTCCTCCGGTGCCCGTCGCTCGCACTCGCACCGAGACTGACAGCTTCGGCCCCATCGAAGTCCCGGCCGATCGCTACTGGGGTGCGCAGACCGAGCGTTCGCGCACCAATTTCCGCATTGGCGTAGAGCGCATGCCGCACCCGATCATCAGCGCGCTTGCCATCGTCAAACGCGCGGCGGCGCAAGCCAATCATGAACTCGGAACGCTCGACGCGCGGCGTGCCAAAGCGATCATCGAGGCCGCGCAAGAAATCATCGACGGCAAGCTCGACGATCAATTTCCCCTGGTGGTCTGGCAGACCGGGTCCGGCACGCAGACCAACATGAACGTCAACGAGGTGATCGCCAACCGCGCCAATGAGCGGCTCGGCGGCAAGCTCGGCGCCAAATCGCCGATCCATCCCAACGATCACGTCAACATGAGCCAGTCGTCGAACGACAGTTTTCCGACCGCGATGCATATTGCAGCGGCGCGCGAGATCGTGGAACGCCTCATTCCGGCGCTGACGCATTTGCAGGCGGCGCTCGAGGCCAAGACCAAGGCGTTCGCGTCGATCGTCAAGATCGGCCGCACGCATACGCAGGACGCGACCCCGCTCACACTCGGGCAGGAATTTTCCGGCTACGCCGCGCAGGTCAAATCAGGCATTGCGCGGGTCCGCGCCGGGTTGAAGGAACTCTACCCGCTGGCACAGGGCGGCACGGCGGTGGGGACCGGGCTCAACGCCAAGCGCCAATTCGCCAAGCTGTTTGCCAAGAAGGTTGCTAACGACACCGGTCTGCCGTTCACCAGCGCCCCCAATAAATTTGAAGCGCTCGCTTCGCATGCCGCGCTGGTCTTCGCCCACGGCGCGCTCAATGCGCTGGCCACCGATCTGTTCAAGATCGCCAACGATATTCGTCTGCTCGGCTCCGGGCCGCGCTCGGGCTTAGGCGAACTGATCCTGCCGGAGAACGAGCCGGGATCGTCCATCATGCCAGGCAAGGTGAATCCGACCCAGACCGAAGCGCTGACCATGGTGTGCTGCCGCGTATTTGGCAATGAGACCACGATCAGCGTGGCGGCGAGCCAGGGCCACTTCGAACTCAACGTCTATAAGCCGGTGATTGCCGACGCGATGCTGCAATCAATCCGCCTCTTAGCCGACGCCGCCATCTCATTCACCGATCATTGCGTCGTCGGTATCCGCGCCAATGAGCCGCGCATTCATGAATTAATGGAGCGGTCACTGATGCTTGTTACCGCGCTCGCTCCCCACATCGGCTACGACAAGGCGGCGCAAATCGCCAAGGCGGCGCTCGCCCATGGCACCACGCTCCGGGAGGAAGCGATCAATCTCGGCTACGTCTCCGGCAAGGACTTCGACCGAATGGTGCGTCCGGAGCGGATGACCAGGCCGGACGCCTGATTAACGATCCCGCCGTCATCCACTTCCGTGAGGTCAAGGCATCTTCTCACCGGACGTCGGGATGTCCGGTTTTGGAGCGTACCTTCGCCGGTCGCCGCGGGTACGTGCCGACGCAAACCTCAAGACCGGATCGGGGAATTTAATCCCGCCACATGAAGAGCAATCACGCCATTGCAATTGATTCGGTGGTTTCACTGCACGCCGCGGGTACTCCCTCCAGTCCATGCGTGTTATGTTTCGGTCAACGAAATCTGAAAGCCTTCCAGGGAGTGAAAAATATCCATGCCGGTGCTGACGAGATTGCTGCCGCTCGCAGCGGCGATGACGGTCGTCCTGTTTTCCCTCCAATCGCACGCGGAAACGATCACGGTCACCCATTGGGGATCGGCGTTTTATGGTGCCCCATATGCGGTTGCGATGGAGAAGGGCTTCTTCAAGAAATATGGCGTCGACGTCACCGGCGTCCTGACATCGCAAGGCGGTGGCACCTCGGTGCGAAACACGCTGGCCGGTGACTTGCCGTACGGTGAGGTGGCGCTGGCGGCGGCGGTCGAGGCGATCAACAATGGCGTTCCGCTGCGCATCATCGGGTCCGGGGCACAAAGCATCGCCGACATTCTTTGGATGGCGAAGAAGGGCTCGTCGCTCCATTCGATTGAGGATCTCGTCGGCAAGAAGGTCGCCTTCACCGTGCCCGGCTCGGTAACCAACATGCTGATCTTGATGTCCCTGAAGAAGAAGGGCATCGAACCCAGTGCCGTGAAGCTCGTGCCAGCCGGCGGCATCGGCGCCAATGTTTCGGCGGTGCTTAACAACGCTGTCGACGCCGGCATGTGCGGGGAGCCGGTTTGGTCGGAGAACGAAGATAAATTGCAGCCGGTGTTTTGGCCGAAGGATATTCTGTCGCCGAACATGATGCAGACCGTTGCTGTCACGACGGCCGACTACGCGACAGAGGGCGCAGACAAGCTGCGCGGCATTGTTGTCGGACGGCGCGATGGTGTTCGCTACATCGAAGAGCATCCCGATGAGGCCGCCGACATCACCGCCAAAGCGTACAACGGCGATCCCGGCCTCTATCGCCGCGTGTTCACCCGTTACGTGGCCATCCGCTATTGGTCGGAAGGAAAGTTCGACTACGCCGCCATGAATCTCATGGTTGAGGGCTTGCAGATCGTCGGCAAGCAAAAAGGGCCGGTGGACTGGGCGAAGCTGGTCGATCCTTCGTTCCTGCCCGCCGACCTGCAGCATTGATTACCCCAAGTGTCGATGGGTGACAGCGAAGTCGCGCACACGGCCTTGCAAGGCGTAACCCGGATCTATCCCGGCGCAACCCCGGTGTATGCACTGGGACCGATCGATCTTGATTTGGCGCGCGGCGAGTTTTTCTCCGTCGTAGGCCCGTCCGGTTGCGGCAAGTCAACGCTGCTTGACGTGATAGCCGGGCTGAGCCCGCCAACGGCCGGCAGAATCACCTTCGAAGGCCGGCCGATCCTGGGCCAAGTGCCGGACGGCATCGGCGTGGTTTTCCAGGAGGATGCAAGCCTGCCGTGGCTCACGGTGCGCGACAATGTCGCCTTCGGGCTGCGCCGTGCCGGCACCGAGCCAGCCGAGGTCGCGCGCCGGGTTAGCTATGCCATCGGATTCATGGGGCTAGACGACTTCGCTGGCGCCTATCCCGCGCAGCTTTCCGGCGGCATGCGGCAACGCGTCTGCATAGCGCGCACATTGGTCTTGCAGCCGCGGCTGATCTTGCTGGACGAGCCGTTCGGCGCGCTGGACCAACAAACCCGCCTGTTGATGGGCGACGAGCTGCTCCGATTGTGGCGGGAGACGGGGTCAACGGTGATGCTCATCACCCACGCGCTGGATGAAGCCGCGCTTTTGTCGGACCGGGTCGGCGTAATGTCGGCGCGTCCCGGCCGGTTCATTGATTTTGTGAACACTGGCTGGGCGCGTGACCGCGATAGCCGCATCGCGTCCGATCCCGGCTTTGGCGCGGTCACCGCCCGCCTGTGGACGGCGCTGCGACCCGAATCGATCAAGGCGATGGGACGGCCGGAATCGTGACCCGCGCGCAACGCATCATCTGGACACGGGTCGCGCTGATCGCCGGGTCCATCGGCGTCACTGAGCTGCTGTGCCGTGCCGGCGTCATCAAGCCCCTGACCATGATTGCGCCGAGCCAGATGGTGTTGGAACTCGCGCGAATGACAGCCTCCGGCGAACTTGCCGCGCCAGCCGCTTACACCTTCGCTGAAGTGGGCGCCGCCTTCGCTGTCTCGACCCTGGGCGGCGCGGCGTTGGGCGTGCTGGTGCATGCGCAGCCGCGTCTGCGTCGAGCGATCGATCCCTTGTTGGCAAGCTGGTATGCAGTGCCATTCTTTGTTTTCTACCCATTGCTGGTGGCTTTATTCGGTTTGAACGCACTGCCGTTGATCGCCATCGGCGTGATCTTCGCGGCGCCCGCGATGATGCTGAGCACACTCGCCGGTCTCGACCGGGTGCCGCCGGTGATGCGAAAAGTGGCCCGTGCGCACCGGCTGTCGCGTTTTCAGGAAGCGCGGCTGATCACCTTGCCAAGCGCCGCGCCGCATTTGTTCACGGGGCTAAAGCTTGCCTTCGCCTACTCGTTCATCGGCATCATCGCCGGCGAGTTTATTCTTTCCAGCGGCGGTCTCGGCTATGGCATCGCCTATGCCTATGAGAGCTTCGAGAATCGCACGATGTACGCATTGATGCTGTTCGTGCTGCTGGTCGCGGTCGGGGTTAACGGCCTGCTGCAAATGTGGGACGGACGTTTGGCGCGCCGCTGGGGGCGGCAGTGACGCGGTTGTTCGACTCGTTCGTGCTCGTTGCCGCGATCCTGGTGGTCTGGCTCGGCCTCTACGCCTACGCGGGCGATGTCGCCGTCACTCCACCCTGGACCACGTTTGCCTTCGCCGTCGAGCTTCTGTCCCGTGCGTCATTCTGGGCCCACGTTGGCGCGACCATGACGGCTTTCGTCATGGCGCTGGCGATCTCGGCAGTGGCGGGTGTGGCGCTTGGACTGGTGCTTGGGATGCGCCGCTTCGCCGGGGAGGTCGCTGAGCCGATCCTCGGCTCGCTCTACACTATCCCCAAAGTGACGCTGTACCCGGTCATGCTGCTGATCTTCGGTCTCGGCATGTCGGCCAAAGTGGCATTCGGTGTGATCCACGGCATGATCCCGGTGATGCTGTTCACGATGGCGGCGGCCAAAAACATCCAGCCGGTATTGCTGCGCACCGCCCGGGCGCTGCGCTTGAGTCCGGCGCAAACCGTGCTCAGCGTGCTGGCGCCGGCCGTGACGCCGGAAATCATCACCGGGCTGCGGGTCGGCTTCGCGCTGACCCTTCTCGGCGTGCTGATCGGCGAGATGTTCGCCTCGCAGCGCGGCCTCGGCTTCCTGATCATCAACGGTATCAACGTCCACGACGTGCGCATGACGACGACCGTGACGTTGATCGTGGTCATCTTCGCGGTCGCCGCCAACGGGCTGATGCTGGTGCTCGATCGGCGTGCGCGCCACGTCGCCTGCCTTGCCGCGTGGGAAAGTTAGCGAGCGGCGTCTTCAGAAAACCATGACCTTGTCGGCATCTGCGGTTGCCGCTGCCAGCTCATCCATCGTGCTGCGGCGAGCCCCTGTGATGAGCGCGGCATCATCCAGACCGCGAGCATCCATGCAGGTGCCGCACAATAGGACCTTTCCGCTGCCGGCGAGCACGCGTTTGAACATCCGCTCGATGTTGTAGTAGCCGTCCGGCGTCTTCTGTCCGCCTTTGGCGCCGACTACTGAGTCGGCCATAAGGAAAATCGTTACCTCCGTCTGCGGCTTGTTCTTTAGTAGGGCCTGTGCAAGCCTCAGCGCATTGTAGACCCGTTCCGTGCCGTACGGCGGATCATTGAGAATGAAGAGAGCTTTCATACGGACTCCTGACGCGGTGTGATGGCGAGGCTTGCATGCGACCGTTCACGCATAAGCAGGGCCACCACTGCACCGGAAAGAAAGGACAGTGCGGCGATTATCGTTATTGCCCATGACAAGCCCAGAGTATCCGCAATCATTCCGGCCGAGAGCGCACCGATGGCATAACCGAGGTCGCGCCAAAAGCGGTAGACGCTGAGCGAGCGCGCCCGCCAGGAAGGATGGGACGCGTCGGAAACGGCAGCGATGAGCGTCGGATAGACCATCGCGGTCCCAAGTCCGAGCAGCGCGCTGGCGACGAACCACAATGCAAAGCTCCGCGTGGCGCCCATCAACAAAAGACCGCTGCCCTGCACCCACATTCCCGCCACGATCGGACCCTTACGGCCCCAACGATCGCTCAACGGTCCGGTCACGGTTTGCAGCACACCCCACACGGCAGGATAGACCGAATTGAGAATGCCGATCCGCTCGACGGCAAGACCGAAACTGGCAAAGAAAAGCGGGAAAATCCCCCAACTCATCCCGAAGTTTAGATTGTTGACCAATCCGGCTTGCGATGCCGCGAGCAAATTGCGGTCGTGGAATGAAGCACGCCGAAAGACCTCCCAAAACGCAATCGTTTCGCTGATTGACGCATGATGACGAGTGATTTCGAGGCCAACGTGATGGCCGGTGTCGCGCACGAGCAAAGCGGAAAGAATGAGCCCGAGCGTCGCGTAGCCGATGCCGAGGTAAAAGGGCTGCGGCCGCAGACCATAGCGTTGGGCGATATAACCGGCGAGAAACGCCGTGAGGCCGACGGAAAGATAGCCTGCAAATTCATTAAGCCCCACGGCGAGCCCGCGCGATTTGGGGCCGACAAGATCGACCTTCATGATTACGGTCATCGACCACGCGAAGCCCTGATTGATACCGAGGAGCGCATTCGCAGCGATGATCCAACCCCAACTCGGCCCCCAGCCAATCATGAAAGGAACCGGCAGGCCGATGATCCATCCGAGAACGAGCATATGCTTACGGCCGTAAATATCGGCAAAATGCCCGGAGACCAGATTGGCGATGGCCTTGATGACGCCGAAGCTGACGATGAAGGAGAGGACGGTCGTCGCCGAGGCGATCTTGAACTCTTGCGAGCCGATCAGCGGAACAACCGTCCCTTGCAGCCCCACCATGCCGCCGACAAAGGCATTGATGAGGACGAGCAACGAAAACTGCTGCCAATTGGCGCGCAGGCCAAGGCTAACGTTCCGAAGGCCCTCGCCGGCCGTCATTCTGCGGCCGTGAGGCCGGAATTGAACGCCCGGACTTGCGCCGCCTGCGGCGGAGCAGGCGGAATATCCGCGAGCATCGCACGCAGAAAGGTCGGTTCGTCGTCTATCCGAAACGCCTTGTTGTAACGTTTCTCGAAGCCGATCGTGGAAGTCGGTTTCCCGCTCAGACTTCGCCCGCATACCGAGCCGGAATATGCGCCGGGCAATATTTCCAAATGATCCGGCAGTGCCTTGAGTTTGTGAACGCTGGCGAACAGATCGCGTGCGCCTTCCTCCGCACTGGTTGCGAGCTCGGTTCTGCCAAGATCGCCGACCATGAGGGTATGGCCGGTAAAAACAAACCAAGGCTCATCCGAGCGGGTGTGATCGGTGACGACAAGTGAGATGTGTTCGGGCGTGTGTCCCGGCGTATGCAGAACCTTGGCTGTGACGTTTCCCAATTCGAGTACGTCCCCGTCGCTGGCTTTGTGGAATGGAAAGGTCACGCTCGCGTCGGCAAACAGCACGTATTGAGCCCCTGCCGTCTTGGCCAGCACGCGACCGGCGGACAGATGGTCGGCATGAAGATGCGTGTCTATGACGTAACGAATGCGCATCCCGGTTTCTTCGGCTGCGCGCAGGTAAGGGCTCACATCGCCAAGAGGATCAACGACTGCCCCCGTGGCCTTGCCGCCGCATCCGAACAGATAGGACGCCGCTACCGGATCGGTGTGCAAAAACTGGCGCAAAATCATTGCTTACCTCCGCGTCGAGAAGGCCTCCTGCTTGACAGGTCTTCATCATTCAATTATTTGATTGAATGATATAAACTAGCTGAGGCCGCAATGTCAACACTGGGTCCCAAGCAGGCGCTGTTCGCCCAATTCGCGGCCGTCGCGAAGACACTGGGCCACGGCCATCGCCTCGAATTGCTGGAACAACTTGCGCAGGGTGAGCGCACCGTTGAGGTCCTTGCCAGCCGAACCGGCCTCTCAATTGCGAATGCATCGCAGCATCTACAACACCTGAAACGCGCGGGACTGTTGACGGCAAAGCGTCAAGGAAAGTTCGTTTTTTACACGCTGGCCGACGATGGCGTTCTCGACGTTCTCACCGCATTGCGACGGATAGCGGAACGCAACGTGGCCGAGGTTGAACGTGTCGTTCGCGGCTATTTCAACAAACTCGACGGGCTAGAGCCTGTCACTCGCAAGCAGCTTCTGAAGTTGATTCGCGCGGGCGCGGTGACTGTTCTGGACGTGCGCCCGACCGACGAGTTTGCCATGGGCCATGTGCCCGGAGCGGTGAACATTCCGCTGCGGGCGTTGAAAGAGCGACTTGCTGAAATCAATCCCGACCAAGAAATCGTGGCCTACTGCCGCGGCGAATATTGCGTACTCTCATTCGAGGCGGTCGCGCTGTTGCGCGCTCGTGGCTTCAAGGTGCGTCGATTGGAAGAGGGTCTGCCGGAATGGCGCGCCGCCGGGCTGCCGATCAAAACCGGAAGTGCCCGCGATCGGTGAGAAGGCGTACCCCGTGATCCCGTCAATGAGTGGCTCGGCGGCAAGCTTGGCGCCACCCGTTGCTGCAATGAGATCGAGGAAAATGTCGGCGTTTTCCTGAAATCAACCGACAGCATTTTTTCAGCTTTGGGTGCGCAGAGGTTCCCCAGTGGGCCTGGCGGCTGCCGATGGGCGCGTTTTTCTTGCTTTGGAAGCACATTACTCAAGGATAGGTTGGTCATTCCGAATACCCGATGCAACAGTGAGAACGGACTTGTCTTTGCCTCCAATTCTCGAAAACAAGGACTTTGACTCGTCGTCGGTGTTTTTGCCGCCTGCGTTGCTGCGCGAAGCCCGCCGCCAGAAAGGCCTGCCGGCCGCGGATGTGCCGCCAATCTGTATTCTCGACCCCGATGGCGACATCGTGCGACGCCTCAAGAGTTCACGGCGCACCAAGCGGTTCGATGCGTGGCCCTGCTATCACACCGATCTTGAAACATTTTCGCTGGGGAAAGAGACCGTCGGCATTCTCGGGTGCGTTGTCGGCGCGCCCTTCGCGGTGTTGGTGGCCGAGGAATTGTTCGCGTGCGGGTGCCGCATCCTGATCAGCCTAACGTCGGCTGGCCAAATCCTTCCGGCAGTAAAACCGCCTTACTTCGTGGTCATTGATCGTGCGCTGCGGGACGAAGGCACCAGCTATCACTATGCGGCCCCATCGGAGTATAGCGAAGCGGACCCTCGCCTGATCGCTCTGGCGGTTGAAGCGCTGCGGAAGACGGGTTTGCAAGCGATTGTCGGTTCAAGTTGGACAACCGATGCGCCATTTCGTGAAACGGCCGAGGCAATAGCATCCGCCAGATCAAAAGGCGTACTTGCCGTCGAAATGGAAGCCGCCGCACTTTACGCTTTCGCGCGCGCCAAGAGCGCAAACGTTCTTTGCCTTGCACATGTCACCAATACCATGGGCCAGGAGGGGCAAGATTTTGAAAAGGGAGAAGCTGACGGTACGACCGACGCCCTGGCTATTCTTGAAGCAATTGCGACTCAATTCACAAACCGCAACACTGGCATTAGCGTGCAAGCTCCATGATACAGCTCGAATCTAGGCTGACTTGCCCCCGGTGCGGACATCAAACGGTCGAGCAAATGCCGACGGACGCCTGCCAGTTCTTCTATGTATGCAAGGGTTGCGGCGAGAAGCTCAAACCGCTGCCGGGCGATTGCTGCGTGTTCTGTTCCTACGGATCAGTGCCGTGTCCACCGGTCCAAAGTGCTCAGTCTTGCTGTCCTTGAGCCGGTTCGATTTAAGCGACAACAGGAAGCAAGGCCGAGCGCGCCGCGCCCTGACGCCGCCAAGCGAGAGCATCAACCCCGAGGCTGCGCCCCGGCGGGTCCAGCACGTAGAGGAGCTGGATAACGACCAGGAACATATAGGTCCACGGCCATTCGCCCTGCGCGTCGTAAAGCCCGAGCCAAAGGTTGATCGCCATCAGCGCACCGAGTGCTCCGCCCGCCCGTGTGAACAGGCCCAGTATGAGCGACACCGCTATCGCCACCTCGATGGCATATACCAGCGGGCCGAACACTGCGATATTCGGCAGCACGATGTCGCGCACGAGATCGCTTTGCAGCTGGGTCGAGGCATGATCGACCATCTCCTGCATCCAGTGGATCAATCCCCAATCGTAGTGCGGCGGTATCTTCCAAAGCGACTGCTGCCACCACATGCAGCCGACGAGGACGCGGAGCACACCGGTACCCACATGCCGGATCGAGCGCTGCGCCGGAGCGCCCTGCCACGAATAAAAAGCCGCTGCGGCACTGCCGAGCAGCAGGAGCCAGAATACTCCTGTCGTCCATTCGGCTTTCGTTAGAAATGACGCGGCATCGAATAACGGATTGGGTCTCATGCGGCGGACTTTCGCGGAAGAGATACACCGGCAGGATAAAGCTCAGGCATGCTCGATTTTCCCGGTGCGCTTTCCCCAAGGTTGCTCGTAGAAAGTCATTTTCCTTTGAGCGTTCAATTCTTCCTTTGAGAGTTCAATTCGGCCTGAGCTGAACGCCTCTGGCGTAGACTAAGACTAGCTCGGCTGGCTATGAGGTAATCATCAAATAGTGGTGACGTCGCCAGTTGGACCCAAACCGGATTTGCTGAAGGACCCTGCGGCGCGGCCGCTTTCATCCGCCATTTAGAAAACCGCGAACTTCCTCGAAGAATCTCGGAACCCCAGGATCGTTGTCGAGCATAATATGATTTTTGCCTGGCAGAGCAGCGAAGCGGGCGCCGCCGATTCCCGCTGCAAGTTCCCGCCCAAGCTCTATCGGGACGGTGTCGTCACGAATGTGGAGGACGAGCGTTGGGGTCTCGACTTTCGGTAATAGCGCTCTGACGTCAAAATTATTAACTGCTTCAAAGTATCGAACCGCGCATTCGGGCGACGCGCTCTTGCGCTGCAGCTCATTGAATGCGTCGGCGTGCTCTTTCGTGGCGGTCGGCATAAACTGCGACGTGAAGATCTGACGAAATGTGGGGTCATCGGCGCCCCAGCCCAATTTCATCAAAGTGGCCATCGCCCTGATTCTTTCTCTATCGGTATCCGACAGGTTTGGGCGCTTCAGACGCCCGACGGCAAAGCCTCCAAACAGGACGAGACGGGTTACCCGCTCGGGATGCCGAGCGGCAAACGCAATCGATACCGCGCAACCTTGGGAGAAGCCGAGCAGCGGAAATCGGTCAAGGCCGGCGGCATCGACCACCGTTTCGAGGTCCTTAACCCAAGCATCCAACGAAATTTCGCCGACGTCCCAATCAGAAAGACCATTGCCGCGCGCATCGTAGCGGTAGAGCGTAAATTCCCGCGCCAGTCCGAGCAGCAGGTACCGGAAGATCGGCAGCTCCCAGTCGTACTCAAGATGGCCCAGCCAGTGTGCTGAACGCACCAAAGATGGTCCTGCCCCCACCTTTGCGTAAGCGAGCCGCACACCATCCGTCGCTTTGCAATACCGGATTTCTTGTTCGAGATTGGCATTGGCAAGGACGGATGCCGCCGTTCCGCCCATCCCGTCTATCTCGGCAGCGTAAACCTCAATTGGCCTGGAGATATTCTTGAGGTTTTGACGACCGAGCTCGCGGAAAGTCAATTCGATTTTGTCTTCAATCTGATCCAACACCTGACGGGAAATACAGATACCCCCACGATCGGCGATGGCTTCGAGCCGCGCCGCGACATTGACCCCGTTTCCAAAGATGTCACCGCCGTCTTTGATAATGTCTCCAACATTGATGCCAATCCGGAACTCGATTCGCTTCTCAAATGGCACATCGGCATTACGCTCGACCATGCCGCGTTGAATTTCCACGGCGCAGCGCACCGCGTCGACGGCGCTGGCAAACTCCACCAGCATGCCATCGCCGGTGGTTTTGATGATCCGGCCGCGGTGCTCCCGTATCTTGGGGTCGGTGAGGTCACGGCGATGCGACTTCAACTGTGCAAGCGTGCCTTCCTCATCGGCCCCCATGAGACGGCTATAGCCGGCGACATCAGCAGCGAGGATTGCGGCCAAGTGCCGTTCAAGTCGCTCTTCGGCCACGCATTCGCCTCCGCCGGCTATCAGGCGACAGCTTAGGTGGGCCCAATCAACGACACCAGAGCCACGGCCGTTGTTGTGCAGGTTTTCGGTCGCCGGGCTGACGAGACTATTTGCGCGCTGATGCGGCCGGCGACCGAAAAGCCCCAAGGCACGAAATCCCGCGCACCGGAATTGCTGTGATGCACAATGCCGTTCTTTCTCTGGAAGCATTGGCTTCGACATTTGGATGGTAATCTCGCCAGAAATTGTCGCGTTCCCGTCCAGCTTTGCGACCTATGCTGGCTTGACTGCGCTCCGCGCAAGCGTGACACTTTTGCTCTGCTGATTGGAACGGAACGCCATGCAGCAGTCGAACCACATTGCGCTTACGTCCAAAGCTTACGAGGTGGAGGATTTTGCCGCCGCGCAGGAGCTTTATCACAGCAGCGGCTGGACCGACGGCCTGCCGGTGGTCCCGCCAACCGAGAGCGCGGTCACAGCATGCCTGGAATGGGCCTTGATGCGCCCGGACCAACTCATTGGGATAGAGCCGGTGCGCGAGCAGCCGATTACGGCGGAGAAGGTCGCAATCAACGCAGTAATGGCGGGGTGCCTGCCCATGCACTTTCCGGTCGTGACGACCGCCTGGCAGGCAATGCTGAAGGAAGAGTTTCTGTTGCACGGCGTGACGTCGAGCACCGGCGGCAGCGCCGTCCTCGTCATCATCAACGGCCCTATCCGGCACGAGATCGGAGCCAATTCCACGTTCAACGCGCTCGCCAACAGTGATCGCGCCACAGCTGCGATTGGGCGGGCGCTGCGGCTTTCCCTGATTAATCTGCTCGATGTGCGTCCCGGCGGGATC
>VFSW01010146.1_pt1 | contig 13377 bp, 12 predicted proteins | sample 5358111 | NCBI WGS metagenome assembly VFSW01 (sample SAMN11554181, study PRJNA540505) | mine drainage metagenome | isolation source: sediment from site ElyBrook_90M | place: USA: Ely Copper Mine, Vershire, VT | collected 2017 | reverse complement strand
TTCTCGACCCGCGCCGCCTTCGCGATCGCCTCGGCGGCCTGCGGCGGGATGAGGCCGAGCCGCGCCTCGGCCCGCGCCAGCGCGGCTTCGACGTCGAGCATCAACTGCAGATGCGTCGCGTCGCAAAACAGCGCGCGCATCTCGGCCGTGCTCCATAGCGCGCCGAAAATTTCCGAGTCCGCCGGATGAACGCTCATCGCCTGTGCCCGCCGAACCGCAAGCGCGTCGTCTCTACACGTCCAGAAACACAGTCTCGTTGTCGCCCTGCAGCACGATGTCGAAGTGCAGGACGCGCTCGGCCGCATCGCCGTCCGCGACGCGCGCGACTAGTGTGGCCCGGCGGTCGGCGGGGAGCGCGCTCAGCAGCGGATCGGCCTCGTTGAGCGGCTCGCCGGGAAAATAGATCCGGGTAACCAGCCGCTTCAGGAGCCCGCGCGCGAATATGGATACGTTGATATGCGGCGCCTGCGACGCGTCACCACCGCCCGGCACGGGTCCCGGCTTGACCGTGCGCAGGCGGAAGCGACCGTCCGGGCCGGTGGCCGTACGGCCGAAGCCGTGGAAGCTGGGATCGAGCGGCCGCTTGTGGCGATCTTCTTCGTGTCGATCCTCGGGATGGTCGTAACGGCCGGCAGCGTTGGCCTGCCATATTTCGACCATCGCGTCGCTGACCGGGGCGCCGTCACCGTCGAGCACGCGCCCCTCGATCGCGACGCGTTCGCCAGCCGCGCCGCGCGCGGCGAGATCGTTCCATCCTTCGTGCAGCAGCGCGCGATGAAAAAACGGACCGATGGTTTGCGACGGCGTGACGGAGCGCCTCATCTCACGCCTCCGTCACGGTCGCGTTCGTGCGCGGTCGCATTACGGCCGCGCAGCACGATGTCGAAGCGATAGCCCAGCGCGCGCTCGGGTATGGTCGCCTCGATATCCAAAGCGCAGACGAGCCGCTCGCGCGCCGCCGGGTCGGGCACGCTCTGGTAGATCGGATCGAGCTCGAGCAGCGGATCGCCGGGGAAATACATCTGTGTGATGAGCCGGGTCGCGAAACCGGGGCCGAAGAGGCTGAAATGGATGTGCTGCGGGCGCCACGCGTTGTAGTGATTTTTCCACGGATAGGCGGCCGGCTTGATAGTGGCGAAGCGGTAGACGCCGTCGGCGCCGGTCGCCACGCGGCCGACTCCGGAAAAATGCGGGTCAAGCGGCGCGTCGTGCTGATCGACGTCGTGCGCGTAGCGGCCGGCCGAGTTCGCCTGCCAGATCTCGACCAGCGCGTTGGAGACGGGGCGGCCATCCTCGTCGAGCACGCGGCCGGTCACGACGATGCGCTCGCCCAGCGCCTCGCCGCCGGCAAAGCGCGTGAGGTCGGCGTCGCCCTCGCCCGCCAGTTCTGCGCCGAGGCGCGGCCCCGTGATCTCGGAGAGCGTATGCGCGATCCGAATCAGCGGACGCTTGGGCACCCGCTTGTGCGTGCTCGCATATGCGCCGTGGTCGTAAGGCGGATCGATCCCTTGCGCCAGGCGCCGGTAGCCCAGGAGCGTGCTCATCTCGGCTCCTCCTGTGTCGTCTCCATCGCGGCCATCAACTCACAGCGGACGGCAGATGATGTTGAGCACGGCCTGGCGGCGTTCCTCGCGCACCGCGCGGAGCGCGCGTTCCAGCGCGGCGGGCAGTTCCTTCGGATCGCTCACCGCCTCGCCGTGACCGCCGTAGGCCTGCGCGAACATCTCGTACGCCGGCTGCATCCCGAAGCGCACGAACGGCATCTCCCCGGTGCGCATCGACCATCCTTCGGGATGCACGCCCTGGACGGCGCGATGCACCGCGCCCCATCCCCCGTTGTTCGCGATGATCGTCAGTGTCGGCAAGCCCAGCGCCGCCGAGGCCAGGTGGCAGGCGCTCGGCACGCTGAAGATGTAGCTGCCGTCGCCGACTATGGCGACCACCGTCTTGTCCGGCGCGCCCAGCTTGACACCCAGCGCCGCTCCCACGCCCCATCCGAGATAACCCGCTGTGGAATGGCCGAACTGCGTGCCTGGGCGGTCGAGTGTGATATGGCGGAGGCTCAGATCGTACTCGTTGATGAAAACCATCCGCTCGTCGCGCACGCGGTCCAGACAGTGGGCGAGCCATTCGAGCGTGACGTGCTGATGCCCGGCGGCCGCCTCGACCTCCGCCTGGGCCGCCGCGATCAGGCGGCGATGCTGCTCGGCGATCCGCGCCGCGCGGCGCTCGATCGCGCCCTGGTGAGTGGCGCGCATCGCGGCCAGCGCCTCGGTCAGCATCGGCAGCGCAATCGCGGAATCGGCCTGCACCGCCAGATCGGACCGGAATCCCCAGATTGGGTAGCGGTCGTAAATCGGATTGACGCCGAGATGAATGACCTTCGCCGCGGCGCCGGGACTGCGCAGATGCGGAATCCACGGAACGTCGGTATCGATCACGATGATGAGATCGGCATCTTCCAGGTAGGGCGCGGGATCGTAGCCGAGATGAAGCGGATGGTTGTTGGGAAAGTTGACGTATGCGGGATTGGGATGCTCGACCACCGGCAGCGCGAACGACTCGGCCAGCGCGACAAGACTCGCGACCGCCGCGGGATTGCGCCCCAGCGTGCGCGTGATGACGAGCGGCCGCTCGGCGGCGGCGATCCTCCGCGCCATCGCCGCCAACGCCTGCGGCGACTGCGCCGGCGGCATCACCGGCGGCTCGAGCCCATTGGGCGAGTAGCTGAATTCGCTGTGTGCCTCGGCCAGCACCTCGCGCGGCAGGCTCAGATAGACCGGGCCGCGCGGCTCCGCCATCGCGACCGCGAACGCGCGGCGCATCACGGCCTCGAGCTGCGAGAAGTTGCGCAATTCGTAATCCCATTTGACGAATTCGCGCACGATCGAGCCCTGGTCGAACGACTCCTGGCCCCAATGGATCAGCGTGTCGCGGGCGCCGGGCATCCCCGCCTCGCTAAGCGGCGTGCGGCCCGCGCACAGCACCAGCGGCACGTTGGAGCGAAACGCGTTCATGAGCGCACCGAGCGCGTTGGCAGTGCCGGGCGTGGTATGAACCATCGCCACCGCCGGCTCGCCGGTGACCAGGTAATAGCCGTGCGCCATGCTGACGGCACAGCATTCGTGCGCGACCATCATCGCCCGCGGCGCGGACTTGCCATCGACGGCCCGCCTGGAAAACGCGTCGATGATCGAGGCGAAATCCGTGCCCGCGTTGCCGATCAGATGCCGCACGCCCAGCGCTTCGAGCATTTCGAGAAAGGCTTGCGCGGTGTTCTCGGTCGCGACCGTCTTGCGTGTGCTCATCGTGATCGCCTGCGCCTCTAGGTATTCGATAGCGTGTTTCGCGCCGCAAAGCATACCCCGGCGCAAGCGCTCGTGCGACCCATTGGCGGCGCGTGGCGTTCGATGGAAGACTGCGATATGACGCGCCGCATCACGCTACCGCGCGACTCTCGCGATACGCGCGTCTTCGTGCGCGCAAATCCGGCGGCGCTCGTTCTCGCAATCGCGTGCGCGGCCGGTACCGCGTCTCTGGCCCTCGCCGCTCCCGCCTCGTCCGGCTGGCGAACGATCGTGCTCAAGGGCGCCGCGATGCCGCAGCTTGTGGGCAGCGCCGAGAGCCATCTCGAGGTGCTCGCGCTGCACGACGGACGTCCGGCGCCGATTCCTTTCCAGGTCGATGAAGTCCTGCCCGACGGCCGCTACGCGCTGCCCGATGGACCCGCGCCGCTGGCCGACGACAGCCCCGGAATTCTCGACCGTGACGACGAAATCGCGATGATGCTCTCCGATCTTGGCGATCGCGCATCGCCGGCGGCGCGCGAACTTCCGTCGGGCGCACTCGAGATCGAAACGCTCGGCGCCGCGAGCGGCCCCCGTCGCTACGCCTATATCGCGGCCGTGCCGTCGCCGCATCTCAGCCCCGTTTCCTATATCAGCTACAATTCGGCCCACAGCAGTATCACGGGCGGCAGTTATCGGATGACCTTTCGCGGCGATTTTCCGATCGGGCTCGCGCTCAGGGACGTCCGCGGCAACCTCTCGCCGAGCCTCATCGACGGTTCGCAGGTGCAGGTGACGGCGCTGGTGCTGATGCTGTTCAGGCTGCGGCTCAACGCCAACGGCGTGGCCAACAACGTGCTGGCGTGGCACGACGGTCCGATCCGGCTCATCCGGCGCGTGAGCCATTCGGTGAAGCTGGTCTTCGGTATCGCATCGCCGCGCGTGCTCAGCGAAGAGAGCTTCTACCGCGAGTATGCGGAGGACTCGTTCGTCGCGCGAGTGGTATGGGTGCCGCGCCTGTTTTTCGGCGACGTACGCGTGCGCACGTGGCTCGATTTCACCGCACTGAATGGCTTTACGCTGCTGTGGTCGGGGATGGAGCGGCAGCCGTTCGAGCCAGGGGCTGGAAGCGCCGTCGCGGCGGCGGAAATTCGGCGCGATCCGCCAGAGGTAAAATGGCTCGCGCTCAAGGGCGGCGGCAAGATCGTGATGCAGACCTTCACGCCCTCACCCGATCTCGCGACCCTTCGACGCCAGCTTTACTATTGCGATGGAACCGCGGCTCCGAATACATCCCGGCGGACATACACGGATGACGCGGGCTCGGACAGCTCGGATTGCACGGGCGCCGCGCTTCAAATCGGATATTCAATAACCGGATGGGAAAATCTTACGGCCGGAACTCATCGCCTCGACTCAGTACTGATGGTTCTTCCTGACAACACCGACGCTGACGCCGTCGCGCATGAGTTTGCGACGCAGCCGGTCGTGAGCGTCCGTCCGCTGCGGCGCTAGCCGGCCGCGCTCAGCGGATCGTGCCGAGTTGGCGCAGCAGCGGCATAATCTCGCGCTCGAAGCGCAGCGTGTCTTCGTAGTACGAGAGAAACACCATCAGCAGGCCGTCCAAGCCCGAGCGGTACAGCCGATCGAGACTTTCGGCGACCTGCTCGCGGGTGCCGAAGATCGGCAATCCGCCACCGCCGAGCGCGAACATCTCGAGCGTGAAATTGTCGAACGAGCCGCTTTGCGGAAGCAGGCCGCGCGCCCAGTTCTCGGCCGCCTCGCGATCCATCTGTTCCAGGATGCGGCGGCGCTCTTCGTTGGCCTCGCGCTCGGTCTCGCGCCAGACCACCAACGGAAAGCAGCAACACTTGACGCTGCGGCCGTGGCGCGCAGCGCGCACTTGAAAATCAGCGGCGAGCCCGGCGCTCGCTTCAAGCGATGGCGGAGCGATAAAAGCCCAATCGCACAGCCGTGCGACCAGCTCGCGCGCCTCCTCCGACACGCCCGCGTTGGCGATTGGCGGATGCGGCTTGCGGGTCGGCTGCGGCATCACCCATCCGTCGCGAATCCGATACCACTTCGATTCGTGGTTGAAGGTGCCGGGTTCGCAGGTCCATAGCGCTTTGATGATCTCGATGTAGGCCGCGGTGCGCTCGTAACGTTCGGTGTGCGGCAGGACCTCGATTCCCATCATCCCGAACTCGCGCTCGCTCCATCCGCTGACCACGTTGAGGCCCCATCGCCCCTTGCCGATATGGTCGAGCGTCGCGCCCATCTTCGCCGCTACCAGCGGATGGAAGATCGGCACGTGCACGGTCGAGAAAACCTGGATGCGTTCGGTTGTCGCGAGCAGTGCGCCGGCCCAGGTCATGGTCTCGAGCGAGATGCCGAGAAAGTCGGTCTTGCCGCCGTAGCCTTTCCACTTGGCGACCGGAAAAAGGAAATCGAAGCCGGCGGCCTCCGCGGCGCGCGCGATCCGCGCGTTTGATTCGTAGGTCCAGTCGTCGGGCACCGGTTTGTAGGTGCTGATCGAGTACGCGTTGCTGCAATTGGGCATGAAGAGCCCCAAGCCCAAGGGTCCGCGCTGCTCTCCGGCCGCGGCTGAGCCAACCTGACTCATCGCCAACTCACGCTCCCGCGCTAGCCGACCTTGGCGAGCAGGTTGGCCATGTCGTCGGCGTGCTGCTCTTCCATCTTGAGGATGTCCTCCACGATGCGGCGCGTGGTCGTGTCGTCGTCGCCGAGCCATCGCACGATCTCGGAATAGGATTCGATCGCAACGCGCTCGGCCACCAGGTCTTCCTGGATCATCGTGATCAGGTTGTTATGCCGTCCATACTCGGAATGGCTGCGCTCCGAAAGCCCCTTGGGGTCGAAATTGGGCTCGCCCCCCAGTTGCGTGATCCGTTCCGCGACCCAATCCGCATGCTGCTGCTCCTCGCCCGCGTGCTGAAGAAACTCGGCCCGCGCCGGTTCCGCGTCGAGCCCCTTGGAAAAATAGAAATGCGACTTGTAGCGCAAGATACAGACGATCTCGGTCGCGAGCACGTCGTTGAGAACCTTGATGACCTGCGCGCGGTCCGCGCGATAGATTTCGGTGACGGCGCCGGACTGCATGTGCCGGCGCGCGCGCTCGCGCATCTTCTTAACGTCGGCGACGAAACGTCCCGCCGGCGCCTTGGTCGATTTTGTTCGTACTGCCATCCCGATCTCCAAGCGAAAGTTCTCTCGGCCTACCGCCCTTCTCTTTTTAGCGCGTCCCGGACGGTCGGAAAACAATGAACGGGCAGCAGGCCCGGCGCGCTAGACAGTGGCCAGACCCTCTACCGCGCGCAGGATCCGGGCGCGGCGCTCTTTGGGGTCGGGCGCGAACGATTCCGGCTGCAGCGCCGTCGCGGTCACGCCCGCCTTGGCGTATTCGGCAAGCCGCGCGCGGCAATGGTCGAGGCTGCCGAAGACGTAAATCTCCTCCAGCATCCGGTCCGGCACGGCGGCCAGCGCGGCCTTGCGATCGCCCGCGTTCCAGGCATCGGCGGCAGTCGTGGCTTCGCGCTCGAAGCCGATCTCGCGGAAAAAATTGTTGTACTGCGGCACGGTCATGTAGGCGGTCAGATGGCGGCGCAAGTCGGCGCGCAACGCGTCGCTGTCGTCGTCGACCCCGACGAAGATGCGGCAGACGACGTCGAGCGGCGCGCTGGTATCCTTGCCGGCGGCGCGCTGGCCCTCGCGCACGTGCGCGATCATCGCGGGCAGAGTCGCCGGGGTAATGAAATTGGTGATCAGGCCGTCGGCGATCTCGCCCACCAGGCGCAGCATCTTCTCACCCTGCGCGCCCAGGTAGATCGGCGGCGGCTTATCCACCGTGATGTTCATGCGAAAGCCGTTGACCTGCACGGTCTTGCCCTTGAGCGTGACCTTCTGGCCGTTGAACGCGCTGCGGATTGCGGCAACGGTTTCGCGCACCCGGGTGAGCGGATGCTCGAACGGCACGCCCATCCACTGCTGAACGATCACCGGCGTCGAGGTTCCCAGGCCCAGGATGAGCCGGCCGCCGGAAAGCTGCTGCACCGTCGCCGCCGACATCGCGATCAAGCCCGGCGGGCGGGTGAAGACCGGCACGATCGCGGTGCCCAGGCGCATCTTGGGCGCGAGCATCGCCGCCGCCGCGAGCGGAGCGAAGGCTTCGGTCGCATAAGATTCGAATGACCAGGCATCGGCATAGCCGCAGCGCTCGGCCGTGCGCACCAGGTCGACGAAATGTTGGTTCTGAAAGGCTTCGAGCGGAATCGTGATTCCCTGTCGCATCGTTCGTGTCGATCTCCATTGCGCGACTTCAAATAAGGGCCGGATCTTCGCGCGTCACGTCTTTATTACATGGCGGGGCACCTTGAGGCCAAGCATCGGCGCGGACTACTGATGGACGCATTTCACCGACCTCGACATCTCGGGGTCTCGGGGTTGTACGTCGCGCCGGATGCGGTCATCACCAGGCGCAGCGGTTTGCCGCCCGAACGCGGCATGAATAGGATGCGGCACCTGCGGCGCTCTCCCCTCGGCGCCGCGACGTATAACGATGCGCGCGAGAGTTGACACCCACGAAGCACGCCCGCCGGCCGGGGCTTCCGGCCTGCGCGGCCGATGTTTTCGGTCGATCGCATATTTCCGTTTGATCGCATCTTGCCGTCCGAGCCGGATTCGCCGCGGGCCTGGGTGATCGCGTTCGCCGCGTTTGTTTCGACGTTCACGATGTTCGGGGTGGCCTACAGCTTCGGCGCCTTCGTCACGCCGATGACCGCCGAGTTTCATTCCAGCCGCGCGGCGATTTCGGCGGTCTTCTCGATAACCGCGTTCATCTATTTTATTTTCGGCGCCGCGGCAGGCCATATTTCGGACCGTATCGGACCGCGTCCGGTGATGGTCGCGAGCGCGCTCTGCATGGGAGCCGGCCTGGTACTGACCTCCCGGATCGATCACCTGTGGCTGAGTTATCTCACCTACGGCGTTGGCGTCGGAATGGGGGTCGCCTGCGGATATGCGCCGATGGTGGCGGTGGTCAGCGGATGGTTCGTGCGCCGGCGCAACACGGCGCTCGGAATCGCGGTCTCAGGCATCGGCTTCGGCACTATCGTGGGCGCGCCGCTGGCCGCGAAGTGCATCCCGCTTTACGGATGGCGCACCACCTACGAACTGTTTGGCGTGCTGAGCGCATCGCTGCTCCTGCTCTCGGCCGCGCTGGCGAAGCGCCCGCCGATCGCGCGCGGCAACAGCGGACCCAGCACCGGCGAGGCACTGCGGACGCCCGCCTTCATGCTGCTCTACGCGTCGTCGTTTCTATGCTCGGTGCCGCTCTTCGTGCCGTTTGTATTTCTACCCGCGTTCGCGCGCGGCCTTGGAGTTAGCGCGGTCTCGAGCGCCGCGTTGATCGGCGTCATCGGTATCGGAAGCGTATGCGGACGGCTGGGTCTCGGCGTGCTGGCCGACCGGCTGGGCCTGATCGGCCTCTATCTTCTGTGTTTTCTGTTGCAGGCACTGAGCTACGCCATCTGGCTCGGCGCGCACTCCTACCTGACGCTGGTGATCTTCGCACTGGTGATCGGCACCGGCTACGGCGGTTACTCCGCGCTGGCGCCCACGGTGCTGGCGCTGTTCTTCGGCACCCGCAATCTCGGCGCGCTGGTGGGTTCGCTATACACCAGCAACGCGTTCGGCACGCTCATCGGACCGCCGCTCGCCGGCTTCATTATCGACCAGACGGGAGGCTACCGATGGGCGGTGGCCGCCGCGCTCGCGATGGCGACCGCGGCGTTCCTCGTTCTGCTGCCGCTACCGCGATGCGAGATTCCCGACCCCGCACTTCAGAAGAGCGGGTGATTCTGTATCGACTTGTATTTCGGATAGCCGGGCGAAACCCCGTACTCCATCACGCCGTAGCCGACCGAGTTCCCGTCGCGCACTTCGATCACGTGATCGCTGAGCGTGCGCACCAGACGGCGAATCTCAGGATCGCGCAAGTCCCAGCGGTCGTGTTCGACGTGGAGCGGCCCTTTATCGTCGCCCTGCGCCCATCCGCGCAGCCCGCCATACATCCCGGCCTTCAGATAATAGCGTCCGGGCAGCATCTTGATCTGCACGCGCCGTTTGTTGCCGCCCGCGAATGTCATCTCGAACTCGGCGCGGTCGATGGTCTGGCCAAGCGGATCGTCGGCCCAGGTTATTTCATGCGCGACCTCGGTGATACGGCGGCGGCGGTCCGCGGGTTGTCCCAACGCCAGGACTTCTTCGCCGGTGATGTAGATGAACTCGCCGGGCGCGCGCTCGTTGAAGTACCACTGCAAGCCGTGATCGGCGAACTGGATGGTCGACCAACTGAAAAGCAGCGGCGGAAAGTAGGAAAGCGGCGGCTTGGTTTCGTCGGTGTGCAACTCGGCGCGGATGCCCCAGGAGCGGTCGCGCTGCCCCCACCAGGTCTCGGGCTTAAGTTCGTAGCGCTTGCCGCCCGCCTTGATCCATCCCGTGTAACGCCCGACCTGTTGCGCGCGCGCGATCTGCTCGGCAACCCGGCCGTGGCGGCGGCGGAAATGCGGCTCCTCCTCGTGCGGGTTCAGCGTGGCATTGAACTCGATATCGAAGCTCATCCCGGAATCGTTCTCCGCCAGCACGATTCGATGGCGGCGCAGCCCCTCGAGTACGTGAATCTGCAGCGGCCCGACGCGGGTCAGGAGCGGGTCGGGGCGCAGCCGGCGCGACATCCGGATATTGTGCTGCACGTTGTCGATAGTCACGCCGGCAAACGCGTCCATCACGTTCTTGTTGGGGTAGTAGCCCAGGCCGATGTCGAAGATGATGTCGCCGCCGGGAACCGGATGTCCCGTGTACCACATCCGCTCCATCCAGGCCGGGTCGCTGGTGCCGACGTGATCGAAAGTGGTGGGAAGCTGATGACCGATGAAATCGTCCTGCGCGGTAAGCATGTTTTACGACCTGCCCTTGTGTCCCTAAGCGTTCGCTCCGCGCGAGATTTCCGCGAAGAGCGGATTCGCGGTCAGCGCCAGTTCGCGCTTGACCGCCTCGCGCATGTAGTTCGTCAGTGTATCCTCGACCAATTTCGCGACCGCGGCGTCGAGCGCCGTGCGATGCTCCGTCAGCCATTTGAGCACGCCGCATACTTCGGCTTCCAGCCGGTCGCGGCGCGCCTCCAACTCTTTCGTGTCAAGTGTGATGGAAAGCGCGGCGGGCGGCTTGTAGGCCGGCGGCCGTTCGACCTGGCCGCGGCACAGATCGTCCACCCGCTTAAGCGCCGCCTCCTGCAGGCCGACCTGCGCGAGCGTAACCTCGCGTGACCATTCCAGGCGCGGGCGCATATTGCGCAGCAGATCCATCACCGCGAAGGCCTGGCCGCGAGCGTAAGCGTCGCCGACTCGTGGAATGATCTCGCGCTCGAGCGCGATGACGATCCCGTCGATCAGCCGGTTGAGCGAATTGTTCATGGTGTCTCGCCCGACAATAGTCTTTCCAACTGCGCCAGCAGGCGCCACAGCTGCGCGCCCATCGCGGCCATCCGCAGGTCGTCGAAGTTTCCGCTCTCGAAACAGTTTGCCGCGCCGACGTGCATCACAGCCAGGGTGAAAGTGCCGAATATCTCGTAGAAGGTGACCGCGCTCGGGTCGACCGCGATTCCGCTCAGCTCCTGGTAGCGCCGGTAAAGCTCGTCGCGCGCGACCAGATGACACATCAGCGGCGAGCGGCCGCGAAACGCCCGCATACACATCCAGCCGAGGTCCTGGTGCGGATCGCCGAGATGAACCAGCTCCCAATCCAGCATCGCGCTGATGCGCCCGTCGAGCACCAGGAAGTTGCCGATCCGGTAGTCGCCGTGGATTATGCTGATGCGCGGCGCGCGCGGGCTGTTGGCGCGCAGCCACAACAGCCCCCACTCCAGAATCGGGTACGGCCGCCGCTCGTGCCGCCTGAGGTATCGCTCCCAAAATTCGATCTGCGCGGCCGCCGCCTGGGCTACGTCCCGGGCGCCATCGAGCTTCTCGGCCGGCGTGCCGAGCCACTGAAAACTATGAAAGCGCGCGAGCCCGGCGACGAATTGCTCGCCGAGCGCCGCACGCGTGGCGTCGTCAAAGGCGGCTCCGCCGCCCGGCACCCACGGCAGCGGCGCCTCCCCCTCGACCTTCTCCATCAGGAAAAACGGCGCACCGAGGACCTCGTGCGAATCGGTGTACCAATAGACGCGCGGCACCGGGACGCCGCTGTGCTCGAGCGCCTTGAGCGCGACGAATTGCGGAACCGCGCTGTAGGGCCCGAAAACCCCGTCGGGCGGCCCGATGCGGGCGATCAGCTTGTGAGGCTGACGCTTGCCGTCCTCCTCCCACGTCGCCTCGAAGCCATAGGTCAGCCACGAGAACCCGACGGAGTAGCGAGTCAGCTCGCCAACCGTGGCCGGCCCGCCGGTCTGCTTCTCGATGAAGCCGGTTAAGCGCGCGCGCAACTCTGTCTCGACCGGTTGATACATAAACGATGCTTTTCGGAATTTGCTCTTTTCCGAGGCCCGCGCGCACTGCCCGGCGCCTCCTGGCCGCGCGGCGAAAATTAGCAGACCATCCCTGCCTTGGAAAGCACAACTCCCGATCTTGAAAAACGGCGCCAGTGCGCATGGCCGCGGAGCGATAAAAAATCAAAGGAGCCACCGGATGTCCTCACGAATTGCGCGTGAGCTTCGCCGGAAAGATTGCGAAGTGCAGTTTTCACATCTGTGCAAACTGCAACGCTGCGCGCGATTGCCTTATGAAATTGATGGTTTTCTCGCGATCTTCGCTCTGGCATGTCTCGTGCGTCATGCGAGGGGCATGTGGGACCTGATTTTCATCCTGGCTACAGTCGCCTTCTTCATCGTCAGCCTCGCCTACGTGCAGGGATGTCAGCGGTTATGAGCACTTGGGAATTGATCCTGGGGTCTGCCGGCGCGGCACTTCTGACCGCGTATCTTGTCTACGCATTGTTACGCCCCGAGCGATTCTAGGGGCCCGTCCTCATCGAGGGATCTCAGATGTTCTGGAACGCTGTTTTCCAGGTAGGGATTTTTCTGGCCATCGTCACCGCGCTGAGCGTGCCGTTGGGGCTTTACATGGCGCGGGTCTTCGCGCACGAGCCGACTTTCCTCGACCCGGTGCTGGCGCCGATCGAGCGGCTCATCTATCGCGTCTGCCGGGTGCGCCCGGGCAGCGAGATGACGTGGGGCGAATACGCGGTCGCGATGCTGCTCTTCAGCATGGTCGGGATGCTGGTGCTGTATGCGATGCAGCGGTTGCAGGCGTTTCTGCCGCTCAATCCGCAGAAGTTCGCCGGCGTGGCGCCTGACCTCGCCTTCAACACGGCGGCGAGCTTCACCACCAACACCAACTGGCAAGCCTACGGCGGCGAGTCGACCATGAGTTACCTGACTCAGATGACCGGGCTCGCCTTTCATAATTTCGTCTCGGCCGCGGCCGGCATCGCGATTGCGATCGCGGTGATTCGCGGCTTCGTGCGCCGCAGCGCCAGGACCCTGGGGAATTTCTGGGTCGACCTGACACGCGCGACGCTGTGGGTGCTGCTGCCGATCTCGGTGGTCTTCGCGCTGGTGCTGGTCTGGCAGGGCGTTCCGCAGAACTTCAGCCCATACATCCACGCCAGGACCGTGGAGGGCGCCGAGCAGGTGGTGGCCGAGGGGCCGGTCGCCTCGCAGGAGATCATCAAGGAACTCGGCACCAATGGCGGCGGCTTTTTCAACGCCAATTCCGCCCATCCGTATGAAAATCCGACGCCCCTGACGGACCTGCTGGAGCTGGTTGCCATCTTCTCGATTGGCGCGGGCCTGACCCATACGTTCGGCCAGATGGCGGGCGATCGGCGCCAGGGATGGGCGCTGTTCGGCGTGATGGCGATCATGTTTCTGATGGGCGTCACGCCGGCGATCTGGGCCGAGCAGCGCGGCAATCCGCAGTTCGCCGCGCTGGGTCTCCGTCAACCGGCCACCGCGAGCCAGTCCGGCGGCAACATGGAGGGCAAGGAGACCCGCTTCGGCCCCATCGATTCGGCG
>VFSW01010145.1_pt1 | contig 13377 bp, 9 predicted proteins | sample 5358111 | NCBI WGS metagenome assembly VFSW01 (sample SAMN11554181, study PRJNA540505) | mine drainage metagenome | isolation source: sediment from site ElyBrook_90M | place: USA: Ely Copper Mine, Vershire, VT | collected 2017 | reverse complement strand
CATTTGCCGCAGCCAGGGACACGCGGCGCCGGCCGCCGGGAGTCGCCACCGCTGCCCGGTTCCGAGCTGACGCCACGCCCGCCCGCGTTGCCGGTTCAGTCCGGGGCGCACGTTGGCCCGCCAGCAGCCCCGCCTGTCCAAGCGACGCCCGACGCGCGGGCGTGAGCCGGTGCCTGCCGTGTCTGCCTCTGGCGCTCACCGTGGCGACTCTCCGGCACGATCCGGGAGCGGACGCCCTGACACGCCACAGCATTCACCAAATGCGCGCCTGACCGAGTGGCTGGCAGCAGGAGTGCGTTTCTTTGCCGGCGAGTATCAGAGCAGGGGGGCGTCACGATGCCCGCTGACCGCCCGCACTGATCCGCAGAGCCGCGTTGCGAGACCTGGACAGGGTGAGAGGAACTGCCGACTGGCCAAACCGCGCGCTCAGAACCGGAAAAACCGGACAGAAACCAGACAGACAAAACCATCCACCGCATTTTCAAGAAGGGTATAAGCGCTAAAAATCACCGCAAACAAACGATAAAATGAATGGCGCGTCCGACAGGACTCGAACCTGTAACCTTCTGATCCGAAGTCAGAAGCTCTATCCAATTGAGCTACGGACGCGCAACCGCCATGAACCACACGGCCGTGAACGACTCTGACCGGCCACCGGAGCGCGGGACTGCATCCTATAAACCAACCGGCCTGGAACGCGAATCAAAAAACCGCCCGGATTCTCCTCTGTCGGCCGCGCACGCTCAAGCTGTGAGGGCGGGGCTGACTTTGGCGCTCCAGGCGCTAACCTCGGCGGCGGTGACATGAGACTGCCGCGCGCACTGCATTCCTGGTCGCTCACGCCGCGCCAGGCCGCCGCGCTCCAGCGGCGGATGGCGGGGTTGGTGTCGCAGACCCCACCCGCGGGCGAAATCCGCTTCCTCGCCGGGCTCGACGCCGCGTTCTGCAAGGAACAGCGCAAGTGTTTCGCCGCCGTCGTGCTGTGGGACCTGCGCGAGCGCCGTGTTGTCGAGCAACGCACGGCGGTCCGCAAGCTGACTTTTCCGTACGTGCCGGGTTTGCTGTCGTTTCGGGAAGCGCCGGTGCTGCTGGCCGCGCTGCGCCAACTGGAGCATTCCCCGGACGCACTGATCTGCGACGGTCACGGCCTCGCGCATCCGCGCCGCTTCGGCCTGGCCTGTCATCTAGGCGTGATCTGCGATCTGCCCGCGATCGGCTGCGCCAAGAGCCGGCTGGTCGGCGAGGCGGCCGAACCGCCGCTGGGCCGCGGCGGGCGGGCGCCGTTGTGCGACCGGGGCGAAATCCTCGGCTCGGTCCTCCGCACGCGTGATCGGGTCAAGCCGGTGTTCGTGAGCGTCGGACACAAGATGGATCTGGCCGGCGCCGAACACCTCGTGCTGGCGTGCGCGGTGGGGCGTCGCCTGCCGGAGCCAACGCGACTGGCCGACCGCGCGGTGGCCGTGGCGAAGCGCCGCCACCTGGCCGGCCGGCTGAGGCGCGGACGCTTGGCGAGTTGACGACCCGCAACGCATTCTCAAAGCTGACGCGTGGCCCGGAAACGAAGTTCCCCCCCCGTTCCGCCCGCCGGCGGTCGCCGGCCCGCCAACCTGCTTGCCGCCGGCGCGCTCCTGCTGGCGGCGGGTGCGATCGGAATCGTCGTGCGCCAATTCGCGGTCCACCAACGGGCGGAGGATTCCGCCGAGAGGTCCACCGTCGCGGCGACGGCCATCGTCGAAGACGAGAAGACCGCTTTCGCTGGTTACGCGGGATCGGAAAGTTGCCGCGCGTGTCACCCGCAGGAGTACGAACTTTGGGTCAAGTCGAACCACGGCTTGGCGGAGCGCCCGGTGAGGCCGGACCTGGACCGCATGGCCTTCGAGCCGCCGCGCAGTTTCCAACACGGCACGCAGTCCACCGCGATGCGCCTGAGCGACGGACAGTACCAGGTCGTCACCCTCGGCTACTCGAATCAAATCGCGCCGTACCGCGTGGACCGGGTCATCGGGAACGACCCGCTGCGCCAGTTCCTCACACCGCAGCCGGGCGGACGCTGGCAGGCGCTGGAGGCGGCCTACGATCCGCGCAGCAATCAGTGGTTCAACGTCTATGGCGCGGAGGACCGGCGGCCGGGCGAATGGGGCCACTGGACCGGGCGCGGGATGAATTGGAACAGCATGTGCGCCGCCTGCCACAACACCCGCCTCCGCAAAAACTACGACGCACGGACGGACACCTACCACACGACGGCAGCAGAAAGGAGCGTCGGCTGCGGGGCCTGTCACGGCCCGATGAAGGACCATGTGCGGTTCCGGCAGGCGTACGCCGACAAGAAATGGAAGGATCCGACGCTCCGGCCGATGTCCGCGCTGCAGGTGCAGGGAACGTGCGGCTCGTGCCATTCCCGGCGCTATGAACTGACCGGGGACTTCAAACCGGGCGATTCCTACTTTGACCACTATTCGCTGACGATCGTGGATCCGACGGAAACCTACTATCCGGACGGCCAGGTCCACGACGAGGACTACGAGTTCGCGTCCTTCCTGAGCAGCCGCATGCGCAAAAGCCAGATCCGCTGCCTCGACTGCCACAATCCGCATTCGATGAAGACGATCCTGCCCGGCAACGCGCTGTGCCTGCGCTGCCACAACGGCAGCTACCCCAACGCACCGAAGATTGATCCGCTCCCGCACAGTATTCATTCCCCCACCAACGCCGGCTCGTCGTGCGTCGGGTGCCACATGCCGACCACGGTTTACATGCAGCGCCACGGGCGCCACGACCACGGCTTCACGATTCCCGACCCGCTCCTGACCCGGCAGCTCGGCCTCCCGAACGCCTGCAACCGCTGCCATGCGGACCAGTCCGCCGATTGGGCGCTCAAATACTGTGAGCAGTGGTACGGCACGAACATGGTCCGCCACACCCGCCAGCGCGCCCAATGGATCGGGGCGGCGCGCCAAGGCGAGGCCGCCGGCCGCGACGGTCTGCTGTCGCTGTTGGCGGGCGAGGATCCGCCGTACTGGAAAGCGGCGGCGGTCACGCTGCTCGAACGCTGGATCGCCGAGCCGAAGGTCGCGCAGACCGTGCTGGGTGAGTTGCAGAGCGAACACCCGCTCGTCCGCGAGAAAGCCGTCCGCGCGCTCGATGCCTTGGTGGAAGCCGGGCGCGCCGACGTCACCGCCGCTGTGGGCCGATTGCTCGCGGACGAGGCGCGCTCGGTGCGGGTGGCGGCGGCGTGGACCCTGCGGGCCACCGTCGATCCCGAATCGCGCGCCGGACGCGAACTCCAGCACGCGCTCGACTTGAACGCCGACCAACCCGGCGGCCAGATGCAGCGCGGCGCCTATTGCCTGGCCCGGCAAGAGTTGTCGCCGGCCCTGGAGCATTTCCAGAAGGCTGTGGCGTGGGACCCGAATTCCGCGCCGCTGCGTCACGAGCTGGCCGTGGTGCTGAGCATGCTGGATCGCAACGCCGAGGCGCTCCGGCAAATCCAGGAGGCCTGCCGCCTCGATCCGAAAGACGCGGAGTACCAGTACAAACTCGGCCTGGCGTGGGCGGAGGTGGGCCAACTGGACCAGAGCGTCCCCGCGTTGCAGCGAGCGGTGAAGCTGGACCCGCGTCACGCCCGCGCTTGGTATAATCTCGGTCTGGCCCAGAATTCCCTGGGGCGCCCGGCCGAGGCGCTGGAGTCTTTGGCGCGCGGCGAATCCGCGGACCCGAAGGACGCCCGCCTTCCCTATGCGCGAGCCACCATCCTGGCCCAACTGGGGAGAATCGGCGACGCCCGGGCCGCCGCGCGCCGGGCGCTCGAAATCCAACCCGATTTCGGCCCGGCGGCCGAATTGCTGCGGTCGCTCGAGTAAGCAAAGCCGGCGCGAAGCCGTTCTTCTTGAAAAATGCCGGGCCAGCGGCATCCTCTGCCGAAAATCATGCGGCCTTGGAAAATGGGAAATCCGACTCCGCCGGAGCGCGCGCTCCGACGTTTGCCGACGCGGCCCAGCTCCGGGTGGAGGGTCGCCAGGCTCCCGGCCGTCGGGGAAGCCGGCTTCGGGGACCGATGAAGCTGCGTACCAACCTCGTCCTCGTGACCGGCCCGTTGGGCTGGCTGGGCTCACGGCTGGTGGAAGCGCTCCTGCGCGGCCTGCCCGACCACGCCGCGCTCCGCGAACCTCCGCCCGACCTGCGCATCCGCTGCCTCGCTTTGCCCGGTCAGGAGTTTCTGCCGCTGGCCAAGCTCTCCGACCGCATCCGGATCGTCGTCGGGGACGCGCGGAACGTGAACGATTGCGCCCGTTTCTGCGACGGCGCGCAAGGCGCGGTCCTGTTCCACACCGCAGGCGTGATCCACCCGCGCCGGGTGCGCGAGTTTTACCAGGTCAACCGCGACGGCACGCGCAATCTGCTGGAGGCGGCCATCGGCGCGGGCGTGCGGCGGGCCGTGGTGGTGTCGTCCAATTCACCCTGCGGCTGCAACCCGCACCCTGACCACCTGTTCGATGAGGAGTCGCCGTACCATCCTTACCTGAACTACGGCCGCTCGAAGATGGAGATGGAACTGGTGGTGCAGGAACAGGCGTTGAAGATCCAGACGGTCATCCTCCGGGCGCCGTGGTTTTACGGACCCAACCAGCCGCCGCGGCAGACGCTCTTCTTCAAGATGATCCGCGACGGCAAGGCGCCGATGGTCGGCAGTGGCCAGAATCTGCGCTCGATGGCCTACATCGACAACCTGTGCCAGGCGTTGCTGCTGGCGGCGACGGTCGAAGGCGCCCACGGTGGCACGTACTGGATCGCCGACCGGCGGCCTTACTCCATGAACGAAGTCATCGACACCGTGGAGCGCCTGCTCGAAAACGAATTTGGCCAGAAATGCGCCCACAAGCGGCGGCGCTTGCCGAACCTGGCCAGCACCGTGGCCTACGCCGTGGATACGTGTCTCCAAGCCGCGGGCCTGTACCATCAAAAGATTCACGTCCTCTCCGAGATGAGCCGCACCATCGCCTGTTCAATCCGGAAAGCGGAGGCGGACCTCGGCTATCGGCCGACGGTCGAACTGGAAGAAGGCATGCGGCGGTCGCTGCGGTGGTGCCTCGACCACGGCATCCAGATCTGACGCGGCCTGCCCATGAGCCGAATTCCCGCTCTGATCACTGGCGGTTCCGGGTACTTCGGTTCGCTACTGCGCGACCGTTTGCGCGAGCGCGGCCAGCCGGTGCGCGTCTTCGATCTTGTGGATGCGGACGACCGGCCGGCCGACGTGGAGTTTGTCCAGGGCGACATCCGTGCGGCGCCTCGTGTGGCCGAAGCGTGCGCGGGCTGCGAGGTGGTTTACCACTGTGTCGCCCAGGTGCCGCTGGCCAAGGACCGGCAGCTCTTTCATTCGGTCAACGTCACCGGCACGGAGAACCTGCTGGCCGCCGCGAGCGCGGCCGGAGTCCGCAAAGTCATCTACCTCTCTTCCAGCGCCGTGTTCGGCGCGCCCAAGGCGAACCCGGTCACCGAGCAGACGCCGCCCGCGCCCGGCGAAGCCTACGGCCGCGCCAAGCTCGAAGGGGAAAACCTCTGTGGTCAGTTCGCCCAGCGGGGCCTCGATGTCACCGTCATCCGGCCGCGCACGATCATGGGCCACGGGCGGCTGGGCATCTTCCAGATGCTCTTTGAGTGGATTCGCGAGGGCCACAACGTGCCGGTGCTGGGGCGCGGCGAGAACGTCTATCAGTTCGTCCACGCCGATGACCTGGCTGCGGCCTGCCTCCTGGCCGCGGCGCGACCGGGCGCGGCCGTTTATAACTGCGGCGCCGCCCGGTTCGGCACGATGCGCGCCGTGCTGGAGCATCTGTGCGCCCACGCCCAGACCGGCTCGCGGGTCCGCCGCGTGCCGATGGCACCCGCCGTCGGCCTGATGCGACTGACCAGCGCGGTCGGCCTCTCCCCGCTGGGGCCGTATCACGCGCTCATGTACGGCCGCTCGCTGTATTTCGACATCACGAAGGCGCAGACCGATCTGGGTTGGCAGCCGCGCTGGTCGAACGAGGAGATGTTCGTCCACAGCTACGAGTGGTATCTCCGCCACCGCGAGAAGATCCTCCACGCCCACGGCGCGTCCCACCATCGCTCGGCGGTGAGGCAGGGCATCCTGAGTCTGGTCAAGCATCTCCTCTGAGCGACGCGGGTTGGCGGCAGCCATGCTGGCGGCCGTAGCCGACGGCGCCTAACGCACGACGGGAAGGCGCCGCTGCGCAGGCAGGGGCTCTTCCAGGCCGTTCCCTCGACCCGACACGACGAAGCGACCCTCCCCTCCCGACCACTCACGGATGCACCTGTTTTTTGCTCCGTCGAAAGCTTGACCTTTCGCCGCCGTAGGGCAAACTGTGCGGCTCGCTTGGCCAGGAGCGCCGTCGCCGCCGCAAACGCCGGAACGGGTTTTCCTTTCGCCGGCCGGTTCCGGCGGACGCTGCTTGGGCAGGCAGATTGATTTTATGCAGCACATTCGCAACATCGCGATCATCGCGCACGTGGACCACGGCAAGACCACTCTGGTGGATTGCCTGCTCAAGCAGTCTGGCACTTTCCGGGCCAACCAGCACGAATCCCAAGAGGAGCGCCTCATGGATTCGATGGACCTGGAGCGCGAAAAGGGCATCACCATCCGCGCCAAGAACGCCGCGTTCAAATACAAGAACTACCACGTCAACATCGTGGACACGCCCGGCCACGCCGACTTCGGCGGCGAGGTCGAGCGGGCCATGAGCATGATTGACGGCGTGCTGCTGGTGGTCGATGCCGCTGACGGGCCGCAGGCGCAGACCCGGTTCGTGCTGCGCAAGGCGCTGGAATCCGGCGCCAAGCCCATCGTCGTCATCAACAAGATCGACCGCGACAATGCCAACCCCAAGAAGGTGCTCGATGAAGTCTTCGACTTGTTCATCCAGCTCCACGCGACGGACGAGCAACTCGATTTCCCGTTCGTCTATGCCAGCGCCAAGGAAGGCTACGCCAAGCTCGACCTGGACCACGTCACGGGCACGATGGAGCCGCTGTTCGACGCGATCATCAAATACGTCCCGCCGCCGCGGGCGTTTGCCAGCGAAGGCTTTCAACTCCTGGTCGCCAACCTCGACTACAGCGATTATCTGGGCCGCATCGCCTTCGGCAAAATCTACTCCGGCAAGATCACCGCGGGGCAGCCGGCGGTGTGCCTCCACGGCCACGGCGCCCAGACCACCGGCAAGATCACGATGATCTACCACTTCGAGGGCCTCAAGCGCATCGAGGTGCCGGAGGCCCACGCCGGCGACATCGTGGGCGTGACCGGATTCGAGGAAGTCTTCATCGGTGAAACCCTGGTGGACAATCCCGAGCGCCCGGCCCTGCCGCACAAGCCGATTGACCCGCCGACGATCCAGATGGAGTTCGCCGTCAACGACAGCCCGCTCGCGGGCCAGGACGGCCAACTCGTCACCGCCCGCCACCTCTGGGAGCGGCTGCAAAAGGAGATCCGCACCAACGTCGCGCTGCGCATCGCCCAGACCGAGGCGCCCAACATCTTCCACGTCAGCGGCCGGGGCGAAATGCAGATCGCCATCCTCGTCGAGCAAATGCGCCGCGAAGGCCACGAAGTGCTCGTCTCACGCCCCGAAGTCATCTACCACAAGGATGCCAACGGCGGCCTGCTGGAGCCGATCGAGCGGCTCTTCCTCGAAATTCCGAAGGAACACATGGGGCCGGTGCTGGAGAACCTGGCCAACCGCAAAGGGGAGATTACCAACATGCAGCACCACGGCGAACAGGTGAGCGTCGAGGCGCTCATCCCGACGCGCGGCTTGATCGGCTTCGAGACGGACCTGGTCAACCAGACCCGCGGCCTGGGTGTGATGAGCCATCTCTTTCACGAGTACGGCCCCGACCGGGGCGACATCATTTCCCGCAAGAACGGCTCGCTGGTCAGCGTCGAGAACGGCGTCGCCACGTCCTACGCGCTGAACATGAACCAGGAGCGCGGGCGCCTGTTCGTCGAGCCGGGCGAGAAGATTTACGCCGGCATGATCGTGGGGGAAAACGCCCGCGAAGAGGACATTCCGGTCAACCCGTGCAAGGCGAAGAAGCTGACCAACATGCGGTCCCAAGGCGACGGCAAGGGCATCCAGCTCGAAGTGCCGCTGAAGATGTCGCTTGAGCGGGCGCTCGAATACATCGGGCCGGACGAATACGTCGAAGCGACGCCGAAGAACCTCCGCCTGCGCAAGAAGCTCCTCAACGAAACCGCCCGCAAACGTGCCGCGCAGAACCGGGCGATCAAGGTGGTGGCGGAGTAGCCGCGCGTCGAGAGCGGTTGCGCCCGCACCGCCACTTCGCGCCACGGCTGCCGCGCAGACGTTTTGGACTTTGAACTTTGAACTGGGGGCTGGTACGCTTCGGCCATGTCGCGGAAGGAATCGGCCGAATCCCCGCACGGCCTCGCGGACGTCGTGGGCGTCGCCCTGCTCGCCGGCGCGCTGCTGCTGCTGGTGGCGCAGATTTCCTTTGACCGCTACGATCTGAGTTTCCTCCGAAACCCGCCGAACGACCCGACGCACAACTGGATCGGCACCCTCGGTGCCCACTTGGCGTACGGGTTTTTCTTCATCTTTGGCGCCGGCGCTTACGCCGTGCCGCTGCTGCTTGGGTTGTTCGGCTTCGCCGGGATCGTGGGGATGCCGGCGCACCTGCGCCAGCGCTGGGCCTGGCATAGTCTCTGGGCCGGCGTGCTGCTGTTGGCGCTGACCGGCGTGCTCAATCTGCTGGATGACGCGGCGCTGCTGAAGCCGTTACGGCAAACGATGGCCGCCCCCTCCGCTGGCGGCTGGCTGGGGTGGATACTCTACGAGTACGGCTTTTGGACGCTCGGCACGGCGGGCGCGGCCATCGTTTATGGTGCGCTGTACCTGATCAGCCTGCTGTTCCTGACCGATTTCCGGCTCGGCGATTGGCTGACGGGCTGGTGGCTGCGCCGCGAGGAAGCCGCCGCGGGGCAGACGCCGGAGGAGCGCGAATTGGAGCGGCGGGCGCGCGACCTGGAAGAAAAAAAGCGCGAACTGGAGGAGGAAGTCCAAAAGGCCGGCCTGGGCGCGGATGGCCGGCCGGTGCCGGAGCCGACCGTGCGCGACCTGAGCGTGCCGCAAACGAAACCGGGCGTGGCCAAGCAAAGGAAGCCCGCGCCCGGCACGCCGATAAAAGAACCCGAGCCGCCGGAGGAAGCCGTCGTGATTCCCGCCCGCGAAGTCCGTGCCGCGACCACGGCGGACATCCTCGGGCGGGCGGCGGGGCCGGGCGGCAAGGCGGCGGGGCCGGAAGCGGAGAAAGCCGAGGCCGACGCGAAAAATCCGGCGGAGGAACAGGGGTCCGAGAAACCCGCTCCCGCGGAGGCCGCCGTCGCCGCGCCCGCCGAGCCGAAAATCATTGACCGCTCCGGGGCGATGGCCAAGCGGCCCAAGCGCAAACCCATCGCCGTGGCCGCGACGCCGCAGATCGGCAATTACCAGTTGCCGCCGCTGGATTTCCTCAGCGTGCCCGACACAACTATCAAACCGACCGAATCGCGGGAGGAATTGCTGGCCAACGCCGCGCTTATGCAGCAGACGCTGGCGCAGTTTGAAATCACCGTCACCCCGGGCGACATCACCAAGGGACCGACGTTTACCCGCTACGAGTTGCACCCCGCGCCGGGCGTGAAATTGGAGCGCATCACCGCGCTGACCAACAACCTCGCCGCCGCCCTCAAGGCCGAGCGCATCCACATTCTCGCGCCGGTGCCCGGCAAAGGATCCGTCGGCATCGAAGTGCCCAACCCGGTCAAGACCAAGGTCATCATGCGCGACCTGCTCGAGTCCGACGAATGGCGGGGCAGCAAGCACCGCATCCCGGTGGCGCTGGGCAAGGACGTCTATGGCCACCCGATCATCCAGGATCTCTCCGAGATGCCGCACCTGCTCATCGCCGGCAGCACCGGTTCGGGCAAATCGGTTTGCATTAACGCCGTCATCACGTCGCTGCTCTACCGCTTCTCGCCTGACCAACTCCGCTTCGTCATGATTGACCCGAAGGTGGTGGAGTTGCAGCAATACAACATCCTGCCGCATCTGGTGGTGCCGGTGGTCACCGATCCGAAGAAAGTGGTGCTGGCGCTGCGCTGGGTCATCAACGAGATGGAAAAACGCTACCAGATCTTCGCCAAGGTCGGCGTGCGCAATATCAAGTCGTTCAACGAACGGCCCAAGAGCAAGCCGCTGCCCAAGCAGGAACCGGAACTGCCGCTCATGGCCAAGAAGGAGAAAGTTGAGCCGGGTGCCGACGGATTTGCCGTCGAGGTGGACGAGGAAATCGTCGTGCCGCGCGAGGAGGACATCGTCATCCCGGAGAAACTCAGCTACATCGTCGTCATCATCGACGAGCTTGCCGACCTGATGCTCGTGGCGCCGGCGGATGTCGAAATGGCCATCGCCCGCATCACGCAAATGGCGCGGGCGGCGGGCATCCACTGCATCGTCGCCACGCAACGGCCGAGCGTCGATGTCATCACCGGTGTCATCAAGGCGAACATCCCGGCGCGCATCGCCTTCCAAGTCGCGTCACGGGTGGATTCGCGCACGATCCTCGACGCCATGGGCGCTGACAAGTTGCTCGGCAAAGGCGACATGCTTTTCCTGCCGCCCGGCTCGGCCAAGCTCATCCGCGCCCAGGGCGCGCTGATCACCGACCAGGAAATCCTGAGCATCGTCGAGTTCATCGCCAAGCAGGCCAAGCCGAGCTACGAACTGGAAATCCATCAGCAACTCCAGAAGCCCGTCAACGGCTCGGAGGAGAACAGCGGCATCGACGAAGACGAGGAGATCATCGAGCAGTGCATCGAGGTGATCCGCAGCGAGCAGAAGGCGAGCGTGTCGCTGCTCCAGCGCCGCTTGCGTCTCGGCTACGGCCGGGCCGCGCGGATTATGGATGAACTGGAGAACCGCGGCATCGTCGGCCCGAGCAAAGGCGCCGAGCCGCGGGACATCCTGATTGACTTGGACGGCGAAGGCGCCGATGGCAGCGCCAGCGCGGGGGATGCGGATTTGGCAAACCGATAGGCATGCGCATCTACATCGAAAGCACGATTCCGAGCTACGTCGTTGCGCGCCCGGCCCGCGACCTCCTGCAAGCCGCCCGCCAGCAACTCACCCGCGACTGGTGGGATTTGAAGCGCGACCAGCACGATCTATTCGCGTCACAGATCGTTCTCGACGAGATTGCCAGCGGCGAGGCGGATATGGCGCGGCAGCGACTTGAGTTGATGGCGCAAATCAAACTGCTGGACCTCACTGACGAGGCCAATGCGCTGACGAAAGACATCCTCCGTTCAGGAGTGTTGCCCACAAGTGCCGACCGCGATGCCGCCCACATTGCTCTCGCTACGGTCCACCAGACGGATATGCTGTTGAGTTGGAATTGCCGGCACATCGCCAACGCCTTCATTCAGGGCAGACTCCGAAAGGCGGTGGAGGCTGCCGGCTTTACCCTCCCGGTGATTTGCACGCCGGAAGAATTGCTGGAGAACGAGAATGAACAAAACACCTGACATCCAGAGCGCCAGGCCGAGCGGTGACGTGGTGCTGAAAGAAATCTGGCGCATCAAAGACACGCTGTCGGCCTCCTACGGCCACGACGTGGACCGCCTCTTTGCCCTGGCCCGCGAGCACCAGGAGAACTCCGGCCATCCGGTCGTGAACCTTCAGACCAAGCGGCACAGGGCAGAAGCCGGCGAGCGTTAATCCTTGGACGAACCAGGAAACCACGGCCTCGTCGGCCCCAGCAAAGGCGCCGAGCCACGCGACATTTTGATTGATCTGGACGGCGAAGGCGCGGATGGCAGCGCCAGCGCGGGGGATGAGGACTTGGCGCCCCGGTGACTGCGCGACTTCGGGTGGCGACACCGTACCGAATGAGGGCAAATGCAGTTAGATTCCGGTTTCTGGTGAATGGCGCTGGCATCTGAGTGGTGCGTCTTGTTCACGCATCAGGCGTCAAATTCACGCGTTCCAGCGCTGTTGCCGGGGATGCTTATGGTTATTGGGGCGAAATTGCACTGGCGCCGAGTCTGCTCAGAGTCTTGTGCGGAAGCTGTAAGGATTAACCCACAGCGAACCGGAACTGCTTATGACGACATCGGAAACCAGATGCACGGGCATTGAGCAGCGCTGCCGTTCGGGCTGGATCTTGCGCCTCACGATTGCCAGCGTCCTCTTCCTGTCCTGGCCAGCGGTCTCGACAAAAGCGGCGACGACTGTCACCCAGGTCGCAGCGGTATTCTATGATAGCTTGTTTCTCAAGTCAGACGGCAGCGTCTGGGGCTTGGGGGTTTTTGGCAGGAACAGGCCCACGCAAATCATTACCACTGCCGTTGTCGCGATTGCTGGCGGAAACACACAGATTCTATACCTTCTGTCCAACGGCAGCCTTTGGGTCAGGGGTAACGCCTATTTTGGCTCCGGTATGATCGCCTCAAATAATGTTACTGCGATTGCTTCAGGGTACAACAACGGTCACATACTGTTTATCAAATCCGATGGCAGCCTTTGGGCGATGGGGCGAAACGATCACGGCCAGCTTGGTGACGGAACAACGAACAGTGTGAACACCCCCGAACAAATTGTCTCCCGTGGTGTTATTGCGGCTGCGGCTGGCGATTTCCACAGCTTGTTTCTAAAGTCGGACGGCAGTCTCTGGGCCATGGGCGCCAACAATTCGGGTGAACTTGGCGATGGTACATACAACGCGGTTACTCGGCCGGAGCACATCCTCGCCACGGGCGTTGCCGCAATTGCTAGTGGAACGTCTCACAGCCTGTTTATCAAAGCCGATGGCAGTCTTTGGGCCATGGGTGACGATGGCTTCGGCCAACTTGGCGACGGCGGGCTGGCCAGAGGTCCATTTTGGTCCACCAACCGGCCGGAGCAAATCGTCTCCAGCAACGTCGTTGCCATCGCAGCAGGAATAATTCACAGCCTGTTTCTAAAGTCCGACGGCAGTCTCTGGGCTATGGGCTACAATGGCTATGGCATTTATGGCGGACTTGGCGACGGATTCACAGACAGAGCTTCATTGCTTCCCGAACAGATTATCCCTTCGCCGCAACCCGTGTTGACAATCCGCAATTCATCCCGAACAAATCTACAGTTCCAAGCAACCTGTCAATTCGGCGGAACATTTTACTTGCTGGCGAACACGAATTTCACCCAGCCGCTGAACCAATGGACTCGAGTTCGGACCAATCCCGGCACCGCTCGCGGGAGCAATAATTTTACCGCGACACTTACGAATGCAGTGAGGTAGAGCGCCGGGCGGCAATTTTACATTCTCCAG
>VFSW01010144.1_pt1 | contig 13379 bp, 10 predicted proteins | sample 5358111 | NCBI WGS metagenome assembly VFSW01 (sample SAMN11554181, study PRJNA540505) | mine drainage metagenome | isolation source: sediment from site ElyBrook_90M | place: USA: Ely Copper Mine, Vershire, VT | collected 2017 | reverse complement strand
GGTCGGGGTCACAGTCGGGGAGGCGGAGGCCGAGGCGGATCCGGACGGCGCAGCCGGCGGGATGACCGGGTCGCTGTAGGTGAGCTTGATGCCGACGAGCATCTTCTGTGCGTCGTCGATTGCCGCCTGGGCCACCGAGTCGGGGACGGTCGGCTTGAGGATGATGAACGCGCCGCCTGCCTGGAATTCGGGCGCCTGATTCGGCTGGCCCAGGTGCTCGACGATCGCGCTCGAGATGGCGACCTCATCGATGCCCCGGCCCTCGGCCGCCGGCTTGAGGGCGAACGCGTTGTTGGCGATCGTGGCCCGAGCGTCCTCCGGCGGCAGGTTCGTGGCAACGAGCGCCCGGACCTGGGTCGCGACGGCCTTGGGGTCGAGCGTGACCGAGAGCGGCACGGTCTCGCCGCCGATGGCGCTGCGGAAGATGGCGACCGTGTCGGCGATTGGATCGCCGGTATGTCCGACCCGCATCGCTTCGTAGGCCATCGTGCCGACGTCGGGGCCGCGGCCGGTCTGGGCGTAGGAGATCTTGGCCGTGCCGGTTGCGGTGGTGACCGTCACCTCACCCTGGCTCAGATAGCCGTAGGTGCTCTTGAGGCGAGCGGTGACCTGATCCTGGGTCAGGCCCGAAACGTCCACGGAGCCGATGCGCACGCCCGGGACGACCTTGTCCGAATACATGCTCCGGACCCCGGCGGCGACCGCCACGAGAAGCAGGAGGACGGCTCCGCCGGTCAGGGCGAAGGCGAGGACGAAGCGCAGGAAACGCCAGGACGGCCCGGACGTCGCCTCCTTCGCGCTCCCGGCCGAACGGGACCGGGCGAGCGGATGGCGAAGGCTTCGGGAAGGGTGGGCCGGCGCGGCGACAGGCGGCGCGGCAACTGCTTCGGCGGCGGCTCCGGCGGCCACGGCCGGGGCGGCGGCGTCGGCGGTGGCGTCGGCGGTGGCCACGGGGAGGCTTCCGGCTCCGGCCACGGCACTCTGATCCACCACAACCGCGATTTGCTGGGACTTGGTCCCGGAGAGCTTCGAATCTGCCGGATCTGGTACGGCGGCCGGCTCCGACCAGAGGGCAGGTTCGGTCGTGGCGGCCTTCCACGCGGCGGCTTCGGCACCGGGCTGCTCGCCGGGCTGCTCGCCGGCCTCTTCGGCGGTGGCCCTCGCCAGCCCGCCCAGGATCTCGTCCACCAGATCTATCTCCTGAGGTTCCCCAGCGCTCTGCGAGCCGACGGCCTCGAACGACGAGGACCTCGAGCTCGAAAGCGATTCAGTTTCATCGGCCGACATGTTTGCGTTTCCCTCATCAGGATCGATCGACGTTGCGCTTCCGCCGCAGACCCGGGCCTGGATCCTGTGCCGGTTCCAGTTGCCAACTGGACGCGCACGTGTGACTGACCGTTACGGTTTGCCGATTTCGTGTCCGGCGCTAGTTTGGGCGATTTACCGATGGCTCGGTGCGGCGGTTTCGCAAGTGGCGGCGTGGAGAGGCGATAGAGGATGCCTCGTGAAGTGATTTAGAAGTAGGTTAGTACGAAATCCATAACACGATAGTCGTCGTCCAGCTCGGGAATGACGGGCCATTTGTCAAAGGCAGTGCACGGATGGGAGATGCCGAAAGACATCCAATCGCCGACGTCGAGGCCGAAACCTTCGGGCAGCGAAACGTATAGGTGCTGGTCGTTTATCGCGGTCGAGGCGCAGGTTGAGGCGTCGCGCACTACGGCCACGGGTTGGGGCGGGCGGACGGACCGGGGCACCGGCAGGCCGAGATCGAACGGGACGTCGCGGCGGCCGAGGCCGACGATCGCCAGGCCCGGTTCCGGGACGGACAACACCTGGCCCCACGCCTCCAGCGCGGCCACGAGGCGGTAGCCGGGATCCGCGCCCGGCCGGCTGAACGGCGACATGCGCTCGTAGAAACCGGAGTCGTGGCTGACGTAACAGCCCGACCGCAGCAGGCAGCGTGTGGGCTGGCCGCCCGCGAGCGGCCGGGCCAGAGTGGCCACGACACGATCGAAGAAGACGCTGCCGCCCGCGCTGACGATGATTCCGCCGCCGGGATCGGCGAGGAGCCCCTGGGCCGCCAGCTCCGACGCGGCGGCGTAGATCGTCTCGAGGAAGGCATCCACGGACTCGAGCACGGACCGAGTCAGCTCGTGGCCGATGTAGCCCTCGAAGCCGGCCACTCCCACGACGCGAAGGCCCGCCTCGGCCCTCGCCGCGCTGGCCACCGCCACGGCCTGATCCAGGTTCCGGCAGCCGGTTCTGCCGCCCGGGACGCCCATCTCCACGAGGACGTCGAGCGGCCTGGCGAGACCGCGGCTCCGAGCCTCCGAGACGGCCGCGGCAAGCAGGCGGACCCCGGCCACGGAGTCCACGTAGCAGAGGAAATCGAAGCCGGGATCGGCGGCGAGCTCCGCGAGTATCCAGTCCACGAACGGCCGATCCACGAACTCGTTGGCGAGCAGGACGCGCGGCACACCCGCCGAGCGGCAAATGGCGACCTGCCCCGGAGTCGCCACGGTGATCGCCCACGCTCCGGCGGCGAGCTGCCGCTCGAAGATACGCGGCGCCATCGTCGTCTTGCCGTGAGGCGCGAGATCCACGCCGTGGTCGCGGCAGTAGCGAGCCATCGTTTCGACGTTGTGTTCCAGGGCGCTCCGCCGCAGGGTCATGATCGGCGGAGCGAACGTCCCGTCGAACAGCGTGGGCTGCCGGCCGAGGAGGTCGCCCAGACTGCTCCCGGCGGCGAGCGGGGACAGGCCCTTGACCGGCCGATCCAGCGGACGCTCGAGTACGTCTACGCCGTCCGCGCTTGCGGGGTTGGCTGCGTCGGCGGCGGTGGAGGCTGTCATGGGCGCCCTGATCTTAGCCACTCGATCGCTAGGCTAGTGGTGTGAACCGTTTGGCGTCACGCCGCTACTCACCTTGTGACACCCGTTGCTGCGGGGCGTCAGGCTGCCGACCTGCCGGTCGGACCATCTGGAGGCGAAGCGGAGAGTGGCCCTGGTCACGACCCTGGTGCGACGCGGTATGAGCCACGACGAACGTGGCGAGGCCGAGCTCGTGCTCCGGCTCGCCCGCGGCGACGCGGAATCCGTCACCGAGCTCTACTCGCGTTTCGGCCGGCCGCTCCATGCCTACGTCCGGTCGCTCGTCCGCGACGCCGGCCTTGCCGAGGAGGTCGTCCAGGACACCTTCGTCGCCGCCTGGAGAGGCGCCGCCCGCTTCGAAGGACGATCGAGCCTGGCGAGCTGGCTGTTCGGCATCGCCCGCCGGCAGGCTCGCGATCGAATGCGGCGAGCGGTTCCGGAGACGGAGCCCGTCGATGGGCTGATCGACGTCGCGGGCGGCGGGCTCGGGCCGGAGGCCGCGGCGCTCGCCTCCGCTTCCCGAGCGGAGCTCGCCGAAGCGCTCGATCGGATCCCCGCCGCCGATCGCGAAGTCCTGCTTCTCGCTTTCGCCTACGAGCTGTCCGGGCCCGAGATGGCCGAAGTCCTGGCAATCCCCGCGGGCACGGTCAAGAGCCGGCTGTTCAACGCCCGCCGTCGTCTGCGCGCGCAACTGGTCGAGGAGGAGCTTCGATGAACCCTCGAACCGATGACCGCCATCCGCTCGAGCTGCTTCCCGAGTACGTCAACGGCAGGCTCGGAGCGCAGGACGCGGCCGCCGTCCGGGCCCATCTCGACGGGTGCGAGGAATGCCGGACGGAGCTTGGTGCATGGCGGGCGGTTTCCGGAGCGGCCGAGCCGTTCTCGCCCGCGTCCGTGTCGCTGCCGGCGGGCCTGGCCGATCGCGTGTCGGAGGCCGTCGCGCGCGAGGTCGCGGCAGCGGACACTGCCCGCCGTCCCGGCGGCGTGGTACCGCGGTTCCGCTGGCTTGCCGGCTTCGTCGCCGCTCAGGCGCCGCTCGTGCGGCGCGAGATCTGGCCCGCGTCCACGGTGGTCATGTTCATCGGGGCTGCCGTCTCGCTTATCGCGGGCAGCGACCGCGGGGTTCCGGGCGCGGCCCTGTCGCTGCTCGCTCCCCTGGCCGCCGCGCTCGGCGTGGCCCTGATCTATGGACAGGAGAATGACCCCGGCCTGGAACTGGCTCTTGCCACTCCGACATCTCCGCGACTGGTGGTCGTGGCCCGGCTGGTGGTCGTGCTCGCCTGGGACCTGACGCTCGCGCTGGCCGCCTCGGCGGTCCTGGCCGTCACGAACGGCCCGGCCGTGTTCGTCCCGGTCGTGTCGGCGTGGCTCGGCCCCATGCTCCTGCTCGGCTGCCTCGTGCTCCTTCTGTCGCTGTTCGTCCACTCGTCGCTGGCGATCGCCACGGCCATGGTCGTGTGGGTGGTTCGAGCGATGGCGGTCAGCGGCGAGACCCACATTCGCAGCTTCAGCGCCCTGGCCGACGCCCTGAACAGCGTCTGGCAGACGAGCCCCGCGACTCTCGCGCTCGCCCTGGCCCTGCTGGTCGCGGCAGTGCTCATAGCCCCTTATCGCGAGCCCTTCGGGTCTCGCCCGAGCATCTGAGAGGTTCCATGACTGCTTCGCGTCTGAGTGGCGGTCCCGTCGCGGCCGCCCCCGGCACCGGCAATGCCACCGGCGACGGCACCGGCAATGCCACCGGCGACGGCACCCGCCACGGCACCGGCGACGGCACCCGCCACGGCACGGGCGAAGGCCCGGCCACTCTGGTCGACCGCCCGGAAGCTGGCCGGCAGCGCGCCCGGCTCAAGCTCGAGTCGTCCGTCCTGGGCATCGGGGCCGTTGTGGCCCCGCCACTGGTCCTGGTCTCGTTCCTGTTCGTGGGATTCATCGCCCGGGATCCGGCCCGGCTCCTGACCGTCGCCCTGGAAGCGGCCGTGCCGCTCGCAGTGGGGCTGGCCACGGCGTCGCTGCTGGCATCCGAACCGGCCCTCGAGCTCCAGCTCGCGACCCCGGGCGGGTTCCGGCCTGCCGCGCTGCGGCGCGCTGGGCTGCTCTTCGGCTGGGCGGCGCTGCTCTCGCTCGTGACCGTGCTGATCGGCCGCGCCGCCGGAACGTTCGACTCCTGGCCCGGGCCGGCCGATCCGCTGCGCGACCTCTTGATGTGGTTGTCGCCGCTGTCGCTGTTCGCCGCCTGGGGCTGCGTCCTGGGAATCGCGCTGCGGAGCCGCGGCGCTGCGGCCGCTCTGCTCACGGGGTTCTGGATCGCCGGGCTGGCGCTCAAGGACTGGTTCCTTGCCCACGACTTCGCCCGAGCGTGGTTCCCCTTCATGGTCACTTTCAGCCCCGACGACCCGAGCCTGCTGGCCAACCGGCTGACGGTTCTGGCCCTCGCCGCGATCGGCCTGGCCGTGGCGGTGGTCTGGCTTGGGCGCGGGGAGTGGCTTCTCGGTTCGGAGGATCGATAGTTGGAGAGCATCGCCCGTCTCGGCGCCGCACCTCGGATCAGGACCGGCGGCCTGCTTCCCGCCCTCACCTCGGTGCGAGCCTCGGCGGCCTACGAATTTCGCATGCAAGCCCGCCGCCGTTCGCTCTGGCTGGTGATGGGGCTGCTCGGCGCCTACATGGTCTACGTCCTGAGCGAGTCGCACGTCGCGCCCGGCGACACGGCCGCCGGCCAGACCGCCAGCTGGACTTGGCTGCTCCAGGTTCTGATGCCGATCGCGTTCGGCGTCCTGCTGGCGGACCGGTTCCCGCGCGACCGCAAGCTCAGGGTGGACGAGCTGCTCGAGACTGCCCCGGCGCCGATGGAATCGCGGCTGCTCGGCAAGTACTTGGGCTCGTGCGCGGCGACGATGCTGCCGATCCTGGCTACGTTTGGGATCGGTCTCGCGTACCTGATCGCCAGCGGAGAGGATCCGGCGGCGGTCGTGGGGACGGCCATCCCGGCCTTCCTGCTCATCGACCTGCCCGGGCTCCTCTTCGTCGGGGCGTTCTCCGTCTGCTGCCCGCTGGTCGTGCCGGTGGCGGTGTACCAGTTCCTCTTCGTGGGCTACTGGTTCTGGGGCAATCTCATGCCGCCCGAGATCATGCCGACGCTCCGCGACACCTGGCTCGCCCCCATCGGCTGGCAGGCGGGCCGCGGCATCTTCAATCTCTTCCCCGACACGCCCGGGCCCGCGGCCACCGCTGCCGACGCCGCGATCAGCATCTCGATCCTTCTCCTGTTTGCGGCGGCCGCCCTGGTCGCGGCCTGGCTCGTCCTCCGCTTCGAGCGGGCGCGTGGCTGACCCGTCGATGCCGCCGACTGACTCACCAACCTCGCGCCCACGGCGCTCCCAACGACGATCGGAGTCCAAACGATGCAGATCGAAGTCCACGGACTGACCAAGACATATCGCGGCGGCGTCCACGCCCTCGACGGCGTCGACCTGTCCATATCGGGCGGCATTCACGGCCTCCTGGGTCCCAACGGAGCCGGCAAGACCACGCTCATGCGGATCCTGGCCGGCATCCTCCGCCCCAGCTCGGGAACGGCCCAGGTCGGCGAGTTCGACCTGACGACCGAATCCGGACGGGCCGGCGTGAAGGGTTCGCTCGGCTACCTGCCCCAGGAGCTGGGGCTGTATCCGGACCTGTCGGGACGCGAGTTCCTGGACTACATGGCGCTCCTGAAGGGCCTCGAGCACGGGCGGCGGCGAAGGGTCGAGGACCTGCTCGACGTGGTCGGCCTGCGCTCGGACGCGAACCGCAAGCTCAAGGGCTACTCAGGCGGTATGAAGCGCCGCATCGGCATCGCCCAGGCGCTGCTCAACGATCCCCGGTTGTTGATCGTGGACGAGCCCACCGTCGGCCTGGACCCCGAAGAGCGGATCCGCTTCCGGACGCTCCTCGCCGAGCTTGCCGGCGACCGGACGGTGATCCTGTCCACGCACATCGTCGAGGACGTGGCCCAGACCTCACGACAGATCTCCGTCCTCGATTCCGGGCACGTCCGATTCCGCGGCGCCACTCGCGAGCTGATCGCCGCGGCCCGTGGCCATGTCTTCTCGGTCCACACCGACGGGCCGCGCCCGGAGGGCGACCTGACTGTCGTCTCGATGATCCAGCACGACGCCACGACCGAGTACCGCGTCGTGGGCGCCGCGGCGCCGGATGGCGGCGTGGATCTGGAGCCGGGTCTCGAGGACGCCTACGTCTGGCTGATGCGCTCGGGACGCGAGGCCGCCGCCGCCGCGTAGGTCGCGTGGTGGCGTGGGCGCGTGCGGCGCGTGCGGCGCGCGGCCGCGTGCGGCGCGTGGCCGGCGCGCGGCCTCCGACCGCCCTCGCCTAGAAGGCCCAGTGGCCGATGACGAAGAGCCTGGTGAAGGCCGCCAGCATCACCACGCTGGCGATCAGGATGGTCTTGCCGAGAAGCGGCCGCGACCACGAGCCGATGGCGATGAAGATCGGGAAGACGCCCAGGATGTAGCGCGGCACGCTGATCGGCCAGCTCAGCGATGAGAACGCGATCAGGCTGATCGCCGTGTAGACGGCATACGACGGTCTCGAGCGCTTGCTGATTGCCGCCCAGACGGTCACGACCGCGAGGAACACGAACGACACGAGCGGCGCGAGGGCTACGGTCACCCAGCTCTCGAGGTTCTCAGGCGTGCCCCAACCGGCCGACACCCTGTTCCACAGACTCGTGAGGGCTTCCCAGGGCATCGTGTTCTGCACGAAGAAGGTCGTCTTCTGGACCTGGACGAAGTAGAGCGGATCGTGGAAGTAGTACCAGTTGATGCCCAGGTAGAGGAGCAGGCCTGATCCGACGAAGAAGATCCAGAAGATGTCCTTGTCGATGCGACGGCGCAGAACCAGATACTCGATCAGCAGCGCCGGCGCGATGAACACGCCCTGTATGCGGGTGGCAGCCGCCAGCGCCCCCAGGATCCCGGCGGTCATCATCTGGTCGCGCCGGACGGCCACGAAGGCCCAGACCGACAGGGCCAGGAACAGGGCCTCCGAGTAGGGCGCGACGAAGGCGTACGCGGTCGGGAAGACCGCCATCGCGATCACGCTGAGGCGGGCGACCCCCTGCGGCGAGTCCAGCCTGACGAGCTGGTAGAGGCCCACCGCGGCGAGCACCGTCGCTATCAGGGAAGAGAGCATCGCCGCGTCGAGCGGGGCGAAGAGAGGCTCGAGCAGGACGATGCTCGCCGGGTACAGGGGGAAGAGGACTATTCGCGCCGGGTCGCTCGGCGGTCCGTAGCCCGTCGCGGCGATCTCGAGGAAATGGGGCCCGTCCCAGTGGTTCCAGATGCCGAACCCATTGTTCGTGGCCCCGGGCTGGTTGGCGACCGCGATCCAGGCGAACACCATGATGGCGATCCGGATCGCGATCAACGGGATCAGCACTTCGAGGGCGAGACGCGTGAGCATCTGCCGGTCCAGGCTCGACAGCCACACGCCGGCGCGCGCCCTGACCCCCGCCACGCTCCAGCCGGGGGCTCCGGCTGCGCTCTGGTCGGTCTGAACCGGCGGCGGCTGGAGCGCCGAGCCGGTCTCCGGATCCGCGGAGGGCACCCCGTCCTGCGCCGGCGGCACGGTCATGACGTGAACACGCGGAGAGCCGCCGGGAGACGATTCGTCGGAAACACGGGGGCAGTTTACCCGGCGCCAGGAGAGGCTTTCGGCCCGCCCGCCCACATGCCGGTACACGTGCGGAGATGGCGGCGAGATGGTGACAGAATGCCCGCCTCCGTCCGAGCAGCATCAGCGTGGACCGCCTTTTGCAGGGACAAGGAGTACCGAAATGGCCCAAACCTCAGTGTCGGTCGCGGGCAAGCCCGCCTGGATAGATCTGTCGAGTTCCGACCCCGCCGCGTCGCGCGACTTCTACGGCAAGCTCTTCGGCTGGCAGGTCGACGTCAATCCCGATCCGCAGTACGGCGGCTACGCCATGGCCCGGATCGGCGGCAAGGACGTGGCGGGCATCGGGCCGAAGATGATGCCCGAAGCGCCAACTGCCTGGTCGATATACATAGGCACGGACGACATCGACGGCCTGGCCCAGAAGGTTCAGGCCGCCGGCGGAACGGTGCTCGGCGCGCCCATGGACGTAGGCGACCAGGGCCGCATGGCCGTCTTCACCGACCCCGCCGGCGCGGTCATCTCGGCCTGGCAGCCGCGCGCCATGCCCGCCTTTCTGACCGGTCCCGCTAACACGTACGGCTGGGCGGAGCTGAACTCGCGCGGCCTCGCGCGGGCCGTGCCGTTCTACGCGGCCGTCTTCGGCTGGTCCTCGCGGACGAGCCCCATGGGAGAAGGCCAGCCGCCGTACACGGAGTTCCTCCTGGGCGAGGAGAGCGTCGCCGGCGGGATGGAGATGAACCCGGCCACGCCACCCGCGGTTCCGAGCTACTGGATGGTCTACTTCAGCGTGGACGACGTCGACGCCGCGTATCGTCGGGCGCTCGATGCCGGTGCGCAGGAGATGCTGTCGCCGACTGACTTCTCCGGCGGCCGCTTTGCCATCGTGAGCGATCCTCAGGGCGCCATGTTCGGCCTGCTCAAGATGTAGGCGCCCGGCGGCCGCACGGTCCGATCATCGAACCGAGCCGACTCCACCGGACATCGATACGTGTGAGCGGAGGCCCGACCTTCTGGGGCCTCCGCTCTTTTTGTTGCCCGCCGCTCGTTTGCCGATACGCACCCTGTCGTAGTGTGCTTGCCGTGCCTGGCCCCGTGTCGAATTCGTGGCCGGACTTGGGCCGATGCGATCCGCAAGTTGGCGGCCCAGTGGCCCGACTACTACCGGGAGGACGCCTCGCGGAGCGATCCCGCGAGGCGTGGGGGTCCCGGCTAATCGACACGCCCTGGCGTTGTCCAGGCCCATCCGCTACAGGGAGCAGCCATCAGCCGGCGAACGTCGAGCTCGTCACTGGTCTCTCCGACCGTCGCGGGACACCGCCGCGGTGGATCGAGCTCATCTGCCGCCTTCCGCGCCTCGACCAGAGATCGGTCTGGGACGCGGGCCCGCCTGATCGACCCTCCACGGGCCGGCGCTTCGGCGCGTCCCGAGGCGCGAACGCTCCCGATGGCCGGCTAGACCGATGGACAGGAGCGCGCTGGCAGTCCCGAGCTCGTTCGACCTCGTAAGGCCTCGAGGGCCGCGCACGCTGCGGAGCGCCCTGCCGTTGCCGCTCGCCGAGCATCCGGGTGCGGTCCTGGCCGCCGGCGCTTTGCTGACCGGCCTGCTGATGCTAGTCGAGATCCCCAACGTGGCGGACCTCGGCTCCGTCGCGGAGGGGGCCCACCTTCTCGTCGCCTCCGGGTTCGCCGTGCTATCCCTGGCGATCGCCGCGGCCCGTCCCGGAACTCATATCCTCCAGTACCGACTGCTGGCCTGGTCCGTAGGGCTGATCGGGGTCGGCCTGGCCGGAGTGGAACTGGTGCCGATCCTGGGCGCACCGGCCATCGTCGCCGCCAACATCCTGATCGTCGTCGGAGCGGCTCTGGCGCTGACGGTCATCGTGCCGGCTCTGTACCGCTTCTCGGACCGGCGGGCTCGCACGGCGGCGGTCATCGACAGCCTGATCACGACCGCGGCGGGCGCCGCTCTCGTCGTAACGATCTGGCTCTCGGCGAGCATGAGGAGCGGCCCGGACCAGGTTCTCGTTCCCGTCCCCGCAGCCTGCCTGCTCGCGAGCACCGGCATGCCCGTCATTGCCGCGCTGTCGAGGCACATCGCCCTGCAACCTCGCGGCATCTGGAGCGCCATCGTGGCCGCCACGGTGCTCGCCCTCACCTGGATCCTGTGGCTCGACTCGACCCTGGCCGGCCAGCCCCGCACGGAGCTGGTGACGATGGGCTATTCGGGCGGGGTCCTGCTCATTGCCTGGGGATGGATCAGCTGGTCGGAGAAGCCCGGACAGGGCCGCGTGTTCCTTGCCGTGGCCCAGCGGCTGACCGACTGGGTTCCCGTGGCCGCGATCGTGGTGTGCGCGACGATCGTGGCCGTTCCGCACGAATTCATCGGGCCCATAGACCCGGCTTACGTCGGCATGATCGTGGTCGTCTTCCTGACGCTGATCCGCCAGAGGCTCCTGATCCTCAACGAGCGGCTTTCCTCGATGCTGCTCGCGCGCGAGATCGAGGAGCGGGCCCAGACGATGATGTCCCTGTCCAACCTGGAACCCGGAGACACGATCGAGGCAACGGCCGGCCGAATCTGCGACGAGGCGATGCGGCTCGACGGCATCGAGGCGGCCGCCGTCTACGCCTTCGGCCCGTCCGGGTCCGTCGTACCGCTATCGCTGTGCGGCGTCCGCTCGGGCGCGGAGTCGGTGGGCGAGCCTGTGGAGGCCGGCAGGGCGCGACGGCTGCGAGCCGGCGCCGAAATCGGCGCGTGGGTCGACGGCTGGAGCGACGAGCCGGCCTTCAATGGCCGCGACCGAAAGGAGACCGCCGGGCAGCGAAGCGCCGGGCAGCCCGCCGGCGCTGGGTTCGACCCCACCAACGTCGAGGCTTTTGCGCCGATGCGCTGGGAAGATCGCGTCGTCGGCGTGGTGGCGATGGGGGCCGTCGATCGAGACCATATTCGGCGCCTGCCGGAGCGGCTGCCCACGCTCTCCGAATTCGGCGTCGTGTCGGCGGCGCTTCTCGGCCCGATGCTCACCGCTCACTGGCGCATGACGGCCCTGCGTTCACAACTCGAAGACGTGATCACAAGCCGCTCCTTCTGGCCGGTCTTCCAGAGCATCGTCCGACTCACGGATCGCCAACCGGTCGGCTACGAAGCCCTCACCCGTTTCGCGGATGGGACGCGCCCGGACGAGCGGTTCGCCCAGGCCAACGCGGCGGGAATGAGCGTCCGATTCGAGACCGCCTGCCTCCAGGCTCAGCTGGAGGCCGCCACCTGGCTGCCGCCCGAGGTGTGGGTCAGCCTGAACGTCTCCCCGGCGCTGGCGACGGCCGTGGTGCCGCTGGTTTCGGCGGTCGCGCTGGCCGATCGCGACGTGGTGATCGAGATAACCGAGCATGTCGAGATCGGCGACTACGAGTCGCTCGGCCACGCCCTGGACCTGGTTCGCGGAAAGGTCCGCCTGGCCGTCGACGATGCCGGGGCCGGGTACGCGGGCCTGCGCCACATCCTGGAGCTGCGGCCCCAGTTCGTGAAGCTGGATCTGTCGCTCGTCCGGAACGTGGACACGGATCCGGCGCGCCGGGCCATGGTCGCGGGCATGGCCCACTTCGCCCACGACTCCGGCTGCGAGCTGATCGCCGAGGGAATCGAGACCGAAGGCGAGCTTGCCGAGCTCGTCCGCCTCGGCGTCGCCTACGGACAGGGCTACCTCTTCGGCAAGCCATCGCCCATCGGCCAGAACTGACCGCCGGAGCGCCGCCGGGGCCTGCGATCGCAATAGGGTGTCAAACCGGTTTCGCGGCTGCCAGCCGCCGGCTGTCTCGGTCGAGTCCGATCGGAACGCGAGGACGCGACAGGAGGGTTCGCCTCGCCTTCACTCGAGGGGTTCGAAGTGGCTGCTCCTGAGGGTGCCACCCTGGATGTCGAAGTAGCCGATCATTGGCGGACTGCGTCCTGGGTTGGCTCGACAGGTGAGCGTGGACATGAACGATTCCGGCAGCTGGCGGTGGACCATGCCGGCCAGTCGCGGGACGGACGAGATAGGGCTCGAACCGAGGAGGCTCCGAGGTGGGTACCGGCTGTACTTCAATCGCGTCCGTCTCGGAAGCCTGCCCGCCCCGACGGATGAGGTCCCGTGGATCGAAAGACAGCTGCGCCTCAGCGACGCGCGCTTGGTCGTGGTCGCGCTCGAGTGGAACAACGACGCCGACCGAGCGTATCTCTTTGCCGACGGCATGGACGTTCGCGACGGAACCGCCATCCATGCCAGACGCTCGCAGGCACCATCCCCTGTTGATCCCTTCGACAAGCTGGTTCGATCCTTCGTAGCCTCGGCGCCCGCGACAGCGGTTGGAGCTGGTGTGGTGGGCACGGGCCTCGCAGCGGTTGAAGCCGTCGCGATCTCGCCGCTGCTCATCATCCCTGGGGCGATCGCCGGGTTCCTGTTCGGCTACAGCCTCGTGGCCCTATACGCGAGAATGATCACCTGGCTCGGGTCGAAGCATCACTGGCGACTGAGAACGAGGCGCATTGTCCTGAGCTTGGTCACCGTCGGGCCATTGATAGGCATCGTGGCGGTCGCCTCCCTGTTGACGCACTAGCGCCCTGTTTCTCAGGTTCATGCGTACCTCGCCGCTGGCCGTTTCGACCTGGCCTGGGCCGCCTCGCTCGACGACCTCGCGGTCGTCGGATGCCACGTGGATCGAGCGGTCATCGGCCAGGCAGTGAAATCGTTCGCCTACAACATCGTCCAGGGAGTGGCGGGGACGCAGGCACGCCGAGGTTACTAACGAGGCGGAATGATGGAAGTGAGTTCCTATCTTCTGGTCATCTGCTTCCCG
>VFSW01010143.1_pt1 | contig 13380 bp, 10 predicted proteins | sample 5358111 | NCBI WGS metagenome assembly VFSW01 (sample SAMN11554181, study PRJNA540505) | mine drainage metagenome | isolation source: sediment from site ElyBrook_90M | place: USA: Ely Copper Mine, Vershire, VT | collected 2017 | reverse complement strand
TCATAAATCCACCGGATTGTAAACCAGATTGGCCGAATGCCGACTTGAGTACCATAAATTCATGTCCGAAAACTATGGTTCAGGCGTGGGCTCCGCCGCCTGTACCGCAAACACAGCCGCCGACAGTTGTTACAAACTGTCCAAAACCAGATCCACAAGGTTGGTGCCATCATCCTGGATCTGTATTAACAGCATTCGATTGTGGGATCGGTGGCACGGGGTGGATTTGCACGGACAGCAACAACGGGAGAAACGGCCAGGGCATTATCAATCCACCGGACTGCGCGCTCGTTTGGCCAAACGCAGATCTCAAAATCGTGGATTCGTGTCCGAAACCTTGGAGCGCCTACAATTATTGACGCAAATCAGCTCACCTCAAGCTTTGTCCCGACGTGCATGGCGTCCAACTCCATGCCGAACAAGTGGAACGCGCTTGGAAGATTCACCGCCGAGATGCGTCCCACGTCGTTGTCCCCGCCGACGATGTCCGCCTTGACATTGACGGACGTGTAATTGCCCGACTCGTCGAGAAAGTATCGCTTCCCATCGCCGTCGGAGCGCTCGTTGTACGACTCCTTCAAAAAGGCGGCCATGCCATGGCCGAGGATCGCGTCCCTCTCCATCTCGCCGATCCGGATACCGCCTTCGTTTGCGCGGCCCTCGGTCGGCTGCCCTGTCAGCGCGAGGACCTGCCCCCTGCCGCGGGCGTTGATCTTGTCCGACACCATGTGCTTCAGCCTCGAGTAATACGTCGGCCCGACGAACACGGTCGCGCGCATCTGCTGGCCACCGATGCCGTCGTACATTATCTCTTCGCCGCGGCGCTCAAAGCCCCTCTCGGCCAGCCCGCGCCCGATCTCGTCGACGTCCGCTCCCTCGAAGGCCGAGCCGTCGGCGACCGGCATTCCCGAGACAAGCGCCGCCTTGGCCGCCAGGCATTCGAGCAGGTGGCCGACGGTCATGCGGCTCGGGAACGCATGCGGGTTGATGATCAGGTCCGGCACGAGACCGGATCGCGTCCGTGGCATGTCGGCTTGCGCCATCAGCGCGCCAAGGACGCCCTTTTGCCCGTGCCGCGACGCGACCTTGTCCCCGATCTCGGGTGGGCGAAACTTGCGGAGCCGGACCTTGACCGTCGTCCCCGAGGCGCACACCTTGTCGACGATCCCGGTCTCGTTCACCGACGCGGTCACCGAAGCGTCGTCGACCTGCCGGTCGACCTTGACGCGCGAGCCAAAGTCGGATGCCCGCGGGAACTTGAACGTGTCGGTGCATCGCACGCGACCGACGATAACGTCGCCCTGGCTCACCACGCTCTCCGGCAGCGGAAGGCCGTGGTCATCAAGCGACGCGAACGATTCAGAGGCCTCCGGAAAGAACGAGGTCGGGTTCCCGATGATCACACGACGCTCGGTGCGTCCGTTGTCGCCTTCCTCGACCTCGGTCTTCTCCTCGGCAAAGACCGATTTGAACGCCGTGATCGATAGCATGCCGCGCTCGACCGCAGCCTTGTTCGCGATGACAGAGTCCTCCATGTTGTAGCCCTTGAAGCACGCGATGGCGACTACCAAGTTCTCGCCGTTGTTTAGAACGCCGGAGGCCGGCACCAGCGCCGCGGCCTGCGTCTCGACCAGCGGGCGCTGAGGGTAGGAGAGCACGTAGCTTGCAACGTCGAAGCGCTCGCGAAAGTTGGTCGCGAACACGCCGATCGATTGCTTCCCCTGCGCCGAGGAGAACGAGTTGCGCGCCGACTGGTTATGGTTGGCAAACGGGATCGTCGACGTGTGCACCGACAGCATCGCCGCCGGGTGGAGCTCGGCGTGACTGTAAGTGTGTGTAACTTTTAGATCCTTTCCAAAAGGCGCGATCAGGCACGATCCATCGATCGCCTGCGCGTCGAGGTAAACGATCGAGCCTTCAATAGCCTTAAGAGGCCGCAACAGCCGGCCTTCGTCGGTCGAAACGCCCACCCCGGCCCCCGCGGGCAGCATGTAGACGCTCGCGTCGGCCGGCAACAGTGTGCGCAACTGGCCCAACAGCGCCCACTTGTCGTCGGTGAAGCCAGCCGGGATATCGTTGACGAGGACAAAGCAGTTCGCTCGAGCATCTTTGAAGCTTGTACATGCGGGCAGGATCTCGCTGACGATCTTCCGCGTCGACAGGCCACGGGTCGAGACACGCGCAAGCAGCGCCAGGTTCTTCACCAGCCCGACGTTGCGCCCGTCGGGGCTTTCGCTCGGGCACACGAAGCCGAACGACGATCCGTGCAGCCTGTGCGGCGCCAACACCTTGGCCTTGTCGTTGAGCGTCGATTCGAGCCTACGCAGGTGCGATAGGAACGACGCGTATGATACACGTGACAGATCTTGGATCTCGGGTGACCCCTTGAACAGGGCCGCGAACCCGTCTTGGACGATCGAGTGGTCAAAGATCTTTCGCCGGTTAAGCCGCGTCACGATGCTTGCGGCAAACGGGAACGCGTATTGCCCCTTGTACACGATGTTGTACTCGCGATCGACGAAGCTGGCCATGTTTTCGAAAAACGCGCCAAACAGCCTCGAAAACATTTCGGATATGATGACGCCAGAGGTCGCGACGCGCCGGTGTGCGTACGAGTCGCGGTCGGTCTCAGGTCCCTCGAGCATCTGGGCGACAATCAGACCGAGCAACCGCGCCTTGTCCGCGTCGGTCTCGGCCTGTGGGAGCAGCGCATCGGCAAGCGTGACGACCGCGCTCTCGACGCTCGAGTACCGCACGTGGCGGGACAGGTGCTCGAGCGCGGCGCGGTGCGAGCGAACGGAAGAGCCCTCTTCAAGCGACGCCTCGAGGGACTTGGCGCGAGAGTGAGAGAGAGAGTCCACGCCGAAGATCGCATCGACGATCTGTTTGTCTGACTCGACGCCGATTGCGCGAAAGATCCATGCCAGCGGCAGGCCCTTGTCGAGGAACCCGGGGACCTCGACGTGGATCGGCCCGTCACGGATGGCCTGGCGGACGACGACGCGGCGAGGAGCGGCCGATACCGAGTCTGCCGACACGCAGCGGACGCTCGCCGTCCGGTGGGTCTCTTTCCCAAAAGAGACATAGGCGCGGTTGAGCACATCGCGCTCTTGCGCGACGATGACCTTTTCCTTGCCGCCGACGATAAAGTACCCACCCGTGTCGAAACGGCACTCGCCTTCTTCTCGATCCAGGGTCGCGCAAACATCCGATCCGATCATCACCGGGATTGCGCCGACGAGGACGTCGGTCACGGTGTGTGTCTCGCGCTCGCCTGTCGCGAAATCCTCGATCTCGATCGTCACATCCACGACCAGGTTTCGGGTGTACGAGTGGTTGCGCAGACGCAGCTCGGCAAGGTTAGGTGGCACGCCATCGTCGGCCCAGACGAGGCGGATCGCGTCGCCGTCGCGTCCGCCAGGGAAGACCTCGATCCGGCAGCGTTTAGGGTCGATGACGGTGGCCGGCGACATTCTGACGACTGTCTCGCGCAGCTTTTCCCTAACAAACTCGTTATACGAATCGATGTGGTGGCGAACAAAAAAGCGCTGGTCACCGCCGACGATCGATGCCAGCTCGTCCATGATCCTCTTCCTCTCTGATGCCACGAAAAAGCTTCAGCTTCCGACGAGCGAAGCCAGCGCGTCGACCTTGGTCTCGAGCTCCTTGATGCCCTGGATGAGCAAAGGGATGATGCTGCCGTAGGCCACCGCCAGCTTCCCGCTCGCCGGATCAGAGTAGACGACCTCGGGCAGCACCTGCTGCATCTCTTGCGCGATCACGCCGGCCATGCGGCGTTGGCCCGCGCCGTCGGAAGACACGTCGGTGCGGAGATACGTGTAGCCGCCGACGCGACCGATCTTTTCGAGCGCGTGCTCGATGACTTTTACGTCGGTCTTGATCGTGGCGTCCGAGTAGGCCACGATGTCGCCGTTGGTCATGATGGTGGTAGGGTTGCTGGCCAGGTCTTGGCCGATCACGTGCAAAAGGAACGACGGGTTCGAGGTGCCGATGCCAACGTTGCAGCCGGTGGCAAACACATTGCTCATCGAGCCAGCGACACGCGACCACATCGGATCGGAGATGCACGTGCTCCGCACGGTCGAGTCCGCAAAGGCGCTCGAGGGTACTTGGCCCAGATGCGCGTACGTGACGCCGTTCGAGAGAGAGGGCCACAGCCTGTCGCCGGGCGTCGAGGCCAGCGTCGCGAGCAGGTTCGATTCGGACGCCAGGCGGACCGACAGGTTGGACAGCGTGACGAAGCCCGGCATCTGCTGCTCGGGGACGGCCGTGAGCGTGTCGAGGACGAGGCTGACAAACGATGCAGAGTTGTCGCCGTCGATCGCAGAATACGGGATCGTTCCATCCGCGAACGCGCCGCGGGGGAGAGTGCCCGGAAGTGTGCTCCGGTTGATGCTGGCGAGGTCGAGATGGGCGCGTTCGATCGGTCCGACGAGGGGGTACGTGATGCTGTCGGTGAACGGGGCGCCACCGATATAGAGCTGACCCACATCGACGTTCCCGCTGGCGACCACGTCGCCGGCCACGTCTAGCCTCCTCGCCGGATTCGACGTGCCGACGCCGATCCTCCCGGTCTGCGCGTCGATGCAGAGCAGCGCTTGGGCTCCGAAAAAAAACGCGTTGCTGTCGGTTGCCTTGAACGTGGACGAGTCGACGATCATGTTGACAGATTGCTTGCTCAGACGGTTAAAAAAATACGATGCTCTGAAAAAGAAACGATATAACGTCCCCGTTGACCGGGGACAACAGCGTGTTGAAAAGTCCGCAAATTCACCCGATTGAAGAGAACGAGAGTATGATCTGGAGCGTCGCTACGATGGCCGCCAGAGCGAGCGAGCTTCCTAAACGGATGCGTGACGCGGGAGTCTGAGCGGCTATGACCCGGTACGCAAGGTAACAGACCGTGAGGGTCACGACGACCACCAAGACTTGGACGACGCGCGACAGGGATGACCAAGATGGGATGACGCTGCGCGCAGAGTCGATGCGGTCACGTAGTTTGTACCTCGAGTCTTTTTTCAACGCGAACAGGGTTTGGGTCACGTACAGAGCCTTCGACATGTCATTTCTCGAGGTTTCAGTTCGAGGCCGAGGACCGAATGAGCTGCGAGATCGTCTCTTGCATCCTCAGCAAGTCTTGGAGGCTGGGAGCGGCGACGGACTTGCTGGCCTTTTTGGACCTTTTCTTCTTGGTTTTGTTGGCCTCTTCGGTGACTTCGGCAGGTTTGGAAGGCCCGGAAGCAGGCTCAGAAGGCTCAGAAGGCTCAGCAAAAGGCTCGGCGACAACTTGAGCGGGCTCAACAGTGGTTTCAGAAGGCTCAGCAGGCTCAGCGACAGGCTCGGCGACAGGCTCAGCGACAGGTTCGGCACCAGATGCGCTCTTGACAATGTCGATCAACTTGCTTGCGATTAGGTCCCACGCGTACCTCTTCGGGATGAGTTCCCTGCATCTTTTTCCGTGCAGCGCGAGCAGCTCGCGGTCATAATAGTAGCTCTCGACGGCGATCACAAAGTCGGTATAGCTGCACATCAGTGCCTCGCCGCCGACGCCGTCGCGGGAGCTATCGACGTAAAACGCCACCGAGGGGTCGACGAGCTGGGCGTTGTCGTCCGAGAAAAAGTCTAGGAAGCCGCCGAGCTTGCTGACGACCTGAGGCGCACCGATCCCAGCGTGCTCAAAGTTGCACAACCCGAACCCCTCTCCGTCGCAGGTGTTGATCCCGATGTCGGCCACGTTGTACAAGACGTTGACGTCAAAGTCAGACAGGTGTTGCGGGTTGTCGACCATGACGAGATGCTTCATGCCGTCGGCGAGCTCGATCCCTCGCTTCTTGAGCTCACGCTCGTAAATCTCGACGAGATCCCAAGCGCCGGTGAGCGCAGTCGCGACGACGAGCTTGATCGGCTCGTTAGGCATCCTGCTCACCAGATCCGCAAAGGCCTTCAGGCAAGTGTCCCACCGCTTGCGCGGCTGGTTGCGGTTGAGGTTGAGGATGAGAAAGTCATCTGGGGCCAACCCCAGGTACGTCCGCGCCACGTCCTTGGGAACCGGGTAGTTTTTCTCGGTGTCGAAGCCATGCTCGAGCACGTGCGTCGGCATGGCGAGCCCCTGGTCGACGATCGTCTTTCGCCAGTGCTCTGTGAACAGGATGGCCTCGTCCACGTTCTTGCTGATGGTCGCCAACAACGTGCGCTTCTGAGACAGGTAAACCTGGTCGACGTAGGCGAGCACCTTGAAGGTCGAGCGGGTGGGCATGGCGGCGAGCTTCTCGGTCACTATGCTGATCACCATTGGGTCATTGTAAACGATGCAAATGTCGGGCTTGAACTGTTCGGTGACTGTTCCGATCTGGTCGATCCCGAACCCCTGCTGCTTGGGCTCTTCGTTGGCCCAAGCGTCGTACACGTACAGACCCTCTGGCAGCTCGTTTCTGTGCCCTTGCGTCTTTGTGTACGCCTGGAACCCGAAGATGCCGACCTCGATCCCATCCCGTCCGTGAACGCGGCGCGCGAGCTCATATACGACTTTTGAATAGCCGTTGAACTGCGAAGGATGCGTGCCAAATATGAGAATGCGCGTCATTTCATGTACACTCAGAAACTTTTCTCACTTGGGGCCACGCACACGAGGGTCCCGTGCCGGGTAACGCTGCTCCGCGCACGCGAACGATCCGTCTGCCATGTAACCGCAAGAATCGAGGGGGTTGGTGACGGGGATCGTGCCTTTCGACGCACCTGTCGATGCCAGTTCGCGTCGATACTTTTCGCAGGTGTCGCAATTGCACGTTTCGTTCGGCATGTTGTAACAAATGGGTACATTTTTCTCGTCATCGCGAAATGGTGCTCGAGGTCACCCGCGAGCGTACAGTGTCACAGACATGACCGACGGACACGAGCCTCCTCGAACCATCGGTGCCAAAAAGTATGGCTCATTTTCTGCATTTCTTCCCCCCAGTCCAGGCCAATCGTCGTCTCGATCAAACGTCCTCACCACGACCTTTGTGGCATCAGGGACGAGGCTGGCACAACTTGCGTGTTTTGGCATGTGTTTCGCATGATTCTCGACATTTTCGACCCTTTTGCCATCCTTTTTGCCATCCTTTTCGACCTCCTGTTCGACCTCCTTTTCGACCTTGTCATTTTGGGCAAGCGATGTGTCGTAATCCTTGTCAGCCGCCGCCGCATCCCATTCCCGGCGGTCTTTTTCTTCCTCTTTCGATGCGTCCTCGCCAGCCTCGCGCAGTTCATCTTTGATTTCGCTCTCGACCTCGCCCGCCCAGCCGTAATTGAAATGGACGTATGCCACAGCCGCCATCTGGATGACAAGAATCGTGGCAACCAAGGCCGCGACGAGATATGACAGGCCAACGCAGCCTCCCCACTCCATGCAGTCGACTGACTTGAATGCAATCAACAAAAACAGCACCAAGATGACGATGTTCACGAGAAAGGCAGACACGGACACGTCCGACATATATGCACGCGCAACCGGTGACAGCATTGCAAACGCGATTACGAAAAAAAAGTATGCTACGCAGAATCCTGCAAGGACGCGAGCAGCTGTGCTGGCCATGATTGTAATCCCGTACATTGAAAGAGCTTTTTTTTCAAACGGTACCACAATCCATCATTGATGACAGACTTTTCGAATTTGATGGTCGACGGAGCGGCCGCGCTCGCTGTTGCACTGCTAATCGCCGACAACCTCGTCATGCGCGCCATCGTCTCCAAGGTCGAGCAAAAGCGACGGCGGCAACCCGTCGTTCCGCGACCCCTTGGACGGGCGCCTGCCCCCCTACCCCTCGGATGGGTGCCACCCGTCCCCCCTGTCCCACCGATCAAGTACTACGGCACGACGCGACGCGCGCGGGCCGGCCGGGCCCGGGGGCAGTTTGTCGGGTTCCGCGCCACGCGGTTGGTATCTTTTCCAAAAATCTGAATCAACGGAAATGGAGGCCTCGCCGTACGAGCCAGACGGACCGATCTACGACCCCGTGTTTCCTCAAGTCGCCAAAAAGGTTCGAGAAAGAAACTCGTCAGAAGGTGCTTCAGAGGCCGTGCAAACGTCGTCTCACGTCGAATATGACGGCTTGTTGGCCATGCTCTCCGACTTTTCCGAAACGATGCGGGCGATCTTCAAGGACCTTTTGGGAGTCCGCTCAATCGGCGACTATGACGCGATCGTGTCTGCTTGTGGAGGGGCCAAGAGGAGGCTTTATTTGGGTGTGTTTCTCGTATTGGTCGGCATGTTGTACCTTTTTTGCACTCTGTAACAAAACGATGTCCCCTCTCTTTGTCGCATCGGCGCTCGCGATAACGGCGACGTTTATTGGCATCTTGTCATGCTTACCTTTGCAAGAGCCTTACGATTATGAACCGCGCTCGACGGAATCCCGGTTGCGGGACCGCGTCGCCGTCGTGTCTGGGGGGTATCGAGTCTTGTTTTTTCGGGGTTTCCTGAGCCATAGCGAATGTCGCGAGCTCATCGAACTCGCCCACCCGAGGCTCGAGGTCGCAAAGGTGCACGACCATGGTCCAGTGGTCTACAAGCCAGAATCACGGACGAGCATGATGGCATGGCTCAAGGATGGCGAATCGCAGGCATGTGGGGTTATGGCTTCTGCGGTCTCCGTGTTGGCCGGAGGGCGGGGACCGGAGCTGCAAGAAGAGTGTCAGGTTGCCATGTACCATCCCGGTGGCCGGTTCGAAACGCATTGCGACGCATGCATCTCGTCCGACGAGGCTGTATGCAAAGAGTTTAATCGAGGGATGGGGCATCGGATTGGGACGTTGCTCGTCTACCTCAATGCCGATTTCGGCGGCGGCGAGACGTTCTTCGAGAGCCTACCCGAACCGATCCGCGTGAGGCCAGAGACCGGGCTCGCCATCTTTTTCGAGAGCGCGGTGCCGAATCCGGAGGCGCCCGGCGGCGCAGACCTCATCCTCCCTCAGTCGTACCACCGGGGCGCCCCAGTCGTCGCCGGCGAAAAGTGGATCGCCACGAAATGGGTGCACTGCGAACTCGGCACAGCATGAGTAACGCATTTGCTTGTGGAATCCGCGGATTTGGATGGGTGGGTGGGTGGCCAAGGAAGGGTGGCCGCGACATGAGGGTGTCCAAAAAAAATGTTCACATTTGTAAGATGTTGGGTGGACGAGAGTCGTCCAAAAACGGGAAAGGATTTGGAAATAAACAGGCTACGGAAAGGGGAAAGGCTACGGAAAGGGAAAGGGAAAAGGCTAAGAAGGAAAAAAGGGATGAAGATGAAAAGAAAAAGAAAAAAACGTTCGCTTGTTTTCAAGACTCGATGTTGGATTTGAATGTAAATAGCTTGTCAATTGACGACTTGTACATCGCGCACGCCATCGTCAAATCGATGATATCTGACGCTGGTTCTTTTCAAAAAGCCGCGGAGCTCCGAAACCTACGATCGCACATGCTTGTCCGTCTCAGGAGTGACTGGGAAGTAGACAGCAAAAATCTGCTCGATGAAACGGTGATCAAACCTTTCGATTACATCGACAGACAACGACGGCAACAAGAGATGATGAATAAACCTATAAAAATTTACACGCCATTCATGCTGGCGGAGCAGCTTCGCGATTTAAAGGCGCGTTTATCGATGATGAAATTAGCCGAAGGAAGCGACAAGAGCTTGTCAGATCAATTCTTGAAATCGATCGAAGATATAGAGAGAAATTTGCAGGTCAGTCCGACTGACGATCTCGACTGGGACAAGATCTTGACAGTGATGAAAGCAGGCATGCAAGTGACTGACGAGGAGGAAGAGACCATCAGATAAGAACACTCTTAACCGGTCCTAATAACCCCTTTCCGTCGCAAGTGCGATAATGCACATGTGGGCGCTTGATCGCCCCGAATGGGGGGACGCGATATGGCAGGGGCTTGCGCACCTTCAAGAGCGCTTTGCCGTTTGCGTCGGAGCGAGTGACGCCGGTGTTCGAGTACTCGGAGTACGCCATCCACGGGTTGCGCACGACCTTTGCCTCGTGTCCGTCGCCGCCGCCTTCCGCGGCCCAGAACACGACCGACGAGTTCGGAGCGACCTGTACGTAGACGCCGGTGTCGGCGCCCTCTGGCGTCTTTGACACGAGCGATCCGCACGGGAATCCGCAGGACCCGAGGAACGGGAGCCAGGTCGTAATCGAAAAAAGGAGGATGACGCCAGATATGGCGATGCCCGTGTACGTCAACGTGGCGATCAACGGTTGGCCGACGGCATCGGCAAAGGCCTGGATCGGGTTCACGCCGAACGCGACCGCGCCCCACGCAAACGCTCCATAGAGGACGGTGACGAGCGAAGCGACTCTGCAAACGGCGGCAAATGTTGCGTGCGACATTTGCAGATTGCGCAGAAAATTAACGGGCCTCGAGGCGGTCCACTCGCGACGCGAGAGCCTCGACGCGATCCGCGAGGCCCTTGATGCCCTCGACGAGCAGGCCAACCATGTTTCCATACGCGACGCTCATCATCCCAGAAGCGGTGTCGACCTCGACCGCTTCCGGGAGGACTTCTTCGACCTCTTGCGCGAGCACGCCGGTGAACCTCCGCTCCGGATTCACCCAGGGCAGATCGGTCCTCCTGTATGTGTACCCGCTGAGCTTTGCGATCTTACCCAACGGATCGCCGATTCGCTCCACGTCGGACTTGAGCCGCACGTCCGAGTACGCGGACACGTTTCCGATCGCGACCAGGTTCCCGGCGCCGTCGAGCGTCATCGTCCGCGTCTCTCCGGCGTAGAACGCGTGCGTCGCCGAGGTCATCGTCTGGTACCTCAGGGCGTTCGAGTCGGCCCCGAAGCCATAAAAGTTGGTCGGATCTGATCCGCCGCCGCCGCGCACCACGAGCAGCTTCTCGTAGATCAGGTCGCCCGCGTTGACGCGCACCGGCCCGTTGACCTCGAGCGGGTAGTTGGGCGCCGCGACGCCGCCGAGGCCGACTGCCCCGAGCGAGTTGATCACCATGGAAGTGCGAAAGTTGCTCTCGTTCCAGACCGTGGCTGAATCGACCGGCGGGACCGTCGAGTCGTAACCCTGCCAGACGGGCGCGGGGGCGACCGCCCGGATCCGGGCGGGCCCCGAGAGGCTCGCCGCGTCGTTGCCTTGGAAAAACAACATCTCAGAGTGGTCTTGTCCAGCGTAGCTGCGGTTGAGGATGCAAGAGTACGGGGCCGCGCTCGGACCGCCGTTGTCCATCGGCGTGCCGGCAAAGTAGAGGCCGTTCTGGGCGGCGCCGGTGGTCCCTACCGAGAGGTTCCCGAGAACGGCAGCCGACTGTGCCATCAGCGTGCCGCAACTGATCGAGGCGGACGCGACGTACGCCGAGGCGTCGACGCTCGCACAGGCGACGCTCCCAGAGCCGCCGACGTTCGAGGCGGTCGTCGCAAACGATGCGACTTGGCAGCTGTTCGCGGTCCCGGCGGCGGCGGCGTAGGTCGCGGTCGCCGAGTTCCCGGTGCACGACGAGGACGGGCCGGACAACGCCCCGGCAATCCCTCCGGAGACGGTCAGCTGGCCGCCGACAGAGAGGTCACGGACGACGGACGCGGCTGCGCCGGTCAGCGTTCCCGACACGAGGGCATCCCCCGAGGCGCGGATCGACCCCACTACGTCGAGCTCGCTGGCCGGAGAGCGGGAGCCGACCGCGACGCGGCCAGACGCATCGATGAACAGCGCGGTCCGGTACGTCGGATCGTCCCAAAAGGTGGCCGCGTCGCTCGGGACCACCGACTGCCCGTAAACCTGCCACAAGTGCGTCCCAGAGAGGCACCGGATGCGATCGGGCGTGTCGTTTCCCTGGAACACGAGCAGCTCGCTGAGGTCGGCGGTCGCGTCGTAGTTGCGGTTGAGCACGCACGAAAACGGGCGCGATCCGGTGTCAAAGTCGCCGGTGGTGCCGGCAAAGTACAGGCCGTTTTGCGACCCGCCGGGACGCCCGATGACCATTCGCGACCGTACGAATGCGTCGCCGTCGATCCGCGCGTCGCCGGAAAATGCAGCCGAACCGCAATCGACGTTGCCGCCGTAGACGTTGGACGCGACGATAGCAAGCGTAGAGGTGTCGGCTCGGCCGCTCACGTTCCCGACGAGGCCGCCTTGGGCGATGACCGGGCCGGTGAAGGTCGACGCGCCCGCGACCGAAAAGTTGCCCTGGCAGGTCAGCCGCCCACAGTCGATCGCGTTGCCGGTCGCAAAGTTGGAGCACGTCGCGGCAAAGGCGGCCACGTTAGCGAACGAAGCGGTCGCGGCGTTGCCGGTGCACGACGTCGAAGAGCCGGCGACGTTGCCAAAGATCGTCCCCTGCACGGTCAGCGCGCCCGTCACGCGCATGTCGGCGACGAGCGCCGGGCCGGCGACGGACAGGTCGGACGTCGAGCATGAGACGCACGCGACGGTCCCGCCGCCGCCGACGTTGAGTGCCGTCGTCGCGGTCGCGGCGTTGCCGGTGCACGAGGAGGACGACCCGGTAACGTCGCCGGTGACGCCGCCAGTGAGGTGGCCAGAGACGCTCGCGCATGCCAGCGAGTCGGCGACGACGGTCGAAAGACGCGTCGGGCCGGCGACGGTCACGCCTCCGCCGACGGCGACGTCTTGCGAGGTGCGCAGCGAGCCGGCGACGTCGAGGGTGCACGTCGGGTTTTCGGTGCAGATGCCGACCCGGGGCACGCCGCGAACGGTGTGGATGTTGGCGGTCAGGTCATTGGCGTTCGACGCGACGGTCGGCAGCGCAGAAAGCCGGGAAACGATCGTGTCCATTTTCATTACGTTGGAAAAATCATACCGCGTACCCGCGTTGGCAAACCAGGCTGCCACCGATCGGCACCCCAACATTGGACGCCCAGCCCTTGTCCGAGTAGTCGTTCCCGGGACGATCGTAGAGGCAGGCGATGAGTGAACCGAAGACGTTCGCCGACTGAGGGTCGCGGACCCCGTCTGGGCAGGCACCGTTGTCGCGGGAGACGAGCGCGCAGCCAAGCTGGGAGGTCGATGACCACACCATCTGCGTAAAGTGCGCCGCGACGTAGGGCGCCGGCGCGTCAAAGTCGTAGGCGCAGACCTCGTGCGCGTACCAGGCGTCGACGTCGGGCACACCGTTGCCCGATGCAACGATGAGGTTCTCGCCAAACGTGGTCTGGGCAGAGTGTTGGAACGTGCACGACCGCGAAAAGGCGGCGTAAGCAATGTCGGACAGCGCGGGGCTCCAAGACAGCGGCGGTGCGCCGTGCTGCATACGGCGGAGGTTGTGCTTGCTCAGGATGTCGAGGACCTGGGTGCCCGAGAGCCCCGGAGAAGAGGTCGTGGGGGTCAAAGGTGGAGCGGGAGGGAGAGTCCGGCTC
>VFSW01010142.1_pt1 | contig 13380 bp, 11 predicted proteins | sample 5358111 | NCBI WGS metagenome assembly VFSW01 (sample SAMN11554181, study PRJNA540505) | mine drainage metagenome | isolation source: sediment from site ElyBrook_90M | place: USA: Ely Copper Mine, Vershire, VT | collected 2017 | reverse complement strand
GGTTGATTCAGGGAAGGCGATATTCCTCAATGAAGATTCATCAAGGACTTCGATCCGCACAGGATCCGTAGATGTAGTGATTCTTGCAAACTCATTCCATGATATGGACAGGAAGACGACAGCGTCAGAGGTACGCAGGATAATCAAGAAATTGGGCAGGATAATAGTCATTGACTGGAACAAGACACACTCAAAATCCGGTCCTCCTTTTGAATTGCGTATGGACGAGGCAGATTATCTTTCATTCTTTAAGGGATTCTATGTGCAGAAACGATTCGCAGTTGGACCAAGGCAGTACGGAATTGTGCTGGCAAGGACCTAGGTAACTGTTCCCTTGTTTACCAGAAGGACATGATTATGGTCAGGGCGCCTAGCGCGAGAGCCATTATTCCTATTGTATTCGTGTCCTTGATAGGCTCCAGTTTGTGCGTTATCTTCGGCCCTACCTGCGAACCTAGCACTGCGCCCACGCTGAGCGCAGTTATCACGGTAAAGGAGGTGACGGATCTGGAGAGGAGGTATAGTATGAGGCCAACAAAAGTTATCACAGCTACTGAGAATACAGATATGCCAACCGAGTTCCTGACGTTGTTTCCTGATGCAAGCAGGCCGGATGTCGTTATCGGGCCGTAGCCTCCGCCGCTTATGGCTTTGTTGAAGCCCCCCACAAGGCTTATTATGGTAAGTTTCATCCATGAGAACGAGAATCTTGGCTTTAAGACGAGGAGAAGGCCCATTGCGATAACCAGGAGGCCTATGTATGTGTTTATGTAGACTTTTGAAAGCTTAAGTGCGATGAGGACTCCAAGGATGGATCCTGCGGTCCCCATTCCGACCATTATCATCGCAATCTTTCCGTCCCTTCCCTTCAGGTCAAGCACGTCGGCATTCTTGTATCTCCTGTGCAGTATGCTGGCAAGGGAGGAACTGAAGAACTGGGAGGCAAGTATGGAAGGTACAACTACTATAGATGAAAATCCTGCAATTAGCAATATTGGCGTGCCGAACGTTCCAAAACCCATCCCTATAGAGGTATCCATAACTGCGAGGAAAAAACCAAGCATCACGACCATTGAAACGCTTGGGCTGGAGGTCTGCTTGTACATTATGAGCGCAAATGCTAATGCCAGCATCAGGACTAGGACCGATATCATGAACTTGCTGCCGCGGTAGTTTATCTGCATATAGTTTAATGTAGTTACATTAATATATAAATATTCTTATTGTCTAATGATTTGTGCAAATGGCAGGCTTGTGTGCAAAAATGGCCCTTGGCGCTTTCTTCTCATGCAAGACCTGTGCATAATAGCTGGGCAACTAGGCTGCATCCCTCTTATTTGAAGGCTTCCTGTTGAATAGGTAAAGTGCCAGCAGCATGAGCAGTATTAGGAGAGCAAGGAAGGAGAGTATCAGGTAGAGCTGTGCCGTGTTCCTGACAGGCGCCTGCGGCACCGTGGTTGTCGGACTGCTTGAATTTGCGTTAGACACCTGGTTTATTGTGGTTACAGGAAGTGCGGTGGTTGTCGGCAGGTTTGGATTGGTTGTCGCAAATACTACGGAGAGATTTGTGCTCAGGGAGGCATATGCTCCTCCGATGCAGTATATCCTGTTGTTGAAAGAGTTGCAGCTTGGCTGGATTGCAGGATACGGATAGCTTGTTGTAGGGAACCATTGCCCTATGCCTGACGAGCTGAGAATCGCAGAGAATGTTGCTGCCGAATAGGTGATGTTCTGCGTGGCGTTGTACCCTCCTGTGCAGAATATGCTGCCCCCTGCTACTGCGCAGCTCTGACCCGCAGTCGCATTCGGATAGGAAGTGGTGGATATCCAAGGAGATACTCCGGTTGCGGAGATGTTTGCAAAGTAGCTGCCGCTTGAATAGCCGCTTGGGCTAATGCCCCCGATACAGTAAAGGTAGTTGCCATTTACCACGCATGATTCCGAGGAGATGTTGACGGGGTAAGGGCTTGATGTTGTCCAGCGCCCTATACCGCCTGGACCCAGGTCTGCAAAATAGACGTCTTTGCTGCTGCCTATGGTGCTCAGGCCTCCCACGCAGTAGATGCTACTGCCATAGACATTGCAGCTCTGGAGTGATATCATCCTGGGGTACGGGGTGGTCTGCGCCCAGTTGCCTATACCTGTAGGACCTATTGGGGCATAGAAACTGGAATTTTCTGAATTCTCAACGGAAATGCCGCCCACGCAGTAGACATATCCCTGGTGAGTGACGCATGATGAGTCTGCAATGGCGAAAGGATATGGTGTTGTTTCTGTCCAGTTCCCTATACCGGATGCTGTGATTGGTGCGAAGAAGGTGCTGTTGGTCTCCGCGGTGCTATTGATGCCTCCAATGCAGTAGATGTATGAATTGGATATGCTGCAACTCTGCGCGGAGGTGTTGATGGGATAGGAGGTGGTGTTTGAATAGGCGCTGAGCCCCAGTGGATGGGCAGGGGCCGTATTTGTTGCGGCGTTCAGGATGAGTGCAAGCGCAAGAAATGAGATTATCGAGTATGCGGCCCTTACCATTAAATCATTTGAGCAGGTTATCTACTGCAGGGATTCCCTCAAGCATGTGTTCCTGCTCTATCTGCTGGTAGAGCATGTACATTATTCCTACAGTAAGGAGAACGCCCATTCCGCTGCCTATGGCTCCGGTGAGCGTGGCGAGTGCGGCGAGCAGTGCGACGAATATGCTTCCCAGTACGGTTATCGATGGGATGTATTTGTTCAATACGCTCTCTATGATCCTTGGGTCCCTCCTGAACCCTGGAATCTGCCAGCCGATGCCCTGCAGTTGCTCTGACACGTTCTTGGGGCTCTGCCCGGTCATCTCTATCCAGAACTTGCCGAATATGACACAGAGTACTACAAGCACCAGGGTATACACTATTATGTGGACCCATTCGGGAATGAGTGCAAATCCGCCCCACGGAAGATCAAGCGTACTTGTTCCTGTAAGAAGGTACGAGACATATGGACCGTATCCGCCGATGCCGTACGGGGCAGAATATGGGAGTGGGAAATTGGGAGATATTAGGTAGAGAAGTCCTCCGGTCAGGGTAGTTGACGTGCCTCCTGAGGAGGTTGGAAGCTTCTGGTAGAGAGCTATGAAGTGGGCGAATGCCGCAAATGAGCCTGTTGTCCCTGCAAGGAACTGGAACCAGACAGTCATTGAGACAACGAGCGATGTGGTGAGTATTACAGGGAGCACGCTGACGTATAGGAAAGGTATCGGAAGCCTTCCCCCGACCCCCCTGAACTGGCTGAACGCGAGCGGGAGCTCGACCTTCATGTCATACGCATAGATGCTTATCAGCATGACTATGATTGCGAAGAAGAGAGGGCCGAAGGCCAGTATTGCGTTGGGAAGCGCTGATGCGCCGCCTGCGGCAAGTGCGCCGGCAGCTTCTGGAAGGAGTATGTTCACCGTGCCGCCTATAATCGAATAGGCGACTCCGCCCGCGATGAAGAGGTTTATTCCGGATGTCAGGCCGTACTTGACCATTATCTCGTCTAGGAAGATGACTATTATTGCGCTGACGGCAAGCTGAAGGACCACTATCCCGAAATAGCTTGGGCTTGAGAGGGGGACGTATCCTGTTGCTGTGAATATTATAGATTCGACTATGGCTATGGCCATTGCGGCGCTCTTCTGTATGCTCTGGTACTTGCCCTTCTGCTGGGGGTCTGAGGTGTCTATCTTTATCAGGCCGGTTCCCTGTATCAGCTGGAGCACTATGCTTGAGAGCACTATTGGACCTATTCCTACTGTTATGAGCGTGCCGGTTCTGGCAGCGAATATTATGTTGATTAGCTGGAGCACCGGCTCCTTAAGCGTCGCTATGTTTACCCCTATCGCAGGAGTGCTGAACATGGCAAAGTACACGGCCATGACTATGGCCGTCCACTTGAGCTTGTCCTTGAACGAGAGCGGATTTTCGGGCTTCTTGATCTGAGGTATGAAATCCGCAATCGTGTCTACTATTCCCATTCTATGCCCTCTTTTTGAAGATTGTTATGTTTGAGGTGTATGTCCCGTCCCTGTTGGTTGCGAAATGCACCTGCGCAAGCCTTCCGGTTCCCTTTGCGAAACCCACAATCACTGCGGCGGGTATAGCAACGAAGGCCTGCAACGAATTATAGCTTTCGTATCGTAATTTTATAATGGTTCTCATTCCCTTCTTTTCCACCTTTGCCGCCTTTACGCCGAAGTAGTTTGCAATGTTTGGGACAATATGGCCGATGCTGCCGCTTCCCGAGGCTGATCCCATCCTCTCTCCGGCTATCATCATAAGCTTGAGTATCTGCTCCGATATCCTTGCGTCGGTTAGCGGAAGGTATGCGAGGACGCGGTGGTATTCGTTTGAAAGCTTCGAGTACCTGTTGCTCATGAATGCAGAGGATATCGCATCAGCGACAACGTCTATGCCGCTGCCCTGGAACTTGGGCATTTGCGAGAGGGGCACCGCGGAGAACTGGCACTGCTTGGCGCCATTGTAGACGCATCTGCTCTCCTGGGCCACCACATGCATGCCTGTTGAAGTGGAAAGGTAGCCAGATATCACTCCTGCTTCGTATACGTGCACGTTGCTTCCAAGCTGCAAGCTAGGCCGCACTTGCATTGGCCTTGATGTTATTATCACCTTATCCCTGAGGGGATAGTAAAGCGAATCGTGAAGACCTATCCTATCGAGAATGGCGGTGAGGGGAGCATCTTGACCTAGTTTGAGCGTTGCTGCCCTTCCCACAGAGAAGCCGAAGCCGTATCCCAGCGCGCACAGTCCTGATGTTGTATTGTATATGAGGTTCTCTACATCGGTGCCGTTTAGCGCCTTCTCCTTGCCATTTACCACCATGTCAATCAGGAGGTCCTCCAGATCGGAAGACTCTGCAATGGTGCTTTGCTCCTTGCTGTGCACCGTTTTTTTGGCGCGGTTTGCTTGCGGCTTTTTCTTTCTTGGTGTCTTTGGCATATGCCTTCCTTTTCCTATTTATAGTAAATTTTACACAAAGACTTATATTATCTCTTCAAGCCCAAATATTGTATGGACTTCCTTGCGCTAGTGCTACAGCTTATACTAGACACGTCCGCATCATGGATAAGAATGTTCATAGCACTGGGACTATCGGTGCTTATAAGCATAGTTGTCGGCATATATGCCGCCGTATCTCCCCGGGCAGGAAAGATAATACTGCCTGTGGTGGACGTGCTGCAGACCATACCGATACTTGCCTTCTTCCCCTTCGCACTGTATATCTTCGTAGTGCTGCTTCCAGGATACATAGGGATAAACGCTGCCGTAATCTTCCTGATAATAACTAGCATGGTATGGAACATCATATTCGGCGTGTACGAGTCTGTAAAGACCATACCCAAAGAGTTTCTTGAAGTGTCTGACCTGTATGATTTCGACAGATTCGAGCGGCTCAAGAAGATATATATCCCCGCAGCCCTTCCAAGAATAGTTGAGCAGTCTATACTTTCGTGGTCGATAGGCCTGTTCTACCTTGTGACGAGCGAGATCTTCTCCATAGGGGCGTCGCAGGAGAAGGTCGGCTACGGCATAGGAGTGGCGTTTGCCGCTCTTGCATACCAGGGAGCGCTGCCGTACCTTACAGGGATAATCGTCTTTGTGTCGTTCGTTGTGGCCACAAGGTTCCTCTTCTTCAGGCCGCTGGAGAATTATTCCACCCGGTACATGAAGATGCAGGCAAAGACTCCGCCGACAACCACTCTTGGATACGAAAGGGCGGTGCTGAACTGGGTGTCCAGGAAGATCTCCGATGCGCCTGCCGTGATAAAGTCGAACAGGATAGTAAAGGGCAGGAAGAATGTGAGCCGCGTCGTGAACACGCCAGAAAGGTCGAACTCTGGCATCTTTTATTATGCCCTGATAGCATTGGCTCTGCTTTTTATGCTCTACATGTTCGCCACAAGGCCAACGCTCGTAGGATACGAGCTGGAGGTCATCCCAGCGCTTGCAGCTTCATTTGCAAGGGTCTGGATTGCTTTCCTAGTGATGCTGCTTATAGCCGTGCCTGTCTCAGTCTACCTTATCTTCGCCTCAAAGAGCGGGCCGAGGTACATGCTGCTCTTTCAGGTGGTGGCATCGGTCCCGGCAACTATACTGCTACCTGCGATAGCTGTGACGCTAAGGAACGGGAATCTTGTTGCGTTTGTAGTCTTCCTTCTCAGCGGGATATGGTACCTGATATTTAGCATAATGGCTAGCACCAGGACGCTTCCGCAGAGTGTATTTGAGGTGCAGAAGATTTTCGGGGTTAAGGGTAGGGACGCGTGGAAGAACATATACATAAAAGCCATACTCCCGGGTCTTGTGACCGGGGCCCTGACAGGGATAGCCGCGGAGTGGAACGCTAGCATAGTGGCGGAGTATTTCACGGCTTCTGGCGCTACGGGCACGACAAACATAGTCAGCAGCGTGGGCACCGGCATAGGCAAACTGCTCGACCTTGCGCTGTCCCCGGGAGGGCAGGGCCTGGGGCTCATGATGATTGCTCTTTTAAATCTTGTAGTGATGATATTGTTAATCAACACTTTCGTGTGGAAGAGATTCTACAAACAGATATCCAAGGTTTATGGAGGCTGACACTATGAAGATGATATCGCTAGAAAAGGTCTCATTCCTCTTTGAGCACAGCAAGCTTGAGATAATTGACAGCGTCTCGTTCCAGGCCAGCAGGGGTGAGTTCGTTTCGATAGTCGGACCCTCGGGATGCGGAAAGAGCACGCTGCTAAGGATAATAGCAGGGCTGATACCTCCGACTTCTGGGCGCGTGCTCTTTGGCAACCACGAGATAACGGAGCCTAACAAGAAGATAGCGTTCGTGTTCCAGGACTTTGCACTGCTTCCGTGGCTGACGAACCTTGAGAACGTGAAGATAGGGTTATCAAGGTCAGAGATGAGCGAGGAGGCAAAGAACAAGAAGGCATCGGAGCTCCTTGACAGGTTCGGGCTCAGCGGATTCGAGGAGTATTACCCAAACGCGCTTAGCGGGGGAATGAAGCAGCGCGTAGGCATTGCAAGATCCATAGCGTCAGATCCGCAGGTGCTTCTCATGGACGAGCCGTTTAGCTCCCTTGACGAGCTTACTGCAAACTCCCTAAGGTCGGATATAGTGTACATGCTTGAGAACAAGGACATATCTGTAAACTCGGTGATCATGGTCACGCACAACGTCGAGGAGGCGGTGGAGCTTTCCGACAAGGTAGTGGTGCTCTCAAACAAACCCTCTCACGTAAAGAAGATAATAAAGATAAAGGGAGAGCGACCCAGGGACAGGAGATCGAATCAGTTCGGTGAGTACATGGACGAGATATATGCAGTTCTTGCCCAGGACTAAATAGCTGACTTTCGTTGCGTTACTGTTGCTTTTTCCAGCTGTCAGTGTCAGGGTCGTAGCTCATAAGTTTGCCCCTCACGCCCCACCTTATGAAGAGGTTCTTGAGGAGCAGGTCATTTGTGGTGTCATCTCCGTGGAGTATGATGCCCCTGTTTTTCAGGGTGATGAACAGGTCGGTTGTCGTAACCTCCCCTGAATCTATGATCTTGAGCGCGCTTCTGAAAGGCTCGATCTTCGATAGCCGCTCGTGCACTGACTTGGAAAAGTTTGAGACAGTGATTTTTGACCCGGCCTCTGTGAGTTTTAGCTCGGATTCGTCAACGACCACGAGTCCCAGCATCTTGCACGCCTCTATAAGTGGCAGAAGATCGTCTATGTGTTCCTCGGCTTCCTCGGCAAGGTCAGACATCTCCATGCGGCCCTTGTGCTGCTTCATTATGTTGATGATTCCCCTTACCCTACCTATGCCCGTGCCTAGAGGAAAAAGATCTCCCATAATCACCTATATGAAAGAATAAAGCTTTTAATTATATAGTATGGCTAACGACAAACGCTTGTTTTTCTGTTTTTTTGCAAGGCTTTGCAGACACGTGCGGCCTAGCCTTGGGGGCAGGGCCGTGCCTGGTTTTCTTTGGAGAGTAGGTTTAAATACCAGAAAGGCATAGGTTTTTGTTGTGGGATGAAAGGATGGTTGAGGCTTCTAAAAGCTCCTTCAATATACTGGTCATTGCCGAGATTAACGGCGCGAAGAAATTCATGTATGAGGACGGTCTAATCGGCCTTGCCCATTACATGAGGAACCTTCCGGATGCTGAGAAACCAAACCTCTTTGTTGTAAACGGCGGCCTTCTTCCTGAAATGCCCATAAACAGGGGTGGGGAGAGGAACAAGGACCACCTTAGGGTGGTCGTAGAGGGAGTGAACAATGTTGAGGGCGCGGCAGCTGTGATGAAGCCGCACATGGAAAGGCTCATGAATGCGCTTCCTGAAGGAGCCGGATTCATATATGTAATGGGGAAGGCGGACGAGAAGAACATAGATTCTATAAAATTGGACCTGTCAAACCTCTATCTTGACGCTATAAGCGAGATAAAGAAGGCTGGAAAGGAACGGAAGGAGAAGAAAGGCGCTGATGGAGAAGAAGTAGCGGAGGAGAGGCAGATCAAGTACATCTTCGAGCCGAAGATAATGGCGGCGGAGGTGGACATAGAGAGCAGGAAGACTGTTGTGAACTCTCTCAGGCAGGCCGAAGCTGCGCTTCTTAGGAGGATAGCAGAGGCCGCAGAAGATGCGAATGTTACGCAGTTCAAGGAGGAGCTCAAGAAGGTTAGGACAAACTTAAAGCTTAACAGGGAGGAGCTTGGGGAATTTGAGGCAAGGAGGGACCTGCTAAACATACTTAACCAGCTCACATACTCTGAAGCGCCAAGGGACAGGATAGGGGAGAGGATAAACGAGACAAATGCAAGGATAGACGCCACAAACAAGCGCCTTGACCTATCGGTGAGCGGCACTCCGGAGTATGAGGATAGCCTGCGAGAGGCGAAGCTGCTTGGAAACAGGCTTAGGGCGCTCACCAAGAGATACAATGAGAGTGCGGACGGGGAAACCGCAAGGGATCTCATGGCAAGGCAGGCGAGGATACACAAGTTTACAGGGAATATACCATTGCCCAAGAACGCAAATGACATAGTAGACCTTCTGGCAAAATCATATTACATGACGGCGCTCAAAGATGCGCTTGGAAGGAAGAGGGAGGTCACGATACAGGAGAGCTCGCTCCAAGTCTACGAAAAGAAGATGAACGGATTTGAGTTCAACGTGGTTGTGGCGGACGGACTGGGCGGATCGAACATGTACAAGGTGAACAGCAATGCGCAGTTCCTCAAGACTGCATTCATACTTACAAGGAGCCTCAAGGAGAAGAAGCAGCTTGACGGAGCGCAGCTCAACGTCTTCATACGCGGAAGGAACGTGCTTAGCTCGTTCGCGATGGATACCTGGACTGACCAGAAGAACGCTGTCGCTGTTGCGCTCTCCCAGGGGCCTTTCATAGACATGGAAAGGAATACGCTGGCGTTCCTTAACAAGGTCAAGACGGATGAGACCAGGCTGGCGCCTAGGGGAGTTGTAGATTCCAGCGCGAGCATGCTGAAGATATTCCCTGACGGTAGCGTGGTGCATGAGACCATAAAGCCGCAGAAGCTTAACGACGAGAAGATAAGGGACGACATAGAGGAGGCCAAGGCGCTTGAGAAGCTAATCTCAAGGTTAAAGGAGGGTGCGGTTAAGGCTGTGGAAAGCACCGGAGCCGAGGACCCGAGCCTCTCAAAGGCAATACTCAACTCAAAAAGGCCTTCCGAGGTCAAGGATAAGGACCTTATGCATGTGGGAGATGAAGCGTCACTTGCAGCATTGGCGCCGTACGCAAAGAGCGCTATGCCGCAGAATGCGCAGACGCTGAGCGTCGTTGAGTTCACTGACGTGCACATAGGCAATTATGGGAACCTTGAACTGCTCAGGGCGGCTGCAAAAGACGCGCTGGCCAGGAAGCCAAACCTGCTGGTCCTTGACGGAGACAACATAGAGGGCAACCACAGCAATTACAAGTATACCGCAAGGCCGGAGAATGACTTTACAATAATAGATGAGTTTGAGCGCTGGATGAAGAGCAAGAAGCTGTCCAGTGCGAGGATAAAGGACGAGAAGCTTGCGCTCTACGAGAAGCTACGCAACAATGTGGTATCGAACATAGACAACCAGCCTAAGATGTTCGTAGGGGCGATATCTGAGCTTGTCCTAGATGTGATATCAAGGGGAGGGCTTGTGGTCGTAGTGTCTGGAAACCACTACAACAAGACGCACAGGGACTCGCAGCACGACGAAGCGTCTATACTTGCATCGCATATAGAGATGCTGCTTGACGGGGCTAGCGATTCTGGCAAGATACCAAAGGACTGGAGAGAGAAGGGCCAGGTAAAGAAGGGCAGCGGAAGCGACATAGCTGCAGAGACGTTCAAGATCAACGGAATTGATGTTGAGATAAGGCACGGGCTTGCGCAGGACGATGCGCGTGTGGCTGGCGCTGTAACGACAAAGAGGAGCAATGCGGCACTGGTCATAACCGGGCACCTTCATTCCATACGTGAGGTAAACAACATAAACACAATGGTAGTGCAGGGACCTACGATGCAGTCAACAAACACAGATCCGTTCGTAAAGACGATACAGGTGCCTGTCTCGCCTGTTAACGTGCTTACAGGATACCTGCACCTGGAGCTTGGGGTCAAGGACGGAGAGATAACCGAACAGGTCTACGAGCCTAGGCTCAGGAACCAGCTAAGCGTCAAGGACGAGCTCTTCACGCAGTTCCTCAGGGACAGGAGGACGTATGAGACGCCAAAGGAGAAGAAAGTCGCGCTAAAGGCAAGGGCGTAATCACTTCCTGCTCTTCCTGACTGGAGGCATGGGGATCCTTCCGAGATAATAATAGATCATTACCAGGTTGGCCAATATCATTGCAGTGAGTATCGGTACCTGGTAGTCGTTTACTACCGACACTATTCCTATGGCCTCGAACGTGTTCACTCCGAAGAAGAGCAGCACTGATTCTAGGAGGGGGAAGGTGCATCCGCAGCTTGCGATAAGCCCGCCAAGTGATGGGAGCAGTATACCGCTTACTCCGCCGGCTGCGCCAAGGCGCCTTGCGGCAACAGAATGCGCTATTGCAAAGAGGCTTATGGCAAGCAGTATGCCAGAGGTTGCCACAAGGGCGTAGACTATGTATATTGGGATCAGGAGAAGGAAAATGCCGTGGTTATTTGCGGCTATGAGATACTTGAAGAAGTAGAATAGGAGAACCGAGCTTAGAGCCGCTATTGCTATGTACGCAGGATGCCTAAATATCCTGCCCGCAGTAAGCAGCCTTATGTTTTTAGCCATGGATTCACTTCAGAGCCGATTCGATCGCAGTTATTGCAGGGAGTGAGCACACGCTCGCAGTGTTGTTAATTGACTTGCATATTGCAGCGGCATAGACGTCAGCCGCCGCGTATTGGCCCATTGCAAACTGATCGGTTGGATTTGCAAGCTGCGAGAGTATCTGCGCGTGGGACATGTAGGTTATAGGGAGCGCGCTGCCTGTCGGAGTGGTGTTCCCGAATACCTCTGCATCTGCTCCGGTGAATAGGTAGTTTCCCCACACCGTGTATGGGGTGCCCTGGAATGCGGTCGTGCTGTTGCGGCTCAGGTTCAGTATGTATTTGAATGCGTCCACATAAGTGCTGTTGCCCTTGGCGTTGAGGTTTGATAGCATCTGCGACATTGAGTTGAGGGCGAATCCCCCGGTTATTGGATGGGTGTCCTCTATTGAGAGGAAGTTTATTATGTTGCTTGAATAGTAGTTTCCTATAGAATCTGAAGATGCGTTGTATATCTCAGGCGTCCAGTAAATGGTCGGCACGTCAGAATCGCCCAATGCCGAGTATCCTACATAAAGTCCGGAGAATTTGCCGAACCTTGAGAGTGCGAGGGCCATGGCCCACCTGTTCTCAGCGCAGAATACGCAGGTTATGGACCCTAAGTACAGGACCGTGGCCTTGCTGTTGAACGAGAATGGCGCGATGGTTTTAGGGTTTGGGAACACAGGATCTGAGAGTGTGCCGTTTAGGTACATCTCCCCTGCCCGTTCAAAGTAGCTGTTAGGCGCGTTGTTTATCACTGCGAGCGAAGAGCTGTTGAGCGGAGTGTTTATCCCTGCAGTGGTGTTTCCAAAATCGATCTTGTAAGGCTTGTAGGTAAGTGTGAAAAACACGGATAAGGATATGATGATGGCAATAATGCTTAGGGCTATTGCAGCATAGGAGACCTTTTTGAGTTTATCGAGAGACTTTTGCGTGTTTTTAGCGTCCGGTCTTCTGTTTAGTGGCATAGTAATCGTAGTGATATTCTGTATGAATTATTATATAAAGCATTCAGATTGTTTCGGTCGCTTGCAAAAATATATATAAGCAAAACCCGATCTTTATCCATGCCAAATCTTTCTGCTGCGGATCTTAAGCGCGAACTGCCTACTGAGAAGGTGATGAGGCTGGTGGATTACACCAACCTGAAGGCATTCACGCAGGAAAGGCAGATAGAGACGCTCATCCAGCACGCCTCGGAGCTGGGCGCTTATGCCGTTTGCATACTCCCAGGGTATGCTGAATTTGCAAGGGGCAAAATATCTGGTGGAGGGCTCAAGCTTAAGCTTGCAATTGTCGTTGACTATCCACTCGGGGCTGGGACCGATGCGCAGCGCATAGGAGAGGTAAGGTCGCTTGCCGGAATAGCTGACGAGGTGGACGCAGTGGTCCAGATAAGCAAGATTAAATCAGGTAAGTTTGATGAAGCGCAAAAGGACATGGTGAATCTTACAGGCGTGGCGCATTCCTTGGGGATGAAGATAAAGTTCATCATAGAAACAGCCTATCTCACAAGGGCAGAGAAGCAGAGGGTTTCGGAGATCGCTTTCAGGGCAGGAGCAGATTTCGTAAAGACAAGCAGCGGATTTGCGGAGAAGGAGTACACCGCGTCGGTGGGAAACTCGAATACCGGAGCCACGGTAGATGACATCAAGCTCATAGCTGCAGTGTCAAAGAGGCTCGGCAGGCAGAAGGCGGGGATAAAGGCTTCGGGAGGAATAAATACGGCTGACCAGATATTCGAGCTGCTGGCGGCCTCGAATAGGAAGCCGGATCCGGATTGTTTCAGGATAGGGGCAAGCCACATAGACAACATATACCATGAATTAAGAACAAGGAAACTGGGAGCGACGCCGGAGACGAAAAAGCGCAGAGGAGTGGAAAACTGAGGAGCTGCCTTTATTGCTGCGCACAAAACGGCCTGGATCTAGGTGTTTTGGCGCGCCCTAAAATGCGCGGCTGCCGATCGAATCTGAAGGATAATTTACTAGTTTTTATTGAATATTCAACTTTTTGTTGAAAAAAAGCAAATATTTATATATTAGAT
>VFSW01010141.1_pt1 | contig 13381 bp, 9 predicted proteins | sample 5358111 | NCBI WGS metagenome assembly VFSW01 (sample SAMN11554181, study PRJNA540505) | mine drainage metagenome | isolation source: sediment from site ElyBrook_90M | place: USA: Ely Copper Mine, Vershire, VT | collected 2017 | reverse complement strand
TCGCTCCAGTTCCATTCCTGCTGCAATTCGTCGGAGAATGAATAGGAATACTGCATGCTTTCGACGTCGCAGCGCGCGCCGGGATAGCGGTTCCAGTACCAGGTGCCGCCGACATCGCCGCCCTGCTCATAGACCCGGACTTTCAGTCCCTGTCCGCGCAGCCGGTGCAGCATGTACATGCCGGCGAAACCCGCTCCGACCACGACGGCATCGTAGGCGTCACGGCCCGCGGCCTGGTCTTTGCCGGAGATGGATGGCAAGGCGGACATTTATTGGCGCTCCCATTGGTCTGTTATCGTTTGGACCAGCATTCTACCCGGGGCGCGAAAGCGCAAGAGGCAAATCGGGCCTCATCCTGAGGGGCGGTCCGAAGGACCGCATCTCGAAGGATGGCCACGGGCATCATGGTTCGAGACGACGCAAAAAAATTTCGCCCCCTCACCATGAGGAATAAACGTTCCGCGACGCAGAATATCCAACGTGTCCACTTCGTTGCCGCGCTTGGCATCACCGCCAATGATGCGCTAGCGTCGCAGGCACGTTCGCCAATCAAACCAAAAATGAGCAGCCGAAACGACTGCCGCAGGGAGCGAAGAACACAACCATGAAATCGCCTGTTTGCAAGATGCTGGACGTCGAATTTCCGCTTTTCGCCTTCAGCCATTGCCGTGACGTGGTCGCAGCCGTCAGCCGTGCCGGGGGTTTTGGCGTACTCGGCGCCACCACGCATTCGCCTGAATCGATCGAGCAGGAATTGAAATGGATCGACGATCACGTCGACGGCAAGCCCTATGGGCTCGACGTGCTGATCCCCGAGAACATTTCGACGTCGGGCGAGAAAGATATCACCTGGAAGAGCCTTGAGGCGCGGGTTTCACCCGAACATCGCGCCTTTACCCGCAACCTGCTGAAGAAATACGGCGTCGAATTGACGATATCGGAAATTCCCGCCGATCAGCCGCAGCCGTTCGACGCTAGCCGCGCGCTCGAGGTTCTCGAGGCGTCGTTCCGTCACCCGATCCGCCTGATCGCCAACGCGCTCGGCGTGCCGCCGAAGGCGATGATGGAGATGGGTCAAAAGCACGGGGTTCCCGTCGCAGCTTTGGTCGGCGCCAAGGAACATGCGCTGCGCCAGGTCGCCGCCGGCGTCGATATTCTGGTGGTGCAGGGCACCGAGGCCGGCGGCCATTGCGGCGAAGTCTCGACCATGGTGCTGGTGCCCGAGGTGATCAAGGCGATCAAGCCGATCCGCGACGTGCCGGTACTGGCGGCCGGCGGCATCATGACCGGGCGGCAGATGGCGGCATGCATGGCCATGGGCGCGGCCGGCGTCTGGACCGGCTCGGTCTGGCTCGCCACCGTCGAATCCGAGACCACCGATATCTTCCGCGAGAAGATGATCGCGGCCTCCTCGCGCGACGCCGTGCGCTCCAAAGGCCGCACCGGAAAGCCGGCGCGGCAGTTGCGTTCGGTCTGGACCGATGCGTGGGACCGCGACCCCGACTGCCCTGGCGCGCTGCCGATGCCCCTGCAAAGCATCATCAGCCGTGACGCGTTCCTCTCCATCGATCGCTCCGCGGCCGCGGGCAACGCAAGCTCGCGCGACCTCGTCAGCTATTTTGTGGGACAAGGCGTGGGCCTGATCGACAGCGTGAAATCGGCCGGTGCCGTGGTGCAGGAATTCAAGGAAGATTTTGCCGAGGCGGTAGAACACATGAACGCGCTGGTGGAGGAGTAGACAGAGTTTCCTCATGGTGAGGAGGCGCGGCAGCGCGTCTCGAACCATGAGGCCCATGGCCCATCCTTCGAGACGCGGCCAAGCGGCCGCTCCTCAGGAAGAAGGCTGCTGGTGTTGAGAAAGTGAAAACAAAGAGCAAATGAGCAGTCTAGCCTCCCCACTCCCGGACCACCTTACCCCCGTCATTGTCGGTGTCGGCGAAATCGTCGATCGCCCCAAGGAAATTGCCGAGGGCCTGGAGCCCCTCAGTCTGCTGATCGAGGCGCTCAGGCGCGCGGAAGCCGATTGCGGCGGCCGGCTGCTCGACCAAATTGAATCGCTCGACATCGTCAATTTCCTGAGCTGGCGTTACCGCGATCCCGAAAAGCAGCTCTCGATGCGTCTCGGCATCCAGCCGAAGCATGCCTATTACGGGCCGGTCGGCGGCGAGAGCCCGATCCGCTATCTGCACGAGGCCGCGCAGCGGATTGCGCGCGGGGAGTGCAGCGTCGCCGCGGTCTGCGGCGCCGAGGCGCAGTCGACCGCGACCAAGGCCGAACGCGCCGGCATCACGCTGCCATGGACGCCGTTCGCGCACGATGTCGCGGAACCCAAACGCGGCGCCGCCTTCCAGAAGCCGCTTGCGGTCAAACTCGGGGTGTTCAGGCCGGTGACGGTCTATCCGTTTTACGAGGCCGCAACCGCAGCGCATTGGGGCCAAAGCCCGCGCGAGGCGATGGCGGAATCGGGCGGGCTGTGGTCGACCTACTCTAAGGCGGCTTCCGAAAATCCCAACGCCTGGCTGAAGCGGCGTTTTGCGCCGGAGGACATCACGACGCCGACGTCGGACAACCGGCTGATCTCCTGGCCCTACACCAAACTGATGGTCGCCAATCCGACCGTCAATATGGGCGGCGCCGTCCTGATGACGAGCCTTGCCAAGGCGCGCGCCGCGGGCATCGCCGGCGACCGTCTCGTTCACATCCGGGGCGGTGCCTCGGCGGAGGAGCCGCGCGACTATCTCGAACGCGATCAGTTCATCGAAAGCCACGCACAGAACGCGGTTCTCAACGCGGTGATGGAGCTGGCCGGCGGCAATGGGACGGTATTCGACGCCATCGAACTTTACAGCTGCTTTCCCTGCGTGCCGAAAATGGCGCGGCGGACACTCGGCCTCGGGCCCGACGTGCAACCGACCGTGACGGGGGGCCTTACGTTTTTCGGCGCGCCGCTCAACACCTACATGACGCACGCGAGCTGCGCGATGGTGCGGCAGCTGCGCGCCGGCGCCGGGCTCGGCCTGCTATATGGCCAGGGCGGATTCGTCACCAAGCATCACGCGCTGGTGCTGTCGCGGCAGGCGCCGCAAGGGCCGCTCGCCCAGGAAACCAGCGTGCAGAGCGAGGCCGACCGCCATCGCGGCGCGGTGCCGGAATTTGTGACGGAGGCCAGCGGCAAGGGTTCGGTCGAGAGCTTTACCGTAATCTACGGCCGCAACAACGAGATCGACCACGGCGTGGTGATGCTGCGGACGGCAACCCATGCGCGCGCGCTGGCGCGAGTACCGGCAGGCGATCGCCAGACACTGGCGCATCTTCTGGACATGGACCGCACGCCGGTCGGATCATTCGGCGATATCGTGATGGCGGACGACGGGGTTCCGGAGTGGCGGGTGGGGTAACTTCGTGTCCCGGACCTGGTGCAGTGCGAAGCGCTGCCGCGCAGCGTCCGGGGCACGTCACCCGCCTAACCCTTTTCGCCCCGCCTGGCAGAAACCGTTGCCGGCCGGCCCTTGGTGCTGACGACGCGGACCTGATCGCCATCGGCGATGCCGTCGGGCGGCGCGTCGATGATACGGTCTTCCAGCGAAATGCCTGACGCCAGTTCAATATCGCGCCCGAGATCTCGCGCGATCGTCACGGTCTTGAACAGGACGCGGTCGTCGGGCCCGACGGTCGCAACGCGCAAACCGCGCCCGTCGAAGACCAGCGCACTCGATGGAATATGCAGAGGCACGCCGTCGCGCTGCAGGCTCAGGCGCACCGTGGCAAAGCCGCCCGGCATCAACTCGCCGGCGGCGTTGTCGAGGCCTAGCTGCATCTGCGTCGTGCCCGAATTGACGTCGACCGCCTGCGCGGACGCTTCGATGGTGGCGTCAAAGGTACGGGTCGGATATTCCGGCACCGAGATCACCGCCTTGGCGCCGATCCGAACCGAGGGGACATAAGTCTGCGGCACGTTGACATAGACGCGCAGCTTCTTGATGTCGGAGATCACGAACATCGGCGCACTATTGCCGCCGCCTGCATTGATCAGGGCGCCGACGTCGGTCGAACGCGCCGTGACGATGCCATCGAACGGCGCGGTGATCTTCTTGTAGCCGGCCAAAGCCTCGAGCCGCTCGACATTGGCCTGGCTGGCATTGACCGCGGCGTTCTTGTTGGAAAGATCGGCGGTACGCTCGTCGATCTCCTGCATCGAGACGAAATTCGAGGGGATCAGCGTCCTTCGCCGCGCAAGGGTCACTTCGGACAATTTGGCGCTGGCCTGCTGGTTGGCGAGGTCGGCACGCGCCTGCAGCAACTGCTGATCGAGGTCCGGCGCATCGATTTCGGCGATCACCTCGCCCGCTTTCACCCGGGCACCGATGTCGGCGGTCCAGCTTTGCAGGTAGCCGTTTACGCGCGCAAAGATCGGGGCGCGATAATAGGCCTCGAGGCGACCCGGCAGGTCGATCGTTGCGTTGAGCTCCACGGGATCGGAAAAGATCACCGCCACCGACGGAACGGCCTGGGTATCGGTCCATTCACGCAGCTTGACGGCGGAATCCTCGCGGGCGCGTATGCCGCTGATGACCAGCATCAGGGCGCCGATAACGGCGACCGCGCCGAGAATGCCCAGCTTCCGGCGGGATACCGGCGGACGAGATTCAGAGGGCATTCTATTACTCCGATAAGACGGCGCCTTTGGCGTCCAGCTTCTTGTGTACCATACTGAATACCACGGGAACAAACATCAACGTGGCAACCGTGGCGAAGATCAGGCCGCCGATCACCGCCCGGCCAAGCGGCGCGTTCGCTTCGCCGCCCTCGCCAAGGCCCAGCGCCATCGGCAGCATGCCGATGATCATCGCGAGCGCCGTCATCAGAACAGGGCGGATACGCACGAAACCGGCTTCGATCGCCGCCGCGATCGGGTCGCCCAGTTCGTCATATCGCTCGCGGGCGAAGCTGATCACAAGGACGCTGTTGGCGGTTGCCACGCCCATGCACATGATCGCACCGGTGAGCGCCGGAACCGACAGCGTGGTGTTGGTCGAAAACAGCATCCAGACGATCCCCGCCAGCGCCGCGGGCAGCGCGGTAATGATCACGAACGGATCGGACCACGACTGGAAGTTCACCACGATCAGGAAATAGACCAGCACGATCGCAGCCGCGAGGCCGAACAGCAATCCGCCAAACGAACTGTTCATGGTCTGCACCTGGCCGACCAGCGCGACCGAGGAGCCCTTTGGCACGTCCTTCGCCGTATCGGCAATCGCCTTCCTGACGTCGCTGGCGACGCCCCCGAGATCGCGTCCTTGCGGGGTGGCGAAGATCTGCACCATCGGCTGGATATCGTATTGCGAGACGACCGCGCTCGTGGCAGTCCGCGTGATGCTGGCAATGCCGCCGAGAATGGGCGCGGTCGGGCCACTCGATGTGATCGGCAGGGTCTCCAGCGCGCCCAGCGAATCGATCTGGTATTGCGGGGTTTGCATCACGACCGAATAATTCACCCCGTTTTCCGGACTGAGGAAAAAGGTCGGCGCCACCTGCCCGCTGCCCGACAGGTTGACGGTGAGGCTGTTGACGACGTCGCGCTCGGTCAGGCCGACAAATTGCGCGCGCGTCCGGTCCACGTCGACGTTGAAGGTCGGATAGCTGGGAGATTGCTGGATGCGCGCATCGGCAACACCGGGAATCCGGCGAATAAGGCCCATCAGTTTGTTGGCGTAGGCGAAGTTCGCTTTCAAATTGTTGCCCCGGATCTCCAGGTCGATCGGCGCCGGCGCACCGAAGTTCAGGATCTGGTTGACGATATCGGCGGGGAGAAAGGCAAATGTCATTCCAGGAAACGCGCGGGGAAGCTGTTCGCGCAGCGCCTTGACGTAAATTTCAGTCGGCGGGTGGCCTTCCTTGAGCTTGATCTGAATGTCGCCGTCCTGCGGACCGATCACGCCGGTATTGTTGTAGGTCATGTTGATGCCGCTGATGGGCATGCCGATGTTGTCGGCCATCGTCTCGATTTGATCCGGCGGGATGATCTTGCGGATCGCTTTCTGCACATCGGCGAATTGATTGGCGCTTTCCTCCAGGCGCGTGCCGATCTGGGTGCGCAGATGCATCAGGATCTGGCCGGCATCGACGGAGGGGAAGAAATTCTGCCCGAGATAAGGCACGAGCAGAAATGAAGCGCCGACAAAGCCAAGAAAGCCGATCACGAAAGTCGGCCGGTGGCGCAGCGCAAGCGTCAGCAGATCGCGATAGCCGCCGCGAAACCGCTCAAAGCCCGCCTCGAAGCCGCGCTGGAAGCGGATCAGCGGATTGCGCGATCGTACCGGCTGTTCGCCGTCGGCATGGTGCCGATGCGGCTGCAACAGATACATCGCCATCGTCGGCACCAGCGTCCGCGACAGGATGAACGACCAGATCATGGCGAAGATCACCGCCTCCGCCATCGGCACGAACAGGAAGCGGGGAATGCCTTGCAGGAAAAACATCGGCACGAACACGACGCAGATGCAGAGCAACGATACGAAAGCCGGCACCACGATCTGGTTGGCGCCGTCCAGGATCGCGCTCTTGACTTCCTTGCCGTGCTCCAGATGCCAGTTGATGTTCTCGATCGTCACTGTGGCCTCATCGACGAGGATGCCGACCGCGAGCGCGAGGCCGCCGAGCGTCATGATGTTGAGGGTTTCGCCGATCGCCGCCAGCATCACGATCGAGCCGAACACGGCGAGCGGGATCGAGGTCGCAATGATGATCGTCGAACGCCAGCTTCCCAGGAACAGCAGGATCATGACGCTGGTGAGCAGCGCCGCAATCACGCCTTCGCGAATTACGCCAGTGATGGCGCCACGAACGAATATCCCCTGGTCGGCGACGAAACCGACTTTCAGCGTATCGGGAAGCGAGTCCTTGAAGTCGACCACCCTCTTCTTGATGCCGTCGATGATGTCGAGCGTCGAAATATAGCCCGCCTTCAGCACCATCATCAGCACGGAGCGGCTGCCGTTGACATGGACGATGTTGGTCTGCGGCGGATTGCCGTCGCGCACGCTGGCCACGTCGCGCACATAGACCATGGCGCCATTGACCGCCTTGATCGGCAGATCGCCGAGCTCTTCAATCTTCAGCGGCGAGTTGTTGAGCTGAATGAAGTATTCGAAGCCGCCGATCTTCGACGTGCCCGCCGGCTGGATCAGGTTCTGGGCCGCGAGCGCATTGGTGACGTCCTGGCCGGACAACCCGAGCGACTGCAATGCCGATGGATTGACGTCGATCTGGATCTGACGCTGCTTGCCGCCATAGGGATAAGGGATCGCGGCGCCGGGCACCGTGACCAGCGGCGTGCGCAACTGGTTGATGGCGATGTCGGCGAGGTTTTGTTCGGTGAGGCCTTCGCCCGATAACGCGAGCTGGATGATCGGAACGGTCGAGGCGCTGTAATTGAGGATCAGCGGCGGTGTCGCGCCGGGCGGCATCTGCTTGATGATCGTCTGCGAGACCGCGGTGACCTGGGCGTTGGCGGTGCGGATATCGGCGTTTGGCTGGAAGAAGATCTTGACGATGCCGATGCCGTTATAGGAGTTCGCGGTGATATGTTCGATATCATTGACCGTCGTCGTCAGGATGCGCTGATACGGCGTGATGATACGGCCCGACATCTGATCCGGCGGCAAGCCGGTATACTGCCAGACCACCCCGATCACCGGGATTCGGATGTCGGGAAAGATGTCGGTCGGCGTGCGCAGCGCTGCGAGCGGACCAATGATCAGAAGAAGCAGCGCAAGCACGACGAATGTGTACGGCCGGCTCAGGGCGATACGGACCAGTGCAGTCATGGAGCGGGCATTCCTGAATCAATCTCGCGAATAAGGGGGATTGCTCGGGACGATTTACCCGAATTGAAGCGAAATGGCCAACGAAATGGCCAACATTGGGTACCTCACCCCCCTTCACTTCCGCGATACCAGTCTGCACTTCCGCGATAGCCACCTGCGATGACTTCATAGCTCGCCAATAGTTGCCCGCATTCCGGGCACGGATTGCCTAGCCAGAGCGCTGGCGGGCAGATCCGGACCCTGACGGGCTATTCCGCGGCCTTTCTCAATGTGAATTTAATCGGCTGGTCGCAGTGATGGCTTCGGGCGACAAAGCCTTCAATCCCGCTCCCTGCGCCGATCGTCGTCCGCGGGACCGCTTCAGCGGCAACCCGGCAACTCCGCGCCGCTTCAGGCCGCCCTCACCGAATTGAGGAACTTGCCGACCTCGAGCTCGAGGCGGTTGCTATCGCCGGACAGCGACTGCGCGGCGGCGAGAACCTGCGAGGAGGCCGAGCCGGTCTCGCTGGCGCCGCGCTGCACGTCGGTGATGTGGGACGAGACGTGCTGGGTGCCCTGAGCGGCCTGCTGGACGTTGCGGGAAATCTCCTGGGTCGCCGCACCCTGCTCTTCCACCGCCGCGGCAATCGCCGACGAAATCTCAGACAGCCGTTCGATGGTGCCGCTGATCTTCTTGATGGCCCACACCGACTCCTGGGTCGCCGCCTGGATGCCGCTGACCTGCTCACCGATCTCGCCGGTCGCCTTCGCGGTCTGCTCGGCCGGCGCCTTCACTTCCGAAGCAACGACGGCGAAGCCACGGCCGGCTTCGCCGACCTCGTCGCGCCGGCCGATGCCGGGGACCTGAACGTCGAGCTTGCCGGCAGCAAGACCTTGCAACCGTTATGCGTTGCAGCGGCCGGGTAATCCCGCGGGATAGGCCCCCTTGGGCTTGGGTGGGGGTGGCTCAGTCGCTCAACGCACCAGTTTGAGCGCGTCGGAGAAGAATTCCGGACCGCCGAAATTGCCTGATTTCAACGCAAGCAGCATCTCGCCATCCTTCGCGCCGACAGCCCGCAGCACCGGCACGCCCGCGGCGATTTCCGCACCCACCAGAAAACCCGGAATTTCCAGACGATCCACCACCGCGCCCGAGGTTTCGCCGCCGGCAACCACCAATCGCCGCACGCCCGATTGCACAAGGCCTTCGGCGATGTCGGCCATCGCCTGCTCGATGGCATGCCCGGCTGCGTCGCGCCCATGACGTGACTGCAGGGCCGCGACCTCGTCCGGCGTCGCGCTAGAGGCGATCAGGATCCGGCCCTCCTTGAGTCTCTCCTTGGCCCAGGCCAGCGCACGACGGGCTTCGCCGTTCCCGGCGACGACCCGCTCCGGATCAAGATGCAGCACCGACATCACCTGTTCGGCGTTGGCGATCTGCTGCAGGGTGGCCTGCGAACAGCTGCCGGCAAGGCACGCCGCCGGCCCGCCGACAGGCGTATCCGAAACCGCGTCCGACGCGCCCGGTCTCACGCGGCCCGAGGCGACCAGGGCGCGGGCGAGACCGAGCCCGAACCCGGACGCGCCGACCGACAGGCGGTGGTCCAGCGCGACGGTGCCGATGGTCTCGAGATCGCGGTCGAACGCAGCATCGACGATGGCCGCGCCGAAGCCCCTAGCCGCAAGCTCGGCAAGGCGCACACACACGGCGTCCGGGCCACGCGCCACGGTGGCTAGATCGACGAGACTGATTTTCGTCTTGCTCTGGCGCGCCAGCACCCGCACGAGATTGGAATCGTGCATCGGATTGAGCGGGTGATCCCTCAGCGGGCTCTCGTTCAGCGGCACCGAGCCTACGAACAGATTGCCCTGATAGACCGTGCGGCCGGTCTCGGGAAACGCCGGCGTCACCAGGACCATGGCGTCGCCGGAATCGGCGCGCAACGCATCCATCACCGGGCCGATATTGCCGGCGTCGGTGGAATCGAAGGTCGAGCAGATCTTGAACAGTACATGATCCGCGCCCCGCCCGCGCAGCCATTTGTCGGCGGCGCGCGAGCGCAACACAGCAAGGCCGGCCTCGATCGAGCGACTTTTCAGCGACACCACCACCGCATCGACCTCGGGCAACGCGAGATCGTCGGAGAGCACGCCGATCGTCTGCACGGTGCGCAGGCCGCAGCGCGTCAGGGTGTTGGCGAGATCGGACGCGCCGGTGTAGTCGTCGGCGATGCAGCCCAGCGCCAGCGTCACGGCTTTACTCCGGCATACGATTTGAACCAGGCGAGGCCGTCGGTGGTCTTGCCCCGCGGATTATATTCGCAGCCGACAAAGCCGCCATAGCCGAGCCGGTCGAGCTCGGCGAAGATAAAGGGATAATTCAACTCCTCGCCGTCGGGTTCGTGACGCGAGGGAATGCTGGCGATCTGGATATGGCCGATGATCGGCATCATCTCGCGCAGACGCATGGTCACGTCGCCATGGATGATCTGGCAATGGTAGACGTCAAATTGCAGCTTCAGATTCGGAATCTTCAATTCCTGGATCAGGTCGCGCGCGAACAGGAAATCATCGAGGAAGTATCCGGGCACGTTGCGCGGATTAATCGGCTCGATCACGACATCGAGGCCGTGGGGCGCGAAGAACTCCGCAGCCCATGCGACCGATTTGTAGAACGCCTCCACCGCCCTCGCATCGCTCCGGTTGGCGATCCCTGCCATCAGATGCACGCGCTTGACGCCCGTGGCCTCCGCGTAAGGCAGCGCGGTGCGCAGGCTTTGCTGCAAATCGGCAAAACGCTCCGGCAACGCCGCAAAGCCCTTTTCGCCGGCGTCCCAATCACCGGGAGGCAGGTTGAACAGTGCCTGCGTCAGGCCGTTGGCGCGAAGACGTTTGCCGATCTCTTGCGCCGGATGCGCGTAAGGAAACAGGAACTCGACCGCGGTAAAGCCCGCCTTCGCCGCCGCCTCGAAACGATCGAGGAACGGCACTTCGTTGAACATCATGGTGAGGTTGGCGGCAAAACGCGGCATCGATTGTCCTCTTCTTCCTTGCAGCTATTTCGGATCGCCGGGAAGACTCGTACCGGTGACGCGGGCATACATCCGCGCCACCGAGGCATCGTCGTCGCGCCCCATGCCGGACGCGGCCGTCATCAGGAACATCTGAAGTGCTGCGGCCGCCACCGGCACCGGAAACCTTGCCGACCGCGCCATGTCCTGGATGATGCCAAGATCCTTGACGAAAATCTCGACCGCACTGCGCGGCGCATAATCGCCGTCGAGCACATGCGGCATACGGTTTTCGAACATCCAGGAATTGCCGGCAGACGCCGTGATCACGTCGTAGACTTTGCGGATATCGAGGCCTTGTTTGGCGGCAAACGCGATGGCTTCGGAAGCTGCGGCGATGTGAACGCCCGCCAGCAGCTGGTTGATCATCTTGAACGCGGCGCCCTGGCCCGCGGCATCGCCGAGTTCATAGAGCTTTGCCGCCATCGCATCGAGCGCGGGCCGCGCCCTGGCGAAAGCGGCGGCACTGCCGGAGGCGAGAATGGTCAATTCGCCCTGCGCCGCGCGCTGCGCGCCGCCGGAGATCGGCGCGTCGAGATAATGCCGGCCGGACGCTTCCAATTGTTTGGCGAGCCGCCGTGCGATATCGGGGTCCATGGTCGCCGACGAGACGAATACCGCGCCCTTGGGCAACGTCTCGGCGACGCTGTCCTTGCCAAACAGAATGGCTTCGGTCTGGGCGGCGTTGACGACCACGCTGACGACGATGTCGGCCTGCCTCGCGGCTTCCGCCGGCGTCTTGGCGCCTCCTCCGCCGTCGGCCACGAAACGCGCCACCGCATCGGCCGAGACATCGCAGCCGGTCACGGCGAACCCGGCGCGCCTGAGCGAAGTCGCCATACCGAAGCCCATCGATCCGAGCCCGATAACGGCGACGCGGGGTTTTGCGGATATTGATTCAGGCATAAGGCGTTACCTCAGGTCTCCTCACAGCCGAATTTAACAGCGGCTTGGCCTCTTGCGTATCACGGCTTGGCCGCGCTGCCAAAGCGTGAGACAAGGCGGAAGAAGGATACCGCCATGAGCGAAACAAGGATTCGCGAGGAAATCTGCCGCCTCGGCCGCTCGCTGTTTGAGCGCGGGCTGACGCCAGGCTCCTCGGGCAACATTTCCGCAAAACTCGACGATGGCAGCTATGTGGTGACGCCGACCAACGCTTCGCTCGGCTTCCTCGATCCGGCGCGGCTGTCACGGCTCGACGCCGGTGGCCGGCTGGTATCCGGCGACGCCCCGACCAAGGAAGTGCCGCTGCATTCGGCGCTGTATCAGACCCGGGGAGCGGCCCGCGCGGTCGTGCATCTGCATTCGACGCATTCGGTGGCACTGTCGATGCTGCCGGAGATCGACCCCCGCGCGGCGCTGCCGCCGATGACGGCCTATTACCTGATGAAATGCGGCGCGACCGCGCTCGTGCCCTATTACCGGCCGGGCGATCCGGCGGTCGCCGACGCCATCAAGGGCTTGGCCGGCAAATACTCCTCCGTGCTGCTCGCCAATCACGGCCCGGTGGTGTCCGGCGACACGCTGGAAGCCGCGGTGTTCGCGATCGAGGAACTGGAGGAAACCGCAAAACTCTATCTGCTGCTGCGCGGGCTGAACCCGCGGTTTCTCACGCCGGCGCAAGTGGCGGATTTGGCGAAGGTGTTTGGGGTGGCGTTGCCGGAGCATTCGCCACACCCGCCGACGTCATCCTGAGGTGCCAGCCACTTCGGCGAGCCTCGAAGGATGATCACAAGTCCGCGGCTCATCCTTCGAGGCGCGCAAGAGCGCGCACCTACCGAGTGAGCGCAAATGCGCTCATCCGGGGACGACGGTTGCGTTTGCGGAAATACGGTAACCATCACAGCCCCAGATACGCCTTTCTTACATCGGGATTGCCCTTGATCTCGCTTGACGTCCCCTGCATCTGCAGCCGGCCGGTCTGCAGGATGTAGGCACGGTCGGCGATATCGAGACATTCGGCGATGCGCTGTTCGACGATCAACACGGTCATCCCGGCGTCGCGGATGCGCTTGACCGACTGAAAGATTTCATCGACGAGTTTCGGCATGATGCCCTGCGACGGCTCGTCGAGCATCAACAACCGCGGGCGCGTCATCAGCGCGCGTCCGATCGCGAGCATCTGCTGTTCGCCGCCCGAGAGCGTCTCGGCGCGCTGGTCGAGGCGCTCGGAGAGCCGCGGAAACAGCTTGAACACCAGCGCCAGCGGTTCGTCGCGATCGGCATTGCCGCGATAGAGGTAGCTGCCGAGCCTTAGGTTGTCGCGCACCGACAGGCGCGGAAACAGCCGGCGGTTTTCCGGCACATAGGCGATGCCGCGCGCGGTGATCATGTGCTGCGCCATGCCGTCGATGCGGGTGCCGTCGAAAGTGACGCTGCCCGAGCGCGGCCGTTCGGCGCCGGCGATCGATTTCAGCAGCGTCGATTTGCCGGCGCCATTGGCGCCCGCGACGCACACGATCTCGCCCTTGGCGACCTCGATCGAAACCTGCGAGATCGCGA
>VFSW01010140.1_pt1 | contig 13382 bp, 13 predicted proteins | sample 5358111 | NCBI WGS metagenome assembly VFSW01 (sample SAMN11554181, study PRJNA540505) | mine drainage metagenome | isolation source: sediment from site ElyBrook_90M | place: USA: Ely Copper Mine, Vershire, VT | collected 2017 | reverse complement strand
GGACTGCTCGCTCCACGGGTCGCCGCTCAGCGATGCGATGCGCGGTCACTTGGAGGCCCGCATCTTCTCCAGGATTGAGGCAACGTAGTAATTCGTAATCTTCGCCTCGTTGCGGGCAGCCTCGTAGTAAGCCGCCCGATACAGCGCGTCCTTGCGATTCAACAGGCCCTCCCGAATGGTCTGTTGCACACGCGGGTCGTTCAGTTCGCGCTGCCCGGCTGGTTCCCTGGAAATGACCTTGAAAATCCGATAGCCCCCCGGCATCGGGATAATCGCCGAGACCTGACCCGGCTGGAGTTGCATCACCACCTTGCGGAGCTCGACATCGGCCTTCTCCATGGCCGACTCCGGGATGAAGCCGATGTCGCCTCCGTTGGCGGCGCTTTCCGGGTCCTCCGAATAGTTCTGCGCCAGCATGGCGAAGTCATCGCCCTGTTTCAACCGCGCCGCCAGCATCTGGATCTTCTTCTTGGCCTGCTCGGCATTCTGCGCTTTGTCCGCCTTCAAGTTCCGCACGTTGGGATCGGGGTTGGGAGTGACCAGCAGTTGCGCGATGTGCAACTGGGGCTCCGCCAGGTTGAAGCCGTCCCGATTCGCGTTGTAGGCGTCCGCCACGTCCTTGTCGGTGATGGTGATGTGCGAAGTAATCTCTTTGTTGAACAGTCTCTGCACGCTCAGGTCGCGCCGGATCTGGGTTTTAAGTTCCTCGGCCGTGATCTTGCGGTCGGCCAGACGTTTTTGAAATTCCTCCTGCGTGTACGGGGCTTTCAGTTCATTGAGCTTGGCGTCTACGTCCGCCTCCTGCGCCATGAGACCGAGCTTTTCGGCGCGCTGCAACATGATCTCGTTGTCAATCAGCGTGCGAAGCACTTCGAGTCGGGTCACCGCCACACTGTCCTCGCCCTCGCTCGCCCCGCCGGTCCCGGCCTGCGGCTGAGGCAGTTGCGCCGCGGCGTATTGCCTGTCGAGGTCGGCGTAGGTGATGGACCGGCCGTTGACCGTTGCGGCGACGTTCGGCGGCGGGGATTTCTTGCAGGCTGCCAGTGTGATCAAGCCGCAGGCAAGAAGAACGAAAGCGGGCACGCGTTGTGACATGGTGTGATAACTCATTGTACCGGAGCGTGCAGGCCGTGGAGTAACCGGCCCCTCTTGCTCTGCGGTGACACACGATTGACCGTGTTGCCGGTCGCAAGGCGGCAGGCCATCTGCGCCGGAGGCGCCCAGCCGCCCTGCCAAGGGCTCACCGTTCGCCCCACTTCAATTTGGCCCGCAGCACATCGAAGAACTTCTTGTTCGGCGGCCGGACCAGTCTGACCACGTATGAGGAGCTGCGGCACACCACCTGGTCGTCACGATCGAGTGGTTCGCCGATCTGCCCGTCGATGGTGAGGTACGCCCCGCCATCCTGGCTGCGGTTTCGGATGCTAATCACGCTCGAGTCCGGCAGAATCACCGGGCGGTTGGTCAGCATATGCGGGCTGATCGGCGTCAGACACACGCAGGCCACCGAAGGAAAGACAATCGGGCCGCCGGCGGACAGCGAATAGGCCGTCGAGCCGGTCGGCGTACTGACGATCACCCCATCGCCTTTGAATGTGCAGACAAAGTGCGCGTCCACCTGGGTCTCAAGATCGGTCATGCGGGCGATCTGGGATTTGCTCACGACCACGTCGTTGAGCGCTTCGCAGGCGATCACCGTGCGTCCCGCACGCACCAGGTCGCAGTGCAACATGCGGCGCCGGCCAATCCGGAGTTCGCCCCGCAGGGCGGATTCGAGATCGGCATAGATGTCGTCCGGAGCGATCGTGGTGAGAAAGCCAAGCCCTCCGAGGTTCACGGCAAACAGCGGGACCTCGCTCGCGCCAGCGGCGTGAGCGGCCGAAAGCAGCGTTCCGTCGCCTCCGAGAACGATGATGAGGTCGCAGCCCCGCGGCACCTGGTCCGGGAGCAGTCCGTCGCTGCGCCCGGCATAGCCGGCCGTGATCTGGTCGAGCCGCAGCTTGAGGCCGCGCGCGGCCAGCCACGCGATAAGACCGGGAACCAGTTCGGCGGCCTCGTCGCTGCCGGGTTTCGAGAACAGGCCAATCGTCTCAATGCCGGGCATACAGAAGAAACTCCTTGTTCCCTTCGGCGCCCAATACCGGGCTCTCCATCAAACTGGCGGCCAGGCCCATCCCGAGGACGGCCTCCCGCACTCGCTCGCAGACTTCCGCGTGCAGGGCGGGATCGCGCACGATGCCCCCCTTGCCCACCTTGCCGCGCCCCACCTCGAACTGGGGCTTGACGAGTATAACCATTTCTCCCTCCGGATGCAGCAACGCCAGCATGGGAGACAGGATCAACGTTACCGAAATGAAGCTGACGTCGCACACCGCCAGGTCCACCAGCTCGCCGATGTGCTCCCGGCTCAGATAGCGGGCATTGATGCCTTCGCGGACGGCTACGCGAGGATCGTTGCGGAGCTTCCAGTCCAACTGCCCGGCGCCCACATCGACGGCGTAGACGCGGCGCGCGCCCCGCTGGAGAAGGCAGTCGGTGAAGCCTCCGGTGGAGGCGCCCACGTCGAGGCAGGTTCTGTCTTGGACCTGGATGTGGAATGCCTCGAGCGCCGCTTCCAGCTTCTTGCCGGCGCGGCTCACGTAAGGGAGCCCCTTGAGAAGCTCGATGACGCATGCGGCCGGAAACGTGTGGCCGGGTTTGTCGGCTCTCTGGCCGTCCACCAGGACGCTGCCCGCCAGGACCAGCGCGCGCGCCTTCTCCCGCGTGCCAACCAGGCCGCGGTCGACCAACAACACATCGAGGCGCTCTTTGCCCGCGGGTTTCATGCGCGGCGGCGAACGATCAGGTCAGCCAGTTCCTTCAGCCGCGCCGCGCGGCCGCCGAACGAGGCGAGCGCCGCGTAGGCTAGTTCGCGCTCGCGCTCCGCCATGCGGCGAGACTCTTCCAGTCCGTAGACCGCCGGGAACGTGATCTTGTGCTGCGCGGCGTCCTTGCCGGGCGTTTTCCCGAGCGCCTCCGAAGACTCCACCACATCCAGCACGTCATCCACGATCTGGAAGGCGAGTCCGATGTGCTCGCCGTAGAGGGAGAGCGCGTCGAACTGCTCGCGGCTGGCGCCTGCGTAGATCGCACCGATGCGCAGACTCGCCCGGAGCAGCGCTCCGGTCTTAGCGCGGTGAATGCTCTCGAGGAGCAACGGGTCCGGGGTCTTCCCTTCCCCCTCCAGATCCGACACCTGGCCCGCGATCATGCCGCCAGGCGTGCCGGACGCGGTGGCCAGCTCCAGAACCATGCGCGCCTTGGCGGCGGCATCCACGGATTCGATCGCGCTAAGAACCTGGAAGGCCAGCGTGAGCAGCGCATCGCCGGCCAGAATGGCCATGGCCTCTCCGAAGACCTTGTGGCAGGTCGGCTTGCCGCGGCGCAGGTCGTCGTTGTCGAGCGCCGGCAGAGCGTCGTGGATCAGGGAATAGGTGTGTATCATCTCCAGCGCGCAGGCCGCCGTTTCGGCCCCGGCGGCGTCGCCGGAGATGGCGCGGGCGGCTTCCATGCAGAGGATGGGGCGGATCCGCTTGCCTCCCGCGAAGAGGCTGTAGCGCATGGCGCGGTGGATCGTTTCGGGCGGAGTCGCTGCGGGAGGCGCCAGCCTGTCCAACTCGGCGTCCACTAACTGCTGCTGCTGATTCAGGTAGTCGCGGAGGTTCATTCCTTGTCGGCGGGGAAGGGCTCTGGCTGGAGTTTGCCGTTCTTCTTAAGCAGGATCTCGACGCGCGTCTCGGCGTCCAGAAGTTGCTTGCGGCACGCGTCGCTGAGCCCGACTCCCTTCTCGAAAAGCGCCAACGCGCGCTCGAGCGGCAGGTCGCCGCCTTCCAGTTCCTTGACCACCTTCTCGAGCTCTTCGAGGCTGGCCTCGAAGTTCTCGAGCGGCCGCTCCGGCTTAGGCGTCTCAGGCATCGCCCCATTCTAGCTCAGGAGAGATTCGAACCCAATCTTGGTGTCTTCGTGCCTTTGTGGTTGAAGTCAGCGCCCGAGCATCCCCACGACGGCATTGACCAGGATCGAGCCCATGCCGATGGGGATCATGACTTTCCAGCCGATGTTCATCAACTGGTCGTAACGGAAACGCGGAAACGTGCCGCGCATCCAGATCATGACGTAGATGATCACCCAGATCTTGAACACGAACCAGAAGACGCCGATGGCCAGCCGGTTGATGACAGGCGCCAGGAAAGGCAGCGCGCAGGCGATCACGCCGAGTGCCACGATCACCATGAAAATCCGCCGCCAGCGCACCGTCTCGCGAAGGGCCATCGGAAAGCAGGCCAGGCCCGAGCCCGCGAAAAGCAGAACCGGAAAACCGTAGTTCAGGGGAATCTCGAGCCATCCCACGTTCGGGAAGGGTCTCAGCCATCCGCCCCAGAAAAGCGTCACGGCGACCGCCGCGGCCACCAGCATGTTGACATACTCCGCCAGGAAGTAGAGCGCCCAGCGGAAGCCGCTGTACTCGGTATGGAAGCCGGCCACAAGCTCGGATTCGGCTTCGGGCAGGTCGAAGGGGGCGCGGTTGGTCTCGGCGATCGAGGAAATGAAAAGCACCATGAATGGAACGATCATCAGCCCGTAGTTGCCGAACACAAACCACGTGCCCTGAGTTTCCTGCGCCTTCACGATTCCCACCATGCTGAGCGTCCCAGCCATCATCACGCCGGACATGAGCGCCAGACCCACCGCAACCTCGTAACTCACAAGCTGCGCGGCGCTGCGCAAGGAGCCGAGCAACGGATAGTGGCTGTTGGAGGACCAGCCGCCCAGGATAATCCCCAGGATTCCGACGGCCGACATGGCCGAAATCACGAGCAGGCCAACATTGACATCCGCCACATACACGTAAGAACTGAAGGGGAGCACGGAGAAGGCGACCAGCGCCGTGAAGGTCGAAACGACCGGGGCGAACCAGAACAGGAAGCCATCCGAGTCGCGCGGGATCGTGTCTTCCTTCGAGATCAGCTTCAGGGCATCCGCGAAGGGCTGCAACAGCCCGTGCGGCCCGACTCGCATCGGCCCGTAGCGTACCTGAAAGTCGCTGAGCACCTTTCGCTCGATCAGGCTCATGAACAGCGCCGCCAAAGGACCCGCACAGATCAAGACCACCGTGATGATGAACGGTTTGAAGAGCGGATGTTGTAAAACGGTCTCCATAAAAATGTCACCGCAGTGGAGCGATTTGCGCCAGAGTCAGAAACGGCTCGGGATAGATGCCGATGGCGAGCGTCATGATGCCCGTGATGGCCAGGGCCAGCTTGAGGCCGAAGCTGGTCGCCACTGGAGTCCTTTCCGCCGGCAGTCCGACGAACATGCTGCGCACGATCCGGAAGTAATAGTAAATGGCCACGGCCACATAGAGCGTCGCGATCACCGCCAGGGTATAGTGCCCGGTTTGAATCAGCGACAGGAAGATTAAGTACTTGCCGATGAACCCGGCCGTCGGCGGAATGCCCGCCAGCGAAAGCAGGAAGATCAACATCAGGAACGCGTAGCCGGGGCTCTTATGAACCAGACCGGCGAAATCGTCGATGTCCTCGCCCGGCAGGCCCTTGCGGCGCAACGCCACAATCACCAGAAACGCGCCCATGTTCATGAAGGTGTACACCAGGACGTACACCAGCACGCCCTGGATGCCGGTCTCGTTGCCGGCCACCAGGCCCAGCAGAATGTAGCCCGCGTGCGAGATCGAACTGTAGGCCAGCAGGCGCTTCACGTTCGACTGCGTGATGGCGGCCAGGTTGCCCACCGTCAAGCTTAAGACGGCGACCACTGCTAGCAGCGGCTCCCATACGTCGCGCGCCGAGGCCAGCGGTCCCGTGAACAACCTCAGCAGGAAAGCGAACGACGCGGCCGTGGAGCCCGCCGCCAAATACGCTGTCACCGTAGTTGGTGCGCCCTCGTAGGTATCCGGCGCCCACATATGGAAAGGCACCGCGGAGACTTTGAAGAGTAGTCCGACGGAGGTCGTGACCAGCGCGAGGATCACCAGCGGGTCCGAAGGCTGCCGGGCAGCCAGCGCGGCGGCGATGTCGCTGAGCCGGGTGGAACCGGAGATCCCGTAGAGCACGGAAAAACCGTACACCAGGAATCCGCTCGAAAAAGCCCCCAGCAGCAGATACTTCATGGCGGCTTCGTTGGAGCGCCTGTCGTTTCGCAGGAAGCCCACCATCACATAGAAGCACAAGGCCATCAGCTCCAGCCCGATGAAGAGAGTCACCAGGTCCGTGCCGGCCGCCAGGAAGAACATGCCGCAATTGGCCAGCAGGATGAGGCCGTAGTACTCGCCACGATGCTCGCCTTCAATCTCCAGATACTTGTACGAAATCAGCGCCGCAATCAACGAGGCGGCCAGAAAGACCCAGTTGAAGAAGAGCGCCATGCGGTCAATGGTGAGAGCGCCCCCAAAAGCGGTAATCTTTTCGATTTGATTCGCAGCCAGGAAAACGTGCTGGCGCCAGAGCGCCCCGCCCGTAAACGCGATGCCCAGCGCTACGAAATAGATCAGATACTTGCGCTGCTTCGGCTCGGGGAAGAGGAGGAAATCGAAGAGCAGCACCGCGCATCCGAACAGCGCCAGCATGATGGCGGGCACCAGCACGAAGTGATCGGTCGAAGTGTAGAACTGGCTCATCGCAGGCCCGCCTCCTTTACCGCGGCGGCAGCGGCGCGCGCGGCGGCCTGACCCTGGAAGTACCCTGGGTGCACCCGCTCCACGATCTGCGCGACCGGTTTTTCCAGAATGTCAAAGTAGGGTTTGGGGTAGACGCCAATCCAGATCGCCCAGGCGATGAGCGGCAGGAAAACCACCACTTCGCGAAGGTTCAAATCGCGCAAACCACGGTTCTTCTCGTTGGTGATTGGCCCGAGCATGGTGCGCTGGTACAACCACAGCAGGTACGCGGCCCCGAATATGATTCCGAGCACCGCGCACCCCGCCCAAATCCGGTTCGCTTCGAAAGCGCCTTGCAGAATTGTGAACTCGCCGACGAAGCCGTTGAGCAAGGGCAAACCCGCGGAGCTGAGCATGGCGAAGGCGAACACGATGGCGTAGAGCGGCATGACATTCGCCAGACCGCCGTATTCCTTGATGTCGCGCGTGTGCCGCCGTTCGTAGACTACGCCCACGATCAAAAACAACATGCCGGTCGAGATGCCGTGGTTCACCTGCTGAATCACGCTGCCGGCGATTCCGTTCGGATTGAGCGCGAAGATACCCAGCGTGCAAAAGCCCAGGTGGCTGACCGACGAGTATGCCACCAGCTTCTTCCAATCCTTCTGCATCAGGCTGACCAGCGCGCCATACAAAATCCCGATGATCGACAGAACCACCAGCGTTTGGACGATCATCGGCGTGACGGAGGCGTCCGGCAACAGCGGCAGCGAGAAGCGCAGGAACCCGTACGTGCCCATCTTCAAGAGCACACTAGCCAGCACCACCGAGCCGGCCGTGGGCGCTTCCACGTGGGCGTCGGGCAGCCAGGTGTGGAACGGGAACATCGGCACCTTGATGGCAAAGCCCAGGAAGAAAGCCCAGAAGACCCACTGCTGAACGCCCAGCGGCAGGTTCAGCTTCATCAGTTCTGAAATCTCGAACGTGTAGAAGCCGAACTGCTGGAAGTGCTGGAAGTAGAGCGTGAGGATGCCGAGCAGCATGAGCAGGCTGCCCGCCAGCGTATAGAGGAAGAACTTGATCGCGGCGTAAAGCTTCCGCGGCCCGCCCCACACGCCGATGATGAAGTACATCGGCACCAGCACCAGTTCCCAAAACACGTAGAACAGGAAAAAGTCCAGCGCCAGAAACACCCCGATCATGCCCGCCTGCTGCAGCAGGAACATGGCGTAGTATTCCTTGACGCGCTCCTCGACCGCGCTCCAGGAAGACAGGATGGCGAGGAAGCCGATCAGCGTCGTGAGCATCACCAGCAGCAGGCTGATGCCGTCGATCCCCAGCATGTACTTGACGCCCAGGCTCGGAATCCAGTCCGCCCTTTCGACCATCTGGAAGCCGGCGATGTTCTTATCAAACCGGAAAACCAGGAGAAGCGAGACCAGAAAGCCGGCCAGGGCTGAGATGTTGGCCCAGACTCGAATCAAAGTCTTGTTCGACCCCGGCAGGAACAAAAGGACCAGCATCCCGGCCAGCGGGGTAAACAAGACGATGCTCAACAAGTGCTCGTTCATAGTTCAACGCGTCAAAAAGTACCCGAGAAATGCCAGCAGTCCAAGCGCGAAGACCAGGGCATAAGATTGCACCTGGCCGGTTTGCAGAACGCGCGTGGGATAAGACGCCACCTTTACGGCGAAGGACAGCAGACGGACGGAACCGTCCACGATCCAGGTATCCCACCAGATCGAGACCTTCGAAGTGAAACGGGTCATCCAGCCCGCGCCGTTGACTCCACCGTCGACAATGCGGCTGTCGAACGCGGCCAGGGCGGTGCCGCCGCCCTTCGCCAGGCCGTCGATGAACAGCACGCGGTACACTTCGTCCACGTACCATTTGTTCAGGAGCGCGGTGTAGAGTGGGCCGGACCAGCGGGCGATCTTCTCGGGCCACTCGGTCCTGTGCCGGTACAGACGCCGCGCGAGCCAGATGCCGCCGAGAACTACACCGATGGCAAGGCACGTCAGCAACCACTCCAGACCGGTCTCGACGTGTGCCTCGCCCGCATTGGCCACAATCGAGGGGACCACCGGTTCCAGCCAGTGCTCAAGAGAGCGGAGGACGGTTTCGGGAAAAACAGTCCACAGCTTCGGAACGCCGATCCAGCCCGCCAGCACGCTACCCGCCGCGAGCAACGATAACGGAACGGTCATCGAACGGGGCGACTCGTGGATGTGCTTGGCCGCCTCGGGCTCCACGCGCGAGTCGCCGTAGAATGTCATGTACATCAGCCGCCACATGTAGAACGCGGTCATGCCCGCGGTCACCAAGCCTACGATGTACAACGTCTTCGATCCCTCCGGCGAGCTGTACACCTGCCAGAGGATTTCGTCCTTGGAAAAGAAACCCGCCAGGCCGGGAATGCCCGCAATGGCAAGCGAACCAATGAACATGGTCCAGTGCGTCACCGGGATCTTGTTCTTCAGCGCGCCCATCTTGCGCATGTCCTGCTCGCCCGAGAGAGAGTGGATCACCGATCCCGAGCCGAGGAAGAGCAGGGCCTTGAAGAACGCGTGCGTATACAAGTGGAAGATCGCCACCCAGTACGCGCCCACGCCGCAGGCCATGAACATGTAGCCAAGCTGGCTCACCGTCGAGTACGCCAGCACCCGCTTGATGTCGTTCTGCACCAGCGCAATCGAGGCCGCCAGAATCGCCGTGAACGCGCCGACGATGGCCACGATCATCGAAGTTTCCGGAGTCAGCCGGAACAGCGCGTTCGAGCGGGCCACCATGTAGACGCCCGCCGTCACCATGGTGGCGGCGTGGATCAAAGCCGAAACCGGCGTCGGGCCTTCCATCGCGTCCGGCAGCCAGACGAACAAGGGGAATTGAGCCGACTTGCCCGTGGCGCCAATGAACAACAGCAGCGCCATCACGCTCAGCACGCCGAAGCCCGCTTCCGGGGTCATCTCTCCGAGCGCCTTGTTCACATCCAGGAAACGCAGGCTCCCGAACAGGCTCATCATGAGCAACATGCCGAGGATGAAGCCCGCGTCCCCGATGCGGTTCACGATGAAGGCCTTGTTGGCCGCGTCGCTGGCCGATTTCTTATGGAAGTAAAAGCCGATCAGAAGGTAGCTGCACAGGCCCACGCCTTCCCAACCCACGAACAACAGCAGGTAGTTGTTCGCCAGCACCAGCATCAGCATGAAGAACACAAATAGGTTCAGATATCCGAAAAATCGGTAGTACCCGCCATCGTGCGCCATGTAGCCCGTGGAGTAAACGTGGATGAGGAACCCGACGCCCGTGACCACCAGAATCATCACGGAGCTGAGCGGGTCGAGGAGAAAACCCCAGTCGGCGCTGAACCTGCCCAGGGCGCCGCTCGCCAGGTGGAAAGGCAGTCCCGCCACCCAGGTGTACTGGACAACCTCGTGTACTCTCGACGTCGTGCCGGCCAGCTCGATCACCGCCGCCGCCGAAAGCAGGAACGACAGCAGCACCATGCCTGGGCAGAAAATGGCAATCAGCGCCTTGCCTGCCCCGGAAGAGGAATGGCCATGACCATGTTCCGCCGCGTGCTGCGGATCGAGCTTCTTTCCCACCAGCAGCATCGCCGCCGCGCCAAAGAGCGGGAACAGGGGAATCAGCCAGATCCAATCGAGAAAGCTCATTGCTCCATCCTCACCACTTCAGCAGGTTGATCTCGTCGGCCAGAACGGTCTCCTTGTTGCGGAACAAGGCGATCAGGATTCCCAGGCCGACGGCGGCCTCCGCCACGGCCACCGTGATCACGAAGATGGCGAAGATCTGCCCGTTCACCTGATGGAAGTAGTGCGAGAAGGCCACCAGGTTGATGTTGACCGCGTTCAGAATCAGCTCGATCGACATCAGAATGATGACAATGTTCCGGCGCGTCAGCACGCCGAGAGTGCCGATCCCGAGCAGCGCCGCGCTCAGCACCAGGTAATGAGTCGTAGTAATCGGATGCAGCATCAGGTCCTCTTCTTTGCCATGACACCGGAGCCAACCACGGCCACCAGCAGCAGGATGGAGGCGATCTCGAACGGCAGCAGATATTGAGAGAACAGCACCGTGGCGATGCGTTCCACGTTCCCCTCGGCCGCCGGCGCCGTCGCTACCGGCCCGGCTAATTGGAAGCCCGCCGCGCCCTTGCGAAGGGCGTACAGCACCTCCACCGCCACCACGGCCACGCACCCGAGCGCCAGCCACCACTGCTTGTTGAACTGCCGTTGTTTGGCCGCTTCGTCCAGATTGACCAGCATAATGACGAACAGGAACAGCACCATAATGCCGCCGACATAGAGTATGATCTGGACGACGAACAGAAACTGGGCGTCCTGCAAGAGGTACAGTCCGGCGACTCCCGAGAGGGAGACGATAAGCCAGATGGCGCTATGCACGGCGCTCTTCCGGGTGATGGTGAGCACCGCGCCACCGAGCGTCAGCAGAGCGAACGCGTAAAAGAACAATGTGTCGATCATCGCAAACTACCTGGCCGCACTCTGCCGGCCGCGGTTCAGTACTTGTACTTCTTCGGGTGCGGACCCTCTTCGAGCATCTTCCGGTCCCAAATCGCCCCTTTGCGAGTGTAACTCGCCAATTCGAAATCCTGCGTCAATTCCAGCGCGTCCACGGGGCAGGCGTCTTCGCACAGCCCGCAGAACATGCACCGCGACGTGTCGTACGTGAAGGTCGTCAGTTCCTTGCGCCGGGTCTGCTCGTTCCGCTCACTGCCCACCACGATCAACGTTTCCGGGCATGCCAGCGCGCAGAGGTTGCACGCGATACATAGAGTCTCGCCGGTCTCCGGATTGTTGTTGAGTCGCGGCGCTCCCCGATAGCGCTCGGCCACCTTGGGCCTTTCGAGCGGATACTGCTCCGTGACGATGTTCTTGGGGCGCTGGTAGCGGAACGTGACCCACAGACCTTCGAGCAGATCGACCAGAAAAATTGTGCGTAAAAATCTGCGCATTCCAGCCCCTAGCGATCTACCTCTCCCAGCACTATATCAATCGTACCAATGATGGCGACCAGGTCGGCGATCAAAGCCCCACGCGCCATGACGTCGAGCGCCTGCAAGTTCACGAAGGATGGCGGCCGGATGCGCACGCGGTAGGGCTGCGTGGTGCCGTCGCTCACAATAAAATATCCAAGCTCGCCTTTGGGCGCCTCGATACTGACGTAAACTTCTCCGACAGGAGGCTTGATCACCTTGGGGACCTTGGCCATGATCGGCCCGTCGGGGATCCGATCGAGCGCCTGGCGGATGATGCGCACGCTCTGCCGCATCTCTTCCATGCGAACGATGTACCGATCGAAGGTGTCGCCGTTACGCCCCGTAGGAATCTCGAAATCGTACTGCTCGTAGCCGCTGTAGGGCTGCGCCTTCCGCAGATCCCACTTCACGCCGGAGGCCCGCAGCATGGGTCCGGTGACGCCGTACGCCTTGCAGTCCTCCGCGGTGAGGACGCCCACGTTGGCCATCCGCGCCACCAGGATGCGGTTTCCCGAGAGCAACTGCTCGTACTCGTCCAACTTGGGAGGAAGCCAGTCGCAGAACTCGCGGCACTCCTTCTCGAATCCGTCGTAGAGTTCATACTGCAAGCCACCGATTCGGAAGGCGTGCGTGGTGAGCCGGGCGCCGCAGTACTTCTCATAGATGTCCATGATGTACTCCCGCTCGCGGAATGTATAGAAGAGCGGGGTGATGGCGCCGATGTCCAGACAGTGCGTGCCCAGCCATACCAGGTGGCTGGAGATCCGGTTCAACTCGGTCAGGATGACACGGATAGCCTGGGCGCGCGGCGGAGCCTCCACGTTCAGCAATTTCTCGACAGTCAGGCAGTAGCCCAGTCCGTTGGAGACGGAGGCCACGTAGTCGGCACGATCCACGTAGGGCGCGAACATCTGATAGGTGCGGTTCTCGCCGATCTTCTCGACGCCGCGGTGCAGGTATCCGATCACGCACTCGGTGCCGAGAACCTTCTCGCCGTCGAGCTTGAGGATCACGCGCAACACGCCGTGGGTGGACGGGTGCTGCGGCCCCATATTGATGACCAGTTCCGTGGAATCGAGAAAAGTGGAGTCCGCCATTTTATTGCGCGCTGTCAATCCCCAGGTTCTCCCTCACCCAGGCTTGGTCCTGCTGTAAGATCGGGTAGTCCTTGCGCAGCGGGTGGCCCTGCCATTCGTCCGGCATGAGGATCCGGCACATGTTCGGATGCCCGGCGAACTCGATGCCGAACATGTCGAACACCTCGCGCTCCAGCCAGTTGGCGGTCGGGTGTACGCCGGTGGCCGTGGCGGGCTGGAAGCCGTCTGCAACGCTCGTCTTGATGCGGATGCGCTGATTGCGGGAGAAGCTGTACAGGATGTAAACCAATTCGAATCGCTCGGGGCGATCCAGGTGATCGACCGCCGTGACGTCCACAAGGTAGTCGAAGCCCGCCTCGAGCTTCAGGAATTCGAGGATCGGGACCACCGCCTCCGGCTTGGCAATCAGAAACTCCTGCCCCAGGTAGGAAGAGAATTCTAGAACCCTGTCCGCGAACTGCTCCTGCAGCGCCCGCGTCAGATCGCTTTCCCACGGCACGGCGGCCATCGTGGGAGGAGCCTTCGGCGCAGGCGGCTTCACTTCAGGTTTCAGCTCATCGGCCATGGTGTAGTTCAGGGAAGTATTCCAGCTTACAGGGCGAGCTTCGGG
>VFSW01010139.1_pt1 | contig 13385 bp, 12 predicted proteins | sample 5358111 | NCBI WGS metagenome assembly VFSW01 (sample SAMN11554181, study PRJNA540505) | mine drainage metagenome | isolation source: sediment from site ElyBrook_90M | place: USA: Ely Copper Mine, Vershire, VT | collected 2017 | reverse complement strand
GTCCCGTGGATCCCCTCGTCGAATTTCGCGGCAATGGCAGCGTGGCACTTCCCGCAGGTGCGGGCCACATTGAACTTGAAAATGCCGGACTGCGGATCATTCCCGGGGCGGACGAGGTGACTGTCGTGACAATCGGTGCAGACCGCCGCCTTGGTCGAGCCGCGCGCAACGGCCCGGCCGTGAACGCTTTCCTGATATGCGATCGCCGGCTGCGTCGACAGCCCCGCCTTGCTGACGACGAATTTCAGCGCGTGGCAGCGCGAGCAGGTGTGCGGAATCGCAGTCCGGTACGTTTTCGACTTCGGATCGGAGGAGGGGAGAATCTCGTGCGCCGGCCCGTGGCAATCGATGCAGCGGGCGCCATGGGCCTTTCCGGTTTTCAGCGCTGCCGCGTGAAGGCTGTGATCCCAAGCCTCCAATTCCGCGGTGTGACACGTCCCGCAATCGACCGCCTTCGGTGCCGGGGTGTGGGGGCCGGCAGCGGTGACGTCGGAGTGGCAGTCGGTGCACTGAAGCGGCCCGTGGATCGACGCAGCGAACACTTTTGCGTTCACACTGTCGTGGCACGCGAGGCAGTCACTGTTCTGAAGCGTTTCTGCGTGCGTTGCGACCGCGAACAGAGCGAGCAACGACGCGATCAGCGAAAGGCGCATGCCGTTAGCAAACATGGCTGCAGGCTACGGTGGAAACGCGCACATCAAGAAGACAGCCGGTCACGCGGCAGATGTTTTCAAGCCACATGAACCGTGTGCGCGATGTCACTCCATAGGCTGGATTCCGCGCTCAGCCAGTGCGGCAATCACGGCGTGGGCGGCACGAGGGACGGCCTCGGAGACAACCGGCGACAACGTGAGACCTCCGCTGAGCGTCTCCGGGACAACGCCGACCAACGTCACATCGCGCGGTGCGCTGCCGGCAAAATCGAGCACCCTCAGCGCGTCATCAATGGATGGCTCATGCGGGCTGATCCTCAACGCCGCGGGAGCGGCAACGATCTCCTCACGCGAATAGTGGCAGATCGTCCCGGGCGGCGCCTCAGCGGCGACCGCGTCGATGAAAATTACGGTATCGTGATCGGCAAGGTAACCGGGAAGCGAAAGGCTCGGAGTGCCAAGGTCCTCGACCACGACGCCTTCAGGAAAACGAAAGTTCTTCTCGAGGAAATGGGCGACGGCGGGCCCTACGCCGTCGTCACCCATCAGGATGTTTCCGATTCCGAAGATGGCAACCTTAGTCATTCCGAGCGTAGCGAGCGATCCGCTTCGAGTTTGCGTGGCGGATTCCTCGGAATGCCACGACTCACAGCACTCTCACTTTGGCCACGTGGTTGCCCCGGGCGTCGAACGTGTGTACCGCGCACGACATGCACGGATCGAACGAATGGATGGTTCGCACCACTTCGAGCGGATGCTCCGTGTCCGCGACCGGGTTTTTGAGCAGCGCCGCTTCATATGGCCCCGGCACGCCCTTGTCATCGCGGGGGCTGGCGTTCCAGGTCGTCGGGACGACTGCCTGATAGTTCTTGATCGTGCCTCCGTCGATGACCACCCAGTGCGACAGCGCTCCGCGGGGTGCCTCATGGAACCCGACACCTTCGATGGCACCCTTCGGGAAGGTGGGCGGATTGAAGATCGCGGTGTCGCCTTTGGTGATGTTGTCGACCAGAAGCTGCCAGTGCTTCGTTGCCAGCTCGGAGAGAACGGCAGTGCGCACTGCCCGCGCGCCGTGACGGCCGAGCGTCGAATGCAGCGCGGCGGGCGTCGCCTTGAACTTGCCGATGGCAGAGATCTTGTCCAGTGCGGCGTTGGTCCACTTCACCATGAGCGGATTTCCCGCCGCCACCCCGCACAGCACGTTGGCCAGCGGCCCGACTTGAGCTGGCTGCCCCTGGAAGCGCGGCGCCTTGACCCAGGAGTACTTGCCGTTTTCCTGGAAATCGGTGAACTCCGGATCGGTCTGGCCGTCGTACGGATGGAGGGGGCCCGAACCTTTGTACCAGGCGTGCGTGCTGTCTTCGGTGACCGATTTGACCCAGAAGGGATCCTTCTGTCCCTTGATCGGCTGGAACTTCGCCAGATCGCCGTTCGGGATGAAGCCGCCCGGCAGATCGTATTGCGTGTTCGCTTCGTCGAGGGGCAGATCGGGAACGGAGAGGTAGTTGGTCACTCCGGCGCCGTAGCCGAACCATTCCGGATAGAGTGCGGCGACGGTGCAGACGTCCGGAACATAAACGTTCTGCACAAATCCCGTGACCTTGTCGAGCAGCACTTTCATCTGATAGAGGCGAATTGGTCACTCGGTGAACGTGCTCAATCTAACCGTTCCCGTGTGTGCCGAATCACCGGCTGCTGTTTAAGCTTCGCTGTGGACGAATGAACTCGCGGTCGATCTCCAGTGCAACCGATTGCCGGATGAAGGAGACGGAGACCACCAGCCGTGTGACGCCCTTCTCTTTGAGCACCACTCCCCGATATCCCTGGAACGCGCCTTCGGTGATCAGCACTGTATCGCCAGGACCGACGTAGGGATGCGAAACGAGAGGCGTGTCGGTGAGCTGCAATTCGTGCAGCTGACGCAGCTCCGCCGAGATTTCCGTCTGATCCGGCGGCTTCAGCACATTCACGATCACGTTGCTTTTCACCGCCTCCAGCCGTTCCTCACGGCCGCCTCGGAAGAAAACATAGCCGCTGAAAAGCGGCAGATAGGAAATGAACGTTCGGCCGCTTCTCCGAACGCGCTTCTCCATCTGTGGGAGATAAAACGGAACCTGGCGTTCGCGAAGATAGCGGGCCAGCACTTTCTCCTGCCGGCTCCGCAAATGGGCGACCCACCACGGCTCGGTCAGATCGAAAATCGATTCGGGAAAAGCGTCAGACTCGCGCTTGAGGATCGGCATCGCGGCTGAAAACCACATTCAGCATTCGCGCAATTTCACGCGTTGCGCCTTCGGAGTGGGGAGCCGTGACGCCGCCCTCAACGCCACAAGCCGCCACACTCCCATGAGAAGGCCATCATCTGCCAACCGCTGCGACTGAGCCGGCTTGCCGGCAAGGTGTTGCGTTCTGCTGCGGCTGAACCATGGGCTTCTCGAGATTCCGCAACACCAGCAGATCGCCCCTCATCGTGCCGCGATCCTCGACGCTTTCGAATGAGACCTGCGCACTTTTCACGGGTACAGACGAGTGGTCCACGCGTAACTTGCGGCGAGTCCGCCCATCACCCGTACGAAGTGATGATTGATCTCGCGTCAGGCCACCGATCACGCGCAGCCTCGAATTGGGATTGACTATGCGACTGAATGCAAAAGGTCCCGATGTCATCACTCCGAATGCGATCTATTCGGCACCCGATGCCACCGTCGAGTCCGTCGCCCGTCTGATGGCCGACACGAACTGCGACGTGATCCCGATCTGCAAAGATGGGAAGGTCGTCGGCATCATCACCGATCGCGACGTCACCTGCCGTACCATCGCGCGCGGCCTGAACCCGGCGCAAACGAGAGCCGGTGACATCATGACGACGCTGCCGGCAAGGGTCTTCGCCGACTGACCCTCTGATCGGATCGTGCGCCCCGAGAATCGGAAATGCTCGGAAAATGGTTCAGGACGAGATCTCCGAACGTCTGATTGCCGATTCCGTGTCCCGGCCGCCAGCGACATGGGCGATGATCAATTTCGCCGAGGGGCTGAAGGCGCTTACGACCGCGACTTCACGAACGCCGTCAGATCGCGGATCTTTTGTGGGCCGAGCGGATACCACGACGGCATGGCCGACCCTCGAACTCCATCGCGGATCGACTGGCTTATGCCCTCTGCCGGATGCGCACGTTGCCATTCGGGGTTGGTGAAGTCCGGCGGATGGGGATCGAGCGTGGAGCTTCGAATTCCTCGGCCGTCACCTCGGCTCCCATGACAAATCGCGCAGTTCTCCTGGAAAAGTTGTCGGCCGCGCGCGATCGCCGCGGGATCGGGCCGCTCTGGCTCACGTTTGCCTTGACAAGCCATCAACGTCGAGCAGGCAAGCATTGCGAGCACGATCGGTCTGTTTCGCTTCGTGAAGTGAAAAACCAAATTTCGCAATCTCCTCGAACAGCGCGGAGAGCAGACGCGGCAGCTTTTTTTGCAGCACGGGGGACAGGCCTATCCCAAGCTCCAGGGAATCAGGGACCAGCCCCAGGAGGATGAGCTCGGAAGGATAGGAGCCGGTGAGTCGTGCGGCGTCAAGCAAATCAGCAACACCGATCTGGTGCACAGACAGATGCTGCCGGACCGCCGGGAGGACATCGTCGCCGTCTACACGAACCATCGTTCCCGGCGCGGCACCACCATTGCGGATCGTGTCGACGAAGATCGCAGCACTGCTCTCCTGAAGCATCGGCAAGAGGTTCAAGCCGAGTGTGCCGCCGTCGATCACCGAGACCGAGTCGGGGATTTCGAAATCACACTGCAGCCGTTCGATGACCACGGCGCCGAGGCCATCGTCGCCGCAAAGCACATTGCCGAGCCCGAGAACCAGGAGCTTACGATTCTTCGTCGTGGACCTCCCGGCGATCGATAAAGCGATATCCCGAGTAGATGAGGTCCTCCCGCGGCACCCATTTGAATCCGGAGAAAATCGACTCCATGGTCCCATTGGCCTCCACGGTCGACATGTAAATGCTGCTATAGATGTGATGAACCATGAACCCGAGCAGGAGCCACATGGCCACGTGGTGCAGCAGGCGGGCAGTCTGCAGACCTCCCACCATCGGCACGAGGAACTGAAACATCCGCATCGGAGAGCCGAACCCTGCCTGAACCGAATAGAGCGCAAACCCGGTGGCCATCATCAGGAAATAGAGGCCGAATACCAGAACGTAGGTGACTCCCGCCAGCGGATTGTGGCCAATGAATCCGGGCGGTTTGCGCAGAGCGAACAGATAGAAACGGAGCGTCCGCCGCAAACCTTGCCGCCTTCGCTTCGCAACGGGAATGAACTTGTCCCATCGTGCATAACGATTGCCGATGAACATCCAGACCACCCGCGAGAGGACGGAGAGCGTGAAGACGATCGCTGAGTACGCGTGAATCGTTCGCATCCAGCCCATGACGAAGTGCTCGCGAGCAGGGCCCGCGACCGTGATGAATGGATGCCCGATGTAGATTCCGGTCACTGACGAAACCATGATGGACAGGAAAATGAGCCAGTGTGCCATGCGGACCGGCATTTCCCAGACGTAGACCCTGACTAGGTCCTGCCGGTTCTCCTCGAAGGGAGTGGGGTACTCGAGCGGGGCGGTCGTCATACGGCCCTCACTTTGAGCAGCTCGTTCCCGGCGGTATCGACGACGTGGACCGCGCACGCCAGGCAGGGATCGAACGAATGCACTGTGCGCAGAATCTCGACTGGGCGATTCGGGTCAGCGAGCGGTGTGCCCAGGAGCGCTGCCTCGTATGGGCCAGGCTTCGCCTGCGCATCCCGTGGTCCGGCGTTCCACGTGCTCGGGACGACGCACTGGTAGTTCTCAATCCTTCCGTTCTTGATATGCACCCAGTGCCCGAGTGCACCGCGTGGCGCTTCATGGAAACCGGCGCCGACCGCGTCGCTCGGCCACGTGCTCGGCTCCCATTTCGAATTGTCATGGATGCGCAAATCGCGGCGGCCCATGTTGACGGCGAGCTCATCGAGCCAATCGCCAATTTTCTCCACGAGGACCTGCGTCTCGATCCCACGCGCGGCGGTGCGGCCGAGGGTCGAGAAGAGCGCTTCCGGTCCGACGCCGAGCTTCGCGAGAACGGCATTGACGAGCTCTTTCACTCGCGCGTGGCCGGATCCATAGGCCACCAGCATCCGCGAGAGGGGGCCGACTTCCATCGGCTCGCCGTCGTAGCGTGGCGATTTCAACCAACTGTATTTCGCATCCGTGTCCAGTCGATCGAAGGGCGGTTTCGGTCCGGTGTAGTGCGGATTCGTCTCCCCTTTCGACGGATGAAGTCCGACGTTGTCGCCCCCCTCGTACGTGTACCACGAATGAGCGACCTGCTCGGTGATCTTCTCCGGATCGAGCGGTTCGACCTTCGCCAGATTCTTGTTGTGGATGACGCCGGACGGCAGGTAGAGCTTTGGATTGGCCCCTTCCCCCTCGGGGTATTCGCCGTAAACCAGGTAGTTTCCGACACCGCCTCCGTACGACGCCCAATCCTTATAGAACGACGCAACCGCGAGGAGATCCGGGATATAGACTCGGGTCACGAAATCGCGCGCCTGATTGATCAGCTCGCGCATCTCGGCGATCGTTCCCGCGTTGATCGAGGATTGCCGGTCGGGATCAATCGGCGTCGCCATGCCGCCGACAAGAAAGCTCTGCAGGTGCGGATTCTTTCCTCCCAGGATGGCGTGGATGCGGATCACTTGACGCTGCCAATCGAGAGCCTCGAGGTAATGCGCCACGGCCATCAGGTTCGCCTCGGGCGGCAGCTTGTAGGCCGGATGTCCCCAATACGCATTGGCGAACGGACCGAGCTGCCCGCGATCGACAAAGTCCTTGATGCGTTTCTTGACGCCGGCGAAATAGGTTGCGCTGGAAAGCGGCCAATCCGAGATCGACTGCTGCAGCGCTGCGGTCTTGGCGGGGTCGGCGCTGAGCGCGGAGACGATGTCCACCCAGTCGAGCGCGTGCAGGTGGTAGAAGTGAATCACGTGATCCTGGATGCATTGTGAAGCGATGATGAGATTGCGCAGCAGGCGTGCGTTCGGAGGGGGAACTGCGCCGATCGCATTTTCCACCGCCCGAATCGAGGCGATCGAGTGCACAGTGGTGCAGACGCCGCAAATCCGCTGCGTGAATGCCCAGGCGTCGCGCGGATCACGACCTCTGAGAATGATCTCGATTCCGCGGAACATCGTCGAAGAGGACCAGGCGTCCTTGACCACACCACCATCGACCTCCGCTTCGATCCGCAAATGTCCTTCGATGCGAGTAATGGGATCGACGACGATGTGCGTCATGACTGTGCTCCCTTCCCTTTCTCGTCGGGCGTCTTCGGCTCATCCGGCTTGGTCTTCTCGGCGCGGTGTTTGACTGCCGCGATGATGCCGTGGCCGGCAAATGCGGCAGCGACAACGCCGGCGGCCACAACGCCCGCCGTATCAATGCCCGCGTGAACGTTGTAGCCAGAGATCCCTTCGAGGTGCTGATAGAAGGGAGTCATCTTGTCCCAAAAGTCGGGCTCCGCGCAGCCGATGCAGGGGTGTCCGCATCCGATCGGCCAATTCGTCCCCTCGTTCCACAGGATCTGAGGACAATTCTGGAATGTGACCGGCCCTTTGCACCCCATCTTATAGAGGCAGTAGCCAGTGCGATGCCCTTCGTCTCCCCACATTTCGACATATTGGCCGGCATCGAAATACGCCCGGCGCTGGCAGTTGTCGTGAATGGCTTTGCCGTAGGCAAATAACGGCCGGTTGTAATGATCAAGCGCAGGCCAGGTCTTGAATGTCAGATAGTAGACGATCAGCGCGGTCAAGTTCTCCACGTTCGCTGGGCACGCCGGCAGGTTAATGAGGTTCTTGATCCCGGGGATGGCGTCCGCCACGCTGATCGCCCCCGTCGGGTTCGGGGCCGCGGCCGGAATCCCGCCAAACGCGGCGCACGTGCCGATTGCGATCGTCGCCGCGGCGTTGCCGCAGACCTCCCGCGCGATCTGCATTGCGGAGCGCCCGCCGATGGTGCAGTAAACGCCATCATCCTTGGTCGGGATCGACCCTTCGACGACGGCGATATAGGCCCCTTTGTTTTCGCCGACAACCTTCGCCAGGTTTTCCTCGGCCTGCTTTCCCGCCGCCGCCATGATCGTCTCGTGATAATCGACCGAGAGGATGTCGAGCACGATTTCAGCAGCAGTGGGATGGCTGGCGCGCAGGAACGATTCGGTGTTCCCTGCGCAATCCTGAAACTCGAGCCAAACCAGCACCGGTTTTTGCGCCGTAGCCAGCGCCTTGGCGATCGTACCCGCGGCCTGAGCTGGCAGCGACAAGGCCGCGGCCATCATGCTGCAGAATTTGACGAACTCGCGACGTGAAACGCCGCGTCGCCGCAGTTCGCTCACAAGAGAATTGGGGACGTGCATGAGCTTTCTCCCTTCAATCACTCCAAGTGAGTCACACCGTCATGTGAGAGAAAAAGCATGCGCCCGTTTGTCACCCTCCCGACGTAGCGTTTGCCACCGATCAATGTGTGAGTGGTCACCGAGCCATGTTTGGGTACAACCCTTTCGAACGCTTACAATTTTTCCGCCTTGTCAGACGAGACTCCTCCCAGCGTGCTGATCGTCGACGATCACGCGCTCGATCGGAAGCTGCTGCGCGCACATCTCGCTCCCGAAGGGTACGCAATCGAGACCGCGGAAGACGGCGTGGAAGCGTGGGGAAAGCTGCACGCGAATCCCGAGCGCTACGACGTCGTGCTGCTCGACCGCACCATGCCGCGAATGGACGGCATGCAGGTACTGATGAAGATGAAGGAGAGCGACGCGCTGCGCATGCTGCCGGTGATTCTGCAGACCGCGGCCGCGCGTCACGATCAGATCGTCGAGGGCATTCGCGCCGGCGCCTACTACTACCTGACCAAACCCTACGACGTCGACATGCTGCGCTCGGTCGTCCGCACTGCGACGAACGACCATCGAGGATATCGCGCGCTCTGCGCGCAGCTGCGCCGCGGCGTCGACAGCATCCGCCTCCTCAGCAGCGCGACGTTCACGTTCCAGACACTCGATCAGGCGCGCGATCTCGGAACGCTTCTGGCCAACACGTGCCCCAATCCCGAGGCGACGGTCATCGGCTTGACCGAGCTGCTGGTCAATGCCGTCGAGCATGGGAATCTCAGGATCACGTACGAGGAGAAATCGAAGCTCTATGCCAACGCCGGCTGGGAGGCGGAACTGGCACGGCGCCTCGCGCTGCCGGAGAACGCCACGAAACTGGCGGAAGTCTCTTTCGAGCGCGGCCGCAACGCGATCCGCTTCGTCATTCGCGATCAGGGCGATGGCTTCGACTGGCAGTCGTACCTGCAGGTCGATCCCGACCGCGCATTCGATACGCACGGCCGCGGCATCGCCATGGCCAATCGCCTCAGCTTCACGCGGCTGGAGTACCGCGGCAGCGGGAACGAAGTGGTGGCGACGATTGAAATGTAGGGCCGGGCCGAACCCCCGGATTCGGCACCGCGCAGCCGCGCCGTGCAATACGTTGCTTGTAGGGTCGGGCTGCGCCCGACCGAACCCCTACGTCGTGGGACGTACGCTGAGTTTCGCCTCCGGCAAAGGCATCTTCATCACGTTCATCGCCGTGGCGATCATGGAGCTGATGTCGGCGACGTTGGCCGGCACGATCATCGACGTGCCGCTCTTCGCCAGCTCGCCGAATTGTTTGATGTAGGCCTCGGCGATCCGAAGCTGCATCGCTTCCGGACCACCGGGCACTTTCATCGATTCGGCGACGCGGCGAATGCCTTCCGCGGTCGCCGTGGCCACCGACAGAATCGCCGCCGCCTGTCCTTCCGCCTCGTTGATGTTCTGCTGTTTCTTCGCCTCGGAGGCCTTGATGACCTGCTGCTTGTCGCCTTCGGCGGCGTTGATCGCCGCGTCGCGCTGCCCTTCGGACGACAGAACCACGGCGCGCTTCTCGCGCTCGGCGCGCATCTGCTTTTCCATCGCCGCCAGCACGTCCTTCGGCGGAGTGATGTTCTTGATCTCGTAGCGCAGAACTTTCACGCCCCAGGCCTCGGAGGCCTTGTCGACCTCGCTGACCACCGCGGTGTTGATGTTCGTCCGCTCTTCGAATGTCTTGTCGAGATCGATCTTGCCGATCTCGCTGCGCAGGTTCGTCTGCGCGAGCTGCGAGATCGCGTAGTTGTAGTCGCTGATTCCGTACGACGCCCGCTCCGGATTGAGGACCTTGATGTACAGGACACCGTCCACGGCAACCTGCACATTGTCCTTGGTGATGCAGATCTGTTCCGGCACATCGAGTGCAATTTCCTTCAGCGAGTGCTTGTAGCGCACGCTGTCGAGGAACGGAATGAGGATGTGGAATCCGGCCTGCAGCGTATCGGAGTATTTCCCCAGCCTCTCCACCACCCAGGCCTGCTGCTGCGGAACAACGCGCGCAATCCGCGATACCAGGATGATCGCGAAGATCGCAAAAACCAGCGTTACCACTACACCACCAGCCATATTCCGATCCTTTCCGCGGGTCAGCCCCGCACGCGAAGCTCGAGCCCTTCGACGTTTTCGACTTTGCAGCGCTGCCCGCGGGCAAGCGTGGTTTCACCGACGTTCCGCGCATTCCAGGTGCTACCCCGCATCTCCGCTTTGCCCACACCGGCGGCAGCGATGTCTTCGAGCGCGACCGCCTGCTCGCCGACCAGGGTGTCGACCACCACGGTCCTGCTGAGCTTCAGCTTGCGTACGACGATCGGCCGGATCAGGAGCAGCGTGGCCAGAGAGAACAGCGTGAAAACGAGGAGCTGCACCCAGAGGGGCCCGCCGGCGTGAAGCGCGACGAGCAGCGCGACCAGAAACGCTCCGGCCGAGAAAAAAGCGCTGTGCATCGTCGTGCTCACGAACTCGAGCGCGAGGAAGAAAAACCCGATCAGGATCCAGATCCACCAGGCCATGGACGTGCGGTTCGCCGATTCTATCTCATGGCCGATCCGGGATTGCCGGGCCGTTGTCCGGGGCTTATGTTGGGCTGGTGCGCGAGGATGAATGGCTGCCCACCGGGCCGCACCGCTTCATCGACTGCTGGTGCGGCCACAGCGAGGAGCTCCGCCCCGACGGCCGCACCCTCGATTTCGAAGTCGATCGCGTGCACCGCTGGGTCAACCTCGGCTGCCCTCCAGATTGCACGCGACAGTCGCGCGTCCACGGGCACGTCCACGTCCACTGCCCGGAATGCGCGAAAGCGCCGGCGCCAGACAGCTGCTGCACGCCGCCGCGGCCGTAGGGTCGGGCCGCGCCCGACCGAACCCGGGATTCGGCACGGCGCAGCCGTGCCCTACAAAGGCGACCGTGGTATGGCCGGCACCCCTGTAGGGTCGGGCTGCGCCCGACCGAACCCCCGCCGGGGATTCGGCAGACCGCAGCCGTGCCCTACAGCGCGTGCGCAAACGCGCCGATCACGGCCGGCCTGATGTTCCAGATCTCCCGCGCATACTCGGTCACCGCGCGGTCGGACGAGAACTTCCCCATCCGAGCGATGTTCAGAAGTGCCTTGCGGCCCCAGCTTTCGCGGTTGCGGTATTCGATGTCGACCTGCTGCTGCGTGTCGATGTACGACGGCAGATCGGCGAGGTGCACGTATTCGTCCTGCGGGCTCAGCAGGCGGGCGACGATGGGGCGGAAGATGTCCTTGTCTCCCCGAGAGAAATGCCCCGCGGCGATGCTGTCGACCACGCGATTCGACTGCGGCCTGTAGCCGGCGGCCAGCAGCGTCACCACTTCGTCTGCCTTCAAACCGAATATGAAAATGTTCTCCGCACCGACCTCGTCGCGGATTTCGATGTTCGCGCCGTCGAGCGTTCCGATCGTCAACGCGCCGTTGAGGGCGAGCTTCATGTTTCCGGTCCCCGAGGCTTCCTTCCCCGCCGTGGAGATCTGCTCGCTCAGCTCGGCGGCCGGGATGATCACCTCGGCCAGGCTGACGCGGTAGTCGGGCAAAAACACGACGCGCAGCCAGTCGCGCGTCCGCGGGTCGGAGTTGACCACCTCGCCGACCGAGTGGATCAGCTTCATGATCAGCTTGGCCATGACATATCCCGGCGCGGCTTTGCCGGCGAAGAAGAACGTCCGCGGCTGCGACGGCTCGATTCCATCCTCCACGATTTGCCAGTATCGATGGGCGACGTGAAGGATGTTCAGGAGCTGGCGCTTGTACTCGTGAATCCGCTTGACCTGCACGTCGAACATCGACTGCGGATCGACGACGATCCCCGTCAGATCGCGCGCCGCGCGCGCCAGGACCAGCTTGTTGCCGCTCTTCACCGCTTCGAGGCGCTCGAGCAGAGCGGCATCGTCGGCAAAAAGCTCGAGCCGCTTCAGCTGAGACAGATCGCGAACCCAGCCGTCGCCAATGGCATGCGTGATCAGTGAAGCCAGCGGGCGATTTGCATTGAGCAGCCATCGCCGCGGCGTCACGCCGTTCGTCTTGTTGTTGAACCGCTCTGGCCAGAGACGATCGAAATCGGGCGCCAGGGTCTTGCGGATCAGCTGCGTGTGCAGCTCCGCCACACCGTTCACCGAATGACTGCCGGCGATCGTCAGGTGAACCATGCGCGCCTGTCCCTGATCGTCGAACAGCGACACGCGATGCTGCATGGCCGGATCGGACGGAACGCGGCGCGCCACCTCGGCCAAAAGCCGGCGATTGATCTCGTGCATCAGCTGCAGGTGCCGAGGCAAAACGCGCTGCAGCAGATCGACCGGCCATCGCTCCAGCGCCTCGGGAAGCAGCGTGTGGTTCGTGTAGGCGCAGGTATCGACGGTGATGCTCCACGCCGCTTCCCACGGCATGACGTACTCGTCGAGAAGGATGCGCATCAGCTCGACGACCGTCAGCGCCGGATGCGCGTCATTCAGGTGGATGGCCACCTTCGAGGCGAAATCGTCGAACGAGTCGTGCGTCTGCTGATAACGCCGGACGATGTCCCGCACGGCACAGGCAACGAGGAAATACTCCTGCAGCAGGCGCAGCTCCTTGCCCGAAGCAACCACGTCCGACGGATAGAGGATCTTGGAGATCGCCTCGGTGTTGATCTTGTGCTGCACCGCGGAGATGTAGTCGCCGGCGTTGAAGATGGCGATGTCGAATTCGTCCGACGAACGCGCGGAGAAGAGCCGCAGGACGTTCACGGTCCGGCAGCCATAGCCGACGATCGGCATGTCGTGCGGCACGCCGGTGATCAATTTCGGATTGACCCACGTCGTGTTCGACAGAGTCCCGTAGACCGGCACGATGACGATCTCGTCCGGCCGCTCGATGAGCCATGGCGAGCCGCTCTCGAGCCAGTGGTCCGGACGCTCGTGCTGAAAACCATTGATGAACGTCTGGCGGAAAAGGCCGAACTCGTAGTTGATGCCGTAGCCGAAACCGGGATAGTCGAGCGTCGCCAGCGAGTCGAGGAAACAGGCGGCCAGCCGGCCGAGTCCGCCATTGCCGAGCGCGGCGTCGGGCTCCAGCGCCTCGAGCTCTTCGAGATCCACGCCCATCTCGGCCATGATCGACTTCGTGTCGTCGTACATGCCGAGATTCGTGAGGTTGTTGCCGAGCAGGCGGCCCATCAGGAACTCCATCGAGAGGTAATAGAGCCGCTTCGCTTCCAGCTCCACCTAGCGGCGTTAACAAAA
>VFSW01010138.1_pt1 | contig 13385 bp, 13 predicted proteins | sample 5358111 | NCBI WGS metagenome assembly VFSW01 (sample SAMN11554181, study PRJNA540505) | mine drainage metagenome | isolation source: sediment from site ElyBrook_90M | place: USA: Ely Copper Mine, Vershire, VT | collected 2017 | reverse complement strand
AAATTCTGCGAACTTTTCCTGAGATTGAGAGCGTCTTTGGCGCAGTCGGACGCTCTGACAGCGCCACCGACAATGCCCCGCTCGATATGTTCGATACGACCCTCATGCTGAAACCACGCAATCAATGGCCCGCAGGCATGACGTATCAAAAGCTCATTCAGGCGATGGACGCCAAGCTACAGTTTCCCGGCCTTTCCAACACCTGGACCATGCCGGTGGAAAACCGGTTGGACATGGAGCTAACCGGCATCAAGACTCCGCTCGGCATTAAAGTGCAGGGAACCACGGTCAATGGTATCCAGCAACTTGCCTCTCAAATCCAAACCGTGCTCTCAAGCATGCCCCAGGTCAGCTCAGTCTTTGCCGAAAAGGTGGCGGAGGGTTTTTATGTCAACGTAGCGATCAATAGAGAGGAGGCTGCGCGTTACGGTCTGACCATCGCGGATGTTCAGACTGCTGTGTCTTCCGGAATCGGGGGGGAGGACATCGCCGAGAACGTCCAGGGGGGGGAGCGATATCCGATCAACGTGCGCTATCAGCAGGGCTTCCGCGACAACATCGAAAAAATGCGTGGCGTCCTCATCGGCACGCCTTCCGGCGCGCAGATTCATTTTGGACAGGTAGCCAAGATTTCATTCTCCAAGGGTCCGGCGATGATCCGGGATGAAGACGGGCAGCTCACCGGTTACATCTATATTGACCTGAAGACCACGGACTACGGCGGGTTCGTTGCGCAGGCCGATAAACAGATCCACGACAAGCTGAAATTTCCCGCGAACTACACCTTCCAGTGGTCGGGGGAATACCAGTTTGAGCTGGAGGCGAAGCAACGCCTGAAACTCATCGTGCCAATCGTCTTCTTTGTAATCTTCATGCTGCTATACATGGTTTTCCATTCTGTGAAGGAAGCGTTCGTGCTGATCATTCCAACGATCTACGCCATGACCGGAGGGCTATTGCTGCAGTGGCTGCTCCATTACAACTTCAGCGTCGCAGTCGCCGTCGGCTATATTGCGCTTTTTGGTGTGGCCGTCGAAACCGGTGTAGTGATGGTCGTCTATCTCCACGAAGCACTGGAGCATCGTCTGCAAAGAGGGGGGCCGCTCACCAATGCAGATATAGAATCCGCCGCGATGGAAGGAGCGGTACTGCGGCTCCGCCCCAAGCTGATGACGGTCATCGCCGTCATCGCCAGCCTCGCGCCCATCCTTTGGGAGACGGGCATAGGCTCCGACGTGATGAAGCCAATCGCTGCGCCGATTGTAGGCGGCATGATTACATCCACCATTCACGTTTTGATCCTTGTCCCTATCTTCTTCGTGATGATCAAAGAGCGGGAACTAAAAACAGGAACGCTACACGCCAAGGACCAAACCACCGATCAAACTCAACCCATTCAGCCGGCTGTCCCAGGAGCACTCTAATGCGTGTACGAATCTCAGCTTTATTGCTTTCTGTTGCGCTATCTACCGTTGTCACATCCGCTCAAGCAAGCCAAATCTTCACCGGCACTGTGAGCGATGCGATGTGCAACGCTCACCACAGGATGCAAGGAAAGACACCTGCACAATGCACCCGCGAATGCGTCAAGCAGGCTCTGAGTTTGTCCTCGTTAGCAAAGGAAGGTTGTACAGCCTGAAGGGGAATAAGGCGCAGTTCGACAAATTTGCCGGACAGAATGTCAGAGTCGGAGGCGAGATGTCCGGATCTACGTTGACTATCGATTTCAGTGAGAAAGCCAGTCGTAGTTGTCAATCGGCTGGGGTGAAATGCACGGATCGAAAACCAGAAGGATTCAGGAAAGCAGCGAGCAACAGTGACAGGGCGCGGGCCACGCCCACGTCACTGTAGTGACGTGAAGGTTGGAAGAACAAACATCTGGAGGTTAATTTATGAAGCACGCTAAACAGAAGGTCAGAGCTGCAAATTGGCGATTCCCGGTAGTTATAGCTGTCCTGGTTGTCATGCTAAATGGAATCGGCTTTTTGCTTGTGTTTCACCATCCAGCAACGTTGGCGCGTGGCGAAGCCATCCCACACTACTTCGCAACGATTGACCAGGCAAAGCCTCTACCTCAGACACTTGATCCTAAAACGTTTGTGAACCACGATATTGCCGCGGCCTACCGTTCAGCCAAAGAGATTCCCGAGGTCCTGGCTCAGCAGCCTTGTTATTGCCACTGCGATCGCCGCAGAAGCCATCGTAGTTTGCTGGACTGCTTCGGCACTCAACACGCGTCCGATTGTGACATATGCGTTAAAGAGGCGTTGTTCGCGCTACAGGAACACCATAAGGGCAGGTCGGCGGAACAGATTCGCACTGAGATTATTCATGGCGAGTGGAAGACGATTCAATTTCAAAACGACTAAATGCTAAGGAGACTTTCATAATGAAGAAACTTATTTCCTCCACCATTATCACGTTCAGCCTAACTACCGTAGCAATGTACGGACAACCATCACGCTCAATCCTGTTCGACACATTCCAAATGCACGCTCAGACCTCTTCATCTATCACACATGAACAGTCTTCCGGATCCCAAAAAGGGGCCAAGGTCGAGTTGACTACAGATCCCTCATCAGCGCGAAGAGGAAGTAATACCTTCCACGTCAGGTTGAGTGATACATCGGGGAACCCCATCTTGGGTGCGAAAGTCAGTGTCACCCTCGTTATGCCGGCCATGCCAGAGATGAATATGGCCTCCATGAAGACGGTCATTGCAGGTATCGACAAAGGCGGTGGGATGTATGAAGGCAAAGGCGATCTGGGCTCGGGTGGCATCTGGCAGGTGACCGTGACCGCTACCCAGAACGGAAAGACGATCCTGCAGAAGCAACTTACGCTGAAGGTAGCGGGAGGGATGTGAGGGGATCGACCAAATTGCAAGCGTATCGAAAGGCACCGAGGAAGGGGCGTAGTTGAGAACAAGATTGCGGTTCAGCCAATTGCCGCAACAACCTTAATCCGGCAGAGTCTCACTCTGCTGCCAAACGAGGAGAAGACCATGAAAACGTATAAGCAGTTTCTTTTTGCAATTTTAGCAACAGTCGGCGTGGCAATTTCAGCAACAGCTCAGCAACCCGCTTCCGGGACCAACAGCGATAAGCAGATGTCTGACATGAAAAGCATGCAAGGAATGCAAATGCAGAATGGCCAGAAGGACTCTGGCAGCCAGATGATGCAGGGCTGCCGGAAGCACATGCAATCCATGATGGATGGCAACGCCCAGACCACTAAAGACATAGAAGCGGCAAAAGAGTCCAATGATCCGGCGAAGATGCGGGTAGCGCTCGACGAAGCGGAGAAAGCATTGAGCCCTATGAACGATCACATGAAGGGCTGCATGAAGATGATGGAGAACATGCATGGAAAGTCCGGCATGATGGGCTCCAGCAGCACGAAAGACTCTGGACAAGCGAGCGACCTGCAGAAGTAGCGCATGTCGCAGTTCTGAACTGGTGAATCCTGGCATGGTCGCTCCGTAAGAGGAGCGGCCATGCCAGATCGTACTGTCGGGCTTGCAATTCAGTGAGGCGACGCAAACAAACGGGTTGAGATCAACAGCTACGGCCACTTTCAGCGAGATGTATAGCAAGCGGGGAAACATTCAATGAATAGCAGAGATGCGGTTATTGTCGGTGCCGGCCCGGCGGGATTGAGTGCGGCCCTTATCCTTGGCCGGTGTCGCCGGAACGTGCTGGTCTGCGATACGGGGCAATACCGGAATGTCGCATCCCATGCCCTGCATGGCTTCCTTACCCGTGATGGCATTCCACCCATGGAATTGCTGGAGATCGGTCGAGAACAGCTCAAGCGTTATGAAACTGTAGAGCAACGCAATATCGAAATTTTAGCGGCCAAAAGAAGCGGATCGCGGTTTGAGCTTCAGCTTGCTGATGGTTCAGTTGTCTTCTGCCGCAATCTTCTCATTGCAACAGGTGTAGTGGACATCATGCCACCGATCCCAGGAGTCGATGCCTTTTACGGCCGCAGTGTATTTCACTGTCCTTACTGCGACGGATGGGAGGTCCGGGATACACCAATTGCCATCTATGGAAGGGGCGAGCACGGAAAGGGCCTTGCACTGGAATTGACGGCATGGAGCAGGCGCCTGACGTTAGTGACTGACGGAGCAGACGAAATGACCCAGCACGACATCGAGCAGCTTCAAGCCAACTCCATCGAAATCCGTCGCGGACGGATCATCGGCCTCGATGGGGAAGGCGGAATGCTGCAGCAGGTTAGGTTTGAGAATGGCGAGATACTTCTGTGCAGCGCGATGTTCTTCAGTACTGGACAACACCAGCGTTCGAGCCTAGCCGAGCAACTTGGCTGCGACTTCACCGAAAAGGGAGCAGTGGCTACGGGCAAGTATGAATCCACAAATGTTCCGGGACTATATGTAGCGGGGGATGCTTCGCGTGCCGTTCAACTTGCGATCGTTGCCGCAGCCGAAGGAGCCGAAGTGGCCTTCGCAATCAATACCGCCCTCCTTAGACAAGATATGGCCGATCCGGCCTCCTTGTGATGGCGGCTACCATGATTGGCACCAAGCAATTGCCATGGCTTAAGATTAAATCGTGAAGGGCGATGGAGCTGAGAAACACATAGTTTACTCGGAGTCTCCCCATGCGCGGAAGACCGTCGATAATTATTTTACCAAATGACTCAAAAGCAGTTCTGGCGCAATGCCTATGATCGCGGTGGCGGCGAGGCACAAGCCGATTGCGACCATCAGCCAGGGTGACGCATGCATTTTGAGAGGGACAACGTGTTCTGGTTCGAGGTACATGGAGGCAATGACTCTCAGATAGTAGTACGCCCCCACAACCACATTCGCTGCCAGGATGATAGCGAGCCAAGGGGCGGTCCTGGAGAGCGACTCAAGAACAAGCACCTTTGCGATGTATCCGGAAAGAGGCGGAACGCCGGCGAGCGACAAGAGGAAAAGGGTCGTAGTAGCGGCAAGCGCCGGAGAGCGGCGCCATAATCCACCAAACGCGCTGATCTCGGTCGAGCCTGATAGCAGCTCCATGCGGGCTACGCAGAAAAACGCACCGAGATTCATAAACAGATATGAAGCAAGGTAGAACAACGCAGCGCGCTCCGCCTCAATGTGCGCCGGGGCAATACTGACTGCCGCAAAGATGTACCCGATCTGCGCGATGCTGGAGTAGGCAAGCAAGCGTTTCAAATTGTTCTGCCGCAGGGCCCAGAGGTTCCCGACAGTCATTGATAACGTAGCGAGAATCTCCAGCATGATCGTAGTTCCACGGGTATCGCGAAATGCGCCTTCGGTGAAGCGCAGCACGATCGCCACCGCAGCCGCCTTCGGCAGTGTGGAGAGCAGCCCCGAAACCGGCGTGGGCGCGCCTTCATAAACGTCCGGCGCCCACATATGGAAGGGAGCAATGGAAAGTTTGAAGCCGAACCCGACGAGAATCACCGCCAGCAGGAACGGAGCTAATGCAGACGCGAAGGGTGCGGTAGGAACGCTGACGTAGGTCGATCCTGTAGCACCGTAAAAGAGACTCAAGCCGTAGATCAGGATTGCGGTCGCAGCAGTTCCGTAGAGGAAAAATTTCAGCGCCGCTTCGTTCGACAGCCGCTCCATCTTTGTAATGCCTACGAGAATGAGACTGCCCACAGTGAGCAGATAAAAGAACGAGACGACGAGTGAGATTTCTACGCTTCCTGCGAGCATCGATCCCGCTAGGGCAGTGATGATCAGGATCGCCGGCAGATCGGAGCGGTAGCGGCTTGCGCGGAAATAGTCAAAGCAGGCCAGCAGCATCAGCGCAGTTGCCGACATGGCGTAGAACTTCAGGAAATGAGCGAGCGGGTCCAGGCTGTATGTGCCCTTGAAGACGGTCTGGTTCGGCCAAGGCAGCATGCGCACCGTGAAGCAGGCAGACACAACAAGCAGCAGAAAGGCTGCGACATACAACCACGCCGCTTTTTTGCCTTCCAGAAACGGGGCGAGCACCAACAGCAGCAGGAAACCAACTGCCAGGATCAGTTCGGGAACGATCGCCCAAAGCGGCATGCTCATTTCGCCAGCACCTTCGACATCGCTTGTTGAATACTTTGGATCAGCAGCCCTGGGACAAGGCCGATCAGAAAGGCCTGCGCCAGCATCGGAGCGAGACTCCAGATTTCGACGCGGTTCAGGTCCGTTGCTCCTGCGATGGCGGCAGCGGGTTTACCGAAGAGGATGCGCTGCAAGGCATAGAGATACAGCCCGGTCGAGATGGCAACTCCAAAGGCAAGCACAAAGGCCGACCAACCTGAGACCGAGAGGGTGGCGACAAAGACCTGAAACTCCGCGACAAAGCCGGACATTGAAGGCAGCCCAAAGGAGCCGAAGGCAAAGGCGGTGAGGAAGGCTGCGTAGAGTGGGAGGCGAGTCCACGCGCCACCCAACAAGTTGAGGTCGCGGGTGCCGGCGCGGGTCTGAATGATGCCGACCAGAAGGAACATGCCGCCCGTGAGCAGCCCGTGGCTGATCATCTGGAGCATTGCTCCATCGACCGCAGCTTCGCGGTTCTGCACCGACAAGCTGAGGGACGCGAGCGTGACTCCAAGCAGCACAAAGCCCATGTGGTTGATGCTGGTAAAGGCGATCATGCGCTTGAAATCCTGCTGGGCAAGCGCGACCGCTGCCCCATAGACCACGCCCACGAGCGCGATCGCTGCAAGCACATACCAGTACTTCGCCATAACGGCACCCATCGTCGGCAGCATGATCCGCAGCAGCCCATAACCTCCCATCTTCAGCATGACACCGGCAAGGATTACGCTGCCCGCAGTCGGAGCCTCGACGTGGGCATCGGGAAGCCAACTGTGCAGGGGAACGATAGGCAACTTCACGCCGAAGCCTATGACGAACCCGACGAGAATCCAGATCGCCAGTGGGCTGGTTCCGGCTGACTGACCAGCTTGACGAATGGCTTCCATGCTGAAGCTGTGCGGTTGTGTGCGGACGTAGAGCGCAAGGATTGAGAGCAGCAGGGCGAGACTGCCTGCGCGGGTGTAGAGGAAGAACTTGAACGCCGCGCGCCTGCGGTTTTCATGTCCCCATATTCCAATGATGAAGTAGAGAGGCACCAGGGCCACTTCCCAGAAGACGTAAAACAGGAGCAGGTCTGCAGCCAGAAAGACACCAAGCAAGCCTGTCTCCATCACAAGAAAGAAGATGACATATTCCTTTAGCGATTCGCTCAAATCGAGCTTGTCCGCATAAAGCGAATAGAACAAGGCGACCGATGTAAGCAGCGTGGTCAGCAGGATAAGCGGCATGCTAAGCCCATCGATCCGCAGCGAATACTCTGCGCCAATGGCCGGAATCCATGGGTATGCCAGTGTGTATCCCGCGCCGTTCCGAAAGATTGAGATGGATATGAAAATCGAGATCGCAAGGACTACGAGACTGCCTGCGAAGGCTACCGTCCTAACCAGCGCCTGACGGCGGGGCAAGAATGCGATCAGCAGCGCTATAGCGAGCGGCAACAAAATGAGTATGCTTAGCATTATTTGTGAACCCTGATGGCAAGTACAAGGAAGCCGACTATGATGATCCAGGCGAAGGCGGCGGCTAGATAGTGATAAATCTTGCCTGTTTGCAGTTTGCGAACGATCCCGCCGAGGGCACGCAGACCATCTGCGCTCGCTATGATTGGCTGGTCGATAACCCGTGTGTCCAGCCACGCGCTGTTGCGGGCTAAGAATAGGGCACCGCCTACCGCGCCATCGCCAATGCGATTGAAGATGCGCTCCTCCACTCCGTCGAGCAGGTGCGCCAACGCAAACATCGCGCGAGCGAGGACTGATGGAAAGTCATCGGTCCCGAAGCCGGTGAGCAGGAGCATTCGCCACGCGGCTGGAGCGGCGTTTTCTGTGTGGCGGCGGTACAAGGCAAATGCCGTTAGCCATCCCAATGCCGCAAGCGCGGTATCGTACAGGGAACTAAGGTGAAATTGCGTGGGCTGTGGATGGTGCAGGAAACGGCCGAGCCACCCTCCTGTCCATGCGCTTTGCAGGAAGCCTCCGACAATCGTGAAAACGGCCAGCGTGTAGACCCCGGCGCGCATAAACCAGGATGTTGGTTCTACGCTTTCGTTCGGGTAGGGGAAGGCAAGCAAGAATGCGCGAGAGATATAGAAGCCGGACAGCAGGGCCAGCAACAACAGCACTGCTGAAATCCAGCCATGGGCGTCGCGTGAGATAGCTGCGCGGCTCCAGAATCCTGCCAAGGGTGGGAAGCCGGAGAGAGAAAGCGCGCCGATCAGGAAACCAACGTAGGCCGATCTGGACTTTGCGTTCAACTTCGACATATCGTTCGTACCTGCTGCCTTGACCACGATACCGGCAGCGACGAACAGAAGAGCCTTGAAGGTAGCCTGGGCCAGAAGATGAAAGATGCCGGGCAGCGTGCCCCCAACCGCCAGCGCAAGGAACATCTCGCCGATCTGACTCATCGTCGAATCGGCCAGCACGCGCTGTAGATCGGTTTGAACGCAGGCGGAGAATGCAGCGCCCACCGCAGTCATCACGCCGATAAAAAGCATCAGCGTGTGGGCGAACGGAACGACATGAAAAATAGGCAGGCTGCGCGCCAGGAGATAAACACCCGCAGCAACCATTGTGGCGGAGTGCAAAAGCGCGGAGACGGGCGTCGGACCCGCCATCGCGTCCGGCAGCCACCAGTGCAGCGGAAATTGCGCCGACTTGCCCGCTGCGCCCATCAGTAGCAGCAAGGCTACTGTCGTCCATGCAGCGTCTTGGCGGCCATGCGACGAAGCAGCGAAAACATGTACGAAGTCAAGCGCACCGACATGGGAAAGCATGAGAGCCATGCCCGTCAGCAGGCCCAGGTCTCCGATCCGCGTTAGTGAAAACGCCTTCAACGCCGCCCGGCTGTTCTTTTCTTGTCCGGTCTCATGGCCGATGAGCAGATAAGAGCAGAAACCGACGATCTCCCATGAAAGATAGAGCAGAAGGTAATCTCCCGCCAGAACCAGCGAAAGCATGGCGGCGGTGAAGAGAGACATCAGAGCAAAGAATCTTCGCGGCGCTTCTTCATTCCGCATGTATCCGATGCTGTAGAAGAAAATCGGAGTGGCGATCCACGAAACAACCACTGCCATGATCGAAGCCAGTGGATCACGCACGTAGCCTGTTTGCAGGATGCGGCCGGCGAGATGAACATGCAGTACATTGCTATGCGTTCTGCCAGAGTTATTGGCAAGCAAATTGAGCAGAGACAGTAAAGCGCTTGCCGATACTGCGACGGAACCAATGTAGCCGAAGCGGGCGCGTCTTCCGGGGACAATCAGGATTACACCGCAGGCGACGAACGGAAGCAGAGGGATCAGCCAAAGCGGAAAGTCGTTCATCCGTGCAGCTCTGTGAGTTTATCCACCATCTGCATATTTCGGTGGCGGAACACCATCAGCATCACAGCGAGACCCACTGCCATTTCGACCGCCGAGATAGTCAGGATAATCAGTGCAAAAACCTGCCCAGCGAAATCGGATGGCGAGCGATACCTCCAGAAGGCCACCGTGTTGAGCATCGCCGCATTGAGGATCACCTCCGTACTCATCAGGATCATCACCGCGCCGCGCTGCGAGAGCACGCCGAACACACCAATTCCAAACAGGATGGCACCCACCGCGAGATACGCCACCAGCGGCACGTTCATTCACGGCCCCCAAAAATGGTTGCGCCCACCACACCTAAAAGAATCAGCAAGCCTCCCGCCTCAAAGGCGATCATGTATCGGCCAAGCAGTTCCTTGCCGACCATCAGCGCTGCATTCGCAGTATTTGCGGGGGCGGCGGGGGGCCAGTGAACGGAGAAAAGCAGCAATAGCAGTACCAAACTGGACAAAACACCAGCCACCGCAGCAGGTTTGGTGAACTCATTGGTCATGGACATGTTCATATCCATTTCAGGCATTTTGCCACCTGGCATATCCTGCTGATTCATTTGACTGCCCTGCATGCCACCACTTGAATCGTTCTGATTGGCTTTCTGCGTGGGGTCATTCATCTTCATGGAAGCCATGTCATCGTCCTGTTGTTCTGGTGGAGCTATGCCCATCATCGCGCCGCCGGGATCCATCGACATCTTGACCATGAATAGGATCATGACGAGCATGCCGCCGATGTACATCATGAGTTGCATCGAGGCGAGCAGATCGGTGGAGAGCAGGAGAAACAGACCTGCAAGAGCGGAGAAGCCGCCCATCAGGAATATTCCAGAGCGCACCATGCTCATCGTCTGCGTCATGAGGTACGCGCCTCCTATCGCCGCGCACGATAGAACGGCAAACAGCGTCCATTCGAGTGCAGGCGAGAGGCCGCTCAATGCTTCACCAGAATGAGAAGTACGCCGATGATAAGGACATTCACAATGGATGCGGGAATCATGATCAGCCATGCCCCTCGAACGACTTGTGACAGAGTTAAACGCTTGAATCTTGTGCCGAGCCACGCCATCAAAAAGAGGACTGCAACCACCTTCAATCCGAACCAGACGACCCCGGGGAGTAGCGGTCCCCGAAAGCCCCCAAGAAAAAGCACAACGGCCATTGAAGCCGCGGCGAACCAGATGCCATGTAGCGCCAGCTTCATGATCGCGCCGGCAGCCCCTTGGTACTCCACCAAGGCATTCGCGTCGGGGCGCAGCGGCAGATCGGCTGGAAATCGATATGTCTGTGCCATCGCCGAGACAATGTAGATCGCAAAGCCGAGCGGCTGCCATACGATGTACCAAAGATGGCGCTGGGCATAGATGGCGTCGTTTGCTGCCAGCGTCTGGGCTGCCATGACAACACCAGTGACGGAGAACCCGAGCGGAACGATATAGCTGATCAGCTGAGCAGCGCTCATCAAAGCCGCCTCCGTGCCCTTCTCTTGATTTGCCCCCCACCCCGCCATGAACAGAGCCACGGCAACATAGTCGAGAACGACGAGATAGAAGAAGAGACCCACATTCCACTGCGGCCCTGGAAGAGTGGAGAGCTTTCCCGAGTATGGAATGACCAGCAGAGATATGACAACCGCGCTCAGAGCAACTGCGGGAGCGGCAAAGAAGAGCACGCGATCAATCCGCTTGTGACCGGGATCGGACCTCCCTAAAGCTTGCGCGAAAGTTATGAATGCATTTGCCGGTATTCGTCTTCCCTGAACCAGCAACTCGACTACGGCGCTCGTGAATGTGCCGAAAGCAAGCAGAAGCAGGGCCAAGCCGGCATTGAGCAAGGCGCTCATACGCGAAAAGCCCCCCGTTTCGCGGCGTAGGTAAGGGCCACGGCCAGAATGGCGGCAAAGACAAACATGTCCCACAAAGCGGTCATGCCGACCTCCTGAAACGCCACAGCCCAGGGAAACATGAAAATCATCTCCATGTCGAACGCAAGAAAGATGAGTGCGGGGACTGCATACGGAATATCGAACTGGATCCAAGCCGTCTCATGCCGGCCGCCTTGTCGCTCCTCCCGCTCCTTGGATCTGCGCCGAAGCAGGAGCAGCCATCCGAGCGTGGCTCCAAAGACCGCAGCCACGGCCAGAAATGCCGAACGATAGTCGGACGTCGGAGTTGGAGCCATCTGCCTATTCGACGGCTACTCATTCTTTCTGAGTTGTCTGCGTTGATTCCTGACGGACTGCGTGACACCATGCGGATGAGGGCTGAGTCCCGTCGTTCAATCTCGCCAGCACTTCGCGTTGCCCTTCATCATGCGGCAACAAACACGTTACGGAGCGCTCATTTGCGCATCGCCTATTATGCCCGTCAAGACGGGAGCAAGGGAGGAGACGAACAGCAACCAGCACTCCGAATTGCGAAGCTATCTCATCGGTTGCAGTCTACTCTCGCCATCCCCTAAGTCTCAGGGCATCCTATCCGCCCCGCACATCTCAAGTTTATTCCGCCCGGAGCATCCTGATAGCAGCCAGTCCGGCAACTGCTTGAACTCCGGCGAAAATCGTTAGTCCTTCCGCGAAGCCGAGGTGGACTGCGAAACCGAAGAGAAGGCTACCGACTCCGAATCCGGTGAAGAGCGCGAAGACGTTTAGCCCCATGGCCTGTCCGGCGCGCTTGGGATCGAGGGCAGTTACGATTCCCGCCAGAGGTGGCTGAGTCATGTCGTAGCCGAGAGAAAGGGTAGTCACCGCCACGATAGCGAATGCAATCGGCCATGTAGGGACCAGCAAAAAGACTGACAGAGCGGCGACCATGATTCCAGCGGGCACAAGCCAGCGTCGTCCCCAGCGATCGGCTGCCCGACCGATCAATGGGCCAAGTGCGAAGCCCGGCACGCCATAACCAAGGAGTGCGAGACCAATTCCAATCTCTCCCAAACCGAAACGCCGAGAGAAGTAGAGTCCCAACCAGGTGAAGACCCCTGAATGGAACACGGCATTCAGAAACACGAAGCCGTAGGTTCGTTGTGCGCGGGAGTCGCCGAGAAGCTGCTTGTATCCCACGACCACTGCTCTCACGGTGAGCGTCCTTGCCGCTGGTCGTTCTACGAGCGAACCGAGATACGGTCGAAGCAGCAGGAGGGACATCAAGCTGCAGGCGCTCACACCGAGGAAAACGCCGCGCCATCCGAGTACCGGTTCGAGTATGACTCCCAGAGTTGATCCAAACGCCATGCCACCAGCCATTGCGCCGAACAACCATCCCAAAGGTCGTCCGCGTTCTTTGAATGGAAACAGAGTTCCAATCAGAGCGAGCGCAAGTGGCACGACTCCGCTTGCGCCCAGTCCGGTAAGCAGGCGCCAGACGATCATCTGCGTGGCGCTGACCGATGTAGCAGTGAGGGCTGTCAGCCCAGCAAAGGCCAGCAGCGAAACGACCATGATGCGCTTGCGGCCAATCCAGTCGGACAAGAGCCCGAAGAAGAGCGTCGAGATGCCGTAAGGGATAAGGTATGCAGGGACGAGCAGCCCGACCTTTTGCTCTGAGACGCCAAAAGCCATAGCAAGACGCGGAATCATGGGCGCGACCATGTATCCCTGAAAGAAGATCAGGAACGTGATTGCAGCCAGTATTCGGAGCAGTCGTTCGCGTTCCTTTGTTTCGCTATTGGGAAAAGTCGGAGTGGATGACATCGGTTAGCTCGCAGTTTGTAAGTTCAAATGAAAAGAGGGTGGATCGGCTTCACCCATCCACCCTCTGTGCCTAGGACTTCGTCGGCCCGAGCCGCGAATTAGGCCAAGGCCTCACGAAGAATGCTCTCGTCGATGCCCCGGTTTGCGCAGCAGCCAGCGAGTTTCCCGTCGATCAGGACTGCAGGAACGCTGCGGACTCCGTGCTCAGCGGCACGCTCGACAGTCTCCTTACGCTGCATATCGTGAACGACTACCTCATCC
>VFSW01010137.1_pt1 | contig 13385 bp, 10 predicted proteins | sample 5358111 | NCBI WGS metagenome assembly VFSW01 (sample SAMN11554181, study PRJNA540505) | mine drainage metagenome | isolation source: sediment from site ElyBrook_90M | place: USA: Ely Copper Mine, Vershire, VT | collected 2017 | reverse complement strand
CCCCCGCCGCCCCCCTCCCGGGCGGGGTCACTGCCGCCCGGGCAGCGCCCGCGCCCCGGGGCGCCGCCCCCGCCGCCCCCCGCTACGTACGCGGGCGCACGACGCTCGCGCTGCTCGCGGCGGTCGATCACGTCCTGTCCTGCTCGCGCGCCGTGCTCGTGGTGGTCCCTACGGGCGATGCCGCCGACGACTTCCTGACCCGGGCCCGCCTTGCCCTGGGTCCCTCTTCGCTCCGGTGGAACGTGCGTGTCCGCCGCATGGGGGGCGATCTCGGGGAGGATCTCGACGAGGGAATCGTCCCGGACATCATCATCGCGGATGCCAGGGATCTCCTCTCGAGGACGCTCGAACGAGAGGACGTGCTCTCGGTGCTCGGGATGATCGTCGTCGACGACGCGGAGGAGCTGGCGGGCCCGGTCGAGGCGCACGCCCAGCTAGCTTTCCGCAGGCTCTTCGGCCGCCTGCGGGCGTGCCGCAGGGCGCGCGATCCGAGCACTGGCCTCGACACGCGCGTTCTCGTGATCTCTGGACCGTCGATGCACGAGGCCCACACCTGGCAGCGGTCCGTCGTCTCCGGTGTGGAGTACATGGACCCCCTCCGCTTCACGCCGGACCGGGAGTCCGCGAAGAAGAAGCCCGACCCCGTCGAGGTGTCCGACGACGAGCTTCCCACGCGCGAGGACGTCGCCGGCGAGGCGCCCACGGGGTGCGTGCACGTCTTCCACGACCTCTCGACTTTCCGGGCCGCACGCGGCCAGGGTGACGGTGCCTCGCGAGCCCGGCTTCGTCTGCCGGATCTCGTGGCCGCATGCGAGGCGGCGGCTGTCCCGTGGTGCTACCGGGTCTGCCGTGACGGAGCGCGCACGGGGCTGCCCCGCGCACATGCGCTCGCACAGGAGCCCCGGTTCCGTGTCGAGGATCCGACGAAGGCCACGGTCGTCTTCCTGGAAGGGCCGATCGCCTGCGTCGAGCGTGAGCAGGATCGTCTGGCGCTCGCTGGCTCTGCGCTGGCGCCGTCGCTCCGTGTTCCGGTGATCGCCTTCGTTCGCGTCGTTGATCACGATGAGGCGCGGGTGATGCTGGAAGCGCGGACGTCAAGCGATGCGGCCGTCGGTGCGCTCTTCGACACGTTTCCGCGCCCTGCCGTCACGCACCCGGTGGGGATCGTGCGGGATCGCCACCTTGCCGCCGAACTCCTGAAGCGAGGCGTCGAGATCGAGGAGCTCGTCGAGCTGTTCGGTCTGGAGCCGCTGGCGCAGCTGCGGGCGCTCGCGCGGGAGCACCTGGTGACGGTCGAGCCGGCGCGCGAGGTGACGGATGCGGGGTTCCGCGACCTCGTGCGGCTGAGGCTCCAGGCTCGCGGGATCATGCCCGAGCAGGTCGGACTCGACGCAGCCGACCAGCGCCTCTTGCCCGCCCCGCCCGAGCGCATCGACGAGGCGTGGATCCGGGCCGCCGTGGTCCGCGACGCAACGAACCCGCAGATCGAGTGGCGGGTCGACGCGGGCACACTCCATAGGCGCCTCTATCCGCACGCCATCTTCGAGGACGCCCGGGGGCGCTTCGAGGTCGTCGGTCGCGTCGCCGAGCGCGACGTGGAGACGTCGGATCAAGGGACTACCGTGAACGTCGAGCCGCGCCTCGAGGAGCAGGTGTCGGTCCCGTTGCGGCGGTCGCGGGTCCTGCGCCGGGGCGCTGCAGCGGGGACGCTCGGGGGCATCGACGTGGTGGCGCGTCAGCGCGTCCAGGTCGGTCGGCGAGCCGTCGAGGTCGAGGCCTCGACCATCGACGTGGAGACCGAGCATGTGGGCACGCTTCACCTCAGCCCGGACGGAAGGGCGGTCAAGAACAGGCTGACCTTCACTCGTGAGAGCCCCGACCGGCTTCACGGGATGTTCCGTACCGCAGGCCTCTTCATCTACCCGGAGCCCGACGAGCCCAGGGGGAAGGACGGGCGCCTAGACCGCGACGGTCTGAGGCTGCTCGCGAGCGTGCTGCGGGTCCTGCTCGGGTCTGCGTACCGGCGTGGGGACCAGGCCGTCGAGGTCGTCCTCCACCTCGAGCCGGCCGGCGAGATTGCGCCGCCGACGTCCCCGACCGATCTTCGCGCGGTGCGCGAGGACGCCCCGTACGACCGCCCGGCGACGCGGGTCGGAGTCGAAGATGCCATCGTGCTGCTCGACGCGCAGGAGGGGGGCAACGGCGCCACGCGTGCCATCACGCGAGACGGCGTGACCCCGCTGCTGCTGGGGGCGTGGGCGCTGCTGCGTCCGTTCGAGAGCTCGGCGGAGGAGGACACGCGCTGGCGGTGGCTGCTGCTCCACGATGATCAAGCTCCCGAGGAGGACGATCTCGACCTCATCGAGCAGATCGGGGTGGCGTCGGCGCGCGAGCGCTGGAACCGCGTCGCTCCCGAGGTCGCAGCCTGGCTCGCCGAGCGGATCGCGCCGCCCGAGTCGGAGAGCACGACCTCGAGCACCGAGCTCGGGGGTGAGGGGACCGCGGCGACGAGCCTTCGCCTCGTCGAGGCGGATCCGACGGAGCAGGCGACGTACTCCAAGTACGGAGTCTACGACCCCGATGCGAGCGAGCTGGAGGAGGTGCGCAACGCGCTGTTCGTCGAAGGGCACGACAGCGCCGTAGGCTGGAGCGTCTCGGACCTCGACCAGATCTTCGAGTGGATGCACGCGAACATCGCGTACGAGAAGGACTCGGTGCTCTACGGCGAGGCGGATCACGTGTCGACCGTGAGGGAGATGCTCGTCGACAAGAAGAGGCAGGGCGACTGCGAAGACATGGCATTGCTGTTCGCGTCCATCGCAAGAAAGATCGGGGTGCGGTGCCGTGCTGTGGTGATTCCGGGTCACGTGCTATGCCAGGTCGCTCTCGAGGACCGTTCTCCCGAGCGCGTCGTCGAGGAGATCCTCACACTCGACGCCCGGCGCGCACGCGCACGTGGACTCCGCCCGCTCCGACACCCCAACCGCGCCGGCAAGGTGGCTGCGGGGTGGAAGGCCTCGAAGCTGGGACGGGCCGAGTTCTCGCGTACCTCCGCGGAGTCGTATGCGTACTTCGACTCGGGCAACGTCACCGTCGAGGTGACCCGCGATCCGGACGGGAGCTGCTGGCTCTGCGTCGACGAGGCGCAGGCTCGAGTGCTCGGCGCCGTCGACACGTACCGGACGCCGGAGGAGTTCGGGCTCGGTGCGGAGCAGGGGATGCTGCGGCGCGACGGGACGTGGGCCGTTGGCACGTACTTCGTCGACTACGAGACGAGCGCCGACAGGGCGAAGGTCTGGAAGCTGGCCCCAGCGCCAGATCAATCGAAGGAGCGGCGCAAGCCGATACCCTCAGGGCCGCACCCTCGCAGCACGCCGCGTGTCCTGCGCATCGAAGATCTCGGCCAGGCGTACCCGGAGGCCGTGGCGCCTTCGCTGCTGGTGTGGCGGCGACTGCGATGGTCCTTCGCGGCACGCGCGGGAGGGACGGAGCGCCCGTTCGTGATCGACCTTGGAAGCGATCGGGTCACGCTGCAGCTCCCGCCGCCCCCGGTGAACGTCCCGTCGCCGTCGGTGGAGCGCAAGGGCGAGGCGAGGCAAGGGGACCAGGCGCCGGTGCGCGTCAAGGAGCGGGCCAGGGAGGCGCTGCAGGCGATCGCGCTCGCGCGCCCAACCCTCGATGCGCTGACCGTGCGGCTGAGGAAGCTGCTCGCGGCCTCGCGCGACGATCAAGACGATGAGGCGCGGGAACAGGAGCGAGCAGAGCGCCTGATTGCGCGCCTGGTGGACGAGCGCTGCCTTGCTCCCTACGTCGGATCGCCACGACCTCGTGTTAGTGCCGTCGCGCAAGCGCTCGCGTCCGGCACGGCCGACCACTGGGGGCGCACGATCCTGCAGGCGCACTTCCGCTCGCAGCTGTGCAGGGAGGCGACGCTCGAGTTCGACGCGCGCGGGTGGCCTACCCTCGTCGCGCCGATGCCAGGAGCGACCACCACGGACCAGGGCGAGTGGAAGCTGACGCTCAAAGGGGAGGGGGCGACGTGACCGCAGGATTGCGACCGGTCGTCCTGCTGCTGTCGACATGCGCGGTGGTTGCGTGTCATCGCGAGCCGCGCCGCGAGGAGTTCCCGGAGTTCCTCGCCTGGCAGCCGTTCACCGGGCTGCAGGAGGCTGACGTCGGGGGCGTCGTGGTCGCCGGTGATCCCGCGCCCCCGGTCGCATCGGACCAGGCGCGCCTGTTCGTCAAGGTGGCCATGCCACAGGGATTCACCGGCGCATTGCCCTGTCGCGACGGCTGGCAGTGGGGGCTCGCGCCGGGGGTGTTCATAGCAATCCATCGTGCCGACACCGGGCACCAGGCGGTGACAGACCCCGCCCAGCTGCAGCTCATCGAAGGCACTGCGGATGCCGCTGCGCTGGGGGACTGCACGGCGTACGGGGCAGGTCCGAACGGTCCCGTAGACGCGTGGCTCGTCGCGCGTTCGCTGCCCCTGCCTGGCGTGGACACCGGCTCCACGCTCGGCGCTCTGCAGTTCCTGGCGACGGTCGATCCCGCGCTCCTCGGCTTCGACGAGCTCGCCGGGGCAGCCAAGACCCTCGCGAAGCGCATCGCGGATCCGACCGGTCTGGTCCTCTCTGATACGGAAGACGCGGGAGCCGGGGGCGGTGGCGCGGGGCCGGTGTCCTCGAGTGTGCCGACTCGCGGCGGAGGCATCGGGCAACACGGCTCTCCGGACGACTGGACCGGCTGGCGCTGGGTCGGGGAGAACCGTCACCACACCAGGCTCCGCGTGGGGCGTGTCTCGGGCCGCTTCGCGCGCTCCGAAGGCAGTGATGCTCCCTCTCGCGATGACGGCGGGACCCTGACGGACGGGATCGCGACGGAGATGGTCATCGCGTTCGCGGGGGACGGCATCCACGATGAGGACGGGATCGGGGTGGCGATGCTGTGTGCGCGCGCGAGCTGCCCGCAGGCGAAGAGCTTCGCCGCGATGCTGGCAGAACTCCGGCCGCCGGGCCACGGAGATGGGGCGCAAGGTGCGAGCGACACCGCCGAAGGGCTCGCGCGCGCAGCGGGGTTCGGATGGAACACCGTCGCAGACGCAGGCGCACGATGACCGAGCGCGCGTTGCCGCTTCCCATCGAGTGGATGCTGCGCCTCGCGCGCAACGCGAAGTCTGCCAAGGAGCGGCACGATACGGCGTACTCCGCGTGGGAGGCCTCCGTGAGGCTCGGTTTTGCGCGCCATCCTGCGCCCGACCCATCGCCGCTCGCCAAGCCCTCGGTCGGGCACTGGGTGAAGTCGCTCGAGCGGCCCGCCACCCCGCTCGATGCCCCCGCGATTCTCGCCGCGTACGGCTTGTTCACCGAGGAGGGTAAAGACCACCGGAGCTCCCCGCGGACGGTCACCGGGCACGTGCTGCTCGAGCCGCTTGCCGCCTACCGCAACGCGGTGATGGGACACGCTTCGACCCGCGCGGGAGCGTTCTACGAGAAGGCGGGCCCGGTCCTCATCACCGGCCTCGAAGCAGCTTGGGATGCAGGCGTCTTCGCCCCCGTCGGGGCCTCGCTGGTCTTCGTCGACGCCATCGAGATCGCCGGCAACGGCGAGAGGTCCGCTCGCGTCCTCGATCTCATGGGCTTCGCTTCTTCGGTCCTTCCCGCGGATGCGCTCGGTACAGTTCCGGACGGGGTGCTTCCCTCGAGGCTCTACAGCCGCGAGGCGGACCAGTGGGTGCTGCTGCACCCGTGGCTGCTCTTCTTCCAGGAAAGCGAGTCTCGCGAGAGCGTCCTCTTCTTCAATGGCATCAAGGGGTCGCACCCGCGCTGGCTCGACTTCGTGCGCGGGAACGAAGTGGACACGAGCGTCCTGGTCAAGCGCTACCCGCGCGTCGACGCCGAGATGACGGCGCTGCTGACGCCCAGGAGCGGCGACGGCCGCAGCTCGCCGACCGCCGATTCCATCCGCTTCGGCGCACCCCGGTCCACGAGAGGGTTGGACGCTGATGTCACCGGGGGAGTCGACCTCGCGAGCCCTCGGCGCAGGCGCCCGATGCTCTACGTGCTGCTGCTCGCTATCGTCCTCGCGATCGGCGGTGGTGCTGGCGTCCGTGCGGTGCTGCGACCGATCGCGGAGCGGTACGTGCTCGAGGACCACGGCGAAGACGGCTGGACGCTGGTGGTGGAAGGTCGCCATCTGGGCCGTATCGGTCAGGACCTACGCGGGCCGTGGCTCCGCGCGCTCTCCGCTGCAGGCATCGTCGCGCGCCAGGATGCAGCGCTGGATCCCTCCGACGACGGACGCGCCTCGCGGCTACGCATCGAACCTCCGCGGGCGTTCAGGGCAAGGGCGCTGCCTGCGATTGAGAGCGATCTCCATTCGCCCGTGCTCATCCGGGCACGCTTGCGGCTCGCGATGCTCGCGTATCGAGACGAGGACTCTCAGGCCGGCAGGAAGTTCGCAACCATGCTCGCGGGCGCGCTGCACGCGGCCACCGCCGGCGAGACCGACGGGGTCGCGTTCGATGAGACGCCCTACATCGAGTTCCGGACCGAGTCCGACTACGAGCCCGGCAACAAGGGGCTCACGCGTGCCGACATCGACCGCTTCGACCTCTTCTACGCGAGCCCGCTCATCGCCCTCGCCATCGAGCGAATGTCCGCCCCGGACGCGCCCGCCCGGGAAGACCCGGTCCGGTGGCTGGCCTGCAACGTCGGGCTCAATGACTCGGTCACCTATCGCTCGGTGCTGATTTCCTCTGCAGACAGCCCCATCGCGAGGTGGCTGCCACCGGGAGAGCACCTGTCGCCCGAGAAGCTCTCCCAGTTCCTGGGCAGCCTCCACGGCGACGACAAGCTCGAGATCTACTGGGGACCGAAGGCTTCGACGTCTGGGTTCGCGGTGCCCTGTCTCTCGTGGCGTGACTTCTATGCGAACCCGCGCACGACCTCGATGCACACGGCGCGTCACGATCTGACCGCGGAGTCCGTGCTCGGCGCGCCTGCGCGGGAAGCGAGCATGAACCGGATCGGCGTCCTCAACGAGGCGATCCTGAGCCAGCTGTTCGCCCGGCCCGACAACCGACTGGCGCCGTATCGCATCCTCTGGCGGAGCGACCCGATCCCGCACGGCGGGATCTTCATGCGCCGGGACATTCCCGAAGCGAAGCGCGAGGTCTACGAGCGTGTGCTCGGCAGGATGGTGGAGGACACCATCTCCGGCGCTCGCCACGTCGAGTGGCCGAGCCTGGACGAGGTGAAGCGGCTCGAGAGTTGCACCTTCGCCAACATCGAGGAGTTCGAGCGACACCTCCGCGGGGTCAAGGAGGGGAGCCAGTGTCTCCCGTCCATCACGCCGCAGCGCTGAGGCTCGATCAGCAGCGTGGCGCTCTTGACAAGTTCCTGGGCTGGTTATGTTGATGCACGTCGGGGGAGGCCAGAAGGCGCGCCGAGCACGGTGCCGGCCTTCGATGACGCGGGCCGCCGGGCGTGCGGTTCCCGGGAAGGCGTGGCCAGGATGCGAACGGTTCGCTTTCTGATTGCGGGTCATATCGAAGAGGAACCGGGCGTCACGAACGTCGACGTGCCGTTCGCCGAGGCGATCGCGGTCCTAGAGAGCCTCGGCCTCGGCACCTCCGACTTCGGCGCGGTCGATGCGAAGACGCTCGCGCCGCTCTGTCGCCGGCGCCTCTGGCCGGCCCGTGCGCCTCGTCCCACGCTGCGCACCTGGGTCGAGAGGCTGCTCGCCCTGGCGGAGCTGGCAGGCAATGGAATCATCCTGTTCTCGTGAGGAGTGGCGGGCATGAGCTGGCAGCTGGCGAACGATGTTCCCTCCGAAGCCTGGCGACGCGCCTGCCTGGTGGCCGCCGTGCAGGTGCACGACCTCGGCCTTCACGAGCACGCGGGCAGTCTCCGGCAGGCCAGGACGCTCGAGGACGGATTCAACGCCCTCGGGCTGCTCGAGGTCTCGCTCGACGCCGTTGCGCGGTGCGCGAGCCACGCCGGGCACGGACCGCTCGCCGAGCGCGCGCGTCTGGCGGGCGCCCTGGTGTTCGAGGCCTTCGAAGAATGTCTGCGCGCGTCAGGGACCGATCCCGATCAGGCCCTCGTGGAGGTCTGCGAGGCCGCAGTGATGGGCGATCCAGCGGAGATCCTGTCGAGGCCAAGGGGCGGCGATCGTTGACGCTCCCGCTTGCCAGCGCGTACCGTCGATACTGAGGATCTCTGCCATGAAGTCGCTGAGTGACTGCCGGTGGGCCCTCGTGCTCCTCGGCGCCCTGGCGGCGTGCTCGAAGCCCTCGAGCTCGGACGAGGTGGCCCCGGTGCCGCCCTCGCCGGTGTCCCCCGCGCCAGCCGTCGCATCACCCGACGAGAGCCCGGGAGCTGCTCCGTCTCAGACCAATCCTCTGACCGACGCTTGGTCGTCATCTCCCGTGGCGTCTGCCCAGCCATCGAGCTGCGGTGGCGGCGGGAAACTGGTCGTCCATTTCTACAACGTCAGCCAGGGGCTCGCCGCCCTCGTGGACCTGCCCGACGGCCGCCATGTCCTCGTGGATACGGGCGACAGCGTCCCGCGAGCCGGGTGCGGTGACGTCTGCGCCGCGGCCGACGCTCACCTGCTGGAGAGGCTGGGTGTCGATCTCCACGGCGCGCCGATCGACCTGCTCTGGGTCACACACCAGCACTCCGATCACATCGGTGGGGCGCCTAGGGTGATGGATGCGTTCAAGGTGCTCACCTATGTCGACAACGGGCGGGATGAGCGCAAGGCCGAGGTGCGGCGCGCGCACCAAGCGGCCGAGCGGCACGGGACGATCGTGCACGTCGTGGATCCGGACCGACCGGAGGCCCCGATCGCCGGATCGGGCAGCACGAAGCTCACCCCCGTCATTCCGTCCGAGTGGCCAGCCTCATGCGCGCACGACGCGAATGACTGCTCGATCGCGCTACGCATCGACTTCTGCGCGTCCTCTGTCCTTTTCACGGGAGACGCGCCGCACGACGAGGAGCCGCTGCTCGATCCGCACGGCCGCGTGACCCTGCTGCAGGTGGGCCACCACGGAAGCGAGACGTCGACGACACCGGGCTTCCTCGAGAAGCTCCATCCGAGCTACGCGGTCATCTCGGCCGGCAAGCCAGGGGAGGGCATGAACTCCGAGTATTGCCACCCGCGGGCGATCATCGTGAAGCGGCTCACCGCGCTGCTGGGTGGACCCGGCTCCAGGACCATCCGGTCCTTCGACGGAGATCGTTGCTCGCGGGCGCAGCCATCGGACTGGATCGACGTTGAGGCGAGTGATCGCCTGTGGGCGACGGAGCGGGACGGCGACGTGGTGCTGTCGACCACCGGCGACGGCGTGTTTTCGAGGCAATAGGCCGAGGGTCCGGAGTACAGCGCACGGCTTGCTGTGCACGCGCGGGGGAGCGAGGATCGGGGAATGGACTCAGATCTGCCGAAGCCCGGCACCAATCCGGATGGTATCGCGCTACTCAGGGAGCTCGGCCTGAACCCCGGCTCAACGGGCAGCGTGCAGGACGAGCTCCACAGAGTGCTGTTCGACGCGATCGGGAAGCTCGATCTGGGGCGCGTCAAGCGCATCGTCGAGCACGGTGCCGACGTCAACGCCCGGTACTGCACCCACGGGATCTGGTGCTCCGGTCACGCCTTCGTGACCCCGCTGATGGAGGCGGCCGGCACGCGGGGGGCGCTGGCCATCGTCAGGTACCTCGTCGAGAAGGGGGCCGACCCGACGATCGCCAGGGAAATCCGCGAGGACATCGGGTACAGCGACTTCAAGTGGGAGGGCACGGGGAAGTACGAGACGGCGCTGGACCTGACGCATGACCCGGAGATCCGCGAGTTTCTCGCCGGCGTCGCCCACGCCGGGGGGTGAGCCGTGGGCAAGGGTGGCAAGCGCAAGAACAGGCCGCGATCCTGGAAGCAGGCAACCGCGGGCGGGACGCTCGTGCTCAAGGGGCGCAGCTTCGAGAAGGAGTATGTCGTCGGTCCCACCGAGGTCGAGGTGAAGACCCCGGACGAGCTCCAGGTGAGGACCGAGGAGGCCATCGTCGAAGCCACGAAGAAGCAGCCCCAGAGCTGAGGGAGGTGGCGCGAGGCGGTGGTGTCGTACGCTGGGCATATGCGCGCCCTCTCGCTCTTGCTCACCGCCCTGGCCATCGCGTGCTCGAAGCCTGCTCCACCGACAATCGCCCCGGAGAGCGCGACCGTCACCGCCGTCGACCTGCATGCCGTCCACCTGTCCGTCGCGCTGACGGCAACCAACCCCAACGCGATTGACCTCCCAGTGGAGGACGTCACGGCCCATGTCGTCCTCGCTGGCAAGATGGACCTCGGGACCGTCACTCTGCCGCTGGCGATGACCCTGCCCGCCGGCAAGCCGACCCACATCGATCTCCCGGTCGCGGTGCAGTGGACGGATCTCCCCGCCCTCGCCCAGATGGCCTTGAGCCCCTCGCCGGTGCCCTTCGTCGTGGACGGCAAAGTGGAGCTGGGCGGCCAGCTGCTGCGCGTCTCCGTACCTTTCGAGATCAAGGGCAGCATGACGCACGAGCAGTTGACCGGCACAGTGTCGAAGTCGCTGCCCAAGATCCTTCAGTAGACCCGGGGCCGCGCACTCGTCGGGGACATTCGCGCCTGCAACCGCGCCGTGGCACTTGCGTCAGCGGGTCGGACAGAAGCGCCCACCCCCATGTCAATGAAAGTTGCCGTTGTGACCCGAGAGCTCAAAGCGCGTAACCAACCACCGGAGCGGCGCGACTCCGGACGCATGCCGCAGCACCGCGTGGTCGTCACGTGCGACGGTCTCGACTACGGTGCCGACGTGGCTCCCCCAGTGGTCGACGTTGCGGTTCTGGCGCCTGTACTTCGTCTTCAGTTTCGCCCACGCGTCGAGTGCGTCGACCGTGGCCGATTTCGGCGCTGAATCCGCTGGCCCAACCCAGTCCCATTGATGTTCCAACTCGACTCGATCGCCGGATGTCGAGTCGGGCGCTTCATCGTGCGCAGCGTACAGCCGGAGACGTTCCGCGTGGACCCACAGCCATCGATCGCATCGCGTCACCCGTACACGGCCGAAGTCCTGCGGTTCCTTTCTGACCTGCCAAGCTTCGGCGTCGTAGGTCTCGGAGGCAGGGATAGCGAGTTGCTCCCGAAGGCGCGCGCAGTCCATGCGGGAAGTGTAGCGCGACCCCTGAGGCTCAGACGCGTCCTGCTTTGCCTCCCTCCTGAGCACGTCGAAGGTGCTAGATCGGCGCGCTGCTCGTCGAGGCGCTGCTCCAGCGTAAGAAGGTTAGCGCCGAACGCCTGGCTGTTCGCCGCATCCCAATGGTAGTCGAGGTGGAAGGAGGTGAGGTGTTCGCTCCTCTGACGTGCTGCAACCAGCACCAGAGAGGCAGCTCGATGATTGTCCGTGACGTAGATCGGGGCGGAGTCTTCCTTCCACAGCAGTTGCAGCTCCTCGCCATGCTCTGCTCGCGGCGGTGCTCGTAACCGTCGGCAGGGCGCGGATCTACATCTAGGACCAGGATCCCGTCTTTCGGACGGCGTTCGGGCGCCGGAACATTGCCCGACCGCTGCCGACTTGTCGGCCGCCAATGCCCCGGCGTCGGGGCCTACGTGCCGTTGCCACAAATGACGTACAGGATTGCGGTGGTGTTGGTGAGATCGCAGGCGCCACCGGAGGCGAGCTTGCTGTTATCCGCCGCGCACGCCGTCATTTCCGCGCTGTTGTAGCTGGCGCAGGCGCCGGCTACCGCCGCGTTGTAGCAGCTCGTCAGGTCTGTCGAGCTTGCGCTCTGGCAGGCTGCGCTGTCGCATGCATCGTAGACGCATAGGTCCAAGGCCTCGTAGGGACTCGCGCACGTCGTGTCGGCGGTCACCGTCGGCAGCCCCGAGGTTACCTGCGGGACGCTCGACACGACGGGAGTGCCGCCCCCCCACAGCGTGAGGAACACCGTCAGGGCGACCGCCAAGCCGATGATTGCGGAACCGCCCAAGACGAGCGCCACGATCGCACCGCGAGAGAACCTCGGGGCGGTCGCTATCGGCAGCACTCTGTCTCGGGAGCGAGACACGGCGGCGCCGGTGGTCGGAAGCCTCGCTGCGACGGCCCCTTCCGCTGTCGGTACAGTACGGTTCGGTACCGTCTCAGGCACCGTCAAGCGCGGAGCCGTCGAGAGCGGTACACCCGTGCGATCGTAGTACGCGATACGCAGGGCCTCCTGCATGCGCCCCGCATCGAGCCATCGCCTCTCCCGGTCGAACGCCAGCGCCTTGTCGACTAGATGGGCAACGGCGGGGCTTACGGTGGGCATGACAGACGCGAGCGGCGGGGCTTGCTTCGTCATCGCCTCCAGGAGCTGTTCGTTCGCCGTTCGCCCGCCGTGAACCAGGCGACCGGAGAGCAAGTGGAACATGGTGGCGCCCACGGCCCATAGGTCACTGCGTCCGTCGACCTCGTCCCACAAACCGCGCGCTTGCTCGGGAGGCATGTACGCGGGCGTGCCCATGCTGGAACCACTGCTCGTCGCCGTGCTTGCGGTGGACAGCTCGCGAAGTCGTGCGATCCCGAAGTCGAGCACCTTGACCACGCCCGCACGGGTCGTGAACACGTTCTCCGGCTTCAGATCGCGGTGCACGATCCCGGCAGCGTGGGCCGCGATTAGCACGTCGAGGAGCTGATCGGTTACAGAGAGGACGTCGTTTTCGGAGAGCTTGCCCCCAAGGCGAACGCGCCGATCCTCGAGCGTTTCCCCGTCGAGTAGCTCCGTGACGAGGAAGAGGGAGCCGTCTTCGGCGACGTCATCGTCGAGGACCTTGACGGCGCCGTCGTGCCCGACCTTGTTCGCGACGTAGCCTTCTCGAAGGAAGCGGGTGCGGACTTGGGGGTTGACTGACAGCTCTGAGTGCAAGACCTTCACGGCCGCGCGGCTGCCGTTGCGATGGGTCGCCGCGTATACCGCCGCCATGCCGCCCACGCCTAGGAGCACGTCCAGACGCCACTTGTCGCGCAGGACGTGGCCTACCCGCGCCTGCGCTCGCAGCATGAGCGGGTCGTACGTTTCGTGGATCGCGGTCTTGGCTTCGGAGTCGACTTCGGAATCCACGGCCCTTGCTCCACTGCGCTCACGCGCCCAACAGCCAATCGTACATGGATGTCAGGAAGGTGTCCCGCTCGTCGCCCTGCGGCGGGCGAGCGTCATCGCCAGACACCTTGGCGATCGCCCGGGTATGAGGTGCTACTCTGGATGCCGCATTCCGAGCGACGTGAGGTGATCTGGCACCTTCGACCGTCGCGCCAACAGCCTCTAGACTAGGGCGCCGATCATGATGATTCCACAGTGATCTCGATCCCTTCCGAGGGGGGA
>VFSW01010136.1_pt1 | contig 13385 bp, 16 predicted proteins | sample 5358111 | NCBI WGS metagenome assembly VFSW01 (sample SAMN11554181, study PRJNA540505) | mine drainage metagenome | isolation source: sediment from site ElyBrook_90M | place: USA: Ely Copper Mine, Vershire, VT | collected 2017 | reverse complement strand
CGGCTGGTCGTTTCGCCCACTTCTTCAAGCGAGATACCGCGCAATAATGCTATTTCTTCCGCAACATGTATCACAAAGGCCGGCTGGTTAGTTTTACCCCGGTGCGGAGTCGGCGCCAGATAAGGTGAATCAGTTTCGATCAGGATCTTTTCAAGCGGAATGCTCCGGGCGACCTCTTTGATGATTGCAGCATTCTTGAAAGTCACGATTCCGGAAAAAGAAATATAGAATCCAAGATCGATTGCCGCCTGGGCGATTTGCAGATTCTCGGTGAAACAATGCATCACGCCGCCGACATTTCCGGCATCTTCCTCGGCCATGATGCGCAAAGTATCTGCCGCCGCAGACCTGGTATGTACGATGAGAGGCTTTCCGCTTTCCTTGGAAGCTCGAATATGTATGCGAAATCTTTCACGCTGCCAGTCCAGATTGCCAGTCAAACGAAAATAATCCAGCCCGGTCTCGCCAATGGCAACAACCTTTGGATGTTGCGCCAGACGAACCAACTCGGCTTGAGTCGGCTCAGTCTCAAGTTCGTAATCAGGATGTACGCCGACCGATGCAAAGAGATTATCGTGCTGTTCCGCCAGTTCCAATACTTTGGGAAATGTTTCCAGCCGGACGGAGACGCACAAGGCATGAGAGACCTGGTTGGCGCGCATATTGCCCAGGATTCCGTCAATATCTTTGATCAAATCCGGAAAATCAAGGTGGCAATGTGAGTCGATAAACATGGGTTGGCGCTCAAACAGGGAATAGTTGACGGTATGACAATAACAGGGATTCCATGACTAATCTGGGATTGAGCGGATGGAAAGCGGCACGCCTGGCTTCAAGCAATTCCTTCTGGAAACGCATCAACGCTGCTGACGGGACGTTGTCAGCCAGTTTGCCGATCTCAACAGCTTGCTCCGGGAAATATCTTACCGAGCCAGCCAATTTGGCGCTGGTTAAATCGTGACACCATTGCTGCAGGCAATGAATGACATGAACCGGGGCACTCCGTTGCAAGCTTTCCGCTAGTGCCAAGGCATCAAGTTTTGCCGGTTGGCGAATAGCGGCCAACAGGATACTGCGCTCTTCAGAGCCCTCTCCCGATTCCGCCCAACCCAGCGCCTGCAAAGGCGCGAATCCAGTCTGAGCCAGTGCCTGTTCAGGGTTCGCCACGCCTTGTTGGGCAAGCCAGGCAGCTCCGACTTCTCGCGTCGGAGTATGTACGGCAAAACTAAGGCAGCGACTCAGTATGGTAGGCAGCAGTTGTTGCGGCTTGTGTGTGACCAACAAAAACAGCAACTTATCGGTTGGTTCTTCCAGAGTTTTTAGCAAGGAATTGGCAGCATTGTTGTTCAATGCTTCAGCTGGATGAATGACAACTACGCGAAATCCGCCGCAGTGAGCGGACAAATTAGTGAAGCTGGACAGGTCGCGTATCTGATCCACCGATATCTCACGCGACGGCTTTTTTGCGCCGGCCTTTTCTTCACCATCTTCGGCTGCAGTCATCGCATCGGGTTGAATCAGGCGAAAATCAGGGTGGCTGTCTTGTTCGAACCAGTGGCATGAGCTGCATTCCTGGCAAGCCATACCGTCGGCATTTGGCTTTTCACACAATAATGACTGGGCAAAATTCAGAGCCAGATCCAGCTTGCCTATTCCTTGTGCCCCCTTGAGTAACAGCGCATGCGGCAGCCGGGCACGCAATCCTTGCAAGGCTTGCCATGATTCAGTTTGCCATGGATAGAGTGATTTCATTTCAAAGTGTTGCAACGATCTTCGCCAATTCCTGATGAACTTCAGGTATGGCATTTTCGGCACGAATAACGGCGAATCGTTGCGGTGTTTTGGCAGCTCTGGCCAGATAAGCCTGGCGCACGCGCTCAAAGAATTCGCCGCGTTCCTGCTCGAAACGGTCCAAACTCACATTATTGGACAATCGTTGGCGTGCAACTTCAATGGGAATATCGAACAACAAGGTCAGGTCTGGCTGAAGGTCGGCGTGTACCCATTGTTCCAGTTGTTCCAGTTTGGCCAGCGGTACGCCCCTGCCCCCGCCTTGATAAGCAAAGCTTGCGTCGCTGAATCGGTCGGAGATGACCCAGGTTCCGCTTTTTAGTGCAGGGCGAATGACTTGCTCCACATGCTCGCGGCGTGCAGCAAACATCAGCAGTGCCTCGGTTTCGGCGTGCATGGGCTGGTTCAGCAATATCTCGCGCAGACGTTCGCCCAGCGGCGTACCGCCCGGTTCACGCGTCACCAGCAGGTTGATGCCGCGCTGGCGCAGTGCATTGGCGAACCATTCCAGATGGGTGCTTTTCCCTGCCCCGTCCACGCCTTCAAAAGTGATGAATTTAGCTGAGCTCATTTTTTTTGCTTAAATGGTTTGATCTGGTACTGGTTGACAGCGTTATTGTGCTCGATCAGCGTGCTGGAAAACTGCGAGCTGCCGTCGCCGCGTGCCACAAAATACAAGGCGGCACTCGGTGCCGGGTGCAGCGTTGCCTGCAGAGCTGCCAATCCTGGCAAGGCGATCGGCGTGGGAGTCAATCCGTTGCGGGTATAGGTATTGAACGGCGTGTCTTGGGTCAGGTCGCGTTTGCGCAGATTGCCGTCGAACTTGTCACCCATGCCGTAAATCACCGTCGGATCGGTCTGCAAGCGCATATGTTTTTTCAAGCGGTTGATAAAGACCGAAGCGATCATGGGACGGTCGCCGGGTTGGCCCGTTTCCTTTTCCACGATGGATGCCAAAGTCAGCGCTTCATAAGGGGTGCTGAATGGCAGGTCGCTGTCGCGTTTCTTCCAGTTATCCTGCAGGTTGCGCTGCATCAGTTGATACGCGCGTTTCAACACGATCAGGTCGCTGCTGCCGGTGGAATAGTTATAGGTGTCGGGAAAAAACAGCCCTTCAGCAGCCGGCTCCGTTGCGCCGATCCGCTTGAGTATTTCCGCTTCCGATAAGGTAGCGCTGTCGTGGCGCAGCGTCGACTCAGCGTTCAATGTTGTGCGCAACTCCTTGAACGTAGTGCCTTCTATGATGGTCAATGAGCTGTGTTCGAACTGACCTTTGCTGATCATGTTCAACAGTTGCAGCGGAGTGACTTCATGTTCCAGTTGGTAATTTCCCGGCTTGATCTGATTTGCCTTGCGCAGACTTCTCGCCAGCAAAACGAATAGCAATTCGTTATTCAGTCCGCCTGATTGTTGAATCTGGTGTGCAGCACTTTTGAGGCTGCTTCCCTGTTTCAGGGAAAATTCAAAGGGGGTATGTTCCAGCGGAATCGGGGTACGCGCATAGTAAGTAAACAGACCTCCCACGATGATCAGGATGAATAACAGCCACAACAGCAATTCTTTAATGACGCTCATCGTTCAACCATTCCTGTATCTTCCAGGCACCCGGATGCAGTGTGCGCCGGTAGGCGCCAAGATCGCACACTGGCCACAGGCCAAACACACTATTTACCAGAAATATCTCATCTGCAAGCATCAACTCTTCCATGCGGATATCCGCCACGTTGCAGGTCACACCATGCTGTTTAGCCCAGTCCAGCACCCTAGCTCGCTGAACACCTGCTACACCACAACGCGACAGGTTCGGGGTATACAGAATATTGCCGCGCAACATGAACAAGTTGGATCGAGTTCCACCAATGACATTACCAGAGATGTCGTTCAACAGGCCTTCCTGCACATCCTGCCCCTGCCATTCACTTGAGGCAAGCACGTTTTCCAAGCGGTTTAGGTGTTTGATCCCAGCCAGCAATGGCTGATGCCCCAAGCGCAACTTGCATACATACAAGCGCACACCCTGTTTGGCATAGTCCGTCGGATAAGGCGCTGCGGGCATGACACTGAGGACGCGGGTCGTTTCTGATTGAGCTGATGGCGCGTAGCCCCTGGTTGAAACGCCGCGCGTGATGATGATTTTGGCAACACCCTCGGTTTGGATCTTGCCCAACTGCTGCAGTTCGCTGAACAGCACCAGCGCGGAAGGGCAGGAAATCTTCAGTGCGTTGCAATCTTGCTGCAGTTTGGCGTACTGGCGTTCCCAGCAGACTGGGCGCCCTGCTTGCATACGCAGGGTGCGGAACACCCCGTCGCCGTATGACAAACCACGATCTTCCGCGTTGATTGTGTTACCTGAGGCGCCGTTGATCAGCATCACGGCGCGAGATCAGACCTTGCGGAATACCAAGGAGCCGTTGGTTCCGCCGAAGCCGAAATTGTTGTTCACTGCGACATCGATCTTCATCTGGCGTGCTGTATTGGCGCAAAAGTCCAGATCGCACTCCGGATCCTGCTCAAAGATGTTGATCGTGGGCGGTGCAATTTGATGATGAATCGCCAGCACGCAAAACAGGGACTCGATACCCCCCGCGCCACCCAGCAGGTGACCAGTCATCGATTTTGTGGAGCTCACTACCAGTTTTTTGGCATGGTCGCCAAAAGCCAGCTTGATGGCTTCGGTCTCGTTCTTGTCGCCCAATGGGGTCGAAGTACCGTGCGCATTGACGTATTGCACTTGATCCGGAGTGATACCTGCATTACGCAAGGCATTGACCATGCTGCGTTTTGGTCCGTCCGTACTAGGGGCCGTCATGTGGTAGGCATCGGCGCTCATGCCATAGCCAGATAGCTCGGCATAGATCTTTGCTCCGCGAGCTTTTGCGTGCTCATACTCTTCGAGCACCAGAACACCAGCACCCTCTCCCATTACAAAGCCGTCCCTGTCCTTGTCCCAAGGACGGCTTGAAGTTTCAGGATCGTCGTTGCGAGTGGACAGCGCCTTGGCGGAAGAAAAGCCACCAATCGCCAGGGGCGAGATGGTTGATTCAGAACCACCGGCGATCATGACATCGGCATCGCCGTATTCGATGATGCGCGCCGATTCGCCGATACTGTGCGTACCGGTGGTACAGGCGGTCACAACGGAGAAATTCGGCCCCTTCAATCCATACATGATGGACAGGTTGCCGGAAATCATGTTGATGATGGTGCCGGGAATGAAGAATGGCGAAATCTTGCGCGGACCACCTGCCAGAAAATCGCTATGGGTATCTTCGATCATCGGCAGACCGCCGATGCCGGAACTGATGCAAACGCCGATACGTTCGGCGTTCTGTTCCGTTACCACAAGTCCCGAGTCCTTTAACGCTTCCATTCCGGCTACGAGGCCGAAATGGACAAATCGATCCATACGACGCGCATCCTTGGCGGGGAGATATTCGGTTACTTCGAACCCTTTGACCTCACCCGCCACCTGGCAGGCGAAGGCACTGGGATCGAAGCGGGTGATACGCCCGATACCGGATTTGCCTGCCACGATATTTTGCCATGTTTCGGCAACCCCGACACCGACGGGCGTAATTGCGCCCAATCCGGTCACTACCACTCTGCGCCTAGCCAAACTGGACTCCGCTACGGAAAGAAACGATTAGATTCAGACGTATTACTTGGAATGCGTGTTGACGTAGTCAAGCGCTTGTTGAACGGTCGTGATCTTCTCTGCATCTTCGTCAGGAATCTCAACGCCGAATTCTTCTTCCAAGGCCATAACCAGTTCTACGGTATCCAGAGAGTCGGCACCCAAGTCGTTCACAAAAGAAGACTCGTTCTTGACTTCGGACTCGTTCACACCCAGTTGCTCAGCTACGATTTTTTTTACGCGTTGTTCGTTAGACATCCCTGATTCTCCTACTCTGATTAAAGTTCAAAAAGCGCGTGTATTCTACCAAACAAGCGCCAAATTCCAAAACGCCACGTTACTCCATGTACATCCCGCCGTTCACATGCAAGGTCACGCCGGTGATGTAAGCCGCACCCGGGCTGGCGAGGAATGCGACGGCAGCAGCTATATCGGCAGGCTGACCGAGTCGCTTCAACGGCACATGTTCAACCAATTTTGCACGTTGCTCCTCGCCAAGGGCATGCGTCATGTCGGTATCAATGAATCCCGGAGCCACACAATTTACGGTGATGTTGCGGCTGCCTATCTCCTGTGCGAGAGATTTTGTAAAGCCGACCATACCGGCCTTGGAAGCCGCGTAGTTGGCCTGGCCGGGGTTGCCCATGCTGCCGACCACCGAGGAAATACTGATGATGCGCCCGCCTCTGGCTTTCATCATGGCGCGCAATACGGCGCGACTCAGGCGGAACACGGATTTGAGGTTGGTTGCCAGAACGTCATCCCACTCTTCGTCGGTCATGCGTGCCAACAAGTTATCCTTGGTGATGCCGGCGTTGTTTACCAGAATGGATATTTCGCCAAATTGTTCGCGGATAGAGGCCAATACCTGTTCTGTCTGGGCGACGTCGTTGACGTTCAACGCAAAGCCCTTGCCCTTGATACCCGCAGCGCCCAGATAGGCACTGATGGCTTGCGCGCCGCTGTCGCTGGTGGCGGTTCCAATCACAGTCGCGCCCTGTTTTCCCAGTTCCAGGGCGATGGCTTGGCCGATCCCGCGTGAAGCGCCGGTAACCAGTGCGATTTGTCCTTGTAGCATCATAAATGTCCTTTCCCTTTATGCGAGCGCAGCCAAGGCTGCTTTCAATGCTTCGCCGTCATTGATGGCCATTGCCTGCTGGTTGGTATCGATGCGTTTGTTCAATCCTGCCAGTACCTTGCCCGGTGCGCATTCTACGTTATGCGTGATGCCTTGCTTGCCGAATGCCTGTATGGTTTCCACCCAGCGAACCGGTAAATACAGCTGGCGTACCAGTGCATCCTTGATTCTGGCCGGATCGCTGTAAGCAGCGACATCGGCATTGTGCATCACAGGTATGTCCGGGGTTCTAACCGGTACATTGTTCAGGTATGCATGCAACTGCTCAGCCGCATCTTTCATCATGATGCAATGCGACGGCACACTCATCGGCAGCATGATGGCGCGTTTTGCGCCTTTGGCCTTGGCCAGCTCCATGCCCCGCTCGACCGCTGCACGATTCCCGGCAATGACCACTTGTCCGGGGGAATTGTAGTTTACCGCTTCCAGGACTTCGCCCTGCGCGCCTTCGGCACATACGGCTCGCACCAGATCATCGTCCAGGCCGAGGATCGCGGCGATCGCGCCGACTCCTTCCGGTACGGCTTGCTGCATGCATTGTGCGCGATAGCGCACTAGCGGCAACGCATCGGCAAAATTCAATGCGCCCGAGGCCACCACCGCAGTGTATTCACCCAGGCTATGCCCGGCCATTATGGCTGGTTTCGCACCATTCTGTGATTGCCAGGCGCGGTAGACTGCGATGCCCGCAGTCAGCATGATGGGCTGAGTGTTGACTGTAGCGTTCAGGTCGGCATCGCTGCCTTCGGCAACCAGTTGCCACAGGTCCTGTTTCAATACATCCGAAGCTTCAGTGAAGGTGTCGCGCACTGCAGGAAAATCGGCATAGCCGTTCATCATGCCGCGCGATTGCGAACCCTGGCCGGGAAATACGAATGCGAACTTTGTCATATTGAACTTACCACTTGATTAGGATTGCGCCCCAGGTGAAGCCCCCGCCTACGGCTTCCAGCAGGATATTTTGCCCGGGCTTGATACGTCCATCGCGCACGGCCGTGTCCAATGCCAGCGGAATCGACGCGGCCGACGTGTTGCCGTGCTTGGCGACGGTCACCACGACGTTGTCCATTGCCAGCCCAAGTTTCTTGGCTGTGGCTTCGATGATCCGGATGTTCGCTTGGTGCGGCACGAGCCAATCGATGTCAGTGCCGACCATTTTTTGATCCTCCAGCACCTCTTCAACTACTTCGCTTAACACTTTGACTGCAAACTTGAATACGGCCTTGCCGTCCATCGAGACCAATGGGTCGGACTTCAACATGTGGCGATGGACACCATCGGCATGCAGCTTGGCTGCAACGATGCCGGGTTCATCGGAAGCGCGCAGTACGACAGCGCCCGCACCGTCGCCGAACAGCACGCAAGTGGTACGGTCGTTCCAGTCCAGCAAGCGGGAAAATATTTCCGCACCCACCACCAACGCCGTTTTGGCTTGTCCGCCGCGAATATAAAGGTCTGCCGTGTTCAGTGCATAGACGAAACCGCCACACACAGCCTGCATGTCAAAGGCCGCCCCGCCGTTCTTGATGCCAAGTTTGTCCTGCAAGATACAGGCAGTACTGGGGAACGGCATATCCGGAGTCGTAGTCGCCACGATGATCAGATCGATCTCGTCGACGCTGATACCTGCGGCTTCGATCGCGTTGCGGCTGGCTTTCAGGGCCAAGTCGCTGGTCATCTCGTCATCCGCGGCGAAACGCCGTTCGACGATACCGCTACGGGTGAATATCCAGTCATGCGAGGTTTCGACCATCTTTTCAAGGTCGTAGTTGGTCAGTACCCTGGCTGGCAGATAACTGCCGGTGCCGATGATCCTGGAAAAAGTCAAAGCGCCTCTCCTGCAGTTTGTTGGCGTGCGTGATGCCATTTTTCGACGTGTTCGCTGATGTGATTCAGCATCCCTCCGCGTGCTTCTTCGGCTGCGCGCTCGATGGCACACAGGAAGGCAAAGGAATCGGCGGAACCGTGGCTTTTCACCACGATACCTTTCAAGCCCAGAAAACTGGCGCCGTTATAGCGGCGGTGATCCAGTCTGTGCTTGAAGGCTTTGAGTACCGGCATGGAGACCAGCGCCCCCAGTTTGGTGAACCAGTTCTGGCTGAAACCCTCTTTCAGGAAACCGCCCATCATCTTGGCCACGCCTTCGGCCGTTTTCAGAGCGACGTTGCCCACGAATCCATCGCATACCACCACGTCGGTAACACCCTTGAAGATGTCGTCTCCTTCCACGTTGCCGTAGAAATTGAGGTCGCTGGCCTGCAACAATTCGCCAGCCTGTTTCACCACCTCATTGCCCTTGATGTCCTCGCTGCCGATATTCAGCAGACCAACCGTAGGCTGGTCCTTGTGTTCCAAGGCGGATACCAAAGTACTACCCATCAGAGCGAACTGCAACAGATGTTCGGCAGTGCAATCCACATTAGCGCCCAAGTCCAGCATACAGACCTGGCCGTTGACGGTGGGCAAAAAGGAAGCAATAGCGGGACGGTCGATACCGGGCAAGGTTTTCAGCACATAACGCGCGGTCGCCATCAATGCACCGGTGTTGCCGGCGCTCACGCAAGCCGACGCCTCGCCATTCTTGACGAGATTGATGGAAACACGCATGGAAGAGTCTTTTTTGCCGCGCAAGGCAGACTGCGGCGATTCATCCATGCCTACAACTTCGGTCGTGGCATGAATACGCAGACGTGCACGATCAGCAAAGCCAAGTTTGCTCAACTCAGCTTCGATAGCTTCGGTCAGGCCGACCAGTACCACTGTATCGTCAAGATGTTTCTTCAGGTAAGCGACAGCCGCAGGAACGGTTACCCGTGTCCCGTGGTCGCCGCCCATGGCATCAATAGCTATCGTGATATCCACTGGGCGATCCTCTTGGGCGAGAAATGGAGAGTTCGGCTCCCGCAAGATGGAGAGCCTCGCAAAGAGCCGAAGGACTTATTCGCCCTTGGTCTTGACGACTTTCTTGCCGCGGTAGTAGCCGCTGGGGCTGATGTGGTGACGCAGGTGCGGTTCGCCAGTGGCAGGCTCGATGGCCAGTGCCGGATTGGTCAAGAAATCATGCGCGCGGTGCATCCCACGTTTGGACGGGGACTTCTTATTCTGCTGAACAGCCATTATCTACTCCTCAAAAAACTGATTACTTACTTCTTTAATCCAGCCAGTACCGCGAACGGATTGACTTTCTGTTGTAAATTACTCGCTGCCGGAACACATTCTCCTTCAGGATGCCTGGGGGCGAATGGCAAATCCAACAACAACTCTTCTTCGATCAATGCCAGCACATCCAGCCTGGGTTCGGCTTCAATGGCATCCATCTCATCATCATCTTCTTCAGCCTCATCCAGTTTGTCCGCCGGAAGCAACCAAAGCTGCGAGACCAGGTTCACCGGATACTCAAGTTCACTCAGGCAACGCTGACATTTCAAGGTACACGTCCCTTGCAGGGCAACCTCAAGCATGTCTCGCCCCTCTTCTTGGTAGCCGCGTACTATATAAGTCAGCAACCCGTCCGAATTCGCCAGCCTATCGGCCAGCCTGGACAGCGCTGACACCGCTATCTCGCCGCGCATTTCCTTGCCGTTTCGGGCAAAGTCCACGCTGTCTATGAAAGGCCGTGCAAACATGAGGCGCGCATGATATATATTCCGACCTCCCCTGTCAAAGAAGCCGTAAAGGAACATCTTGAATTCACAGCTGCTTGTCCTAGCATCAACCTCTATATATAGGAGCGAACTGCTTACCACCCTGCAAATCCCGTTCCAGACCGCAGCTCCCGATGTCGATGAAACCCCCCTTCCCGGCGAAAGCGCCGAACAGACATCGTGGCGTCTATCGCAAACCAAGGCGCAAGTTGTAGCCAAGCGCTTTCCCGGCGCCCTGATCATCGGCTCAGACCAGGTAGCCTTGCTGGACGGGCAACAGATAGGCAAGCCGCTGAGCCACGACAATGCCGTACGCCAATTGAGTGCAATGCGCGGCAAGACCGTGACCTTCTACACTGCGCTGACCTTATTGAACACCGCCAACGGTGAGATGCAGACCGATGTCGCCATTACGAATGTCGGTTTTCGCAACGTGAGCGACGGAGAAATCGAGCGTTATCTCAAGAAGGAACAACCCTACCACTGCGCAGGGAGCGCTAAATCCGAGGGCTTGGGTATCGCCCTGATCAGCCGGATACAGGGCGATGATCCAAATGCACTGATCGGACTGCCCTTAATCCTGCTGGTTGGTATGCTTGAAAAACAAGGAGTTAGAGTATTGTAACCATTAGCAAAAATATTTTTGTTGCGACTGAAATTTCTTTCTGGTATTAAAGCGCGCTTGAAAAATTTAGTACTACCTTGGAGATCGACTTAATGCCTGTACAAGCTACCAAAACATCTGCGCCTTATAAGGTCAAAAAAGGCGAGGAGTACATGAGCCCCGACCAGCTTGAACACTTCCGCGGTGTTCTGAATGGAATCAAGCTGGGGCTGAGCCAGGATATCGACCGTACCGTTCACACCATGCAGGACGAAGCAACAGTGTTCGCCGACCCGAATGATCGCGCCAGCCAGGAATCGGATATGAGCCTGGAATTGCGCAACCGTGATCGCGAACGCAAACTGATCAAGAATATCGACAAGATGTTGGGCCGGATTGATGCTGGCGATTATGGCTACTGCGACAAGTGCGGAGTTGAAATCGGCCTGAGCCGTCTGGAAGCCCGCCCTACCGCAACTTTATGCATCGACTGCAAGACCCTGGATGAAATCAGAGAACGGCAAGTCGCGAAATAAGACCCCAAGGAATCAGAAAACAAAAATCCCTGCCATTGCGCAGGGATTTTTTTGTGCTATGCGAAAACTTTGGAGGCGCGACCCAGAGTCGAACTGGGCTAAATGGATTTGCAATCCACTGCATAACCGATTTGCTATCGCGCCGTTTGGCAATTTGCATACTAGCAAAAATTATGGGAAAGCCTGAAGGCTTTCCCAAGTTATTTGGAGCGGGAAAAGAGACTCGAACTCTCGACCTATACCTTGGCAAGGTATCGCTCTACCAACTGAGCTATTCCCGCAAAAAACGAAGTCCGCATTATAAGGATATCGAACTTTGTGTCAAGAAAATCTGCAAGGATATTTTGTTTTGTTCCATCTTCGTCGGCGTCTGTATAATGCGCCGCTCATCAATTTCGGAACCAGTATACCGAAATGCGCCTATCAGCCCGAGTGGTGAAATTGGTAGACACAACAGACTTAAAATCTGTCGACTTGAAAAGGTCGTACCGGTTCAATTCCGGTCTCGGGCACCAAATATCAAGCAAATACTCGAGTGACACTCCCATTTGCTAAAGCGAATGAGTTTCCTCATCAGGGAACGGCCAGACTGGCTCTGGCGGAGCCAACGCGGCTTTCCTCGCGGTAGCCTCGGCTTTTTTTAGCGCTGCTGCAGTCTTCCTCGCCGCAGCTTCTTCCTGCGCAATCTGCTTTGCCTGAGCAGTTGCCGCCTTGCGTGCATCAACTTCTGCTTTTCTGGCAGCTGCCAGTTCCCGCGCAGCTAATTTTGTCTGTTCTGCAGCCAGTTTGCTTGCCGCTGCAGCCTCTTGTGCGGCGACCTTTTTAATTGCTGCTTCAGCCTTCCTGATTGCCGCAGCATTCAGGGCGGCCTGTTTTCTGGCTTCTGCTTCAGCTTTTTTCTCGGCAGCGACTTGTTGTGCAATCAGCTTGTGCGTTTCGATTTCTGCCTTTTTCAATGCAGCAGCTTCTGCTGCGGCCTTGGCTCTTGTTTCCGCCTCAGCCTTTTTGGCCTCAGCCTGAGCTTTTTTAAGGGCGACGGCTTCTGCGGCAGTTTGCTTCCTTGCTTCTGCTTCGATTTTCTTGGCCGCAGCAGCTCGTTGCATGGCAAGCTTCTTGGCTTCAGCTTCTGCTTTCTTCAGTGCAGCGGCTTCTTCGGTGGCCTTCTTCTTGGCATCAGCTTCAGCTTTTTTGACTGCTGCAGTTTGCTGCGCAGCCAATTTGCGTGCTTCGGCCTCACTTTTTTTCAACGCAGCAACTTCTGTTGCAACTTGTTTTTTTACTTCTGCTTGAGCCTTCTTGGCCGCTATTGCCTGTTGCATAGCCAACTTTTTAACCTCAGCTTCTGCTTTCTTTATGGCAGCGGCTTCTTCTGCCTCTTTTTTTCTGGTTTCTGCCTCGGCTAATCTGGCCGCAGCTGCCTCCTCTGCGCGCTGCTTTGCCTGTATTTTTGCCAACTCTTTTGCTGCCGCGACTTCATGTGCTGCTAGGAATTTAGCAATTCTGGCTGCTTCCGCATCCGCACGAATCTTTTCACCGGCTTCCTGGGCGGTGTGCATTTCCTGCTCGGTCTTGGATCGATTTTCAACAGCCGCCTCATAAGCGGCTCGTGCCTGGTTTGCAGACTCTTCTTTTTCAGTAGCGATAACCTGTTTTTCTTCCAGTGTGTGTTTGGCTTGCGCTGCCGCCTGATCGGCAGCGAGCATGAGCTTATTAGCCAGAGTTAATTTCTTTTCTGCAGCCGCTGCATCTCTGGCGGTGCGAATCTCATCTGGTGTCAATTTAATCTTCTTCACCTCTAACATCTAAATCTCCTCAATTAAAACATTAATAAGCTCAGGCACATACCGGGATAATTCAATTGAATTTCAAATAATTCCGTTGAGTCAAAATCCATCACTTGCGATGCGCTCGTGACGATGCATTCAGTATTGGTGAAGATACAGAACGAACGTTCTGTTGTCAATTTTGGCTACATATTTTGGCTAATTAAGCTGGCTGCAAAATATTATCCGGCTGATATGTAGTTCATGATCCCGAT
>VFSW01010135.1_pt1 | contig 13386 bp, 10 predicted proteins | sample 5358111 | NCBI WGS metagenome assembly VFSW01 (sample SAMN11554181, study PRJNA540505) | mine drainage metagenome | isolation source: sediment from site ElyBrook_90M | place: USA: Ely Copper Mine, Vershire, VT | collected 2017 | reverse complement strand
ACTCACGAGTGTTACCTCCCGCTTCCAGAGCTAGCGCGCCTTCGAGCCCGGGAAATCAGGATACAGCAGTGAGAACACGGCAGTTCATTGCTTTTCGCCGCCGGACTCGATGGCCTTTTGTTCCGCGTGCCGGCTCGGCGATTGTGTCATCTGCATTCCCACCAGTCGAGCGACCAGGATCGCGAGGTAGAACTGCCCCACAATTCCTTCTGCGACGGCTGCGTAGCGTGCTTGTAGAGTCAACGGGGTGATATCGCCAAATCCGATCGTCGAGAGCGTGGTCAGACTGAAATAGCCGAGAATCGGGAAAAAGTGTTGGAGCTCGGTCGCCTGAACGGAGTTAGCTGCCGCGATTCCGCCAAAGGATTCCGGGTGCAACTCGAACATAATTGCATATAGGAAAGCCCAGCAAAAGCCGATCAGGAGGTAAACCGACATTGCCATGCAAATGGTTTCGCCCGTTACCTCTTTCTGTTTCAACACGCTGCGTAACTCGCTCAAGGTGACAAAGAGGATGAATAGCAGCCAGCAAATCGAACCCACCAGGTTAAGCATCGGAGTGTGGATGAAGAAGGTGGCTATTCGTTGCCCTGCCGCTACCGACGCGAGCGTCCAGCCCAGGATTCGCCGCCGCCTGTTTTGGACTAGCAGGCGGTCTCTCTCACCCACCAACTCATCCACGTTGATGTTGTAAAGGGCCACGAGCAGCAAGACTACCAACGCGATACCGAATAGCAGGAAGCCGGCTCCGGTGTCGCCAATGAGTGGACGCACGATAAACGCGACGATGATCGCGACAAGCAGCGCGGTATGCCTGTGCGGCGCGATACGACTGTGGATTTCCTCGCGCAGGTATCGCAAACGGCTTATTTCATTTGACATGGTAGGCCGCGGCAACTTCAACTTCGCGAAAACAACCTACTCGTCCACTTCATCCCAGGTCTTGTCGGGATTGTATTCGGAGATTGCGCTCGCCACTTTTGCGGTGTCGGGTCCAAGATCCTTTTGGACGATGACACCATCATGGTTGATCATGAATGTTACAACTCCCGAAGCGCGATACTCGGCGGGATAGGCAAGGAATGCGAAGCCCCTGGTCATTTTGCCATCGAGCAAATAGTTTCTGGCACCACCCGGGGCATTCCTGCCCTGCTGTGTCAGTACTTTGTAGTAGTAGCCGTGGAATGGAATAGGATTCCCGCCAGTATCCTCCTTATAGCCGGCCGCGGTGGCTTTCGCGACGAGTGGTCCGATAGGACTCTCGGGCTGCCCTTCGGCGGTCTCCCAATACAACCCGTTGTGTTTGCCGCTATCGCTCAGGATTTTCCGGGCGAACTCACCTTCGCTCCCGCCATCGTGCGCTTCGCTGGCATACTCCGATTGAGCCACGGCGAGATCCTCGAGGACTCTTATCGTGAACAGTTCGTTTCTACCGATTCGTCTGAAGAGTAGCTCGTCTTTCCCGGCTGCAGTGTCGAAGACCCAGCCGCTATCCTGCTTTATGAGCGGGATTGGAACCGGCCAGTTCTCGGCGCCTATATAAAGTATGACGCGGCCTTGATCGTCGTAGGCGAGGCGATGCATTTGGTCGTAGCGCCGCGCAAATTCGTCGCGCGCATTCTTGTCAGCGACTGGATCCCCCGATGAAAGCAGCTGATCCGCGTCGGAGCCGAGTATCGAGCGCATCGATTTCATGTCGTCCGCTTTGTCCGCCGCGACCAGCGCCGTAATCGCCGCGGCAGGTGTGGTAAACTTTTGCTGCGTGACGGCATCATCCGCCAACGCGAATGGCGTCACGATCAACCACAGCAAAAGAAACACTGGCAGCGCGAGCGAGAGTCTAACTCTGGTTGTAATCATTTCATTCGCCATTGGAATTCCTCATTTCCCCCTTTTCCCGCCGCCGCGATTCGCACCGCCTCCGCCATTTCCACCGCCGCCGCGTCTGGCATTGCCACCGCCGCCGCCGTTAGCGCGACCGCCAGCGGGTTTCTGATTTCCCTTGAAGCTGGCTTGTCCGCGGTCGCTCGCAGCACGCGCATTTCCACCCGGCTCATATCCACCTAGAGCGCTATTACGGCCGCCGGTGCTGCTGTTGTCCTTGGAGAAGCCTCGGGCCGGGTCCCCTGCACGAGTGGCCGGCTTGGTGGCGGGCCGATTTTCGGCGATGGGATTCGCGGGCCGAGGTCCAGCGGCAGGATTCGCAGGCTGGTTGGATCGATTCTTCCCGATCTCATTCTTGCCCAGGTTAGACCCGCCCGGATTGTTTGGAAGTGTACTAGCTTTCGGAAAAGTGGGCTTGCCGATATTGGGATTGGCAGGCCTCGCGTTATTTTTGTCATAGGGCCTTGTCGCAGGAATCGCCGGGTTGTTAGGACGGTTGTATCCGCCGCTACCGTTGGCGGGCCTGGGGGCTGGATAAGGCACCGGTCGTGGCGGGTAGCCCGGGCGCGGGTAGTTTCCATTGGGCGGGCGATATGCGGGTGGCCGGTAGCCGCCGCCGCCAGTAGGATATCGTCCCGGATACACGTTATTGTTAGTGACGTAAACGTTGTTGTTGTACTTGACCGAGCTACCGCAGCCACAGTACCAATTGCAGCCCCAGTTGTTGTGGCCGTTGTTAATCAGCGAGCCAAGCAACATCCCGGCGCCGAAGGATAGGACGCCGGTAAGGAGCAAATCGGTCCCGCTATAGCCCGGCGGCGCGGCGACCGGCGCGCCATAAGCGGTGGTCGGATTATACTGAGGGACATAAACCGTGTTCGGCTGGGCCGGTTGGATGATAACCGTCTGTTGCACCGAGGACTGTGGGGCGCCTTGAGCGGCAGGCGGTGCGGGCTGCACTTGAACCGTTTGCTGTGGCGTGGACTTCAAGGTTCCCGCGGCCATCGCCATGTTACGAAGGACCTGGATAGCGTTCATCACGTCGGCGGGCTGATTGTAGTATGCCTCACCCAAATCCGAGGTCCATGCCAGGTTGTCGTTCATCGTTTGCAGCACGGTTGGGAACTGAGTCAGCGATTTGATGCTGGGATCCCACGCTTGCTGATTCACCTGGTTCGCGAGCTGATCGCCAGTAAGGTTTGGATTCTGCTTCAACCACCTATCAGCTTCCACCACCTGCGTCGGATAGGTGGATCCTGCGAGGATCTGAGCCACCAGCACGTCAGGATAGAGCGCTATGGGTGACACCAGCTCCTGTAACTCTTGAGAGGTATCAGCGCCGGGTGGAGGCCCAGGTTCAGCAGCCGGGGATGGCGGAGGAACAGTGGGGGCCGCGGTCGCGGCGACGCTCGGTTGCGCTTGCGCCGATTGCACAGCGGCGGGTTGGTCCTCGCCACGTGAGCATCCGGTGACCATCGGCGAGGTGGACACTAGCACTGCCGCGGCAAGTATCATCGGCAACGATCGTCCCTTTGGCCTGGATAGTAGTTTTATTCTGCTCATCAGATCGGTTTGTCCTTCGCGTCGGATAAATCGGTTACAACACCAACTCTAGGATTTCTGTTCGGCTTCAGCGCGGATCGCCGCCGCAATGTCACCGCTCATCTTCGCTATCGCCTGGCTATGTGCTGCCGCGAGCGCGTCGAAGCCTTGACCCTGCACCGGCTCGCGCGCGACCGTGCGGCCCGAGCGGACTTCCCCGCCCACGGTCTTACGCACCGTCCATACCGCTTCCACGACTGCCGCTTGTCCTGGTATCGACTCGAATCGTTGCACGTCGATCGTCACTCGGTAGTCCGGTACGAAGTTAGCCAACTGTGAGTTGGCCACCTCCGGCGTGCCGAGCAGCACGACGAGATTTCCGGCGACGGCGTGCGCGATAGAATCACTCAGCGGCGAGACCCATCGATTGAATTCATCGACCTTTACCTGGTTCGGCGCGACCTGCACGACGAACTCAGGCTGATCCACGGCGGCGGGTACCGTAACCGGACCTACCATTACCGCCGCGGAGGTCGGCGGCGTGCCGTCTGCTGTCGCGGTCGAGGTGAGTGAGTAGAAGCGCGACGGTGCAGTGCTACATCCGACTGCTATCGCCGCCATCAGCGCGATCGAGATCATTTGCGCGATTCGCCGTGTCATCACTTCGCCTCCCCGGGCTTGCCTCGCAGGAGCGCGTCGGGATGGCGCTCGAGATAGTCCGCCAACACCCGCAACGAGCGCGCCGCGCGGCTCACTTCCTGCAGAGTGCTGCCAATTTGCTGGAGCTGCGAAGAATTCGGCTGAGTGAGCGCGCTGGTATTGTCGAGCGTGCCGCTCGCGCTCGCCAGCGTGCCTTGTGCGGACACCAGGGTTGTATTCAACTGCGCGATCGCCTTTTGCAGGTCCTCGCCAATTTCCTGGAATGGGACCTTGTCGAGTTTCTTGATGATGTTCTCCACTGTCGCCTCAGTCGCTTCGAGCTGGCCCGAGGTGGTCGGCAGTTGCACTGGAGTTTGCGACCAATCCACCGTTGCACGGGGCGCGCCGGGGAAGAAGTCGAGCGCCACATATGCGGATCCCGTCAGCAGATTCCCCGTCTTCAGCTGTGCGCGAACCCCGTGCGCCACCAAAGCGTCGATTAATCTGCGACGCATGCTCTCCAGGTTCATGCCGGGACCGAGATCAAGGATTTTGACCCCAAGCCTGCGTGGATCGAGACTTATCGTAACCGGCGCCGAGAATTCGAAGGTCTTAAGATCGATCTGAGCACTGATATCCGAAACCTCGCCGATGTTAATGCCGCGGAACTCGACCGGGGCGCCGGGCGACAGCCCGCGGACTGAGTCTTTGAAGATAAGCTGATAGGTCTGCGGATGCTGCGGCGGCGGGTTGAAGGCCTCGGTCCGGTTGCTGTACAGGGTGAAGACCGCGTTCTCGTCGGACGGCGGCAAGACCAGGGCGGTCGCCGCGGTCTCGAAGGCGATACCACCTATAAGGATCGACAATACCGACTGGGTCTGCACGGTAAGACCGCTGGCCGAGAGCGACACGTCGATTCCGCTCGCATGCCAGAAGCGGGTATTAGGGTTGACGTACTGATCGTAGGGCGTTTGCACGAACGCCTTGACCGTCAGATTCTTGCCATCGGGGTCGAGCGCGTAGGACGCGACCTGCCCAACCTGGAGCCGCCGGAAATATATCGGCGTACCGGTGTCGATTGAGCCTAAGTCAGATGTCTTCAAGACAAAAAAGCGGCCGGGGGTCTCGCCGGTTATGACCGGCGGCGTTTCGAGCGCCACGAAGTCGCGCCTGTCCTCTTTCGACGATCCTATTTCCACGCCTATGTATGCTCCGGATATAAGAGTGCCCAGCCCGGTAATGTTGGCGCCGGATATCCGGGGCCGCACGACCCAGAACTTCGTGTCCGCGACCAGAAATGCTTCCGTCTTGGGCGCCATCTGAGCGGTCAGGATTGCGTGCTGGTGATCTTCCGATAGTTCTATGGTCTTGACAGTGCCGATATCGACGCCGTTGTAGTGAATCTTGGTCTTGCCGGCTTCCAGTCCTTCCGCCGAACTCATGACGATCGTTATCTTGGGGCCCTCGCTCATCACCCGCGTCACTGCCACCCATGCGCCGACTATCGCGGCCAGAATTGGGATGAACCAAACGAGCGAGAGCCGCGTGCGTTTTTTGGGCACGTTCCTCGACTCGGGGACTGAAGAGCGTGGTGGTTCGCGATCAGGCATAAGTAACCTCTTTGGAATCTGCCGCCATCGAACTCGCAGAATCCCAGATTAGCCGCGGATCGAATGACTCGACCGCAAGCATGGTAAACACCACTACCGCCGCGAAGAAGATCAGGCCGGGCCCCGGCTCGACCGACATGAGCGGCTGGAGCTGAATCAGCGCGGCGGTGAAGGTATCGACGAATACATCGACCATCGACCAGCGCCCGATGAACTCGACCATCCTATACATCTGGATGCGCTGCTCATTGTTCGCGACCGAGCCGCGCTGGGTGGTGATGAGGAGGTATCCCAGCGCCAGGATCTTCGCGCTGGGGATCATGATGCTCGCGACGAGCACGATGATCGACAACGGCCATCCGGTCGGCGACCACAGCAACACTACTCCTTGCATAATGGTGTCGGACTCGGCGCCGGCCGCCGTCGTTGTCGTGAGCACGGGCAGCACGTTGGCCGGGATGTAACAGATCGCCGCGGCGATAAGGTACGCCCAGGGGCGCTGGTAGCTGGCCGGCTTGCGGAATGTGAGCTCCTCGTCGCAGCGCGGGCAGCGTCCTTCGGCCTCGCCCTGCTCCGGCCGAGAGAGTAGTCCGCAGCCTTCGCAACTCTGAAGGCCTTGCTGCATCGCCGTGATGCCGGCCGCACTCATGGCGTTCCCTGCGGCAGAGGCTCAGCGGCTGCGTCGTGGTGCGCTTCGTCCGCCCATTGAATCCTCTCCCAGACATCTCGAGAGTCGAAGGCGGCCGACATTGCGGCGAGGACAAAGACCAACACCCAGAGCACGAACAGCGCCATCCCGGGAATCACCGTCGCGTAATCCGCAATCTTGACCAGCGCGACCAGCACACCGACCATCATGACCTCGATCATGCTCCAGATTTTCGTGGTCGGGTGATAACGCAGCAGCGTTCCGACCCATCGCGGCGGCCGCGCGCGCATCCCTCCGAGCACGATCGCGAGCATCAGGCCAATTTGGAGCGCCGGCGCGATAACCGCGGTGAACAGCACCAGCACCCCGACGATCCTCTGGTCGTTGTCCCACAAGTGCTGCGCGCCGCCGATCACCGTGGTCGAGGCGTCGCGCCCGACAATGGTGAGACCTAGCATGGGAACCGAGTTCGCGATCGCGTATAGCAGCACGGCACCGAGAGTCAGCGCGAGCGTCCGGTTGAGGGAGTCCTCACGACGGCGCCACAATTCCTTGTTGCATCGCGGGCATCGAGCGGACGCGCCGGGTTCAAGCTCCGGGATGCGCTGCATCAAATCGCAGTGCAAACACGCGATCAGCGAAGTGTCTCCGACCGGTTGGTTATAACTCATTGCGCTATAGCTGCTGACTGAACTTCCCTGGCCTTTCGGCGATGCCTGGGGATCGCAGGCTCATAATGCACCAGGCGGTCATCACAGTATGCAGCACGACGGCCGGCCACAAAATGATGCCGACCGGCTGCGACCGGAGTCCCGCAGTTCCCAGAATGAGCGCCACACCGATGTTGTAGATAACCATCGCGGTGATCAATCCTCGCGCGGCAGGGCTTCGCGCGTCGCGGCGGGCGAGCCAGCAGGCAATGCCGAGCGTCAGCAACCCAGCTCCGCCGATGCGCGCGACGGTGACTGCCGAAGCTTCCTGTAATGGGGCGCCAAGCAGAAGATTCGACGCTGACGACGGCCGACACAGCAGCGCCACACCCGCCCCTCCTTCGATCGCCGCGGTAGTTGCACACAAACTCTTCACATACACCTAGTCCCTTGCCCCCGCGAGTTTCTCCGCAATAGCTCGACGATCCGCATCGGTCAACTGCTCGGAGCTGGTGCCAGTGAAGCGGAACGGCAGTTTGTAATCATCGTTGACCGCGGTGCGCGCATCGCTGCCTATGTCGAAGGTCTCATCGATGTACATAAGCAACGGGATCGCGTGCGGGATCTTCTTGCGCGCGATCTCGTTGCCATCGGCCCTAAAGACTCCTTCACCGCCCTGCCGCGCACGGTTGCGGTCATCTGAAAGTTCTCCTTAATTCCAGTTTCTGTGCTCTCGGTTTCAGCGTCAACGAGAGAGGTTGAGCTTGAATTCCGGGAGCAGATTCTGCACGGCGCAGAAGTTCGCCGCTATTGTACTAAAGTACAAGGTCGGAACGTGGGATTGACGAAGATTGGCGCGATCGAGGACGCCCAAGTAAAAGAAGCGGCACAGCCGCTCGGAAGACTGCAAACTTCGGCGAGTCTCTTTGTTCACCAGAGGCCTTCGGTTATACATGTTGTAATAATATGATTCCCTTTGTGAGATCGCGGCGCGCGTTTCCGGTTTTGCTCGCGCTTATCTGCTGTCTCGCGCTGCCCAACTTGGCGCGCGCGCAAACGGATCAGGCCGTGTACACCGACGCCCTCGTCAATGGTTGGCAAAACTGGAGCTGGGCGACGGTGAACCTCGGCAACACCACGCCGGTCCAGTCGGGTACCGATTCGATCAGCGTCAGCGCGGGGCCGTACCAGGCGCTCTACCTGCATCAGACCGCCTTCGATTCCACTCCCTACACCGCGCTGGTTTTCTGGATCGACGGCGGCGTCAGCGGCGGGCAACTGCTCCAAGTGCAGGCGACGCTCAACGGCGCGGCGCAGACTGTCGTGACGCTCCCGGCCCTCGCGGCCAACACCTGGCACCAAGTCACTATTCCGCTGTCATCGCTGGGCGTGCAAAACCAGCCGGACCTCGACGGTTTCTGGATCCAGGACCGCAGCGGCACGACGCAGCCGGCCTTCTTCGTCGATAGCATCACGTTCACAGCACAGCCGCCGCCAAGCGTTGTGAATGTGACGGTGAATACGGCGCAGCCGGTCCGCATCGTCGACGCGCGTCATTTCGCCGTCAACACCGCTGTGTGGGACGCGGACTTCGATACGGCCAACACGATTAACCTGCTGACTTCGATGGGCGCGCAGGCGCTGCGATTCCCGGGCGGCTCCCTCTCCGACGACTACCACTGGGCCACCAACACCACCGATAGCAACACCTGGCAATGGGCGACGTCGTTCGATCAGTTTGCGCAGGTCGCAACCACGGTCGGCGCGCAAGCTTTCATTACGGCCAATTACGGCTCGGGCACGCCGGCCGAAGCGGCTTCATGGGTCCAGGAATCCAACGTCACTCATCACTACGGCTTCAAGTACTGGGAAATTGGCAACGAGTGCTATGGCTCGTGGGAGACTGATACTAACACAGTCGCGCACGATCCTTACACCTATGCGCAGCGCTTCCAGCAATACTACACCCAGATGAAGGCGATTGACCCCACGATTAAGATTGGCGCCGTGGCCATCACCGGCGAGGACAGCTATGCGAACAACACCAATCATCCGGTCGTCAATCCGCGAACTGGACAAACGCACAACGGCTGGACGCCGGTGATGCTCGCCACGATGCATAGTCTCGGCGTAACTCCGGACTTCCTTATCTATCATCGCTACGCGCAGGCGCCCGGTGCTGAGAGCGACGCGGGGTTGCTCCTATCCCACAGCACCTGGCGCACCGACGCCGCCGACCTTCGCCAGCAGTTGAACGACTACCTCGGCGCTGCGGCGCCTAACGTCGAGCTCGACTGCACCGAAAACAATTCCGTCTATACCAACCCCGGCAAGCAAACCACCAGCTTAGTGAATGGTTTGTTCCTGGCCGACAGCATTTGCGCCGCGATGAACACCGAATTCAACGCGGTCGTATGGTGGGACTTGCGCAACGGCCAGGAAACCACCAATAACAATTCCGCATCGCTCTATGGATGGCGCCAGTATGGCGACTATGGCGTGGTTGATAGCGTTGATCCCGCCGGGCCGGCTGACACCTATCCAACCTGGTACATCGACAGGCTGCTGCAACACTTCGCCCGCGGTGGCGACCAGCTCGTCAGTTCAGCCAGTGACTATTCCCTGGTTAGTGTGTGCGCGGCCGAGCGCACCAACGGTGGATTGGCTCTTTTGGTCGTGAACAAAAGCCCGAGCATCGCCTTCAACACTAATATCACTATCAGCGGCGGGTCGCCGGGCAGCACCGGCACTTTGTATTCCTACGGAATCCAGCAAGATAACGCGGCAGAGACCGGCGTCGGTTCAGCCGACATCGCTACCAGTCCTGTGACGGGCCTATCGACCAATTTCTCATTCACATTCCCTGCCTACTCGGCCAACGTGATCGCATTTGGCTCAGTTGGATTGCCTTCTCCGACGCCTAGCGCAACTAAGACAGCCACTCCAACCGCGACTGCCACATCGAGACCTACCGCGACTCCTACCAGTACGGCCACTGCTACCGCGACCAAAACAGCGACGCCAACAGCCTCGGCAACACGTACACCTACAGCTACTGCGACCGGCACGCCGACAGCCACTTCGACGAGTACGGCGACTGCTACCGCGACCAAAACAGTAACGCCTACGGCCACCAGCACTGCCACACGCTCGGCCACGCCCGGCGCGACTCCGACGCCGATAGCTATCGGCTCAGTCAATCCCACCAGCTTGCGCTTTGGAAAGCGAACCATTCGCACCGAGAGTCCTGCCAAAACCGTTACACTGAAGAACAGCGGTAGCGCTTCGCTTAGCGTCGCAAGCATCTCGACTAGCGCGGAATTCATCCAGACCAGTACCTGCACCACTGTGCTCTTGCCCGGAGCGAGTTGCATTATCTCGGTGAAATTTGCTCCGACTGTCGTGGGCGCTATCACCGGGTCGCTAACAATCATTGATAACGCGTCCAACACGCCGCAGGTTGTCAGCCTGAGGGGAAAAGGAGTCAAATGATCCGGCTATCGCCCGTTGACGCCGATTGCTCGAAAAGGCTGGAGCCCAGCGCCACCAGTTTAGGGCCGAGGAACATAACACCGAAAGCCAGTGCTCTCCTAGGACTCCGAGCATCACCAGTATCATCGGCGTCGAGCCGCCACGGCTGATGAGTATCGGCTCCACGACGGGCCGGAGTGGCAAAGCAAAGAATCACCGCCCTCAGCTCGAGATTTGGCGCCTGTCACTCACGGTTGAGGACATCTGTTTCAAACAATACTCGAAGTCTGGTGCGCAAGTCGGGCCGCATCAGCAGGTTGGTGCTGTCGGCAAACTGGTCGATCGACCCGATAGGACCCGCCTTTGCATAGATCTTTCGCAACGATTCGTCGCGAATCTCGTCGCTGACCGCCTTGGCAAAGCGCCCGGCGCCAAGCACTCGATAGGGTCTTTCGTGAAACGACATCGTGCCTGTATCGAGCGCGGCAAATAGACCCAGCGCGTTATGCATTCGCGCCACGATTTCGAAAGCGACGGATAGGGGCTGCTCGCGCGATTGCCAGGTTTCCGCCGCGAGCGCCGCACGCAATACAGGCTCAAGCTCGTGCGCGCAGTTCAACCGGGAAAACGCGGTTCCCAGCCATTTGCTGTATGGCGCGTAACGTCCCTCGATCAGAAAGCACAACTTCATCACGTCGCGGACCAGTCGCGCCGTGTTGATTCGCGCACCGAGTTCGTCGCCCGCCTCGCCGCATCTGCCGGGGAACGCTTCTTCCTGTGCTATCCGAATCCATTGCGACGCGAGCATGAACAGCCATACCTCGCGCGGATACCACTTAAGGCTTTGCCGCAGCGGAACCAGCCCGCCAAGTCCATCGTGATAGACACTGCCGGCCGTGACTTCGAGCAAGGCGTTCTGGTAAATCAGCAGCCAGTCAATGATTGTAGGTGTCTGATGCGGATCGATGCCCAAGTAGCTGCCGATGAATTCACCTACCGTATGGAAGTAAACGTGATGCCGCACGCGGTCCGATTCGGCAGGCGCCATCCAGCGGACGCGATTTTCGTCGGGCTCGGTGAAGTTAGTCGAATAGCCGTGGAATTCTTTCGGAAGTTGCGCGGAGAGAACCTCACTTATCGAATCAGCCTGCTTGCGAAAGTCCTCGTCGGACAGAAATATCAACAGGCGCGGGCCCCATTCGTGATCGGTCGAGCGCTCGGAGTCATAGCCGAGCACGTCGGAGCCATAACCGAGCAGCGCGGCGGAATAGCGAAGTTCCGGAAATGCAGCCGAGAGGATCGGCGCCACGGCTTCGCGATAGAACATCTCGTTGAGCCGCACACCTTTGATAAACTTTGACATAGCGTGGAGTACCTATATCAGGGTTTCGCTTTTGAATCCTGCAGATGATCGTGTAACTCTTTCAACATCTGTTGAACCTGTGGATTTCCCGGCTCCAGGTTATCGAGTCGATTCGCATAGGTGAGCGCTTTGGCGGGATCGCTCGACTGTTCGAGAAAGTTCACCATCGCGGCCAGTGAATCGGCGTCGTAAGGATGCGCCTTGAGAGAAATGTCGAGAGTTTCGATTGCGGCGCTCGTTTTACCCGCATCGTTCAGAGCTACTGCATAGACGTAGGCATAGCGCGCATTGCCGGGATCGCCGCGCGCGGCCGCCCCTAGCAGGTCGAGCGCTTGTGCGTTGCGCTTTTGACGCACCATCAGCAGACCTAGCGCGTGCTCGAGCGATGCATCGCCGGGCGAACGGCCGAGCGCATCCTTGAGGACGCGTTCGCCCTCTTCGTCCCGGTTCTGTGCGCGATAGAGGTCGGCCAGGTTGACTGCGCCCGGCGCAAAGCCCGGATCGAGCGACAAAGCGGTTTTGAGTTCCTCCTCAGCCTTGTCGAAGCGATTCTGCCGGGCATAGAGCAGTCCAAGGTTCATGTGCGCCTCGGGACGGTCGGCGTTCAACTGGAGCGAGGCGACGTACTCATCGGTGGCGCGATCGAAAGCTGCGGCAACCTCCGCGGGCAGGTTGTTGACAGACAGCCCCGCCAGCACTTCCGCCGCTTCGATCCGCACAACGCGGACACGATCGTCAAGCAGCGGCGCCAAAGCGTTCGCACTGGCGGCGGGATCGGTGTTGGACAACGCGTGCGCAGAGGCGCGTCGCACAAGACTCCAATCATCCGTGACGCCTGCGCGAACCGCCGCGTCGGTCGGAGGAGGCGCATAATTCGCCAGCAAGGAAAGCGCGGTCGCGCGGGCTATCGCAGGCTGCTCCTTGTCGGCGACCAACCGCTCGAGCGAATCCCGCGCTCCGGGAGCGCCTGCCGAGCCGGCGTTCAAGGTCTCCGCAAACTGCTGGAACCCTCGAGGCGCGTGGCCGTACCACTTGCCAACAGAATCCGATGCCCACTGAGCAGACTTGTCGGTGTGGCAATTGGTGCACGCGTTGGGAGTGCCGAGCTTGACCGATAAGTCGGGACGCGGAAGGCGGATGCTGTGATCGCGGCGCGCATCGATCACCATGTAGGTGCGCGTCGGCATGTGACATTCGACGCAGCGCGCGCCCGCCGATCCCACTTTGTGGAAATGATGGGCCGGCGAGTCGTACTTCTGCGGCGAATGACATTGCGCACAGAGGGCGTTGCCGTCGGCCCGAAGTTTCGAGCTGTGCGGCTCGTGACAATCGCTGCACGTCACGCCCGCGTGGAACATCCTGCTCTGGACGAAGGAGCCGTACTCGTAGTCCTCCTCCTTTATCTGGCCGTCGGGGAAATAGTGGTCCTCATCGAGCAGCGCGACGCGATAATCGTCGCCGATCGACTGTCCATGCGCGTAGTCTTCGTGAATCTCGCCGCGCCGCGGGTGGCATCTGGCGCATGTTTCGATTTCCCGCTCGGACTGACGCGGTGAGCTTCGCCGCGCGTTCCCGCTG
>VFSW01010134.1_pt1 | contig 13386 bp, 9 predicted proteins | sample 5358111 | NCBI WGS metagenome assembly VFSW01 (sample SAMN11554181, study PRJNA540505) | mine drainage metagenome | isolation source: sediment from site ElyBrook_90M | place: USA: Ely Copper Mine, Vershire, VT | collected 2017 | reverse complement strand
ACGACGAAGTTCTCTTGGACATCGGCTTTAAGTCCGAGGGTGTCATTCCCGCACGTGAGCTCTCTATCCGCAATGACGTTGACCCGTCGGAAATTGTCTCCCTCGGCGAGAAGGTCGAGTGCCTCGTTCTGCAAAAGGAGGATAAGGAGGGCCGACTGGTCCTCTCCAAGAAGCGCGCTCAGTACGAAAAGGCCTGGGCCAATATCGAAGAACTCAAGAACCGCGACGAGATGGTCAAGGGAGTTGTCATCGAAGTTGTCAAGGGTGGCCTCATTGTTGACATCGGACTGCGCGGCTTCTTACCCGCGTCACTCGTGGAGTTACGTCGCGTTCGCGAACTGCAGCCTTACATCGGCAAGACTGTCGAAGCCAAAATCATCGAACTCGACCGCAACCGCAACAATGTCGTTCTCTCGCGTCGAGCGTGGCTCGAAGAGACACAGAAGGAACAGCGCGGCGACTTCCTCAACAATCTCAAGCCGGGCGAACGCCGTCATGGTGTGATCTCCTCGGTGGTCAATTTTGGTGCCTTCGTTGATCTGGGTGGCATGGACGGCCTCATCCATGTATCGGAACTGAGTTGGAAGCACATCGATCACCCCAGCCAAGTCGTGGCCGTCGGCGACGAAGTGGACGTGGAAGTGCTTGACGTCGACTTCTCCAAGGAGCGCATCTCCTTGTCACTCAAGGCCACTCAGTCCGACCCGTGGCAGGTCTTCGCCGACAGCCACGCGGTCGATCAGCTGGTGTACGGTCGCGTAACCAAGATGGTGCCTTTTGGTGCCTTCGTTCAGGTGGGCGACGGCATCGAGGGTCTGGTGCACATTTCGGAGATGGCCGCGCACCACGTGGAATCGCCCGATCAGGTTGTGACCGCCGGCGAAGAGCTGTGGGTCAAGATCATTGAACTGGACACTGCGCGTCGTCGAATATCGTTGTCGATCAAGCAGGCCGCCGAAGGAGGCGAGGTCTCCGAAGAGTACCGTGAGGCCTTTGGCAGTCACGCTTACGACACCGAAGGTAACTACATCGGTGGCTTCGAGTACGGAGAGTTCACCCCCGAGACGGAGGCCCAGGCAGCGTGGGCCGAGTACGCCACGGAGGCGGTGGCGAAGGCCCCCGATGCTGGTGGCGCCCCGGAGCCGGCCGACGTCGGGGAAGAACCCGCGAACTGAGTTATTCACGCACGACATGGCCCGCCGGCACACTGGAGTGCTGGCGGGCCATGTCGTTGGGGAGACTCGTCGTGACGACGTGATGTCACACCCCACTCGTTACCGTGGAGGGATGAGACGTATAGCACTCGCCGGGGGGATCGGCGCGGGGAAGTCCACGGCAGTTGACTACCTTCGCGCGCGGGGATTCATGGCCCTTGATGCCGACGAGGTCTATCGAGATCTGGCTGCACCTCACCAGCCACTTCTCGCGACTCTCGTCGACGCTTTCGGCTCAGCGATCTTGACCCACGACGGCGAGCTCGATCGCAGTTTTCTCGCCGCGGTGGTGTTCAACGACCGCTCGGCGCTGCATCGCCTCAACGCCATCACCCATCCGGCAATTGGTCGCGCAATACGTCGCGCCCTAGACAGCGCGGACGGTGACGTCGCCTTCGTGGCGATTCCCCTGTTTCGCCTCGAACACCGCGACGAACTGCAGCTTGACGAAGTCTGGTCCATTCAGGTGAGTCCGGAAATCGCGGTGGATCGCCTGGTGTCCCAGCGCGCCATGGGTGAGAGCGAGGCTCGTGCCCGCATTGCGCAGCAAATGAGTAACGAGGAGCGACAGCGACTGGCGGACGAAGTGATTTGGAATAACACCGACCGTGATACCCTTCAGGTTCGCCTCGATGAACTCTTGCGGCAACGAGGCCTCGATGGCGACTGATTTTCTCGTCGAATCACCATTTCGCCCCTCGGGCGACCAACCCACGGCCATCGCCCTTCTCTCCCAAGGCGTCAACGACGGTTTGCGGTACCAGACGCTCGAAGGTATTACGGGCAGCGGCAAAACTGCGACCATCGCGTGGTTGGTCGAGAGCGTGCAACGCCCCACTCTGATCCTGGAACCCAACAAGTCTCTCGCGGCGCAACTGGCCTCGGAGCTCAAGGAAATGTTGCCGTCGAACCGAGTGGAGTTCTTCGTGTCGTACTACGACTACTACCAGCCCGAGGCGTATATTCCGCGCACTGACACCTTCATCGAGAAGGACAGCGCGGTGAACGAGGAAATCGATCGACTCCGTCACTCTGCGACGTCATCGTTGCTCACCCACCGTGACACGATCGTGGTGGCCTCGGTGTCATGTATTTACGGCCTCGGCTCGCCACTTGAATACCGCGACCGCATGCTGCGCCTCGAAGTAGGCGCGACGCACGATCAACGGGCCTTGTTACGTCGGCTTGTCGAGATGCAGTACAGCCGAAATGACCTGGTAGTCGACCGCGGTTCATTCCGTCTCAAGGGGGATACCCTCGAGTTGCAACCCGCGTACTCCAATGAGGCGGTACGCGTTTCTTTCTTCGGTGACGAGATCGAGGAGATATCGTTCTTCAACCCGGTGACGCAAGAACGCCGTGGCACGGTCGATGACGTAACCCTGTTCGCGGCGTCGCACTACGCCACGAGTTCCGAAACCCTCCAGCGGGCCTGTCGCAGCATCGAGGACGAGCTCGGTCATCAATTGGCACTCTTCGAGCGAGAGGGCAAGCTTCTCGAAGCTCAGCGCCTACGTTCACGCACTGGGCACGACCTTGAGATGCTCGAGCAGACCGGGATATGTGCGGGCATCGAAAACTATTCCGCCCATCTCGACGGACGCAGTCGCGGCGAACGTCCCTTCACGTTGTTGGACTACTTCCCCCCGGACATGCTGGTCGTCATCGACGAGTCACACGTCGCCGTGCCGCAGATTCGCGGCCAATACGCCGGAGACCGTTCGCGGAAGGAGACATTGGTCGAACACGGTTTTCGCCTGCCCAGCGCCATGGATAATCGTCCACTGAACTTTGACGAATTCATGGAGATCGTGCCGCAGATCGTCTTCGTCTCGGCAACTCCTGGTCCCTACGAGACCCAAGTCTCGGACCAAATCGCCGAACAGGTCATTCGCCCGACCGGTCTGCTCGATCCGGTGATATCGGTGGTACCCACTAAGAATCAAATCGACGATTTGCGGGTGCGCCTCGACGCTGTCATAGCTCGTGGCGAGCGAGCTCTAATCACCACCCTGACGAAGCGAATGTCCGAAGACCTCACCAATTTTCTGGTCAAGGCGGGCTACCGCGTGCAGTATCTGCACAGCGACATCGACACGGTACAACGTATCGAGATACTTCGATCCCTGCGTTTGGGTGAGTTCGACATTCTCGTCGGCATCAACCTCTTGCGCGAAGGACTCGATCTGCCCGAAGTGTCGCTAGTAGCAATTCTCGACGCCGACAAGGAGGGTTTCTTACGATCGCGTTCGGCCCTCATTCAGACCATTGGGCGAGCCGCGCGTAACGCGAATGGTGAGGCAATCCTCTACGCCGACCGCATCACCGACTCCATGCGTGACGCCATCTCCACCACCGAGCGCCGGCGATTGATGCAAATGGCTTACAACACTGAGCACGGCATCACACCCCTCACCATCACCAAGAATGTGGCCGACATTCTGGGACGTCTGCGCTCGGAGAGCGCACCCCAGCCATCGAACAAATCACACGGTGTCTCCTCTCTGGAGACAATCGCATCCGACGACCTCAATCTCGAGATCGGCCGGGTCGAGGACGCCATGCTCAAAGCCGCGAGTGAACTGCGTTTCGAAGAGGCGGCGGCACTGCGCGACTACCTGCACACCCTCCAAATCCAGGGTCTCGGCGACGATCTTCGCCGTCTGGAACTCGACGTCTGACGCGAAGATTCAGAGAAACTCCTGATCAACTCGCTACCGAGGAATGGCTCGGAGAACCCCGTCGGATCCGAATCTTCTGTTCGCACGGCGAGTCCGCGACGGGCTCTCAGTTGCTAGGCACTAGATTCTCACCATGGCGTCGACGATTCGCGTACAGGGCGCTCGCGTTCATAACCTCAAAAACCTCTCGGTTGAGATTCCCCGGGACCAACTCGTGGTCTTCACGGGACTCTCCGGATCAGGTAAATCATCGCTGGCCTTCGACACCATCTACGCCGAAGGTCAGCGGCGCTACGTGGAGAGTCTCTCGGCTTACGCCCGACAGTTCCTCGGTCAAATGGATAAGCCTGACGTCGAATTCATTGAGGGACTGTCCCCAGCGATATCCATCGACCAGAAAACAGCATCGCGAAACCCGCGCTCCACCGTGGGAACCATCACTGAGATCCACGACTATCTGCGTCTCCTCTTCGCTCGGATTGGCGTAGCGCATTGCCACGTCTGCGGGCGCACCGTCACTCGCCAGACCCCCCAGCAGATCGTCGACCTCGTGCTGACCCGCGAGGACGCCGGTCGATTCCTCGTGCTCGCCACCGTGGTCGAAGGACGCAAGGGAGAGTATTCGACCTTGCTCAACGAACTCGCCGCCCAGGGGTTCAGTCGAGTGCGCGTGGACGGTGTAGTGCACGAACTAAGCGAGCGCGACGACATCACCCTGGCGCGCTACGAACAACACACCATCGATGTGGTGCTGGACCGCCTGACGGTGAAGAATGCGAATCGCCAACGACTCACTGAATCTGTCGAGGCCGCGCTCAAACTCACCAAGGGTGTCGTCTCCTTCTTGTTCGTAGAATCTGACGAACTCATCGCGTTCTCCGAAAAGATGGCCTGCACGCATTGTGGGATAAGTTACAGTGAACTCGCGCCCCGGGATTTCTCCTTCAACTCGCCCTACGGGGCGTGTCCGACCTGCACTGGTCTGGGCACCCGTTTCGAAGTGGATCCCGATTTGGTCGTTCCGGATGCAAGTCTGACCCTGGCCCAGGGCGCCCTCGCACCGTGGGGCGGGGCACGTTTCAAATACTTCGACCGTCTCATCACCGGCATCGCCGACCTGGGGGGGTTTGACGTCGACACCCCGTGGTCCAAACTCAGGGCCAAGGACCGCAAACTGGTGCTCTACGGCGTGAACAAGAAAACCGTTCCCGTGAAGTTTCGCAATCGATACGGCCGCGTCAAGACTTACGAGACAACCTTCAACGGCATCGTGGAGTGGCTCGAACGCAAACGCAGCGAGTCTGACGGCGATTGGTCGCGCGAGCAGGCCGAACAGTACATGCGTGAAGTCGAATGCACCGCGTGTCACGGACAACGCCTCAAGCCCGAAGTGCTGGCGGTCAAGATACACGGCCACAACATCGCAGACGTCAACACGATGACCATCGACGAGGCGATCGCGCTCTTTTCGACGATGGAACTCTCCGACCGGGAAACCACCATCGGACGTCAAGTCATCAAGGAGATTGTGGCGCGCTTAACGTTCCTGATGGACGTGGGATTGGACTATTTGACTCTGAGCCGAGCATCGGCCTCTCTCTCGGGTGGTGAGGCACAACGAATTCGCCTCGCCAGTCAGATTGGCAGTTATCTCGTCGGGGTCCTCTACGTACTCGACGAACCCTCCATCGGCTTGCACCAACGTGACAACAGGCGATTGATCGCCACCCTCGAACGTCTTCGCGATCTGGGCAATTCAGTCATCGTCGTGGAGCACGATGAAGAGACAATCCGCCTCGCCGACTTCATCGTCGACATCGGACCTGGTGCAGGGGAGTTCGGTGGAGAAGTGGTTCACGCGGGCACCTACAAGGAGTTGCTTGAGAATACCGCTTCTATCACCGGTCAATACCTCTCGGGAGTTCGTAGTATCGCAATCCCTTCGACGCGGCGCCCCGGTGACGGCCATCATCTCGTGATCAAGGGGGCCCGCGCCAACAACTTGCGTGACATCACGGTACGAGTGCCGCTGGGGCAGTTCGTAGCGGTCACCGGCGTGTCGGGATCAGGTAAATCTACCCTGATCAATGGAATTCTTCTCGCCTCTCTCGAACGTCAGATCAATCGAGCCAAGACCACGGTCGCAGAACACGACACCATCACCGGGGTGAAATTCCTCGACAAGGTCGTGGCGGTCGACCAGCAGCCGATCGGTCGCACGCCCCGATCCAATCCCGCGACGTATACCGGAGTCTTCGACAAAGTGCGCAAACTCTTCGCCGAAGTCTCCGAAGCGAAGGTGCGCGGCTACCAACAGGGGCGATTCTCGTTCAACGTCAAGGGTGGTCGCTGCGAGGCGTGCGCCGGAGACGGCACGATCAAGATTGAGATGCACTTCTTGCCAGACGTCTACGTCAACTGCGAGACGTGCGATGGTGCCAGATACAACCGCGAGACCCTCGAGATTAAGTACCGGGGCAAATCCATCGCTGACGTACTGGACATGCCCATTGCCGATGCCCTCGAATTCTTTGACCGGCAGCCGACGATCCTGCGTCACATTCAGGCCCTGGTCGACGTGGGTCTCGGATACGTCCGACTCGGCCAACCCGCGCCGACGCTGTCGGGGGGTGAGGCTCAACGCGTGAAACTGGCCACCGAGCTCGCGCGACGACCCACTGGACACACCCTCTACGTCCTCGATGAGCCGACGACGGGGTTACATTTCGAGGACGTCAACCGCTTGTTGCACGTCCTACACCGGGTGGTCGATCAGGGCAACACGGTTCTCACTATCGAGCACAACCTCGACGTGGTGAAGACGGCGGATTGGGTCATTGATTTGGGTCCAGATGGGGGACGTCGCGGCGGCATGGTGGTCGGGGAGGGGACGCCCGAGGAGATCGCGGGGTTGCCCACCGCCACCGGACAGGTGCTGCACGAAGTTTTGGTGCAGCACGGGCGACGATAGTGTTCGATAAACCGACGGGTATCCCTCGCCAGAGCGGCTGCTATCTGTTTAAGAACGCCGCCGATACCGTGATCTACGTGGGAAAAGCACTGTCGCTGAACCAGCGCCTCTCGAGCTACTTCCAGAAGTACGAGGCACTGAGCCCCAAAACCCAAGCGCTCATGGACGAAGCGTGTTCGGTGGAGTGGATCATCACGCCCAGCGAGACCGACGCGCTGATACTGGAGAACGAGCTGATAAAGCAGAATCAGCCCCGGTACAACATGCGGCTCAAGGACGATAAGTCATTCCCCTACGTCGCCATTGACGCGCGCAGCGCGTTCCCCGTTCCTTACATCACGCGAGCAAAGCATCAGCGCGGCGTACGCTATTTCGGACCCTTCGTCGACGTCCGCGCGCTTCGTCACACGATGGATGAATTACTGCAAACCTTTCCACTACGTTCGTGTACCACGCACAAATGGGACTACCACCAACGATTGGGTCGCCCGTGTCTGCTCTTCGACATCAACAAGTGTGCGGGTCCCTGCGTTGGCGCCATAGACGCCGCGGGCTATGAAGAACTGGTGGCTTCGTGGGCGCGCTTCTTCGACGGTGACGTGCGCGAGCTTCGCGCGCTGCTCCAAAGTCAAATGACCTCGGCGGCACAGCAGCAACACTACGAGGCGGCGGCCAAAGCGCGTGACGGGCTGGCCGCCTTGGAGCGCGCCGCCAGTGACCAGAGCATCGTGCTCGACGATCACTCGAACCTCGATGCGGTGGCCATTGTCACGCAGGGTGGCCGGGCCGCCCTGGTACGTTTTCGCGTGCGACAGGGCCGCATCATTGGCCGCACCGTGCACCACATCGATCGTTCGATGGACGAGAGCGACGTCGAGATCTTTGAGGCCGCACTGCCCGAGCTCTACGACGACCCCGCTCTCATCCCTCCGGTGGTGCTGACCAGCGCCGAGGTGGCCGGTTCCCTCGTCGCCGCACAATTCTTGGTCGAACGACGCACTCGATCCGTCGAGATCGTGGCGCCCCAGCGGGGTCGCCGACGCCGAGTGCTCGACCTCGCCCTCGCAGACGCCGGCGCGGTGATCGACCGCGATTCTCTTCGCCGTCAAAATGATCACAACGTGAGGTCACGCGCCCTCCAGGAGCTCGGCAGCGCACTCGGGCTGGCGCAGCCGCCCTATCGCATTGAATGTTTCGACATGAGCCACCTGCAGGGGACGAATTACGTCGGTTCCATGGTCGTCTTCGAAGACGGCCTCGCTAAGAAGTCGGATTACCGCCACTTCAACGTGAAGGAGATCCTCGGCAACGACGACGTCGGCGCAATGCGAGAGGTCGTCGGTCGGCGTTTGGGCCACTGGAGTGAGGAGCAGTCCCAGAGCAAGTTCCGTCGGGCCAACCTCATCATCATTGACGGGGGATTGCCCCAATTGCACGCCGCGGAGAAGGCCGCGGCCAGTGCCGGCTTGGCCGGGAAAGTCGAGTTCGCGGCTCTCGCCAAACGTGAGGAACTCCTCTATCGACCGGGATCGAGCGCACCCATCGCCTTGGACCGAGGCTCGGAATCCTTGTATCTAGTGCAACGGATCCGTGACGAGGCCCATCGGTTCGCCATATCGTTCCACCGCTCCAAGCGCGCCAAATCCATGGTCGCAACCCTGCTGGACGGGGTAGAGGGACTTGGTCCGAAGCGACGCGAGCGCTTGATGATCGCGATGGGTAGCCTGGAGCACCTGCGTGGCGCCCCCCTGGAAGAACTGACGGCCCTCGAGTGGCTACCCGCCACGGTCGCGCGAAACATCTACGATCATCTACGCGCCCCCAATGCGCCAGGGCTATCGAAGGGAACCCGGAACGATGACTGACGTCTTGTTGGTGACTGGTATGTCCGGCGCCGGCCGCTCCACAGTGTCGACCGCCCTTGACGACTTGGGATGGTTCATAATCGACAATCTCCCGGTCGAGCTCATCGTGCGCGTCGGAGAGTTGGCGTCGGCGGGCTCCAAGGATGCGGCCGGAGTGGCGTTCATCGTAGGACGCTCAGGTAGCACGCAGCCCGAGGCGTTGCTGAACGTTAAGAATGAGCTCGAGGCGATGCACGAGAGTGCCAAATTGATCTTCTTGGATGCCCCCGACGATGTGCTCATCCATCGTTACGAGGGGACCCGGCGGCGACACCCCGTTGAGGCGGCCACGCTGGCCGACTCCATCGCGCACGAACGCCAGTTCCTACAGGGCATTCGCGATCGTGCGGACATCATCATCGACACCGGGACCATCAACACGAATCAGTTGCGATCACGGATTTCCGAGATCTTCATGCCCAATGACGTCGATGGACTGCGCGTTTCGATGGTCTCATTCGGCTTCTCCAACGGACTACCTCGCGACGTGGACCTGGTGTTCGACTGTCGTTTCTTGCCCAATCCGCACTGGGTGGACGAACTACGCCCACTGACCGGGCTCGATGCGCCCGTCGCCGAGTACGTCTTGCAACACGAGGAGGCCCAGCATTTCTTGCACGACGTTGTCTCGATGCTCGAATGGCAGATACCGGCATTCGCCAAGGAGGGTAAGTCCTACTTGACGATCGCCATTGGGTGCACCGGCGGACGACACCGCTCGGTAGCCATCGCCGAGGAGATACGGCGACGACTCGGCCTTCGCAACTCGGTCTTTCACCGCGACATCACCCGATGAAGTTCGTCGCCCTGGGCGGCGGCCACGGCACCGCGGTCACATTGCGTGCGCTTCGCTCCATATCCCCTGATGTCACTGGGATTATCTCGGTCGCCGACGACGGGGGCTCGACGGGTCGACTGCGTGCAATGCTCAACGTGGCGGCAGTGGGCGATCTGCGCAAGTGTCTGGGCGCGCTCGCGAACCCCGTAAATCCGCTCGCCCAGTCCTTCGAGCACCGCTTCGACGTGGGCGAACTCGAGGGGCATACGGTGGGAAACCTGCTCCTCGTAGGACTCATCGAATCGATGGGCAACCTCGAACTCGCAGTCGATGCCGTAGCGGCGGCCCTCGGCGTCTCGGGCACGATCCTGCCAGCCAGCCGTGATGGCGTCGTCCTCCTTGCTAGTCACGATCAAGGAGTCACACGGGGCCAGACCGCCGTGGCGCGACAAGCGGGCATCCATTCGCTGGGCCTCGACCCGCCATCACCCCCAGCGCCGCCGCGAGCCCTCCAGGCCCTGAAGGAGGCACACACCATCGTGATTGGTCCAGGTTCGCTCTACACCAGCGTCCTGGCCACGTGCGTCGTACCCGAAATCAACGCCGCGCTCACCCACAGCGCGGCGCGAAAGATATACGTGGCCAATCTCCGACCCGAGAACGCCGAAACCGCTGGATTCACTCTGCAAGACCACATCGACGCGCTGCACGCTCACGGCGTGGACCCCACCATGGTGGTCGTGGACGCCAATTCCCAGTTTGCCGTGCAGACATGTTCTCTTCACACTTTGGTCACTCCACTGACCACGAAAAATCCACTAGTGCACGATGTGCCAAAATTGACGAGAGCAGTCATCGACGCCTGCACAATGTGAACCCGAGAGATTTTGAGGAGATGTCAGTGACAATACGTGTAGCGATTAATGGATTTGGTCGAATTGGTCGAGGCTTCTTACGGGCGTCCTTGAACAACCCCGACATCGAGGTGGTCGCGGTGAACGACCTCACGTCCCCCCAGACCAATGCCCACCTCCTCAAGCACGATTCGACGCAGGGCCGCCTAGGTTTGCCCGTCACCGTGAGCGATGAGGGTATGACCGTGGGCGACCACCTAATCAAGGTGCTCGCGGAGCGAGACCCCGCCATCCTTCCCTGGGGCGAATTGGGCATCGACGTCGTCATCGAATCAACCGGTCGCTTCACGTCGCGCGATGCCGCTGCGGTGCACCTCTCCGCCGGTGCCAAGAAAGTCATCATTTCCGCGCCGGCGTCTGACGTCGACGGCACGTTCGTTTACGGCGTCAACCATGACACCTACGACGCGCAGACCCAGCACATTGTCTCGAACGCATCCTGCACCACCAACTGCTTCGTACCCATGGTGAAAGTCCTCGACGACGCCTTCGGCGTCGAGACGGGCCTGATGACCACGATCCACGCCTACACCAACGACCAGAACCTGCTGGACCTGGCGCATTCGGACCTGCGTCGTGCCCGCGCGGCGGCCGTCAATATCGTGCCGTCCTCGACGGGTGCGGCTCGCGCCACCAGTCTCGTACTCGAGGCGATGAAGGGCCGCCTCGACGGCACGTCGTTGCGAGTCCCGGTACCCGTCGGTTCGATCACGGACTTCACCGCCATCGTGCGCGCCACCAGCGTCGCCGAGGTCAACGCCGCCTTCCAGACGGCCGCGGAGGGAGCGCTCAAAGGCGTACTGGTCTACACCGACGAGCCCATCGTTTCCGAGGATATCGTGGGGACTCCGGCATCGTGTACCTTCGACTCCAAGATGACCCTGGTGCAACGGATCAACGACGAGCAGAGCTTGGTGAAGATCTTCGGCTGGTATGACAACGAGTGGGGCTACTCAAACCGCCTCGTGGACCTCACCACCGTGGTCGGCCGATAATTCGTGTCGATCCCATTACCCAGTTACGAACGGTGGGGGAGTCTCGCGGGTAAGCGAGTTCTCGTCCGCGTGGACTTCAACACCCCCGTGGCCGAGATTGACGGCCAACTCGAGGTGACCGACGATTTCCGCATTCGCGCGACGTTGCCACTCTTCGAGGAACTCCTGGCCAAGGGCGCGACTGTCGTGGCCTGCACCCACTTCGGGCGCCCGGACGGTCAGGTGGTCGAGAAGTATTCCGTGGCCCCGGTCCGTCGTCGCCTCGCGCAACTGTGCCCGGACGTCGAATTGCTCGAGAACCTGCGGTTCAATCCAGGTGAGGAATCTAACGACCCCGTGTTCGGGGCTGCTCTGGTGGCGGGATTCGACTATTACATCAATGAAGCATTCTCCGCGTCGCACCGTGAACATGCATCCATCATGATTCCACCCACCCTGCTGCCGAGCGCCGCCGGTCCTAACCTGCAGCGCGAGGTGACCACCCTGACCTCGATCCTGGAGGCACCGGCGCGCCCCTTCGTAGCCATCGTGGGTGGTGCCAAGGTCAAGGACAAGCTCGGTATCGTCAAAGTACTCTCGCACAAGGCCGATCAGGTCATTGTCGGAGGCGGCATGGCGTACACCTTCGAAGTGACCCAGGGTCGTTCAATAGGTTCCTCTCTCTTCGACGCGTCGTACCTCGAGGTCTGTGGCGAACTGATGGGCGAGGGCAAGATCGTGATCCCCTGCGACGCACGGGGACTTCGCGAGGGGGTGCCTTTCGGTAGCGGTGGCGACGAGCCGGTACTCGACTGGGGCGAGAATATTCCCGACGGCCATCAGGGACTCGACATCGGACCCGCGTCCGCGGCAATGTTTTCCGCGATCATCGCGAATGCCGCCACGATCCTCTGGAACGGTCCGATGGGTGTCTTTGAAGATCCCCGTTTCAGCGCGGGCACCGAGGCGGTGGCGCGCGCCGTCGCGGCCTCCTCTGCGGTATCCGTGATCGGTGGGGGCGACTCAGTCTCAGCAATCCAGGGTTACGGTCTTGAGGACCAGGTGAGTTTCGTCTCAACCGGCGGGGGGGCCAGCCTCGAGTTCGTCGAACTGGGCGATCTGCCGGGCATCGCCGCCTTACGTGAAAGCCAGTGGAACCAGTAATGAACCGTCCCCTTGTCATCGGCAATTGGAAGATGAACCTCGACTACGTCGAAGCGGTCCATCTCGTCCAGCAATTGGGCGTGGTCTTGAGGAACAGGCCGCTCGAGCATGTCGACCTCGTCGTGGCGCCGCCGTTCGTCGACATCCGTAGCGTGACCTCGGTGGTGGAGTCCGAGCGCATCGACCTCGAGGTCGGTGCCCAGCACGCTTCCGTGCACGACGCCGGCGCCCATACGGGCGAGGTGTCGGTCTCGATGCTCCAGAGACTCAACGTCCGCTGGATCCTCGTCGGACACTCGGAACGACGAGCGATGTACGCAATGAGCGATCAGCTCGTCGCCCAGACACTGCGTACCGTGGTGCGCCAGGGACTCAACGCGGTCCTGTGCGTGGGCGAGGAATTGAGCGTACGTGACGCCGCCCAGCACCAAGACTTCGTCACCGCGCAACTGCACGCCGCGCTCGAGGGATTGGACGAGAAGTCGCGTCCCCTCGTGACGATCGCGTACGAGCCAGTGTGGGCGATTGGCACGGGTCTGACGGCCTCCACCGAACAAGTCCGCGAGATGACCGAACATATTCGTACCGTGGCGGCATCACTGTCACTCGGTGACGCGCGAGTTCTCTACGGTGGTTCGGTCAACGCTGACAATTGCGCGACTCTCGTGACCCACGGCGCCGTGGACGGTTTTCTGGTCGGCGGCGCGTCCCTGAAAGCCGAATCGTTCTTGGCGATCGCCCAGGCCGCCAACGACTGCTACGATAGCAAGCGCTAATCGGAGGTCG
>VFSW01010133.1_pt1 | contig 13386 bp, 13 predicted proteins | sample 5358111 | NCBI WGS metagenome assembly VFSW01 (sample SAMN11554181, study PRJNA540505) | mine drainage metagenome | isolation source: sediment from site ElyBrook_90M | place: USA: Ely Copper Mine, Vershire, VT | collected 2017 | reverse complement strand
GTCCTGGTCGCCGCGCGCCGACGGCCGCGCCGCTCCTCGCCTGGGCACGGGGCGAGAGCTGGTCCACGACGGCCCGCGCGGCCGCGGGCGAGTGCAGATTTCCTCGCTCGAAGAGTCCCTGGTCCCCGCGGGAAGGAGTTCGCGTTCCCGGCTGGACCGGGCCTTCGACGGCGCGGCGTCCCGCGGCGCCGACGGCGCGGACGCGCCGGGCGCCGGCAGGCTCTCGCCGCCGGGCGCCGCCGCCCGGGCCAAGCCCGGGACCGCCGCCGCGGCGAGCCGCGCGGCCGTCCCGCCCGCCGCCGCGGGCCGGAAGCGGACCGGCCTTTCGCTCGCCGCGAAGGCGCTGCTCGTCGCCGCGCTCCTGCTCGCGGCGCCCGGGGCCGCGCTGGCCGCGACCAGCGCGCCCATGATGACGGCCGCCGCCTCGCTGTCCCTTCTCTCCACGATCCAGCCGCTCGCCAGCGCCGTCGGCGCCCTGGCCGGCGCGATCTACGGCATGTTCGCCGCGCGCCCGGCGGACGGAACCGCGGCGTCGGTCGGCGAGAGGTTCGCGTCCGTCCTGCATTACGGAGTCATGGGCGGCGCGGGAACCTACGTCCTGATGAACCTGACGCAGGTCGCCTTCGGCGCGTCCGTCATCGGCCTCCAGCCGCTGACCTCGGCCGTCGCCATCGCGGCCCTGGGCCGCGCCGCCTTCCAGGACAAGTTCATGTACCCGACGACGAGCAGCGCCGACCGCATCATGGGCGCGTTCCCGGCCGTGGCCGCCGCCGTCGGGATCAGCATCGGCGTCGCCATGACCTCGTTCGCCGCCCCGGCCATGGCCGTTCAGATCGCGACGACCGCGATGGCGGCGACCGGCGTCGCGACCGCGCTCTACGCGGCGCTCTTCGCGCCCGGCCGCTCGCCGATCGACGGCCCCGCGCGGATGGCGAAGGGCTACGTCCTTCAAGCCCTGATGATGGGCCTCGCGCTCGCGGTGATGGCCAACCCCTACCTGTTCTGGCCGTTCATGGCCTTGGGCGCGTCGGGCTTGGGCCTCGTGCTCTGGACGACCGCCGTCGAGATCTGGGCGCATCGCCCCGGCGCTCCCGCCCAGCCTCTGCCGCCGGCTCCGCCCGTGGTGACGGCTCCGCCCGTCACGCCCGCGCCTCCGGCGACTCCGGCTCCGCCGTCGTCCGCCCCGAAGGCCTGACCCCTCCTAGCTGCCGCGGTAGGTCGAGTAGCCCCAGGGGCTGAGCAGCAGCGGCACGTGATGGTGGCGCGCGTCGCGCACCGCGAAATCGATCGAGATCGACGGGTAGAAGCCCGTCCGCTTCGTTTTCTTGAAGTAGCTCGCGACGCCGAACGTCAGGCGGTACACGCCGCGGCGCAAGGCGCCTCGTTTCATCAATTGACCGCAGCGGCCGTCGGCGTCGGTGACGCCGCGTCCGATCTCGGCCCAGCCTCCGCCGCCGAATCTCGAAAGGAGAAGGGGAACTCCCGCGGCCGGGCGGCCGAGCGCGGTGTCGAGCACGTGGGTCGTGATGGGGCTCATGAGAGGAGTTTCTCCAGTCGCAGATTGGCGATCTTGACCTGCTCGGCGGCGGCGATCTTCATCTCCGCCGCTTGGACGTTCTTGAGGCGCTCGTTGAGGAGCGCCAGCATCTCGGCGGCGGTCTTCCCCGTCGCGCACACGATGAAGAGGAAGCCGAATTTTTCCTCGTACTCGGCGTTGCCCTTCTCGAGCGCGTCGAGGACGGCCTCGCCGGCCTTCGCCGCCCCCGCCTGCTCGCCCAGCGCCCAGTCCTTCGTCGCGGCGAATTTTTCGCGCAGGGCGTCCTTGCCCCCGATGCGCGGATGCTCGAGGAAGGCCTCCAGCCAGTCGCGCGGCAGCAGCGCCGTCCACGTCGCGTCGGAATGGCGGATCAGCGCGGCCTTGTCCTTGAACGGGCGGCCCTTCGCCATGATCTCCACCCAGCGCGACGCCCCGCAGCAGCGCTTCAGCTCCTCGCGCGCGCGGGCCTCGGGCAGGGCGTTGAACTCCGCGAGCGTCACGCGCGCGCCCCCCACAGCCGCAGGCGGGACACCCCGCCGTCGGGATAGATGTTCAGGCGGACGTGCGTGATCGGCCCGTGCGGCACGATCTGCTTCGAGAAAAAATGGCGCTTGTGGGCCGAAAGCTTGGTCTGGGGCAGGACGGTGATCCACGGCGCGAACTCGTCGGCCAGTTCCTCGGGCGAGGCGGCGGGCCGATGCACGCCCTCGATCATGCAGGAATCGGGATAGTTGCCCTTGAAGTGGTTCGTGTCCACCTCGATGCGGCGCAGCGTGCCCGCGGCCCCGAGGCGCAGGATCATCCAGTCCCAGCCGGGGCCGCGCCGGCGCTTGGTCTCCCAGCCGTCGCCCATGTTCTTGGCGCGGCCGGGCATGATCAGGTTCTGCGGATGCGAGTAGAACTGATCGCTGGACAGCAGCGGCAGGCCGCCGTTTTGAACGGCGGCGAGGTCGACCAGGGACTTCTTCGGCGTCTTCCTCCAGTCCGGCACGACCGAGCCGTAGACGCGCAGGCGCGCGACGCCGCCGTCGGGGAAGATGCTGAGGCGCACGTGCGTGAAGGGCGTGTCGGACGCGATCGGCAGCAGGTTGTCGCTCCCGCCCTTGAGCTCGGTCTTCGGCAGGATCGGGGTCCACGGGCCCGAGCCGTCGCGGGCCTCGAGGGAGGCGTGCGACGGATAGTTGCCGGTGAAGAAGCTCGTGTCGATGTTGACCCCGCGGACGATGCCGCGCAGGCCGAGCTTCGCGACGCACCAGTCGAAGCCGGGCGCGCGCCGGCGGCGCGTCTCCCAGCCGTCCATCCACTTGCCCTTCGCCGTGTACTTGTCGGCGATCCAGACGGCCTTCGCGGCCTTGAGCAGGTTCTCCTTCGGCGCGAAGAACTCGTCGTTGGCCTCGAGAACGCGGCCGCCCGTGCGCGCGGCGGCCAGGTCGATCAGCTGGGTGAAGTCCATGACTCTCTCCTTTTGAGCAGCGCGCGCCCGCGCGCGTCCGCGGCGGGGCGCTCCCGGTCGTAGGCGGGCAGGCCGCGCAGGTAGGTCGCCTCGACGACGCCCAGCATGCGGCGGCCCAGGTAGGGCGTGACCTTGTGGCGGTGGCGCACGGCCTCCGGGGACAGGTCGAACAGCTCCGCGTCGTCGACGACGGCGAGGTCGGCGTCGCGGCCCTTCTCGAGGCGGCCCTTGTTCGTCAGCCCGACGAAGGCGGCCGTGTTCTCCGAGGTCCAGCGCGCGACGTCCTCCAAGCCGTAGCCGCGGCGCTTGGCGCCGCTCCAGACCGCGGGCAGCGTGAACTGGAGCCCCGCGATGCCGCCCCAGGCGTCGCGAAAATCGCCGGCGTCCAGCTTCTTCAGCTCGGGAAGGCACGGCGAGTGGTCCGAGACGACGAAGTCGATCACGCCGCGGGCCAGGCCTCCCCACAACAGCTCGCGGTTCTCGGCGGAACGGATGGGGGGCGCGCATTTGTACTGCGTGGCGCCCGGAGGCACGTCCTCGGAGCAGAACGTCAAATAGTGAGGGCAGGTCTCCACCGTGAACGGCAGGCCGTCGGCCTTGGCCCGCTCGATGTCGTCGAGCGCCTCGGCGCAGGACAGATGGACGACGTGGGTGCGGCAGCCGGTCTTGCGGCACAGCTCGATCAGCAATCGGATCGCGCGCAGCTCCATGTCGCCGGGGCGCGAGGCGAGGTAGCCCGCGTATTCGCTCCGCCCCCCGGCGAACGGCGCGGCGGGATCGAGCTCGGCGTGGGCGATCAGCGGCAGGCCCAAGTCCCGGATGACGGGCATCGCGGCCTCGAGCTCGGCGGGCGAGACGTTCGGGAACTCGTCGAGGCCCGAGTGCGTCAGGAAGCACTTGAAGCCGACGACGCCGCCGTCGGCCAGCGGCTCGAGCTGAGCGAGATTGCCGGGGACGAGACCGCCCCAGAAGGCCGCGTCCACGGCGAGCTTCCCCGTGATCGCGGCGAGCTTCGTCTCGAGCGCGGCGCGGCTCGTCGTCGCCGGCGAGCAGTTGAGGGGCATGTCCACGATGGTCCCGACGCCGCCGGCGGCCGCCGCGCGCGTCGCGGTCTCGAATCCTTCCCACTCCGTGCGGCCGGGCTCGTTGACGTGCACGTGGGTGTCGACCAGGGCCGGGATCACGGCCAGGTCGCCGGTCTCGCGGATCGCCGCGCCGGCGGGGACTTCGTCGTAGCCGGCGACGGCCGCGATCTTTTCCCCCTCGATCAGGACCGCCGCGGGCTCGAAGCCGTCCTTCGTCAGGACGCGCCGGCCGCGGATCGCGAGGCCGATCACGCGGCGGCCTCGTTCAAGTTCAGATGGATGACGCCGCTCTCGACCGGGACTTCGGCGACGCGGCGGGCGCGCAGCCAGGCGTCGAGGCGATCCTTCGCCGGGTCCAGCGCCGCGACCTCGTCGAGCGCCTTCGGCGTCAGCAGGATGGGATGGCCGCGGCGGCCGCCGAACGCGGGCGCGGCGGCGTCGGCGCCGGCGTTCCAGAGAGCCTCATAGACGCCGCGCAGGAAGACGGGCATGTCGACGTGGAGAACGAAGGAGCGCGCGGCGGGAGACGCGGCGATCAGCTTCTGCAGGGAATCGAGAGGCGCGGCGTCGGGATCGGCCGGGACCCACGTCGCGCCCGGCGACAGGACGGAGCAGCGCTCGCGCCACTCCTTCTGGATCGAGATCGAGATGCTCTTGTCGCCCACGAGCCCGCGGAAGAAGGCGAGCTGGGCCTCCAGCATCGTCGTTCCTTCATAAGGCCCCCACGCCTTGGGGCCGCCCGCGCGGCGCCCGCGCCCGGCCGCGAGCAGAAGGACGCGCGCGCCGGTCATGCCTTCGACGCCTCCTCGAGCGCGGCGGCGGCCTTCCGGTACGCCCAGACCTCGAGCAGCTGCGCGGCGGCCGCGATCCCGATCGCCTTCGGGTTCTTGGACGGGACGCGGCGGCCGATGGGGCAGTTCATGCGCTCGTCCCACAGCGCGCGGCGCGGCGGCGGCAGTCGCGAGCGGAACACGCGGGCCTTGTGGGCCGAGCCGATGAGGCCCAGGTAGCCGACGGGCTTGTCGAGCAGAAGATCGACCAGGCGAAAATCGAGCTCGTGGTCGTGCGTCATGACGCAGGCCGCGTCCTGCTCGGAGTATTTCGCGGCCGAGGCGACCGCGAGAGGATCGGCGCAGACGAGATGCGCCGACGCCGGGAACGCCGTCTTGTCGGCCCAGGCGGCGCGCGGGTCGTACACCACCGTTTCGAGATCCAAGCCTTCCAGCGTCGAGGCGAGCGCGCGGCCGACGTGTCCGGCGCCGAAGACGTGGACGGCGCGCCGGCGCGGGCACGGCTCGAACAGGACCTTGCACTTGCCGCCGCAGCACTGCCCCATCTCCCGGCACAAAACATATTCCTTCAGCGAGGCGCCGTTTCTTCCCTCGGCCAGCAGCCGCCGCGCGTCGGCGAGCACCGTCATCTCGAACTTTCCGCCGCCGAGCGTGCCCTTGAATCCTTCGGCCCACGCCCACATCTTGGCGCCGGGGGCCTGGGGCGCGCTGCCGACCACCTCGGCCAGCGTGCACAGCACGCCGGGGCGCGGCAGATCCCCGGCCAAGTCCGCGACGGAGAGGGGCTCCATGGTCACGGATAATCTACCAAAGTCCGCGGCGGCCCGACGGCGCCGCCCGCGCGTCAGCGGACCTTGGACAGCACGCGCTGGGCCGCGGACTGCAGGTCCGCGGCGTTCTGGTCGAGGGCGCGGGAGAACCGGTCGAGATCCGTCTCCTCGAGGCTGAAGCCGGCGCTCATCAGGTCGGAGACGTCGAAGCCGACGTCGAAGACCAGCCAGTGCGTGTCGGACTTCAGCCCGCTCGCGGCGTCGACGAGGTTCTGGGCGCGGGCGACCAGGCCGGGATCCTTCTCGGCCTGCGCGGCGATCGCGTTCAGGTCGTCGAGACGGAAGCGCCCGTCTCCGCCCAGGGAGTCGAGGTTCTGGTTGAAGCTCTGCAGATCCCATTCCAGGCGCGGATCGACGGGACCGCCGGGACGGCGCGCGTCCACGCGGGTGATCAGAAGGCGAAGGTCCGTGCGCATGCCCTCGACGTCCTGCGCGGCGCGCTGGAAGTCCCATGCCATGGAGTCGAGGCGCGGGCCGATGTCGGCGCCCTTGGCCTGGACCTGGGCCGCGCGCATGGCCTTGACCGAGGCCTGGACCTGGAACGCGGCCGACTCGAACGAGGGGAGCGCCAGCGGCGCGGCGGCGGACGCGGACGTCGCGGCGAACAGAAGCGCGGCGGACAGAATTCGAACCATTGGACCTACCTCCGAGATGAGCCGAAAGGCCCGTCGAGACATTCTACCGCGGCGGCCGGGACGATTCAATGGAAATCTCGCCGCGTCCGCCGACATCAGGAGATTAATTTTTAAAAGTCTGTTAGACTAGGAACGAACCATGCGCCCCCCGCTGCTGATCAAGAACGCCCGGCGCGTCGTCACGATGGACGACCTGGGCACGGAGCTCTCCGACGCCGACGTCCTGATCCGCGGCCGGGTCGTCGTCGCGATCGGGCAGGGGCTCCAGGAGCCCGGCGCGGAGGTCCTCGACGCGCGCGGCTGCGTCGTGATCCCGGGGATGGTCAACACGCACCACCATCTCTGCCAGACCCTGACCCGCGCCACGCCCGCGGCGCAGGACGCCAAGCTCTTCGACTGGCTCGTCTACCACTACTCGGTGTGGCGCCACCTGACGCCCGAGTACGCGGCCCTCGGCGCCCAGGTGGGCTTGGGCGAACTGCTGCTCACCGGCTGCACGACCTCCACCGATCACACCTACCTCTATCCGCGGGGATCGACCGGATTGGTGGACGCGCAGATCGAGGCGGCGCGCGCGCTCGGCATCCGCTTCCACCCCACGCGCGGCTCCATGTCGGTCGGCGTCTCGCAGGGCGGTCTCCCCCCCGACGACTGCACGCAGGCCGAGGAAGAGATCCTCCGCGACGGCGAGCGCCTCGTGAAGGAATACCACGACAACGGCGCCTACGCGATGACGCGCGTGGGCCTGGCCCCGTGCGCGCCGTTCTCGGTCTCGCCGGAGCTCATGAAGGAAACCGCCGCGCAGGCCCGAAAATGGGGCGTGCGCATGCACACGCACCTGTGCGAGACGCTCGACGAGGAGGCGTACTGCCTGGAGCGCTACGGCCTGCGCCCGATCGACTTCATCGAGTCCCTGGGCTGGCTGGATTCGAACGTGTGGCTCGCGCACATGGTCCACGTGAGCGACGGCGAGATCGCGCGCCTGGCCCAGGCCAAGGTCGGCGTCGCGCATTGCCCGTCGTCGAACTTCCGCCTCGGCTCCGGCGTGCCGCCGGTGCGCAAATACCTGGACGCCGGGGTGCCCGTGGGCCTCGCGGTCGACGGCTCGGCCTCCAACGACACCTCCGACATGCTCGGCGAGGCGCGGCAGGCCCTGCTCGTCCACCGCGTGAAGTCGGGCGTGGCGTCCATGCCCGCGCGCGACGTCCTGCGCATGGCCACGCGCGGCGGCGCCGCCGTCGTCGGACGCGACGACATCGGGCAGCTTGCCGCCGGCAAGGCCGCCGACCTGGCGATCTTCGACGTGGACCGCCTCGACTACGCGGGCTCGGCCGGCGACCCCGTCGCCTCGCTCCTGTTCTGCGGCGCGTCGCACCGCACGAAGTGGACCATCGTCAACGGACGCGTCGTCGTCGAGAACGGCCGCCTCAAGAACGTCGACGAGGGCGCGGTCACGCGCGCGGCCAACGCGGCCTGCCTGGACCTCCTGCGCAAGGCGGGGGCCATCGCGTGAAGACGCGGCTGTCGCGCGAGCGCTTCGCCGCCCTGGCCGAGGCCGAGCTCGCGGCGATCCCCAAGCCGCTGCGCGACCTGCTCGTCAACGTCTCGATCGAGACGGCCGACGCCCCCGGCCTCGAGGCCCAGGATCTGGAGGAGGACGCCGACGAGCTCCTCGGCCTCTACGCGGGCCCGACCCGCGCGGAAATGCTGAGCAACGACGCGCACGGCTCGCTGCCCGCGAAAGTGTACCTGTACCAGCGCAACCTCGAGGACGTCTCCAAGAATTTGGACGAGCTCAAGAAGGAGCTGCGCCTCACCTTGCGCCACGAGCTCGCCCACCACTTCGGCTTCGACGACGACGACCTCTCCGCCGCCTGGCCCGAAGGCGCTTAAAGAGGGTCAGGCCTTTACTTAATTGACTTATTGCTCGTTCAACCCGTCCTGCGGCAATAAGTCAATTAAGTAAAGGCCTGACCCTTCCCGACGAAGGCCGTTGACGGCGCGGGCTCCAAGAGGTATTCTCGATTCGTCGTCGAAGAATCCCGGAGGATTTCAACATGGCCGCTCCCACCGCCGCACCCGCGTCGCAGGTCAAGGCCGGTCTCGAGGGCGTCGTCGCCACCGAAACCAAGCTCAGCATGGTCGACGGCCAGAACGGCGTCCTGATCATCGCGGGCTACCCGATCGAGGAGTTCGCGAGCAAGGTCTCCATCGAGGAAGCCGCCATGCTGCTGTGGACCGGGCACCTGCCGTCGGCCGAAGAGGCCCCCGGCATCCAGAAGGAGCTCGCCGCCTACCGCGCCCTGCGCCCCGAGACGCTCGAGATCATCAAGACCGCGCGCAACGCGCCGCCCATCGACGCCCTGCGCATGGCGTGCGCCACGCTCTCCCTCGACGTGTCGAACCCCAACGACATCTCGCCGGCCGGCGACCTGGCGCTGGCCAAGCGCCTGCTCTCGCGCTTCCCGACCGTGATCGCCGCGCACTCGCGCCTGCGCCAGGGCCTGGAGCCCATCGCGCCGCGCATGGACCTGAGCCTCGCCGCCAACTTCCTGTACATGACCTTCGGCGTCGAGGCCGACTCGATGGCCGCCAAGGCCCTTGAGACCTACTGGGTCACCGTCTCCGACCACGGCATGAACGCGTCCACCTTCGCCGCGCGCGTGATCGCGTCGACCCGCTCCGACATGGTCAGCGCCGTGACCGGCGCCGTCGGCGCGCTGAAGGGCCCGCTGCACGGCGGCGCGCCCGGCCCCGTCCTCGACATGCTCGTCGACATCAAGACCGCGTCGAAGGCCGACGCCTGGCTGCGCAACGAGATCAAGGAAGGCCGCCGCATCATGGGCTTCGGCCACCGCGTCTACAAGGTGCGCGACCCGCGCGCCGAGGTGCTGGCGAAAACCGCTCAGGAGATGGCCGGCGCCCACCTGCAGAACGCCAAGCTCTACGACCTGGCCCGCGCCGTCGAGAAGACCGCGGTCAAGGTCCTCGAGGAGCTCAAGCCCGGCCGCAACCTGAAGACGAACGTCGAGTTCTACACCGCGCTCGTGCTCCAGTCCATCGGGCTCCAGCCCGACCAGTTCGTCTCCATGTTCGCCTGCGGCCGCGCCGCCGGCTGGTGCGCGCACGTCATGGAGCAGCACGTGCAGGACCGCCTGATCCGCCCGCAGTCCCTCTACACCGGCCCGAAGGGGCTCAAGCTCGACCGCTAAACGAAGCGCTCGAGGCGGGTGAAGAGGGCGTCGACGTCGGCCTCGTCGTGATAGAGCCCGAAGCCGAAGCGCAGGCGGTCGCCGCGCGCGTCGGTCAGCACGCCGCACTCGGCCGAAAGCCGCTTGGAGAGCGCGGGCGCGCCGTGAAGCCGGAACGTCAGGAAATGTCCCAGCCGCGCCAGGTCGGTCGAGACGAGCGCCTCGGTCTTGAACGGCCCGCGCGGCTTCTCGGCGAGGCGCTTCAGAAAACGAGCCTGCAGAACCCGCACATGGGCGTCGGACTTCTCGACGGTGAGATCGAGCGAGCGGCGCCACGCCGTGACGGCGTTCCAGCGGTAAAGGCCCGACGGGTCGAAGGTCGAGCCCCAGAACCTCCAGCCCTGATCGCCGTAGCCGACGGGCTTGGCGAGCCCCTTCTCGAGGCCGGCGAAATCCGCGAACCAGCCCGTGTTCCGCGGCCTCAGCACGCAGCCGGGCGGGACCGCCAGGAAGCACACGCCTTCGCCGGCTTGGGCGTACTTGTATCCTCCCGCCAAATAAAACGCCGTCTTGCCCAGCTTCGATAAATCCGCGGGGACCGCCATGAAGCCGTGGTAGCCGTCGACCACCAGCATCGTCGGCGCTTTCACGGCCGCGGCGACGGCCTCCAAATCGTTCCCGGTCAGGCGCAGGCCCGAGTTGAAGAACACCTGGCTCAGGAAGACCATGTCCCGCGCCCCGCCCTTCGCCTCGCCGACGAACCGCTCGACGAAGGTGTCGAACGGCTCCACCGGAACGCGGGTCACGACCGCGCCGTCTTCTTCCAGACGCGCCGTTTGACGCGCGAACGAATGAAACTCCGAATCCGTCGTCAGTAGGCGCGGCTTGTCGGGAAGACACGACAATAACCGGCAGATGAATTCGTGAGTGTTCGGCGCGAAGGCGATCTCCTCCGAGCTCTTCAGGCGCAGCGCGGCCGCGATCGCCGCCTGGGCGTGCGGGATCGCCTCGTGCAGGACGATCCCCCACTTCTCGTCGGCCCGCGCGGCCGCGTCGTCCCAGGCGCGCAGGTGCGCCTCGCGCGTGCAGTCCGGCCAGGGGTGGTGGCTGTGCGCGCAGAAGTGCAGGCGCTCGCCGAGGCCGCCCAGGAAGCGCGAGTAGTGCGGCTTGAAGCTCACGCCGCCCCGTGCGCAAATCCGAGCGCGCGCGCCACCTTCGGCGGCAGCTTCGGCAGGGACGAGCGCGGGATCAGGAACGTCGAGAGGTTGAACAGGTCTCCGAAGACGCGGTGCGCGGCCGCCGCCTTCATGAGGTACTGGTGCCCCGACGAGCCGCCGGTGCCGATCTTCGTGCCGATCATCCGATGCACCATGATCGCGTGGCGCGTGCGCCACAGCGCGAACTGCTCGTCGACCTCGACGAGCTTTTCCAGCAGACGGAAGGGCTCGTGGAGAATGGGGCGGTCGCGGTACAGGTGGATGAGCAGGGCCGACAGCGTGGCCGCGTGCGACAGGCGCCAGGAGCCGTCGCGCACGAGCAGCGCGTGGCGCTCCGGGTCGAGCAGGGCGCCGAAGCTGACGCGCGTCGCCCCCAGCGCCTGAAGCTCGCGCGCGAGGCCCTCCGGGTCCAGCGCCGGATTGGACCGGATGATCCGCTCATCCCGGTCGAGCATGGCGCCGACGGCCTTGCGGTATTCGCGCCAGAAGTCGAACCCGCCGAAGCGCGTGAAGGGCGTCCGTTCCAGCCAGCGCTCGACCAAAGCGAACAGCGAATCGGATTTTCCCGCGGCGAGAACCAGCTTCCGGTGCGCTCCCGACAGCCGCTTGAAATAGGGCGTGTCCTCGAACTTCGCCCGGGTCGAGTCGGGCAGGCCGAGCTTGCGCTCGATCAGCCGGAACTGAAAGCTCTGGAAGCCCGACGCCGGCGTCAGCGCGTCGCGGAAGTCGAGGAAATCCAGCGGCGTCATCGTCTCGAGCACGCGCAGCTGGTCCACGAGCAGCTTCTGGATCTCGACGACGCGCGACAGGCGCGCGACGGCGGTCCCGATCCGGCTTTCGGGCACCGTCCTGCCCGAGAAGTCCTCCCGCACCGAGTCCAGCTCGTGCAGGATCTGCTTGAACCACAGCTCGTAGGCCTGGTGCGTGATGATGAACAGCATCTCGTCGTGCGCCGGCCTCCCGTCCCGGCCCGAGAGCGGCTTCTGCGCGCCGAGAAGCGCGTCGAGCCCCAGGTACTCGCCGTAATAGACGGGCTTGCGCGCGCTCAACGCCGCGCCCCCGCGACGGCCTTCAGCGACGCGTCGAGGTCCCGGACGATGTCCACCGGGCTCTCCAGCCCGATCGACAGGCGGATGCCGCCGTGCTCGCGCATCGGCCCCGCGCCCGCGTAGGCCGAGTGCGTCATCGCCGACGGCATCTCGATCAAGGTCTTCGTGTGGCCGAGGCTGACGGCCAGCGTCACGCAGTAGGCGTTCTTGGCGACGTGGTCCACGAACTTCACGGCCGAGATCTTCTTCTCGTTGAGGCGGAAGTAGATCATGTTGCCCGGCGCGAAGCCGCCGTCGAAGTCGCGCATCTGCTTGAGCGCCAGCGCCCGCTGCGGGAACGAGTCGAGGCCCGGGTAGCGGCACTCGGCCACGAGCGGATGCTTGGCCAGGAACTGCGCGACCTGCAGGGCCGAGTACTGCTGGCGCTTGATGCGCAGCGGGATCGTCGGCACGCCGTAGACCAGGATGTTCCACGCCGCCTTGGGCGACAGGATGCCGCCGAAGTCCTTGCGGTAGCTCACGACCGCCGGGAAATTCTCCTTGGCGCCGCACACCGCGCCGCCGACCTCGGTGCCGAAGCCTCCGATATTTTTCGTCAGGGAATGCACGACCAGGTCGATGCCGTGCTCCATCGGCCGCTGGCCGAACGGCGTGCAGAACGTGTTGTCGATGATGGTCACGATATTTCGCTTGCGGCCCTTCGACGCCTTCTTGGCGAGCTCCGAGATGCTGCGCAGATCCACGATGTCGAGCGTCGGATTGACCGGAGACTCGAAGTAGATGACGCGCGTCTTCTTCGTGATCGCCCGCGCCACGGCCTTCGCGTCGGTGCAGTCCACGCGCCTGACCTTGACGCCGAGCTTCGGGTACCAATTCGTCAACAGGGAATGAGTGCAGCCGTAGAGAAGAGTATGAGCGATCACCTCGTCGCCGCTCTCGAGCACGGCGCCCATCGCCGCGGAGATCGCGGCCATGCCGGACGCGAAGGCCAGGGCGAAATCCGCGCCCTCCATGGCGGCGAGCTGGCTCTCCAGCAGGCCGCGCGTCGGCTCGTCGAGCCGGTCGTAGATGTACACCGGCGCCGCCGCCGCCTCGGGGCTGTAGCCGCCGAACTCGGTGAAGCCGCGCGCTCCGCGCTTGACCGACTCCAGCCGGAAGGTCGTGGACGCCGTCAGCGGCGGCACGACGTGGTGGGAGTAGTCCCAGCGGCCCGTGCGCGCCGCGCCGTGCACGATGCGCGTCGTCTTCTTGTACCCTTCGGCGGTTTTCGCCATATCAGTCTCCTAGTCGATGACCCGGCGCGCCGTCAGGTAATGCGCGCGCCAATAGTCGCTGTAAAGGCTTTCCAGACGGACGCCCTCGCCCGGATTGGCCTGGTGGATGAAGATTCCGTTGTTGGCGGAGATCGCGACGTGCCCCACGCGCCGCCCGCCCCGGGAGCCCGAGAAGAACAGGAGATCTCCCATGCGCAGGTCGCGCGTCGAGGCGACCGCCGCTCCCCGCCGCGCCATCTCCGCCGACGTCCGCGGCAGAGCCACCCCGTGCGCCCGGAACACCCGCCCCACGAAATCCGAACAGTCGAGCGGCGGCTTGCGCTC
>VFSW01010132.1_pt1 | contig 13387 bp, 21 predicted proteins | sample 5358111 | NCBI WGS metagenome assembly VFSW01 (sample SAMN11554181, study PRJNA540505) | mine drainage metagenome | isolation source: sediment from site ElyBrook_90M | place: USA: Ely Copper Mine, Vershire, VT | collected 2017 | reverse complement strand
GTGTTTCTAGCCAATAATATATGAATTAGTCTTAGAGATAATATATTATCTCCTACACTAATTTACAATTAGGGGATTAAATGGCTCTATTAGACCGCTTGGTTGACGCGGCCCAAAGGCAAAAGGCGATCCTGCAGGACCGTGCAGTTGAGATGGTATTCTCGGCGACTTCCGATGCGGTTCTCCACGGCGGCACGGCGATATGGCGCTGCTACTCCGGCGAAAGGTTTTCAAAAGACCTTGATTTTTATTTCAAGAAAGACTCCGCGCTGCAGAAGGCGCTAAACAGGCTGGCGCAAGGCGGGCTTAGGCGTGAACTGCTCCAAACCAGGAAGGCGAATTTTGGCCTATACCGCAACTATATTCTAAGGTCTGGGAATATCGATATTGCGCTTCAGGTAACCCTCAACAAAATTAAAGGAGATCTGACTCGGTACGAGACCTCAAACGGTGCGTACCGGAACATAAACTCTCTGTCCGCAGAAAGGCTCTTGTTGGAGAAAGCCGATGCGCTCTCCGACAGGCACAAGGCACGAGACCTGTATGACATATGGATACTCAAGAATTATGACTTCTCGCAAAAAACTGCGGAAATCCTAAGCGGTGCATTAACAAAGCATCCAAAAATAATAGATTTTGATGAGTTAAAGCATACGGTATACGGCATGTTGCCGCCTATAGACGCGATGAAAGATGATATATCGAGGAGATTAGATGAAATACGTAGCTGATTTTCTAAAATATTTTTATACGCCGAAATTCCCGGTATTCACTAAAACGGACGCGTATCTTTTTTTGAGGCAGAGCGACGTCACGGACGCGTACGCAAAGAAGTTCCTCAGCAATCTGGTAAAAAGCGGGCGCATATACAGGATTAAAAGAAATCATTATACGTGTTACGATGATCCGTATGCTGCGGGATTCGCCTTCGCGCCGTTCTATTACGGGCTGGGCACGGCACTCAATATGCATAACCTTACAGAGCAGCAGAGCCAGCCCGTGGTGATAAGCGCGACAAGCGTGATGCCAAGAACCATAATCTTTAACTCCAAAAAGATATTTATCAAGCGCATACGCGCAAGCATGTTCTTCGGAGTCGCAACCCTAGCGTATGGCGCCTTCGAAATCCCCGTATCAGATATAGAAAAGACATTCATAGATTTGATATACTTCAGGTATGGGGTTGACGAGCAGGTATATGAAAACCTTACTACAAAGTTAGATAAGATAAAACTGGAGCGTTACCTAAAGACGTGCGCGCCGCATATAAGAAAAAGCGCAGATGCGATAATGCAAAGATTTCAACCTGGCAGGGGCAGAGCCAAAAAATAATCTCACAAAGGTGATGATTTCTTATCACTTTGGTAATACAAATCAAATCATATCCTGCCTTTTGATTCTCCTGTAGAGATGCCTCTGGATATTAGGTGCGACAGCCTGAGAAGGCTAGCACAGGTCTTTGCGATATTCTTCAAGTTTCCTTCTCCGACAGATGTCTGCATGTAGAAACCTTCGACAGCTTTTGCGTCTCTCTGGTGTGATACAAGATCCATCTTGCGTTTTGTATCTCTGGCGCTAAGCTTCAATGCTCTTATCGATCTCTTGAGAAGACCGACGTGCGGCCTCTCTCTGGTCAGCACAACGCTCTTGACAGAGAGCTTCTGCTCCAGCTCTCTCACGTCTATCATGTTCAAGCCGGCAACCGCTATCCCGTTAAGCGCGACTATCTTTATCTGATCGGAGAACCTGGACCTGCTTATCATGGAAATTACCTTCTTTGTAGAGTCGTCTCCGTCGATTTTCACTTTCGTAGATAGCACGCCCTCTACCGCGTTTATGTTTCCCACCACGCACACAAGCAGGGTGCTGCCACCACTCTTCCTTTTCCCGCCCTTGCCTATCGGTCCTGTCGTTATAGCAGCTACTCTTACACCGCCCTTCAATGAATCCCTATTTCTTCTTTGAAATCGCAGCCTTAGCATCCTTTATGTTATCCCTTATCCTGTCGATTGCACCCTCGAGCGCCTTCGAAGCGCTCTTCTTGCTGGTCTTTACCACGAGCCTGGGCTTTCCGACCTCGGGGTGGTCCTTCGACACTCCAGCGAACGCTACGTCAGAGTCGTTCATCAGCTCGTGAGCGAGCAGATCCGGCATTGTGAGGTCCTTCGACTCGAATTCCAGTATCAGCTCCTTGCTCTCGTTCTTCAGTATTTTTATTTCCATCAAACCAACTTAATATTCTCGAAGTATTTTTTTATCTCTTCCGGCTTGCCGAAGTATACGCTCAGCTTCTTATGCTCGCTCCTCCTGCAATCCGGGCAGTTGAGCGTATCTGGCCTCTCGCCCTTCTGGAGCGGGCCGTTGCAGACGCTGCAGAGCGAGTAGACCACTCCGGATTCCGGGCTCCCGAAGCCCAGCATGTATATGTCGTTCTCCTCCGCTATAACCCTTGCTATTATGGTGTCGCCCATCCTGCAGGGCTTCTCCTCAGAGTCTCCACCCCTGCCACCCATCCTATCGCCTCCATACGGGGGCCTTCCACCACGCCTGTCGAACTGCCTTTGCGGTCTTATCACGATCTTGCCGTCCTTCAGCGCCACGTACTCGCTGTTTCCCGAGGATACCCTGTCAATCGCTACGAAAACCACGCTCTTCATGTTGTCCGTCACCCTTCCCAGCACAGACATCCCGCGGTCGAACCTCTTTATCTGCCGGAGCGGCGCCACTCCGACCGCGCCGTCCTTTACTACCTTGCTGCCTGTGGCAGCTGCGTAGACAACGCCGTCCTCAACGTAAGTGTTGGCAGCCGGCGCATACTCCTCCTCCATTGAGAGCCTGTCGCCCGGGTTGACAAACGAGTCTTCCAAATCATCACCTGCTCTTTGCCTGCATCATCTCCGAGTTCTTCATCGAACTCTCGCTCTTCAGCGCCCTGTAAACCGCTATCAGCGTGTTGTACTTCGCCCTGGTCCTGCCCCTAGAGAAGCTCCATAGGTCCTTCACGCCCGCAAGCTCCAGCATTTTCTTGACAGGCTCGCTGGCTACGACACCGAGGCCTCTCGGAGCCGGCTTCAATATGACATCGACGCTTCCGCACTTGCCCCTGACTATGATTGGAATGCTATGTGCTGTGCCGCAGGCGCACTGCCACGAGCCGCATCCGAATATGATCGGGATTATGTTCGCCTTCGCGTTCTTGACAGCCCTGTCTATCGCAGCCTTGACCTCCGCCTCCTTGCCCGCGCCTACCCCGACGTGCCCCCTTCCGTCGCCGACTATCGCGGTGACCCTGAACTTCATCTTCCTGTTGTTCTTAGTCATCCTCTGAGTGCTCGCTATCTCTATAACCTCGTTCTTCAGGTCTGGGATGAGCGCGTCTACTATCTCTGTCTCCTCGATGTGCTTGCCTTCGTGGAATATCTGATCTATTGAGGTGATCTCGTGCAGCTTCACGCGTTTGCCGACCTCTGTCCTCGGCTCCCACGCGTTTACGTCGAACTTGACGGCCTCCGGTTCATATCTCCTTCTTCTCTGCTCCAATCAATCACTCAATATCTTCTTCTTCACGCTCTCAAACAGCTGGCTAAGATTAGGAACATCAACGTTATCCTTGGAATACTTTGAGAACCGGTGCCCATCCTTTGCGATCTTTGCATACTCCGATATGTGCCCGCCCGATATCCTCTTTTCGTCGATCTCGATGCTGTTAAGCAGCTTTATCCCGCCGTCTGCCGCTCCCTTGCCTCCTGCGAACGCCACCGACGACTTGACCGGTTTGTACAACCCTATGTCGAGGACCGCCTCGTTCTTTATCGAGGCCCTGCCCTTCTTTGCGAGCAGCAGCCCTGTCAGGTACGCTGTGGGAATGTTTGCCCTAGAGGGCCACCCGAGCTTCCTCAGCTCCCTGGATTCCGCGGACGCTATCACGGAATCCCCCTTCGGCCCGTAGGTTATCGCCTGGACTATGACGTTGCGGTTGCTCTTCCTGACAACTATCCTGGGCAGCCCGCTCTTGAGCAGCGCTATCCTCCTCTTGTAGTTGGTCGCAGCCAGCCTCCTCCTCGCTTTTATATGCCTGTACATAGCATCACACGTGCCTCAGTTCACTTGCCCGCTCATCGCTTATGCCCACTCCGTTGATCTTCATGTGGCTTATGAGCGACCCCTTGTTTGCGAACGTCCCGCCCTTGACAAGCAGGTAGAACCTCTTGAACGTCTTGTTGTCGATTGTCTTATCGGACTTTAGGATCTTCAGGACCCTCCTCTGCCCCCTGACACGTTTCTTGTAGTCGACGCTCATCCTCGTCTTCATTGTGCCCCTTCTGCTCCCCGGGCCCCTCCTTCTGCCCTTCATCTTCTTGAGCCTCACCGCCTTGGACCTGAAGCTGATGTTGTGCTTCTCCGCCACCGCATAGACCTTTCCGTCCTTTACCATTGCGCGGACATCGTCTGCTGTTATCGCCTTCTCGGCGTCCGGTACGGCGTCTTTCTTTATCCTTATCTTGCTCTCTCCCCTGCCCAGCTCCCTCGCCGCGACCCTCCTTGTAAGCTTTATGCTCATTGCATTCCACCGTTGATTATCCGTATGTTGCCGCTTTTTGCAGCGCTTATTATCTCGATCCTCTTTCTTTTCGACACGCCGTGCGCTATCGCCACGTCGTACGAATGCGCCTCCTTCATGCCCTTCAGCTCGTTCAGGTTGTGAACCACCACCAGCTTCCTTCCGGATACGCGTACGCCCCTCATGCTCTTCGGGTTTCCGTAGCCTATGTTCGGCTCCGCACCCATGAAGTCCTTCTTTATGCGCTTCTTGTTGTCTATCCCGCGCTGCTTGCGCCACCGCTCTGGCACCCTCTTCCTGCTCTTGGAGCCGAAGTTCGGCACGTTGAACTTTGGGTGGCTCTTCCTTTTCATCATAGCATCATTCCTCGAGCGAGTAGTATACTCCGTCCTGGAACACGCGCTCGTCCTTCCTCCTTATCTTGCTGGCCTTCCTTATGTTGGCCGCGGTCTGGCTGACGTCATCCAGCATCGGCCCGTATATGCGTATGTCCTGGCCCTTGATGTCTATCTTGGTAGAGCCAGCGATCTTCGCCTCCCTGGCAGCCCGCTCGCCTATCATGTTCTTTATCAGCATCACGTTGCCCTTGACCTCCGCAGTCAACGGGAAGTGCGCGTGCAGGGTCTGCATCTTTATCTCGAAGTGCTTTGTCACCCCGTTGATGTCGTTGGTTATCTCCTTCGCAAGCGACCTCTCGGATACGAAGGCCTTCTTCTTCAGCGCCTTGACGTCCGTGGACTTTATCACTACGCCCTCCGGTCCGGAAGAGATGTCCAGCAGCGCGGCATTGAACCTCCTCCTGTTCTCGCCGAGAGAGCCCTTTACCGCGATTACGTTCCCCTCCACCTTGATGGTTATGCCCTCGGGTATTTTGAGCGTTATCATAAAATCACTAATACAGGTATGCCAGCAGTCGTCCGCCCGTGTTGCTCTCCTTCGCCTGCCTGTTGGTCATTACGCCCTTCGGCGTCGTCAGTATCAGTATGCCGAAGTCCCTACTTGGTATATATCTTGATTCGTACTTTTGCATGTCGTTCTTGCCTATCGCATACCTCGGCTTCACAACCCCGATGTTGTTGATCTTGTTCGAGAGCATGACCTTGAGCTTGCTTACGTGCCTCTCCTTGAACTCCTGGTAGTCCTTTATGTATGACTCCCTCTTCATCACGTCGAGGACGGCCTTGACCAGCTTTGTTGAGTTGAGCGTGCACTCCTCCCTGCCTATGCGCTCGTTGCATTTTATCGTGTTTATCGCTTCCGAGAACTTATCCATAATATCATCCATACTTCTTGAATCCGAGGCTGGGCGCAGCCTCGCGGAAGCATCTCCTGCATATGCGCAGGTTGTGCGCCCTTATCAGAGCGCGCGCGTTGCCGCATATCCTGCACTTCCTTGAGTTCTTGCCCTTGTACTTATCTTCGTTTCGCATCTGCATCAATATCACACAACCTCTGCATTGAACTCCTTCTTAACGTAATCCTTTATCAGCTCCCTATCCACTATTCCGTGCCTTCTAGGTATGCTCGAAGCCAAACGCTTCCTCAAGGACACGCGCCCCCCCTTCCTCCTGAACGAGACGTTCACGTTCATGCCGAGTATCCCTATGGCCGGATCGTACTTTATGCCGCGTATGTCTATATACTCCTTTATGCCGAAGCTCAGCGAGTTCGGAGTTATCCCAGAGTCCTTTATCTTGTTGTCAACCGCGTCGAGCAGCCTCTTCAAGAGCTCCGATGTCTTGGGCCCCCTAAGCGTCACGAATGAGCCTATGACCTGACTCTTGGTTATCTTGAAGGCAGGCATCCTCCTCTTCGATAACTCGTCCGCGGGCTTCATACCAGTCATGAGTCCGAGCAGCCTCTTCGCAGCTTCTGCGTGCTTCTCCTCGCTGCCGGTGCCTATGTTAAGCACGAGCTTGTTGATCATTATGGCCTGCATCGGGTTCTTCTTCTCATCCATTCTATTCAACTATCATTATGTTTCTGAGCAGTGTGTCGAAATCCCCGCCGCTCTGCTCTTCCACGGTCACGGACGACGGAGACGTGGCTGTTCCCGGCCTTATCTCCTTTACGGTCCCAGACTTGCCTACGTGTACGCCCTCGACAACCAGGCATCTGCTTCCCTTTCCTAGTTTAAGCACCTTTTTGATGACCTTGGCGTTATCCACAATCACCGAGTCGTTGACATTGGTCTCCTTGCCTGACTTCATCACCGTGCCGTCGTGCAGCCTTATCATCAGGACTCCCTTGCTCGCCTTGTACCTCTGCACTATCTTGCAGAGCCTCTCCTTGGAACCCTTGCTGCCGGTCTTGTCGATTGAAACCTGCCCGCGCTCGTTGATCCCGAGCCTGTAGTCCTCCTTGGATGGCACGACCCCTATCACATCGTTAAGGCCTATCGGGTATCTGATGTCGCTCACGGCATTTCCATTAACGAGTATCTCCCTCCCCTTTATCATCTTCGACGCCTCGGACCTTGTCTTGGCCAGCCCTACCTTTTTTGCGAAGACCACGAGCGCAATGCTCTTGTCGAGCGTGTGCCTGCCCGCCGACGGCTTTGTGACGAAGGTCTGCTCCTTCCTGTGCACCGAGTAGTATCTAGGCGCGGTAAGACTTTTCATGTGCCTGCTGTTGCCTTTGTTAGCCATCATCTCACACCTTCTGCGCGGCCCTCTCGGTGTCCGCCTTCTTTTCTATAGCGTCAACCTTGTGCTGGAGCGTTGTATCTGTTGGCTTATGCTCCTTCTTCTCCGGCTCCGCCGGCACCTGCTCTTTCTGCTGCGGCTTGAGCTTCAGTCCCGCAGCTCTTCTCTTGTCCGACAGGTTGAGTTCCGTTATATATACGTTGCTGCTGTTAATCCCGATATTGAACTCCTTACCCTTTGCGTTTTTCTTCTTGAGCGAGTCTATGAAAATCCTGCCCGTCCTCAGCTCGACCTTGACAACCTTGCCCGAGGCGCCGTGCTTGCTCCCGCTCATCACCTTTACCGTGTCGCCCTTTACTATCTGGATAGCCCTTCTCTTCACCGGCATCTTCTCCCTGAGGGCCTTGTCTATGTGTGCGTGGACGAAGTGCTGCCTGATATGCATCGGCGCGTTGTAGCGCCTGAACCTCTGGATTCTGGGCTTGCCGCTGCTCATCATACCACCCTGGAGGCGATGCCAGCCAGCTTTATGTAACGCTCCACTACCTCGCGCGCCATGGCGCCCTTGACCTCGGTGCCAACCGGGAGGTTCGACTCAGTAATGAGTATGCCCGCGTTGTCCTCGAACCTGACGCGCATGCCATTGGCCCTCCTTATTGGCTGCTTCTGCCTGATTATGACCGCGCGCACCTTCTTCTTCAGGTATTGCGGGTTGCCGCTCTTGACGCTCGCCATCACTATGTCGCCAATGCCCGAGGCGGCAAGCCTCCCCTTAACTCCGGCCTTACCCACCTTGTTTATTATCATCAGCGTCTTTGCCCCGCTGTTGTCGGCGCACGTAAGCACCGAGCTCGGAATGAGCGACTTTGATATCCTTGACGAAACTGCCTTCATTTAGACGCCCTGCTTATTATTTTTATGACTACGAACGACTTTGTCTTGCTCAGCCTCCTCGTTCCGGCGATCTGGACAGTGTCGCCGGTCTTCGCGCCTATGCACTCCGGGTTATACGCCGGAATCCTCGAGGTGTTCCTGAGCGACCTCTCGTACTTCTTCAGGAATGTAGTATACTCCTTCTCTATTATGACCGTCTTGCTCGCCCGGTCGCTCACGACGACTCCCTCTATCTGGGAGCCATGCGTCTTGAGGCTGCCGTGCATCGGGCACTTCGGGTCTTTGCATTCCAAACAATCATCTTCGAATTCCAATACTAAATGTGCTTAGTTCAAACGCGCCTTTTCTTGTAGAACCTGAAGCTCTTTTCAAGGCGCTCGTGCGGCCTGAAGTTTATCTCCCGGCCTTCAACAGTGAACTTCCTTCTGCCGTAAACAAATTTAAAGGTTGATGCCAGCTTCGGCACCTCCCTTTTCCCAGAAACAGTGTCGATCACGAGCGTGTTCTTGGTCTCGTTCAAGACCGTGCCCGCGACCCCTTTTCTGGATCTGTCCTGGCTCTTCACCACCTCCACCTTCAAGCCGATAAGCTCGTGGAGGACGATATTTCTATTATTATAATTCGGCATATTTAAACCTTTCTTTTACGACAGCATTTCCAGCGAGATAGAGACGCTACTTGACTATTATCCTGTCGGAGACGCTTGTTATCCTATCGACATCGTAGCGTATGGTGTTGCCGTAGTCGGTCTTGATCATCATTATGCCCCTCTTGGAGTCCACGGCGGACACCTTGCCTATGTACGCGCCTATGTCGTTTATCACCTGCTTGTCCTTCATCCTAGACTTTCTTATTGCGCGGCCGCGCAGTGCGGAGCTCAGCCTCGAGACGCAATATCCGAAGACTATCGCGAAGGAGCTGAAGAGCAGGAACTGCCAGAAGTAGATCTGGCCGACGAGCCATGCCGACGTGAAGTAGACTATCGCTATGATTATTATGCCGTAGCCCGTGTAGGTGCCCTGCGTTATGGCGCGGTAGCGCATGCGCTTGTTCTCGAAGTCGAGCACTCTGCCCACGAGATAGAGCACAAGGCTCATCGGGAAGAGTATCAGGAAACCCTCTACGGCTGACGCACCGAGAGTTATCGGATTGGTCGTCGAAGCGTGCGTGCCGATGTACGAACCGTAGCCTATTATCAGGCTTAGCACGAAGAATATTATCGAGCTCGCGTAGAAGACGAAGCTGAGCCGCTCTATGCTGAAGCCGAGGCCCTTGAACGAGCTGACCAGCGAGTCCTCGATTCCGAATCCCTTCACAAGAAGGTACGCGCCGATGAGCGCGGCGGGCAGCTGCCATCCGTAGTTGAAATAATAGCTTATCGCGAAGAGCAGTATCAGCACCGCGGGTATCCCGAAGACTATCCTCGCGTAGTGCGGCTCCTTCAGCTTCTCGAAAACGGTGAAGTAGGCGCCCTCTATGTCCTCGGCCTGCTTCATCCTGACGAGGTCGACGCTGTTGACGTTTATCCTGGTCTTCAGCATCGGCAGCACGCGCATGTCGCTCATGCCGTCGGTGACAAGCACGCATGCGTCCGGCTTGAACCTGTCTATGACGATATCGAGCTGTCTGGCCACCGCGGAATCCGCTATGTAGCCCTCCTTCTCCGCGCCGGTTACCGTGGCTACCGATACAGAGTGCCCCTTCTTCTTGAGCTCGTCCGCCTTCCTGACGGCCTCGAACATGGTGTTGGCGTCAGTGTCCTGCGGGTCGGCGAGCGCCAGCTTCGCAGCCGCTTTCAGTATGGCGTCCTTGCCAAGAACAGGCCCGGCTATCCTCGCCTTCCTGTAAAGGTCGTTGTCTATGTCTACTGCCAGCACCAGCAGGCGTTCCGCCAAATCACCACACCCTCCTTATATGGTAAATTGGGGTCGAACAGCATAAAAACCTTTATATCCTTTTCGGTAGCCTCCGATATAAATCCAGCGCGGCCACGAACCCCCGCTTTGCAGCAGTGCATATATGCTTTGGGTTTCAAATCAAGTCAGTGCACGTACATGCGCCGCGACTACTCGGACACCACGGTGATAATGCCCACGCTCAACGAAGAGGATAACATAGCCAGGATTATAGCAACGATGGTGCGGATGTACCCCAAAATAAGCATAATAGTGGCGGATGACGGCTCTAAGGATTCGACAAAAGGGACGGTGGAACGCATAGCCGCGAAGAACCGTCGCGTGCGCCTGCTCGACAGGTCCGCCAGGGCAGTGCATGGAGTCACAGCCAGCATACTCGACGCCGCAACGCTTGTTAAAACTCGGAAGACGCTCTTGATGGACGCAGATTTCCAGCATCCCCCAAGGAAGATCGGCGAGATGGCGACGGCCCTGGATCGCAGCGATATGGTCGTAGGAGTAAGAAAAGGCCCTGGAAAGAGGAGCCTTTCCAGAAGGTTCCTCTCAAGGGGGCTGATATACCTCTCGTTAGCTGTATTCCGGCTAAGGGGCCTCCCCACCTGCGGAGACATGGCCTCCGGGTTCATCGGCTTCAGGACAGAAATGTTAAAAGGGCTCGCTTCAAATAATCGAAGTGAATTCGTGGGAAGGGGCAACAAGCTGCTGCTCGACGCCCTGAGAATGATCGACAGCAACACAAGGATAGCCGAGGTCGGCTACCCGAACTTCTCCGAGAGGAAGAGCGGCAAGTCGAAGATGTCCTACAGAATAATATTCCTGTCGCTCGAATCGGTGCTGAGGTGATTGCTCATGGCGCGCAAAGATATCAATACTGAGACTCGCTCAATCGGCTCCCAGGCCGCGCACACCGCAAGTTTCGTCCTGGTCGGCAAATTCTCATCCATAATATTCCTTGGGGCAGCGTTCATAGTCGTAGCCAGGCTTCTGGGCCCCGCCCAGTATGGAATCTACGTGCTCGCGCTTGCAGTCGCAGGCTTCACCGGCGCGATAGGGAACCTCGGGGTCGGCACCGCGCTTAACAAATTCATACCACAGCATCTCTACAGGAACGACAAACGTTCCATAGAGGACATACTCGCCAATTCCTTCTTTATCACGATAGTGACGGGGCTGTTACTCGCAGCCGTTACGATAGCGCTGAGTGGATTCGTAGCGACCGACATCTTCCACAACGCGTCGTACACGCTTGTCATAGAAATCGCCGCTGTATCAATAATATCATCCATGCTCTTCAGCGCTTCCTATTCAGCTCTCCTCGGTTTCAACAGGGGGGACTACGCCGCGATAATAAACACGATACAGGCTGTTATACAATCGCTGTTAAGCGTGCTCCTTGTCGTACTGGGGTTCGGCCCGGCAGGCCCGATAATCGGGTTGATAGTAGGCTACGGCATCGCTTTCCTATATTCGATACGCCTAATATACGGGAAGCACGGGCTCAAGATGTTTGTAAATCCGTCGTTGTCATCAATAAGAAAGATATTCTCCTTCTCCGTGCCCATCGCGGTATCTAACGCCGCGCTCGGCATCGCCTCCAGCCTTGCGTTCATAGTGATAGGGGCATATGCGACCACGGTGGTGATAGGCAACATCGGCGTCGCCTCGAAGGTGAATTCGCTGATAGACATAGTCGCGGGCTCGATAAGCGTATCTCTGCTCACGATGTATTCCACCACGCTGGCAAGCAGCACGATGCGCGCGAAGATAAGCAAGTTCTACAACCACACGGTATACTATTCGCTGATATTGCTTGCGCCGATGCTGCTCTTCATAGTGGTGCTCGCTACTCCCTTCTCGTACGTCGCGTTCAGCGGTGTCTACAAACTGGCACCGCTATTCATCGCCGTAATGGGCATAGGCGCGCTAACCGGGCTGGCGGGCCAGTACGCCAACACCCTACTGACAAGCGCGAACAAGGTAAAGGAGATTTTCAAATACAACGTGATAATAACGGTGGTAGAGCTAGCCATGATCCCGGTCCTCATCCCGCTCTTCAAGGGCATAGGCCTTGTGCTGCTCCTCTATCTGATTGCACCGGTTGCGACAAACGTGCTCTTCATAAGGAAGAGCGCGAAGATCTTCAAGCTCCGCTTCAACATGGGCAAGCTATACAGGATACTCGCAGCGAACGCCATAACGATGCTACTTGTAGTGCCGTTGATATTCTTCTGGCAATCGAACTACATACCCCTTCTCATAACGGCCGCGATAGAGGTCATAATAATATACCCGATAATCCTCGGCAAGCTCAGAGGTTTGGACCTGCGCGACATAAAGATAATGCGCTCGATGATGGGTAGTGTGCCTATAGTAAGCTCCATAGTCAGCGCACTTCTGAGGTACTCCACGAGCTTTGCTAGCTAGATTTCTCCAGGATAGGAGAAAGGCAAATAGGAGCGGCCTCGTGGAGGGGTTTCTTCTTATCAAATATATCTTTGATTGTCCTTCATATATTTTTTAAAGAACCACTGCACGAATGGCCCTTCATCTTTCTTCATTTGGGATCTTTCAAGTGCCCTGTAATAGCCCTTTCTGTCCTTGTATTCGATATTAAGCATGGGATACCCATTCTTGTGTAAGACAAAGTTAACGATAAGCCTTCCAATCCTTCCATTTCCATCCCCAAATGGATGTATCGTTTCGAACCTCAGATGGGCAAGCGCTGCTAACTCTATCGGATTTATCCTGGACTCATTTCTGGAGTACCATTTGAAGAATTCAAGAATGTACGTTTGGACTTCTAGTGCGCTGGGCGGTCTAAAAACACTATTGGTTATGTAGACATTGTAGTCCCTGACCTTGCCTGCAATGTCGGGCTTCGTTTCCTTGAGTAGCTCCTTGTACCATGCCAGCACAATGCCTATTGACAAGTCGCCATTATACGCTAGCATCCTATAAAATATTTCTCTATGCGCTTCGGCCTCCTTGACATCCCTTATGGGTCTGTCCTTTGGGCTTATGCCATCTATGAGGAGAGCTCCCGTCTCCCTGAGCGTAAGCTTTGATCCCTCTATCCTGTTTGTGTCGTAGGTGAACCTTATGGCAAACGCTTCAAGATTCTTCTCCTTCACGGAATCGGGAGTTGCACTATGCTCCTTAGAATAGCCCTTTCTTATGATTTTGAACGAATCAAACCATTTTTCCTTGTATATGCCCTGCATAAATTCATTCTTTATCTTGATGAGGTCGGAAGGCACCTTTTGACCGATATAGGTTTCCTTGTATTTCACCTTGCCTTTTTGCCTATAGGTATGACTGAGGTAATAGGAGAGCTTTCCTTTTGTTGTGCGCTTTTTCAGTACAACCATAGC
>VFSW01010131.1_pt1 | contig 13387 bp, 8 predicted proteins | sample 5358111 | NCBI WGS metagenome assembly VFSW01 (sample SAMN11554181, study PRJNA540505) | mine drainage metagenome | isolation source: sediment from site ElyBrook_90M | place: USA: Ely Copper Mine, Vershire, VT | collected 2017 | reverse complement strand
TAACACCACGGCATCATCCGCATAGCGCACCATTACCAACCCGGCCTCACGCATTGCCGCTCGCCGAAGATCTTTTCGTCATGCTGATCGCGGAAGGCGCTACGGTGCTTGCCTGCCCGTTGAACATCACTTTGTTTGGGATGACTCCTCGCGACTTGGTTGATGGCGTAAAAGTCGCTGATCCGACCAAGTACTATAAAGAAGTGGTTATACAGGCTGATATGAATCTGACATTCTAGAATAGCGATTCCCGGTCTGCACACCGGCCCATGCACAGAAGCAACGACATGCTATCGTTTCATATGGGCCCGGGAATGTGGACTGAATTTTGGCTGTTCTGGCTGCTCGTCCCTATGGGGGTCGCGCTTCTGATAGCGCGCCTGACGACCAAGAGTGCACTCCGGCATGCCGCAACGTCGGTCAACTGTTCCTGAACTGCAACTGCTACGATTAGCACTGCCACTGGAGCTACTCTGGGAGATCGCCCAGTTTCCTCTGTACGACGTCTGGCATCAGGAAAAATGGAGCTACATCCTGTACGGCTTGGCGCACTGCACTCTCGGTGATTTGCTGATTTTGCTGGTCGCCTATGAACTGGTGGCGCTGTTGGACGGTGGGCGCGCCTGGTACCGCAGCAAACCGAACACGGGTATCCTTCTGTTCACGCTCTTGAGCGTGGCCTACACCGTCTACAGTGAATTGATAAACGTGCGTATCAAGGGAACTTGGGGTTATACCGAACTCATGCCCATCGTTCCTCTGTTGCACATCGGCGTAACGCCGTTTCTGCAATGGTTATTGATTCCACCCATGCTGATCTGGCTCATGCGGCAGTTCGCCGATAACAGAACACCTCGCGCTGTGACATGATCGGCCAATCGTACTGTCGCAAGGTCGGAAGGGTCCGTCCAGCATTAGACAGGTTTCATCCTATGCGCGGGTGCCGCTTGTCGTGGAAATAGAGGTACTGTCGGATCCAGCAGAGGTACGCACAATCGAGCGGACTCACGATCGGCGAGACAGTGGCGCGTGCCGTATTGCGATTTATTGCTCAGGCACGAGGCCGTGGCTGATCGCCACATTTCAGGCTGTCCCGTCCATCTGGAGTATATCTTTGACCGTCTGTTGGCAACCAAGCTTGAGTGCGCCTACGCGTTGTACCGTACGGCCACCCGATCAAGCGCGCGAAAAATCTATTACTACCGTTGCCTGGGCGCGGATGCCTGGCGCTATGCGGGCCATACCCTGCATCATCTGGCCATACACGGCAGGCATGACAAGCATCAACAAGACCGCCACGCCTGCTACCAACGCCGCGAACACCTTGAACGACCTGACGGGTCTGATGTGTTTCATTTCAACCTCCGAACATTGTGAAGTAGACAAATTCCTGATGTTGCCGCAGTTACCGTACCCCGGGCAGACTTGTCGGCAAGCGTCGGGCGGTCATGGGCGTCACGATATAGAGCTGTTTATTTCGCCGAGACAATGGTTGAACCACCTCCCTCTTGAACGAAATCGAACTCGACCTTCTTGCCCTCGACCAGCGTGTCGTACAACTGCTTATTCTTCACGACAAATGTCATTGTCATCGCCGGCCAATGGAGACTTGCCACTGGTCCATGGTCGATGGTGACGCGGCTTCCTGCCTTATCCACCTTCTTGACGATACCCACGGCGTGGTTCGTCTTGGTGTCTACCTGGCCTGACACGGGCATGTTTCCCATGTCCATGCCATTCATGTTGTCGGCGTGGGCAAGACCCGCCCCGAGGAGGCTGGCGAGCAGGAGCGTGGTGAAGTGCGACGTTTTCATGGAGTGTTTCCTCTGAGTGGATGGGTGGTAAAGAAGGACCGTGGCTTGCCACCACTGCGCGGTGAGCGCAACAGCAGGTAGGCCGCCGGAATGACGAACATCGAGAGCAGCGGCGCTGTCACCATCCCGCCGACCATGGGTGCGGCGATCCGACGCATGACTTCCGCCCCGGTTCCACCTCCCCACATGATGGGCAATAGACCGGCAAGAATCACAGCGACGGTCATGGCTTTGGGGCGCACCCGCAGCACTGCGCCTTCGCGGATGGCTTCCGTAACCAAATCCCGCGTCAGTGGTGCGCCCGAGGCAAGTCGCGCTTCCAGCGCCTGTCGCAGATAGAGGAGCATGATGACGCCGAACTCGGCCGAAACACCCGCCAGCGCGATAAAACCCACTCCCGTGGCGACCGAGAGGTTGTAGTGCAGCAGATACAGTATCCACACGCCGCCGGTGAGTGCAAACGGCAAGGTGGCCAAGATGAGCGTCGCCTCGTCCACGCGCTGGAAGGTAAGATAGAGCAGCACAAAAATGATGAGGATGGTCGCTGGCACGACCAGTTTCAGGCGCGCGTTGGCCCGTTCCATGAACTCGAACTGGCCGGAGTAGGCCACGCTGACCCCTGGTGCGAGCCGGACCTCTTTCGCCACCGCTTTGTGCAGGTCCGATACGACCGAGGCGAGATCGCGACCGCGCACGTCGACATAGACCCAGGTTGCAAGCCGCGCGTTCTCGCTTTTTAGCATCGAGGGTCCATCGCTAATACGCAGATGAGCAACGGTGGCGAGTGTGATGAGCTGGCCGCTGGCCGTGACAATAGGCAATTGCCGCAACTTCTCCAGCGAATCCCGTACGTCGCGTGGATAGCGCACGTTGATCGGATAGCGGGCCGTCCCCTCCACCGTTTCGCCCACATTCTCGCCGCCGATGAGGGAGGTCACCACCGACTGCACATCGCTGATGTTGAGGCCATAGCGGGCGGCGGCAACCCGATCGATCGCGACATCGATGTAGCGCCCGCCGGAGAGCCGCTCGGCGAACGCGGACGAAACGCCGGGCACGGTCTTGGCGACATGCTCCACATCGACAGCGATGCGCTCGATCGTTTTAATATCGGTGCCGGAGATCTTCACGCCGATCGGACTCTTGATACCGGTGGCCAGCATATCAATGCGATTGCGGATCGGTGGCACCCAGATGTTGGAGAGTCCCGGCACTTGAACGATGCGATCAAGCTCAGCCACTAGCTTTTCCGGTGTCATACCAGGCCGCCACTGGTCACGCGGCTTGAACTGGATCGTGGTTTCGAACATCTCGATCGGCGCCGGGTCGGTGGCGCTTTCCGCTCGTCCGGCCTTGCCGAATACGCTGACCACTTCCGGCACGGTCTTGATCAGGCGGTCCGTCTGCTGGAGCAATTCTGCCGCCTTGGCCGCAGACAGTCCCGGCAGTGCAGAGGGCATGTAAAGCAAATCACCCTCGTCGAGCGGCGGCATGAATTCGCCCCCCAGTTGGGAAATCGGCCACAGCGACGTAGTGAATACCACCAGTGCGACAGCGAGAGTCATGCCGGGTCGGCGCAACACAACAGCCAGCAGCGGCTGGTAGATGGCGATCAAACCGCGATTGAGGGGGTTCGCCTGTTCATCCGGGATGCGGCCGCGAATCCAGTATCCCATGAGGATCGGGATCAGGGTGACGGCCAGCCCTGCCGCGCCGGCCATGGCATAGGTTTTGGTGAAGGCGAGCGGACCAAACAACCGCCCTTCCTGTGCTTGCAGCGTGAACACCGGAAGAAAGGAAAGCGTGATGATGAGCAAGCTGAAGAACAGCGCTGGCCCGACCTCCACCGCCGCACGGGTAATCACCTGCCAGTGGGCGTCGCCGTTCAGTACCTGACCCGGATGTTCGTGATGCCAGGCTTCAATCTTCTTGTGGGCGTTCTCGATCATCACGACGGCGGCATCCACCATCGCACCGATGGCAATGGCGATTCCGCCCAGCGACATGATGTTGGCGTTGATGTCCTGGTGGCGCATCACGATAAAGGCGATGAGCACGCCCAACGGCAGCGAGATGATGGCGACAAGCGCCGAGCGGAGATGCCAGAGGAACACCGCGCAAACAATCGCGACCACAATGAATTCTTCGATCAGCTTGTCGCTGAGGTTCTCCACTGCCCGGTCGATCAGTTGGCTGCGATCATAGGTGGGCACGATCTCCACACCTGCCGGCAGGCTTCCCTTCAGCTCTTCCAGCTTTGCCTTGACGCCCGCGATGGTGGTACGTGCGTTCTTTCCGGAGCGCAGAATGATGATGCCGCCGGCCACTTCGCCCTGGCCGTTAAGCTCGGTGATGCCACGCCGCATCTCCGGGCCCAGCTGTACCCGGGCGACGTCACCTAGACGCACCGGCACGCCAGCGCCGGTGGTGGCGATGGGAATGTTGCGGAAATCGGCAAGCGTTTGCAGATAGCCGGTCGCGCGCACCATGTAGTCCGCTTCCCCGAGTTCAACCACCGAGCCACCGGCCTCCTGGTTGCCGTTCTTGATCGCTTCGATCACCTGCCCGTGGGAAATGCGGTACGCGGCCAGTTTCACGGGATCGAGCACGATCTGGTACTGCTTGACCATTCCTCCGATTGACGCGACCTCCGCCACGTTGGGCACGCTCTTCAACTCATACTTTAGGAACCAGTCCTGCAAAGCCCGGAGATCCGACAGATCATGCTTGCCGCTACGGTCCCGGAGGGCATACTCGTAAATCCATCCCACGCCCGTCGCGTCCGGACCGAGAGAGGTCGTTGCACCCACCGGCAGTCGTCGCTGCACCTGATTGAGGTACTCCAGCACACGCGAACGCGCCCAGTAGAGATCTGTACCGTCCTCGAACAGCACGTAAACGAAGGAATCCCCGAAGAAGGAATACCCGCGTACTGTTTTCGCGCCGGGGACAGACAGCATGGTGGTGGACAGTGGGTACGTGATCTGGTTCTCCACGACTTGCGGCGCTTGGCCTGGGAACGTGGTGCGGATGATGACCTGCACGTCCGAGAGATCCGGCAGCGCGTCGACCGGCATGGTGCGAACCGCCCAGAGACCCCAGGCAGTAACAAACACAGTGGCAAGCAGCACCAGGAAACGGTTATGGATCGACCACTGAATGAGCCGTGCAATCACCGGTCACCCCCCATTCTTTGCATGCGCTCGACCACCATCCCGCCGTCACTCTCATGAAAGGCAAAATTGACCGTGTCCCCAACGTTGATCCCTTGCACGAGCATCCGGTTGGCCAGTTTGAAGGGCATGGTCATCGCTCCCCAGCCCAGCGTCGGTACAGGACCATGCGAGATCGTCACTTCATTCGTGGAGATGGCTTCCACTGTGCCTTGCGCTTGGTAGATAGACCTTGCGTTCGCTTGCGGCGGACTGTCCATGCGCGCCAGGACGCCCTCGAGGCTCGCTTCGGAATCGATCAGGAACTGGCCGGAATCCACAATCCTTTCACCCTCCTTCAACCCGTCGAGAATCTGTGTCTTTCCCTCGGCCTCACGTCCTGTTTTCACTTCCGCCGGACGGAAGTGTCCGTCGCCTTCGGCAATGATCACTAGACTGCGTTTACCCGTGGCGATCACAGCTTCGGAAGGAATCCACAGCGTGCCACTGCTGGTGGTTTCATTGATGTGCACCTGTGCGTACATACCCGGACGCAGCGTGGCATCCGGGTTGGGAAGTTCTACCCGCACACGGACAGTGCGGGCTTCACGATCAAGCACCGGAAGCAGCGCCACGATGCGGCCGTGAAATTCATGTGCTGGCCATGCTGTGAAGGTCGCTGAGATGGTTGCCCCCAGCGCGAGTCCCGCCGCTTGCGCTTCCGGCACCTCGGCCTCGAGCCATAGACTGCTGATGCCGTTTATCCTTGCGAGGGTCTGTCCGGGCATGACGGTCATCCCTTCACGTACGCCGATCTCCTGCAGCACGCCGCTCAAAGGCAATGAAATGGTAACCATGGCTTGCGGCTCGCCGCTCATTTCAGTCCGGGCAATCTGCGCCTCGCTCATGCCCAGTTGTCGCAGGCGGGTGCGCGCCGCCGCTGCGAGCCCGGCATCGCCGGCTTTTCTAAGCGCGAGATACTCGGCCTGGGCACCGTACCATTCCGGTACGCGCACATCGGCGAGGGGTGCGCCGGCCGAAATCACATCGTTCGTCGCACGTGCATACACCCGTTCGACGATGCCGCCTGTGCGCGCTTGCACGACCGCTACCTGCCGGTCGTTGAACAACAGGCTGCCGGCGGCGTCGATACCTGTGTTGAGACTGCCTCTTTCTACGGTTGCGAACTTGATGCCCGTGTTTTGGGTCAGCAGGGGATCAATGCGCACACTATTGTCCGCGCCGACACCGTCGGCATACTTAGGCACGAGGTCCATATTCATGAACGGGGACTTTCCGGGTTTATCGAAGTGCTGGGTGGGCGACATGGGGTCGTACCAATACAGCACCTTGCGGCTGTCATTGGTGGTGAGGCCGCTGCTGGAAACCGCATGCGATGGGATATCACTCTTCGCACGGTGTTGGGATAACCAGTAGCCAGACGCGCCACTTGCAGCGGCGAGGACAACGGCCAGCGCTGCCCGCTTAATCATTTCTGTTGTCATTGCGCACCTTCTCCATAAGCGAAATAGAATTGTGCGGCGAGCGTCTCGCGCTGGCCTTCCAGGTCGATGATCTTCATGCGTTGGTCGATCAGTTCCCGGCGTGCCGCCAGTACAGCAGTAAGGTCACCTTTGCCAGCCTTGTAACTGGCGGTTTGCAGCGCCATCTTTTCTTGGGCCAGCGATAGAGCGGTATGGCGGGCGCGATCGAGTTGGCGGGACAGCGCGGCATAGTCGGCAAGTTCGCTGTCGAGTTCGTTGGTATGTTCGCGCAGCATGCCTTCTCTTTCAGCGTCGATCCGAACGAGCGCCTGCTGCTTGGCCGCGATGAGTGGTTCTTGTCGGGTCGAGGGCGAGACCGGCAGATCGAATGTGAATTGCATCGACACCATGTTGCCGAACTGTGGCGAGCGCCGCTGGAAGTCCAACTCCACGCCCCAATCGGATTTTTTCATGGAGTCGGCCTCGCGCAGCTCGGCCTCGGCTTTGCGCGTTTCGGAGGTGAAGGCTTGCAATTCGGGATGGTGGTGCAAGTGCTCGTGCAAGTGCACGGTATCAATTGGGAACACGGGTGGATCACCAGCCAATGGTTCATCGGCCTCGGTACCCACGAAATGGCGCAGGTTGGCCCGGGCATTCACCACATCGCGGGTCAGATCGTCGCGACGGTCGGCCAGTTGCACCGCCTCCTGTTTCGGCATCACGGCGTCGACCACTTGGCCACGCCCGCTGGCAATTTGCGCCTTCACCGCCTCGGCCAACACCTTGTTCTCTTGGTCCAGTTCGTCGAGCAAGGCAACCTTGCGCTCCGCGAAGTAAATGCTGAGCCATGCCAGTGCAGTGTCCCGGCGGACCTTCAAGCGCCCAATTAGGCGTTGTGCCTCGGCCACGTCTACGTTAGCCGTTGCGACGTCCTCGCGGGCACGTCGCTTGGCGGCGTTCGGAAACGCCTGCATCACGCCAATCTTCTGCATGGTCATGAAGTCGCTGTTTAGGCGCCAACTGTCCATTCCTGAAACCGGATAGTTCTCGACCCCTGCGACCAACGTCGGGTCCGGCAAGGCTCCGGCAGGGATAGCCGCCGATTGGGCCGCGCTGATCTGCGCGGTCTTGGCCGCCAGATCCGGGGATTGACGCTCAGCAATATCGAGCGCGGAGTTAAAACTCAACGGCGCGGCGTGAACAACACCGGCCAGCACTGCCAACGATAGTGGCAGGGCCCAAAGGATCCGACGAGGAGACATGCCCCAACTCCATAGCTAAATGGCGCGCAAGGAATGCGCGATAACGATCCCCCCGGCTAGGCCGAAGGAGCCGATGGATCAGCGGGAATCAGAGCAAGCGTGGAGGGTGCCACAACCCAGACGGGTCGTGCGAAGGAAAATATGTATCGTGTATCCCAGCGACAGTCGTTACTGTCGGCCGTGGATGTACGGCGGCTGACGATGAAAGGGGCGGATAAACAGAGCAGAACTTGCAATCCTGCCCCGACTTACACGGGCTGAACGGATTGGTCTTGCTGGGCGTACCGGTTTTGACCAGTCCACTGCTCGCCATCGTGCAGCAATTGTGGCCGGCAGACATCGCCATACTCTGGGCCATCTCGGACTGCATCGGGCACTGATTGGTCATCCCACCAACACCAACCCCCGCCGATGCCATAACAGGAATCGTGAGCGAGAGGATGTAAACGAGAATCAGCCGGAATAATTTCACCTTTATAAGTTAAGCCACCTCATGATCTGATGTCAACATAAATCGTTCACCGTGTCTTGCGGGTGTACAAAAAAGTGTGGGTCGTGGTGCTTGATACCGTTCCCACCGGTCACATCATCCTTTTGCAGGGTGCCGCCACAACCTATCCTCGGGAAGTAACATGCGCCCAGAGCGACATGCCTGAAACCGTTCGTCAGCTTCTTGCCCGCTTGCAGACTAGTGTTCCAAACGTGTGACTTTGCCGTAAGCCACGCCCTTGCATGAAGCGGAGCAGCTTTAAGGTAACTTGGCGCAAGCAGACAAGCTCGTCGATCTCGCGGATGATCTCGCCGAGATCGGTTTTGCTGTCAGTGGTCTTGCCAGTCGGCTTGAGACCGAAGGGCGAGAGGAAGTAATCGCGCAGGTCGTCGTCGTCGAGCGAGGGCTCGCGGATGAGCCCGCCGGCTCGACACTCTCGATGGTGTTTCTCCGTGGCGACAAACTTTATCTCGCCGTGCTCGGTGACTCGCCCGTGCTGGTCTATGCGGCGGACGACACCCTGTACACGTCACCGGAACACAATGTCGCGCGCCACCCGGGTGATGTCGCGGCAATCAGCGCGCGTTGCGTGGAACAATTGCTGTGCGGCGCGCTGCGGGTCGACAAGGACTTCCTCACGCTGCCCCGCTCGGGTGCGCAACTTCAGTCCACTCGGGCCTTGGGGGATCCCGACTATGCGAGCATCCTTGGCCGGGAGCCTGATATTCTGGAATACGTGTTGCCTGACGGCGGGGTCGTCATCGTCGCGAGCGACGCGATATCGATCAGTCAGGATGCCGAGAAACGGCAGACGTTTTATCGGGCGATGGCCGAGCGGGCGGCGGACGGGAGTGATACGGAGGCATTGGGACGTTTTGTCTTAGAGCCAGCACATCATGTGTCTGATAACCTGACGGTGTTGGTGGCGAGGGTGGGGAAATCGCCTTAGTGATGCGCCGGTGTTAACGCCTTGACTGGCTAGTTCCTAAAAAATGCCAGACGCATTCTGTATAAAACGCCTGCCGCCAGAGCCCCATGGTCTAAACTTTAGGGTATGCGTGTTGACGCTGATTTTGTGTTGACCATCATGTCCTTCTGCTGCCTACCATATGCACGATATCTATCGTCTTGAACTGAATCATGTTCCGGTGTGCAATGGTCACTCGTTTTCCAGTATTGGCCTACTAAAATGATCAAATATTGACCAACACACCAATGCTTCAGGCTAGCGTGGCCAGATGTTCTTTCAGCTTTGACCAGCGCCGTTCCACCTGCTTTCCTTTGACAGCGATGGCCAGCGCCATTTTCTGCCACACGAGAACGACCAGTTTCTTTAGCCTCGTGATCCCCGTATAGATCAAATTGCGCTTGAACATCATGTAGTGCTGGGTTGAGAGCGGGATGACCACGACCGGGTATTCAGAGTCTTGTGAATTGTAGTCGCATAGTAGAGGACCAATTCATCCAGCCCACCAAACGGGTATGTGCTATTCGGGACAGAGGCTCATCCCTCATATAAAGTACGAATGGGTGTCTACAATCTCTACTTTCTCGCTGTCGTCATGAGGGTTTGGCAAACAGGGGCGACCATGTAGCTTCCTATGCTCCTTCAATGTAAGCTGCGTATCAGCTTCTTGATAGTGGTGATTCGCTATGGTTGGGGTATGAGAGCAAAGCATGAACATGCTGAGCGATTCTTTTGCGGAGTCAGGTCCACAGTAGTTTGGATGCTGAACGCAGGTTTTCTGTTGGCGGCAAGTTGCGCACGGGCGGGTACGGATGTCGTGGCCGTGCAATCGCAAATAGTCACGAATCAATTTGAAGCTTACGCTCAGGTCGAACCCATCGCCGTATTGCCGGTGCGAATTGCGGAAACCGGAGTGGTGACCGGATTGGAAAATTTCCCAGGCGATTCGGTCCAAGCCGGACAGAAGTTGGCCGAACTTGGCGGTCCTGAAATCAATGCGCTGCTGAGGCAGGATGAGGCTGAGGTCAGGAGCGCACAGACAAAGCTCGCCGAAACACGGAAGTCGCTGACGATTCAGCGACAGGGTTTAACGTCCCACCTCAGCACCCGACAAATGGTTCTTCAGGCCGAAAGCGCAGCGGCACAAGCACAGGCGGTTCTTGATGTCGCGCAAGTGCAACTCCGAGCCTTGCGACAATTGATCTCGGTGAACTCACCCTCCGACGGCATCGTGCTGGCCGTGAACGCCGCTAATGGCGAACGCGTCGGCGCGGGTCAAACCCTTCTAACCTTGCAACCAGCCGTTAAACTGTGGCTGAAAGCCGCCTACTACGGCGTTGACGCGGCTGCGGTCCAACTTGGAATGACCGGACAATTCTTTCCCGCCGACAGTCGCGCAGCGATTCCCGTCAAAGTCTGCTCGGTTTTTGGCTTGCTGAATTCAGATGGTGGCGAATTGGTCGGTTTGGCCGCTATGGTACCGACACCCGGTTGGCTGAACGGCGAATCCGGCACGGTGACATTGAACGGGCCGGCGCGTTCGCTGGTGGCCGTGCCGACGCGCGCGCTCGTTTTAGATCACGGGCAGTGGTGGGTGCTGGTTCACACAGCCAAAGGCAATCAGCCGCAACTCGTGACGCCTGGACCTGCACGCGGCTGGCAGACCTTCATCGAGCGAGGACTGGAGCCGGGTGCGGAAGTCGTGGTGGAAAACGCCTACCTCGAATTTCACAGCGGCATTTCCAGAAACTACCAGCCGCCGAATTGAGATTATGTCCGGACCAGAAAGCATCCGGCATTTGCTGCTGCGGCCTTTGCTTTGGGTGCTGATCTTTGGCGTGCTCATTGCCAGCGGCGCTTATGCCTATCTGAAAATTCCCGTTGAAGTGTTGCCGCGTTTCAATTTTCCGCAGATCAGCGTCATCACGCATGAGCCGGGCGCCGCCGCGACCGAGATGGAGACCCTCATCACCTGGCCGCTCGAAGGCCGGATTTTGGCCCTGCCCAATCTCGTCAGTGTGCGCTCCGTCATGGGCAACGGCACCGTCGAGATTGATGTTCGTTTCCGCGAAGGCACCGACGCGCAGCAGGATCTGCTAGCGGTTAACAGCGCCATTGATCGCGCGCGCGGCCAGCTTCCCGCCAGTGTGCAGTCGCTGGCCCAGATCATGGGCAACGCCATCAATGAGGTGGCCGATTACACGGCGCAGATTCCCGCCAACGTGGCCCCGGCGGAAGTGCAGCGCGCCGTGCTCGCCAACGTCGCGCCCGCACTCCGCGCGTTGCCCGGCGTGCAACTAGTGGAGATATACGGCGCAGGCGACGAGGCATTGTGGGTGCAGCCGGACCTGGCCGCCTTGTACCGTTATCAAATTCCCATCACAGCCATCACGCAGGCTATCAAAGGCCAGGTGCTGTTGAGTCCAGGCGGTTATGTGTCGCAAGGCCATCAGGACGTGCTGATCGAAGCGCGCAATTTGCCGGTGCATATCGCGCAACTGGAACAAATCCCCGTGCCGGGGCCGAACGGCCCGATTCCGCTGCGCAACCTGTCCCGCATTGTCCGTTCTCCCGTGCCCACCCATAACGCGGTTTTGCTGGATGGTCGGCCGAGTGTCGCACTCACTCTTTTCAAGCAACCCGGCGCTTCCACCGTGCCAGTCACGAAAGCGGTGCAGTCCGCGCTGGACGAGACTTTGAACCAGTTGCCCGCTGGCGTGCATTGGGTGCGCACTTACAACCAGGGACATCTCGTGCAGGTGGTCGGCGCGGATCTGGGACGAAATTTGATTATCGGTGGCGTGCTCGCCGTGGCGGTGCTGTTCTGGGTGCTGGGCGCGGGGCGTGGCATCTGGGCGCTGGCGTTCAGCATACCGCTGTCATTGTTGCTCGGCATCGCGGGACTTTATGCGGCCGGCCAAAGCCTCAACCTGATGACCCTGGGTGCGCTGAGCGTGGCCGTCGGATTGCTCGCCGACGACGCCATCATCGTGCTGGAAAGCATCTATCATCGCTGGGAACAGGGTGATGAACACTGGGCCGGCATCTGGCGCGGATTGAAGGACATCGCCGGCCCTGACGCGACCGGCACGCTGACCATCGTGGCGGTGTTTGCTCCATTGCTGTTTGTAGGCGGTCTGGCTGGGCTTTTTTTCATTCCGTTCGCGCTGGCCGTGACGTTCGCGCTATTCGCCTCTTTATTGGTCTCGCTGAGTTTTATTCCGTTGAGCCTGGGTTTCATCAAGGCGCGGCCTCACACGAAATTAGCCACAGGCGACAAGGCGTTGGAGCAACTACGACGGTTGAATGAGAAACTGTTCAGCCTGGTCGCGCGTCGTCCGCGCTTGAGTCTGGCGATCACGTTCATCCTGCTGGTGCTCAGTCTGGCCGGACTGGCGCTCGTGCCGGTCAATTTTCTGCCGTTGCCCAATGAAGGCGTGTTGTTGGAAAGTTTCACCCTGCCGCCGGGCAGTTCCCTGGTGGACACAAAGGCGGCTGTCAGAACCATCACGCAGCGCCTGCAAGCCGACCCGGACGTGGAGCATGTATTCGCCCGCATCGGTTCCTCGGCCAGCACGGCGTACACCGAACCCGCCTACGCCGGCGAGATGCAGATCACGCTCAAACCCGGTGTCAACGTGAACAGCCTCGACGCCATCGGCCAGCGCGTGCTAAAGGAAAGTCAAATGACCGGCGTGCAGTCGGCGCTCGACACGCCGACCATCGAGCGCGTGGGCGAGAGCTTGTCCGGCCTGCCGCAGCCGTTCGTCATCCACCTCTTCGGCAACGGTGTTGCCGAACTGCGCTCGCTGGCAACCCAGATTGTCACACGCCTGCGTCCGATTCCGGCGCTCGCCGACATCTTCAATAATGATGGCTATCCCGTCACTCAACTGCAATTGCAGCCCAGACCGAACGCGCTCGCAGCGTATCACCTGACACCCGCGCAGTTGTATGCGCAAATCAATCCCCTGTTGAACGGCGAGGTGGTGGCGCAGGTGCCGGAGGGCAATGTGCCACTCGACCTCTATGTGCGCCTGGGCGACGCGCCGCAGAAATCCCTTCACGCATTGGGCCAGTTGCCCATCCGCACGGATGGCTGGACGCCACTGGGCCAACTGGCCGAATTCAACCTGGTCAATACGCCCAACCAAATCCGCCACATTGGCGGTGCGCGGGCGCTGGACATTCTGGCCACGCCAACCGGCCCGTTGGGCG